>Ga0316191_10001791_pt1 | contig 15333 bp, 10 predicted proteins | sample Eddworburr2cm_MG_FD_204928 | JGI IMG/M metagenome (GOLD analysis project Ga0316191, IMG submission 204928) | Coastal sediment microbial communities from Maine, United States - Eddy worm burrow 2 cm | ecosystem: Environmental > Aquatic > Marine > Coastal > Sediment | place: USA: Maine...
CACCAGTTCTTCAGGAGTAGCATCGCGGTGGGTTCCGGTGGCGCAGAAGAAGGTGATTTGATGGTCCGGAATATGGTTCAGGGAATCAAGGAGAGCCGGAAGCAGGATATGGTAGGGTGTGGCCCTGGTGATATCACTGAAGATGATGGCTACCTTTTGATCGCTCTTTACTGCCGACCACAAGGGGGGATGTCCGATGGGATTTTTCAGTGCGTCTTTGACAGACTGTATCTGATCTGGAACTCCTTCTGTATATCTGGGTTCAACCACCTGCACATGCACATGGTCGGGAATCTCCACCCATTGCTTCTCCTTTCCATAAGCTAAGCCGACCTTCATCATGCTTCCTGTAAATTAAAAGATTCCGCTTCCGATTGTATAGACCAGGATCAATCCAATAATGCCTACGATGACCCCCACTATGGTCATGGGCAGCAGGTTCCGCCTGATAAGCAGTCCCTCGACTCCTACCAATCCCACTGTGGCACAGGCGGCAATCACATTGTGCACGCATATCATATTGCCCATGGCACCTCCAATGTTTTGGAGGCTGACTATCAGGATAGTGGAGATGCCCAGCTGCTCGGCAATGGTAAACTGGAAGAGGGAAAAGAGCATGTTGGACACGGTGTTGGATCCTGCCATAAAGGAGCCAAGAGCCCCGATAAAGGCATCCACCATGGGCCAGGCACCCTGGAAAATACCGGTCATGGCAGTGGCCATGGCGATGGGCATGCCCATGATGTCTCCCGGATTGTTACCCGACTGCATCATGATCCTTACCATGGGTACGGCAAAGACCAGGGCAATCACCGGATTTTTAATTCGTTTCAGGGCTTCCGACCAGGCTGCTCCCACCTCCTTTCTTTTCATCTTGAACATGGGGATGCAAAGCATCGATACCAGGATGAAGGGCATAATGCCAGGATTGTACAGGGGATCTATGGTGCCGTTGACACCGGTTCCGAAAAGTCCGGTATAGGGTATATCGGCCGCTTTGATCCAGTCATAGATGGGCAGGGAACGGACCCGAGAAAGAACAAGGAGCAGTCCGATCAGCACGTAGGGCGTCCAGGCTTTCAGGATGGAACTTTTGGCGGCCCCGGGTTTATCCATGCTAATGGAGCCCATCCAGTTCTTCTCCCACTTGGAACGCTCCGGGAAGTCCCAGGTGGTTTTTGGGACCAGGAAGCCGGCACGGGTGGCAGGAATAAGAATGGCCAGTCCCAGCAAACCACCCACCAGGCTGGGGAATTCGGGTCCCAGCAACAGGGCCACTGCCACATAGGGTCCCACAAAACAGAATGCGGCAAAGAGGGCATAGGGCCAGATGGCCAGGCCTTCTTTGATGCTTCGCTTCTCCCCGAAAAAACGGGTCATCATGGCCACCATAATCAGGGGAAGCAGGAGTCCGGGCAGGGCATGCTGCAGGGCGGTCCATACTCCGATCTGGTGCATGTATTCGGCATAAGTCATTCCCGACTGGGCAATGGCCTCCTGCACCGAGGGGATGTCGAGAGAAGATTGTATCCCGATGAGGGTGGGGGTTCCTACTGAGCCAAAAGAAACCGGGGTGACATTGGCAATCAGGGCCACCATCACGGCAGCCAGTGCAGGGAAGCCCAGTGAGAGAAGCAAGGGGGCAGCCAGGGCAGCAGGGGTTCCAAATCCGGCAGATCCTTCAATAAATCCTCCAAAAAGCCAGGCGATGATAATGGCCTGTACCCTTTTGTCTGGCGAAATGTTGGTAAAACCGCGATTGATCGCTTCAATGGCTCCGCTTTCCCGCATGGTAAAAAGGAGGAGCAGGGCTCCGAACACAATAAATAGGATCTTAAAAGCTATCACCACCCCGTTAAGAGTGGAGGCTGCTATCCAGGGGATTGGTGTTTTCCAGATGAACAGGGCCAGGAGCAGGGTGATCATAAAGGCCAGGGGCATGGCTTTGGTGGCGGGCCAGCGAAATCCAACCATGAAAACAAAGATGGCCACAATGGGCAGAGCGGCCAGCAGGGCCAGGATTCCGACAGACATGGAGCAGAGTTTTGTTAGAGAGATCAAAATATCCAAAAAATTCCAATAATTTTAGGGATAATGATGAATATTCTGATTGCACCTGATTCCTTCAAGGACTGTTTAAGTGCCCGAGAGGTAGCTTCTGCCTTGAGCAAAGGGATTCAAAAGATCCTTCCGGACGCTTCTCTGGTCATGGTACCTATGGCCGATGGAGGAGAGGGCACTGTCGAATCGGTGATCGATGCCACAGGCGGGAAACGGCTAAAGATCCCGGTTATGGATCCATTGATGCGTAAGATATCCTCCTTCTACGGCATTACCGGGGATGGTAAAACTGCTGTGATTGAGATGGCCGCTGCTTCCGGACTGGAGTTGCTGAAGCCAGAAGAGAGGGATCCGTGGATCACCTCCACCTATGGAACAGGTCAGTTGATTGCAGATGCCCTGGACCAGGGTTGCAGCAAGATTATGCTGGGCATCGGGGGAAGCGCCACAAACGACTGCGGAGCAGGCATGGCAGAGGCACTGGGTATAAGATTCTCGGGCAAATTTGGGAAGTTATCCGCACGAGGCGGGGGTGCACTGGGCGAAGTGGAGTCGGTCCATATGGAAGGGCTTGATGAGCGTATTGCCGGCACCTCTTTTGTGGTTGCCTGTGATGTAAACAATCCCCTTACTGGTCCCCGGGGGGCTTCCGCCATCTATGGTCCGCAGAAGGGGGCCGACAGGGCCATGGTGGAGAAGCTGGACCGGAACCTGGCGCATTTTGCCGGGGTGATCGAAAGCCAGCTTGGAAAAGAAATATCCAGGGTTCCCGGAGCCGGGGCAGCAGGAGGATTGGGAGCCGGAATGATGGCATTTCTGGATGCCAGGCTGATGAGAGGGATACAGATGATAGCAGAGCTAAACAATCTTGAAAAGCTTATCAGACAGGCCGACCTTGTCATCACCGGAGAAGGAAAGATGGATGCCCAGACGCAATTCGGGAAAACCCCCCATGGGGTGGCCCAGCTGGCCAAAGAACATGGCAAAGTAGTGATTGGAGTAGCAGGTACCCTGGAGGAAGATGCCGGGGTGCTATATCAGGAAGGATTTGATCTGCTGATCCCGATCCAGGAAAAGCCTGTGGACCTGGCCACTGCGCTTGCCGGAGCCGGTCCGCTATTGGAAAGGACCGGAGAACGAATTGCCAGATGGATCAGCTTAAGGCTCTAACCGGCTCTCTCCACCACCACATTTGCATCGTCAGGGATGCCGGAGAGAAGTTCGCTTTCCAAAGAAAGGATTCGACCGAAAACATTTACCGGACTGGCAGCCATAGGTTGATCGGAAGTGCTAAGGGGTGTGCGGCCAAAGAAAATGCAAAAGGCGGGCATGTTGGGCCAGTAGGCAAGATCTCCCACATTCACTTCGGCAAGAGCATTTTCCTCCAGCTCGCAATGCACAGGGACCTCGAAGTAAATTTCTTCACCCCAGCGATTCACATTTCTTTGAATAGGCAAGGACTCGTAGATGGCACGACCAGTGGGTGTATCGAATAGTTCAGCCTCCACACTGGAAAGGGCAAATTTGATAATAATTCTCATCTTGTTTTATTATAACCTTTCGATTACTAATTTTGATCTTCAATTTACGTTTTTTATTCATTTAAGTGCATGTTAGTTTTCAAATTTGGAGGGGCATCGGTTAAAAGTGCAGAGGCAGTCAGGAATATTGTGGATATCCTCAAGCGCTACCAGGAGGAAGAAATCGTGGTGGTGGTCTCGGCCATGGGAAAAACCACTAATTCCCTGGAGCGGATCATCGAACATTACACAAACAATAAATCCGAAGAGCTGAAGCTGGAGTATAAGAAGCTGAAAGAGTATCACCTGGAGGTGGTGAAAGGCTTGTTCGAAGATTCTCATCACGAGGCTTATACCTCTGTTGAAGAATTATTCGACGATCTGGGCGACAGGCTTGCCAAAGACCCCACGCTCAATTATGATTACGACTACGACCAGTTGATCTGTTATGGAGAATTGCTCTCGACCACCATCATCAGTCATTTCCTGAACCATTCCGGATTAAACACCCGGTGGATGGATATTCGCCGTTCATTGAAAACCAGCAATACCTGGAGAGAGGCAAAGGTAGACTGGGAGCTTTCTTCTGAACTGGTGAACAGGCATTTTGTCTTTAATGGCGAACGAATCCTGATAACACAGGGTTTTCTGGGATCCACCATCAACGACCAGACCACCTCACTGGGGAGGGAAGGATCTGATTACACAGCGGCCATCCTGGCCTACATGCTTAAAGCAGATAATGTCACCATATGGAAAGATGTTCCGGGGGTACTGAATGCCGATCCAAAATACTTTGATGACACAATACTGCTTGAAAAACTCTCTTACCTCGATGCCATTGAGCTGGCCTATTTTGGGACCTCTGTAATTCATCCGAAAACCATCAAACCTCTGCAGAACAAAAACATCAACCTGCATGTAAAATCCTTTATGGATCCTGATGCACCCGGCACGGTGGTTGGGAACCTGAATTACGACAAACTCACACCTTCCTTTATTTTCAAGATGGATCAGGTGCTGATACGTACCTCCCCGCTGGATTTCTCATTCATCAATGAGAATAACCTGGAGGAGATATTCGGGATCATGAGCAAGCACGGAATGAAGATCAACCTGATGCAGAATTCGGCCATCTCTTTCAAAATGATTGTGAACAACGACAAACGGAAACTGCGACTGGTAACCGATGAGCTGGAGGAGAAATACAAAGTGGCTTACCAGACCGGGCTCGAACTGGTTACCATCCGCTATTTTGACCAGTCTACCATCGACAGGGTCATGATAAACAAGGAGTTAATTATGGAGCAGCGCGGACTGCACAACATTGAACTCCTAATCCGGGATTTGGGATAAGATCTTTAGAATGAAAACAGGTTTTTCCCGATTAGAACACCTACATTTATATAATACGATGTTAATCCTCTTCAAATGAAGATCCTGAAATCTAGCTTTCCTTCTGCCTTAATTGTTGTGCTCCTGCTTCTGACAGGATCCTTTGACAGGGTTCTTGCTCAGAAGATAGCTGAATTTACAGTAGCAGATCAGTTTCGGGGTGATTATGCCATAAAAAATGAGCAATTTGCCATCTGGAATGGCATAGGTTATATTCCCGTTTTTATCAAGGGCATCAACATGGGTATTTCAGTACCCGGGACTCAACCGGGTCAGCTGGCTGCCACCAGCGAAGATTACAGGCGCTGGTTTCACCTGATCAGGGAAGCAGGATACAACACCATACGTTTGTACACGCTTCATTATCCAAGGTTTTATGAAGAACTGAGGCAGTTTAACCTGGAGCATCCTCAGAGTCCCTTGCTGGTGATGCATGGGGTCTGGTTGGAGGAAAATGAGACCATAGAGGACCTCTTCCTGAAAAGTGCCGAGTTTGACCAGGAGATTCGCGAAGTGGTGGCTGCGGTACATGGGGATATAGTGATTGCTCCAAGGCCGGGAAAGGCAGATGGTAGTTTTACCTCGGACATCTCCCCCTGGGTGATTGGCTATTTACCCGGGAGAGAGATATTCCCGGCCGAAGTTGCCCTTACCAATGTGAATAATCCGGGCGAGACATCTTATATCGGGACATATTTCCAGCTCCCTGAAGGTGATCCTGTGGAGGTGTGGCTTACTGAGAGGCTCGACAATCTGATGATTTATGAGTATGAGAATTATCAATCGCGGCGTCCCACCGGATTTTCTTCCTGGCCCACCCTCGATCCGCTTAGCCATCCCACCGAGCAGGGCATTCCCGATAGCTCGGAAGATAGTGAGCAAATAGACCTGGCGAACATGGTCAGTACCGAATCTTCCGCTGGTTTTTTCATTGGCTATCATGCCTATCCCTATTATCCTGATTTCATCATAGAGGATCCTTTTTATAAAGCAGAATCGGACCAAGATGGACCCAACAACTACCTGGGTTATCTGAAAGATTTAAAATCACATTACAATCGCATTCCATTGCTGATCGCAGAATTCGGGGTGCCTTCCAGCTGGGGCACAGGGCACCAGTCACCCTCCGGAATGGACCATGGGGGACTTTCCGAGGAGGAGCAGGGAGAATATACTGTCAGGATGTTTGACAATCTTACAGCATCGGGTTGTGCCGGTGGCATACAGTTTTCCCTTATAGATGAATGGTTCAAACAGACCTGGATCACCAATCCCTATTCAAACGCCGCCTATCGACATTTCTGGCACAACATAACAGCCCCGGAACAAAATTTCGGGATCCTGGCCTATGCACCTCCCCCGGAACCCTTTTTAAAAACGGGATCATATTCCGGATCATCTCTTTCTGAGGTAAAGGTGGTCTCTGACTATACTTTTTTCCGAATCAGATTGCAGATGAAAACCGAGCTTTTCCTGGGCGATACATTATGGGTAGCGCTGGATACCTATGAAAGCAATCTGGGTGAATCCATCCTGCCCAATGGCAAATCCATAGTGACAGGTCCGGAAACTTTGCGGGCCGAGTTTGCATTGGGCATACCCATTGGAGGGGAAAGGGCCGATCTTTATGTCATTCCCGGCTATGATATATATGGAATAAAATCTCTGGTCAGGGTCGATACGGTAATCTCCTCCAGCAGCGATGCAGGTGAGTGGAATCCGGTCAGGTGGAAGACTAATTACGCCTATAACAGGACCCAGTATATCGGAGAGCTTCAGGTATCAGATTCCGAAGATCCCTACGAGTTTTTGAATGCGGTGACTGTATTTAAAGATAGTCTTGAGATCCGGATTCCGTGGACCCTGATCAATTTCAGTGCTCCAACGGTAGGAAGGGCCATGCACTATGTGTCTCACCTGGATGCAGGCGACATTGTGATTGAACAGCAAGATACACTGTCGGACGGAATTGCCCTGACACTTTCCTTAAAGGATGAGTTATACCAGGCAGACAGGTACAACTGGAGCCCCTGGGATTACGAAAAGATTGTCAACAATCCTCCCATCGAGCGGAAGAAGGAATCTTTTCACCATCTGAAACAGATGTTGCCCCAATTTAACTCATCTCCCATTGGTTTGGCCGATTCATTTGCTATCTGGCCCGGAGAAAGCCTGGAGATTGATATGGAAGAAGGACTGCTGAAGAACGATTTTGACATAGACGGAAATCCCATAGAAGCGGTTCTGGCTTTTGGGAGCGGTACCACCCATGGCAGCCTGCAGTTGCATCCCAACGGAAGTTTCCGTTATACGCCTGACCCGTCTTTCAGCGGAGATGATTTCTTCATGTATTACCTGGATGACAGCAGGGCATATTCCACGCTGGTCCCGGTAAGTCTGCATGTAGGCTACCCTGCCGATGTTCCTTCGGGCGATGCCCCGGACCGGGTCTCCGTTTTTCCTAATCCCGGAGATGGGAGCTTCTGCATCAGCATAACACAACCTTTTGGGGAAGCCTTCCTGAGGGTAGTGGATATGATGGGAAGAGAAATTGCACAGATGAAGCTTGAAGGTGAGGTAAACTGGATTAATATTGATAACAGTGTTCCGGGTATGTACCTGTTTAATCTGACCATTGATCAAAATCTGGAGCAGCATCGTATCCTTATTCAATAGTTTTGTAAAACAGTGATGAATGCAATGAATATTCTAGTTTGCGAAGATAATTTAATGACTCTGAGAACCATTGAGTTTGCCCTGAAGAAGGAGGGCTATTCAGTATTCAAAGCTATGGACGGAGACCAGGGAATCAAGGTCCTGGCAGAAGAGGAAATTGATCTTGTCATTACTGATATCAACATGCCATACACCAAGGGCCTGGAGTTGGTGCGTCACATTAACACCAACCTTAAAGCGAAAATTCCGGTGATTGTTGTAACTGGTATCACTAACAAAGAAACCAGGGAGCATGCTCTTGAACTGGGGGCCGAAGGCTATATGACCAAACCTTTTGATCTGAAGGACATGGTGAATTTAGTCAAGTCCGTTTCAGGAAAGAATTGATTCAATCTATGTGTAGATTCTATTTTTTAATTGTCCTGGCAACAGCTTCCCTTGTTCATTTACGGGCTCAGGATTCATTGCTTTACAGCAATCCTGAAGAGGGATTTGCCCTGATGCGTCACTTTGCCGTGGACAAGGAATACTCGACTGCAAAATCTATAGGCTACAAACTGCTAGAAGAAAATGAAGCCTACCACGATGTGGCCCTGTACCTGGCCAGAATACATGGCTGGGAGGCCAGTTACGATTCTGCTTATCTGGTGTTGGATAAGGTTATTGCTCAGGAGCCTGAGCTATTTGAGGCTTATCAGACCTGCGCAGACATTGCCTACTGGGAAAACAACTGGGACAGACTGGAGGAATGTGCTGAGCAGGCGGTGGAACTGGAACCCGATTCTTCTGCCATCTTTGACCGCTACAGGCAGGCCCGGCTTGCGGGATCCCAGCAGCCCTGGCCGGAGCTCTTTATGCACTATTCCTACGACCATTTCTCCCTCCCTTATGTACGTAACTGGCACATGCTTACAGTAGGAGGACAAATTCCAATCAAACCAGGAACGCTGGTTCCCTATGTAAATGCAGGTTACCTTGCAGGGGGATATACGCCCTCCACTGATATTCAACTGAATCTGGATGCTTACCTGACAATCGGAAAAAAGAACTATGCCATGCTGGGATATGGTTTTTCGCCTGGCGGAGCCATCAAGTACTTTCCGGTGCACAGGGCTGCTGCAGAAATCTGGCAGGTACTGCCCAGGGGCTTTGGACTATCGGCCGGACTGCGTTATTTCTACTGGGAACAGCACTTTACCTTCCTGACCTTTTCGGCAGAAAAATATGCAGGTAACTATTGGTTCTCGCTAAGGAACTATCTCTTCTTTAAAGAGTACGGCACTACCGCATCCTTCTATTTAAGTGCCAGGAGGTACTTCGAAACCACCTTCGACCACCTTACCCTCACCCTGGGATATGGTGCAGCTCCGGATGAACCTCTGATGGTGGTCACGGACCTGGAGCGCCTGAATGCCATTTCGGGCCGGTTGGAACTTTCGAAACAGGTGAGCACTCGTGTGAGGATGACAGGCATGCTGGGTTATGCCTATGAAGAGTATTTCGATCAGGAGTACAGGCACAGGTTCGATTTGAGGCTTGGATGCTATTTCAGGATAAAGAAATGAAATCCGCACAAACATACCTGAAACTGCTCCTCTCCATGGCCCTTTTAGTCATGGGGATTCTGTCCGTTCATGGACTTGAACTCCAGGCAAAAGCGTTCCAGGATTCTACTCTTATAAGTACTCAGGATTCCACGCAGGCGGAGGCCAAAAAGGTGCTTCGCTATACGGACAAGATCCAGCTGAGATTTACAAAGTCCCCCTTACTGGTCACCATTCTATACATCGTGATCCTCTATTCCATTATCACACTGATCACGCTTTTGATTTTCATTCTACTGAACCGCTCCAGAATGCAACGCGAGCAGAAACAAAAGGATTACCTGCTGGAGGAGTACCAGAAGCTGCTCATAGATTACATATTTGAAGAGGAAAAAAGGGCAGAGGCCCTAAAGGAGATGGCCCGGGTGGCTGACAACCGGATGAACCGACAGGTTCTCATTGATCAAATGATCGACTTAAGCATCAATCTAAAAGGGGAGATCAAGGAAACCATCAAAGATCTGTACATGGGGCTGGGCCTGGAACGGGATTCACTGGAGAAGGCCCACAGCAAAAAGTGGCACATGAATGTAAAAGGTTTCAGGGAGTTGGCCTATATGAACATCAGGGATGGCAATGAGAGGATTATTGAAAGCCTGAATTCCAACAATGAGATCCTGAGGATGGAGGCCCAGATAGCCATGGTGAGGCTGTCGGACGGAAACCCCTATGAGTTTCTTCATTTGCTGGAAAAGCCCCTGTCCATATGGGAACAGATTACCCTGCATGAGATTCTGATTCAGCATAATCTCAAGGTTCCTGCCTTTAAACAATGGTTCAAATCGGAGAACATTACCGTAATCATGTTTGCCCTCCAAATGGTAAGCTGGTTCAGGCAAAAGGGGGTGGCCAAGGAGATGATTACGTTGTTTGAACATGAAAATGAAGGAGTGCGGCGTACCGCTTATGAGGTTTGTGGCGATATCGAATTGAAAACGGCACTTCCCGCTATGATCAAGAAGTATCCTGGAGAACCTTATATCAACAGGCTTGAGATCTTGCGGGCCTTTGCCAGGGTGCCTGATGAAAGGTACCTGAAATTTTTGAAGTCGGTGCTCGATATGGAAGACGATGTTCAACTGCAGATCGAGGCCACCAAAGCCATGGAGAATACCGGTGAACCCGGAATATCCATGCTCATTAAGCTTATGAAATCCAAATCGGAATATAAAAACTACCAGATCATCATCAGGCATGTCCTGGATGGCCGGATTTATTAAACATGGAAAGCGCAATGGACATATTCAGGTTTCTGGTGTATCATGCCATCTTCATTCTTACCGTGTTGATTTTCTCAACCTACCTGGGCCTGACTATTTATTCGGCCATCTCTTTGAGAAAATACCTCCGGAAAAATTCCTATGTGGATTACAATTCCATCGTCTCCTCTCCATTAGCACCCTCCTTGTCGGTAATAGCACCCGCTTATAACGAGAGCCGAACCATTGTAGATAACATCAGGACCTTGTTGTCGCTCTACTATAACAATTACGAGGTGGTAGTGATCAACGACGGAAGCAGCGACGACACCCTGGAAAAAATCATGGAGGCCTACGATCTGGAAAAAGTCAACTACTACTTTGACTACCGTCTGCCCTGCGAACGGATCAGGGGAGTTTACAAATCAAAGAACCGTTCCTTCAAGCGTTTGACCGTAATAGATAAGCAAAACGGGGGAAAGGCGGATACACTGAATGCGGGTTTGAATGTGTGCAGGAACGACCTGGTGGTGAGCATCGACGCCGATTCTATCATGGAACCGGATGCTCTGCTAAAACTGGTTAAACCCTTTATGGAGGCCAAGGAGAAACGAGTGATTGGAGCAGGGGGGGTGATCCGCATCGCCAATTCATGCGAAGTCGTCGGAGGACACATTAAGAAAATAAATCTCCCTAAGCAGTTTTTACCCAGGGCCCAGGTCATGGAATATACCCGGGCCTTCCTGATGGGACGAATGGCCTGGAGTGAGCTGGACGGACTCTTACTGATATCAGGAGCTCTGGGCATGTTCGACCGTGAGATTGTTATACGAGCAGGAGGCTATAGCACCCGTACGGTGGGCGAGGACATGGAGCTGGTGGTACGCATCCGGAGGTACATGGCCGACAACGGACTCGACTACGACGTGGTTTACATTCCCGATCCGCTCTGCTGGACAGAGGTGCCTGCCAACTGGAGGATCCTGGCCCGCCAGAGGAGCAGGTGGACCCGGGGAACCATGGAGACTCTGTACACTCACCGAAAGCTCTTTCTCAACAGGAAGTACAAAAAATTGGGAATGCTGGGTTACCCCTACTGGTTATTGTTCGAATACCTGGCACCTATCGTTGAGTTCCTGGGGATTCTGTGGTTCTTCTTCCTGGTGATTACCAGCAAACTCAACTGGCCCTTCTTTCTTCTGCTGACGGGATTTGTTTACTTCTTTGCCGTCTCGCTTTCGATCTGGGCAGTCTTGTTTGAGGAGATCACCTTTCATAAGTATGAAAGGCGGAGAGATGTGCTCAGGCTGGTGGGAACAGCCTTCCTGGAACCCCTGTTTTACCATCCCATGGTGATGCTTATGTCCATCAAGGGGAACATAGACAAACTATTTAATAAGAAATCCTGGGGCAAGATGGACCATAAGGGCTTTTCCAAATCCTAGGCCTGGAGTTCTTCGCCCTCTGCCCGGTTTCCATCCTGGTCCACCGTCACCACTCTGTAGGTAAGGCCTTTTTCCTGATCCACAAAAGTGAAAGGCTTGCGGCTTACCTGGGGCTCATGCTTTACCTTACCCACAAGCTTTCCATCGCGCAACACTTCGTAGTGGGAAAGAGGAGCATTGGCAGCATATGCAGTATCCCAATTGATTTCCAATGAGTCTTTCTGCTTCAGGCCCACATTCTGTGGAGGAGTAAGGCCCTGGAAGGGCAGCTGGAAATAGTTGGTTTTCCCTTCCTTTACAAACCTGGTGCTTTCTTCGATTTCCAGTCTCCTCTTTTCGCTCAATCCTCCGGGCTTCACCTGGGAGGCGTAGTAGTTTTGTACCAGCTGGCATTTCAGGTTATCGTCCGAAATCTGTCCGATCCCGATAATGGCAGTATGAATTCCCTGGGTGGTCAGCGCATATTCGATCAGCGGTTTGCTGGGCAGCTCACCTGTTCCTACGGTCCTGATTACACCTTCGTGATCTCTGGTCCAGTTGGCATACTTAGAATACATGGCTCCGTCGGCAAACACCTTCATGGCAATGATCCCCATGTTTTTGGCCTGAGCCACAGGGATCACGTTGTGCTGGTGATTCAGGTAGAGCCGGTCGTTGGAATTGATGGCCACCAGCATGGCATCCAGGATCTCCCAGCGGTCGCGCTGGATCATGTTGATCATGGCCGGGGAATTGATATGTCCAGACAGACCGATGTGCCTGATCAGTTTTTCTTTTTTGGGATTCAGTCCGGTGAGATTGGTTCCGTCGCGGAAATCTCTGAGTGTAACCAGCACCCCAAAGTTTTCATCCTTATTTAGGGGCGTTTCCAGGCCTTTGTACATCACATCCACCTCTTCCACGAAGTTCAGGTTGTGGGTAAGCACCATATTCACATAGGAGCCTTCCGGGTACGAACCATTGCCATCTCCGAACATCTGGGAGAGGGATCTCTTCAGATCCGCAACAGCTCCTCCGGCCGGATCGCCATTGGACCAGTTGTTTACCTTCTCCAGCTCAGGAAAACCAGGTTTCCCCCACCTTTGATGGGTTTTGGTGGTGAGGAAGATGGACTCACGGAGTTTCTCATCATATCCCGCTTCTCCGGGAATCAGCTTTAGTTTTCGGAATGCCTTACCAAAATGGATCTGACTCTCGGCGTAAAGGTTGGAAGTATCATAATAGTTTACTCCCATTTTAAAAGCTTTCAGGATAATGGGTACCGGATCCACATCGGGAGGAGTCCATTGAAGGGAAGCCTGTCCCCCGAGACCCAGGGTAGTTACCTCAAAAGGAATTTTTCCAAAGCTCCTCGTCATGGGAGCCGGAAGCTGGTCCAGTCCGAAACGGAAACCTGGCATTACGGTAAGCCCTGCAGCGGCTGCAGCAGAGAGCTTCACAAATTCACGGCGGGATAAAGTATGATTCTTCATGGTAACATAAGTTGATGGTTCGACGTCCTAAGATTGACACAAGATAGGGGAAAAGGCTTGAATAAGCCAATGTCCGAATACGAACACCCCTGTACGATAACGCTCTATTCAAAATAAGTGAAGTAAAAGTAAGTAACACATAATAAGGAAGATATATCTATTGGCACAGTTTCTGAAATAACAAACCAAATCTAAAACGCATGTGGAAAAATTTCATTCGGGTTACCCTCCGAAGTCTAAATAAAAACAAGGCCTTCAATGCTATCAATATAGCCGGACTGGCCATTGGATTGGCCAGTGCCATTTTTATTATCCTCTACCTGATTACCGAGACCAGTTACGACCGTTTTCATGAAAAGGGTACTAATATCTACAGGCTTTATATGGAAGGAAAGATGGCCGGGGAAGAGTTTAAAGGAGCCTGGGGTAATCCTATGATGGGTCCGACTTTTTATGAGGAGGTTCCGGAGATTGAGAATTTCTGTCGCTTCGATTTCTACAGCAACCAACTGATGTGGATTACTCCGGATAATAAATACCTGGAAGATAATATCATGCTGGCCGATTCCACTTTCTTCGACATCTTCTCCATTCGCCTTCTGGAAGGCGATCCGTCCACCTGCCTGGGAGAACCCAATACCATTCTCCTTTCTGAGAGCAAAGTTGCGTTGTATTTCCCAGATGGCGATCCCATAGGGAAGTCCATTGCTATGAATAATGAGTCCAATCTCTTCACGATCACCGGGGTGGTGGAAGATGCTCCCCGGAACTCACACTTTTTTTACGATTTTATCGCCTCCTATTCGTCCGACGAAAGGGGGAAATCCACCTTCTGGCTCAGCAACTGGATGATGAATTATATCCTGGTAAGTCCGGGAACGGACCTCGAGGTGCTGAATGAAAAGATAACTGCCTCCCTGATAGAGAACATTCGCCCGCAACTGGAGCAGCTTATGGGCATTTCGCCCGAAGAGTTTCTGGAAAGCGGGGGAGAGTACGGTGTTTTTGCCCAACCCCTGCTAAGCATACACCTGGACCAGGACATAGATCTTCCCAGGGATATAGGGTACCGTCCCCTGGGGAACCGCACCTACCTGGTGATCTTTGCACTGATTGCCTTCTTCATCCTGGTGATCGCTTCCATCAATTTTATGAATCTGTCCACTGCAAGATCTTTAAGCCGGGCCAAGGAGGTAAGCCTGAGAAAAGTCGTGGGCTCCGACAGGAAGCACCTGATCAGGCAGTTCCTGTTTGAAAGTGTTTTCCTGAGCCTGATGTCCCTGCTCATTTCCCTGGTCCTGGTAGCTGTCCTTCTGAATCCCTTCAATAAGCTGGTGGGCTTTTCTCTCGAACTGGGTGATATATTCCGGTGGTATATGCTCCTGTCTTTTGTAGGTCTGGCCATTTTGGTGGGCCTTTTCAGTGGTAGCTATCCCTCCTTTGTGCTGGCCTCTTTCAAACCTATTTTTGCCCTGAAAGGCAATGCATCGGTGAGAAACGGGACAACGGCCCTTAGGAATGCACTGGTGATCATTCAATTCTCCATTTCCATAATTATCATAGCCGGAACCCTGGTGATTTACTGGCAATTCAGGTACATGAGCAACAAGGAACTGGGATTTGACAAGGAACAGATGGTGGTCATGGAAAGGCTTCATCCCCTGGACCGTCAACTTCAGGTGTTTAAGAACGAACTTACCAGTCATTCCTCCATACTTTCAGCCACCAATTCCACTGCTTATCTGGGGAATACCAACAACAACAGCACCTATGCCATTAAAGGCAGACCCCCTGAGGAGAGTGCCATGATGTTTGTCTATAATACCGATGAAGACTTTCAGGAGACCTATCAGTTTGAACTGGCCACTCCCGACAGCCGATTTCTTTCCAGGGACTTCCCTGGCGATTCTTTGGCTTGCCTGATCAATGAATCGGCCGTTAGAAAGCACAATTTGGAGGAC
>Ga0316191_10001794_pt1 | contig 15330 bp, 16 predicted proteins | sample Eddworburr2cm_MG_FD_204928 | JGI IMG/M metagenome (GOLD analysis project Ga0316191, IMG submission 204928) | Coastal sediment microbial communities from Maine, United States - Eddy worm burrow 2 cm | ecosystem: Environmental > Aquatic > Marine > Coastal > Sediment | place: USA: Maine...
CATAAGTGCCATACTTTCAGGTGTTCTCGAGATAGGGCGCGCCGCGGCCGCGGGGATAATCAACAAGGCTGCGATCAAAAGGGCGCCTACGACTTTGATCGCGACGGCGACCGTCACTGCCAGTGCTACGGTCAGTACCAGTTGCTCTTTCTTGGGGGTCAGGCCCGCGGCTTGCGCCATGTCGGGGCTGAGTGTCGTTGCCAAAAGGGCCTGCCAGCGCCACAGCACAAACCCTAAAACCAAAGCAGCACCAGACCATATCACCATCAGATCCACCCGTGACACTGCCAGTATATCGCCAACCAGATACCCCATCAGATCAACACGTGTATTGGGCAGAAATGAAACTGAAACCAGCCCCAGTGCCAAACCGGAATGTGCGATGACCCCCAGCAGAGCATCGCTGCCTAGACTGCGTCCGCTCAGCGTCGTGAGCAAAACCGCGACACAGAGGGCAATAAGCAAGACGCCCGCAAAAATTGAGACCCCGAAGGCCAGTGCCAATGCCACGCCCAAAATCGCGGCATGCGCTGTTGCATCCCCGATATAGGCCATCCTGCGCCAGACGACAAAGCACCCCAAAGGGGCTGCCGCAATCGCAACTCCTAGACCGGCAAGTGCCGCGCGTACCATGAAATCGTCCAGCATTACTCGGCCGCCTCATCATGGCCGTGGTCGCAGTCTGGCCCATGGCTATGACTGTGTTCGTGGCGGTATAGTGCCAACGCGCCTTGCGTGCCTGTTCCGAACAGGGCGCGATACTCGGGCGCGGAGGCGACGATTTCCGGCGCCCCTTCGCAGCAGACATGGCCGTTGATGCATAAAACCCTGTCTGAGGCTGCCATAACGACGTGCAAATCATGGCTGACCATCAAAACTGCGCAGCCCGTGCGACGGCGCACATCTTCGATTTGGTGGTAAAAACTCGCAGCCCCGGGCTGATCCAGTCCCTGTGTCGCCTCATCGAGGATCAGGACATCCGGCTTGTCCAATAGCGCGCGCGCTAGCAAAACGCGTTGGAACTGCCCACCAGACAGCCCGATCATTTGGCGGTCCGCAACTGTGGGGACACCGGCCGCACGTAACGCGGCAGCCACATCGGCCGCTGGTCGTTTGTACGGCAGGTTCAAAAAACGCGTGACCGTGAGGGGTAAAGTGCCGTCTATGGTCAGGCTTTGCGGGACGTACCCGATTTTGAGCCCCTTTTGGCGCGTTACCTTTCCGGTCAACGGACGCAACGCCCCGATCAGGGACCGCATGAGGCTGGATTTACCCGATCCGTTCGGACCAACAATTGTCACGATCTCGCCGGGCATTAACGCAAAGTTCACGTCCCGCAGCACCACGTTTCCATGGTAGGCGAGCGTCAGACCCTTTGTTTCTATCAGTGGTGTCATATCATTTTACTGGCAATCGGGACACAGGCCTTGCGCTTCGACCACAGTTCGCTCGATTTGGAACCCGGCAGCGCGCGCTGCATCCCCCAATCGTCCACCTGTGGGCGTTGTCTCTGTTTCCGCAACAGAATTGCATTTGCGGCAAATCAGGAAAGCGGGTGTGTGTGAATCTCCGGTATGGGTACAGGCGATGTAGGCGTTCAAAGCCTCTATTTTATGGGCTAAACCTGCTTTGACCAGAAAGTCCAAGGCCCGATAGGCGACAGGCGGTTGCGACCCAAGACCCTCTTGTGACAATTGCGCTAACAGTTCGTATGCACCAAGCGCGCGATGTTCTTTCAGCAATATCTCAAGCGCGCGTCGGCGCACTGGCGTCAGCTTTAGCTTGGCGGCTGCGCAATGCTCCTCGGCATGTTGCAGGGTCGTCTTGACGCAAATGCTGTGATTTGTGCAACCGAACCCGGTGGGACTCATTTTTGCGCTCCGCTTGAAATGCAATTGATATGTTATAACATTGTTGCTAACAGGATTTCGATCTCTAGACAAGGTGATGTGATGCGATTGCAGATTTCTTTATTATTTTTGGCTATTGGAACCGTGGCTCAGGCGGATTCGCCCAAGGTCGCCGTGGATATTGCACCGGTGCATGGTCTGGTCGCGCAAGTGATGGAAGGGGTAGACAGCCCTGATTTGGTCATACCGCCCGGTGCAAACCCGCATGGATATGCCATGCGCCCCTCCGAAGCCGCAGCTCTTGCACAGGCTGACATCGTGTTTTGGGTTGGGCCAATTCTGACGCCTTGGATGGCCGAGCCAATTGAAACACTTGCAGGGCAGGCGCGGCATATAGCTCTTTCGGAAGTCGATGATATTCCGCTGCTGGACTTGCGCGTCAGTGCTAGGTTCGAGGCACATGACCATGATCATGACCACGGGCGTGAAGACGACCATACTGATGCGGGCGACAATGCCCATGACAATCACGGGCACGACGAACATGCCCATGCGGATGACCATGGGCACGACGACCATGGGCACGCAGATGCGCACAAAGATGAAGAAAATCATTCCGAGGCGGAGGCCAGGACAGTCATTGATGGCCACATGTGGCTCAACCCGGAAGTGGCAGCGCTATGGGTCGACGAGATTGCGCGCGTCTTGTCCGAACATGATCCGGAAAACAAAAGCATCTATTTGGCCAACGCCGAAACGGCCCAAGCCGAGCTTGCCGCTTTAAATGCAGACATTGCCCAACAGCTGGCACCAGTCAGCGATATGCCGTTCATCGTTTTCCACGACAGCTACCAGTATTTCGAAAACCGGTTCGGTGTGACGGCTGTCGCGGCAGTCACCATCGGTGACTCAGGGACTGCAAGTGCAGCACGGCTGGCTGAAGTGCGTGAGGTCGTTGGTGAAACAGGGGCGACCTGTGCGTTGGCAGAACCGCGCGCCAGTCAGGGCTTGATCGATGCGGTGGCAGAAGGCGCGAACATTACTGTGACCCGCGTTGATGCGGTGGGCGTGGATATTCCAACGGGACCCGCGTTTTACGGGGCGCTGATGCGTCAACTCGCCGATGGTATCGCGAACTGCCTTTCAGGGAAGGCATCGTAAATAGGCCCCGCAGGGGATGCGGGGCCAACTGGTTATCAAAAATTACTTTGTAAAAATATTATCAGGCGGCGATTTTGCCGCCGCCTTGTTTCGTTACGACAACAACCGAAGGGCGAGGGGGCATGGCTGGATCAAAGTCGGGCCAACGGGTCGCAGGGTCCTCAAAAGTTGATGCTCTCTCGAACCCTTTGAAGTCGTTCGTACCATCGGTCCCGGGGTGCTGTACGGCGAGGAACAATGTCTCGCCGCTGTCATGAAAGTACGGACCACAAAGCTCGCCACCGACGGGGCAGCGGAAAAAAAGTTTTGAATGCCCGCGCAAATTGCCTTCGGTCTCCAAAGCGTAAAGACCATCGGATTTGCCCGTTTTGCCCCAGTTGCTTCCCTGATCGGTCGAAATCCAAAGCCGGCCATCCGCATCAATGGCGCAGTTGTCGGGGCTGCCGAACCAGCCGTTTTGAGATGTCTCGGGGTTCCACTCTGCCCCGACCTCTGCAACGTTTGGGTCGCCGCATTTTACAAGGATCGACCATGTGCCAGTGGTTGCGGCATGGTCTTCATTCGCTTCCTTGATTTCGATGATGTGGCCAAATGCGCTTTCGGGGCGCGGGTTGGCGGCATTAACCTGATCGGCCTTGCGACGCGTGTTGTTGGTTAACATCAGATAGGCAGTGCCGTTTGGCCCGGGCTGCGCATCTTCGGGGCGGTCCATTGGCGTGGCCCCCAGCAAATCCGCCGCAAGGCGCGTGTCGATCAGAACATCAGCCTGATCCGCAAAGCCGTTCGAGGTGTTCAGCGGGCCGTTGCCATGCACCAGCGGCAACCATTCGACGCTGCCATCTTCGTCAAAACGCGCGACATATAGCGTGCCCTCGGACAAAAGCGTGCTGCCAAAGACGGATGTTTCGGCCGTGACCTTGCCGTCAGAGACATATTTATACTGATAGTCAAAACGGTTATCGTCGCCTGAATAGATCACAAGGTGCCCGTCTTTGGAAACCGTCGTCTCGGCCCCTTCGTGGCGGAACCTTCCCAGAGCGGTGTGCTTGATCGGTGCGGCATCGGGCGTGCGGGGGTCCACTTCGACCACCCAGCCAAAGCGGTTGGGCTCGTTCGGTTCTTTGTCGATATTGAAGCGATCATAGTATTGACCCCATGCATACCAGCGACCCGGCACACCATAGCGCTTCATTTGCGCGGCTTCGGCCTGTGCCGAGACATCGGGTTTTCCCTCCGCATCAACAACGTCGGTCCAGAAATAGCCGTGGAAGTTCTCTTCGGCCATCAGGTAGGTGCCCCAAGGTGTCATGCCGCCCGCACAATTGTTGATTGTCCCGATCACCTTCATGCCGGTGGGGTCGGCGTTGGTTTTCATCCGGTCATGGCCTGCGGCGGGGCCTGAAAAGGTCATTTCGGTGTTTAGCGGTGTAATCCTGCGGTTGTAGGCGCTATCGCGGACCAAAGCCCATTTGCCATCGCTGCCTTGTTCGATTTCAACAACCGTGCCGCCATGTGCCGCCATCTCGATGTCCACGATGTCTTGTGTCATGCCTTCGAAATCCGCGCGGTCCTGACGGCCTAAGCCGGGGAACATCACTTCTTCGTTCGTGTATTCGTGGTTTACGCACAGCAAACCGCGCGTGCCGTCTTCTGTCAGCGGGGTAAATCCCACATAGTCGTTGTTGTATCCGAACTGCTTTAACTGAGCTGCTGCAGTTTGGTTGTTGACGTCGAAGTCTGGTGCATCGGCGGTGATCGGATCGCCCCAGCGTAGGAGTATATCAGCGTTATACCCTTCTGCGATGTGGTGCTCTTGGTCATTGCCCCAGGCCAATTCATTGAAATTGTAGCGCCCCTGGGTTTGCGCGGTTGCAGCCGCTTGCTTTGGCGCAATCATTGCCGACGTGCCAAACAAAGCGGTTGTCGCCGTCACGCCCAGCATGCCCCTGAGCATGTCGCGGCGTCCGTAGCGTGCGTTGATCACGTCACCAATTGTGCGCGTCAGGTTGGGGTTTGTTGGGATATCATCAAAGGCCTCATATGCTTCGGCTTTGTTTCCGTAGGCAGGGTCATTCAAAATGTCATCACGGTCCATGGATAGCTCCAGTTTATCGCTGTTTTCAAAGGTGCGCAAAGGCGAATCCCGCACTGCACGTCGTGGCCATGTGGTGCCCTGCTAATGTAACGCAGACATGACGGGCTGAGTGGCAATTTCTCTGCATCATGCCGTTGGGAGTAGACGCATTTCTTCAAGCAGTGCTGGGATATTTTTTTTGAACGGGAAAAAGCCACGGGTCGCATGGGGCCATGCGGCCCTGTCGTAGTGACGCATAAGCCGGATGATCTTGGGCGCCTCGGGCCTTTGTGCGACGTCGGACAAGACCGAGGCAACAGGGCCGATGGGGGCATATGCAGTGACAATTTGCTTGATGCCATTGCTTGCGGCCCATTCAAGTATAGCATCCGCATCGTTCACGCGCGCACAGTCACCCAACCGGTCGCCCCACCGATTTACCGTATCGTCTATTGCCAAAGCTCTGAACCGGTGCACATGCGAGGCGGTTTCCAACGGTCCGAATTTTGTTTGCGGGGCTAACACTGCGCTTGCGGAATGCGCCAAGCCGTCAAGCACAAATGCAGGATTAAGGTCTTCTTCATGTAGGAGATACCCAGTCTTTCCATGCGGGTCGATGGTGCCATCCTCGGCCAAGGGGATTGGTTCGGGCGTCGGTCGCGCCGATAGAGGATGTGCCTCGGATGTCAGTTGCCATTTGGGATGGAAACGACCCTCTGTGTATTTTGATATGTTACTGGTGCGGGCAAGGTAGGTTTTCCCTTGGGTCTGGATCCCCGATACCCAGCGCCAGCTGAGCGTATTCGAGGCCGGGTCACCATCAAGCAGGTGGCGCATGAAAAAGTCGGCACCAAGCTGCCAAGGAAGCTCGAGCGTAAACACCCAGATCGATGCGAACCACATGCGCGCATGATTGTGCAGATATCCCGTGCGGGTCAGCTCATGAGCCCACGCGTCAAAACAATCAATGCCTGTTTCACCCAGACATGCAGCCTCCCAGCGGGCGCGCAAACCGCTTTGTGTCTGCAAGTCATCCCATGCTCTGGAAAGCTCTTGTTGATACTGATGCCAAACCTGTGGCCGACGCTCCAGCCAACCCTTCCAGTAGGTGCGCCAGTACACTTCCTGTATAAATTTTTCCGCAGCCTGATACGAATGTCGAGCAAGGACAGCTTGCAAAACCTCTTCTTCCATTATCAACCGGCATCGCAAATAGGGCGACAGCGTCGATACGTTGCTGTGTTGGCCGGGCCCAAGGTCATAGTTGCGACGCGCGGCATAGGCGCTGCCAGCTTTTGGAACAAAGGCTGAAAGGCGTTCCAGCGCTGCGGTGCGGGTGGGGTGAAATTCATCGTTCATCTGCGGCGACATAGGGGGCGGGCCCGTCTTATCAACGCGGCACCTCAAAACTGTCCGGCCCCCCTTGCAGCCCCCGAGCGCCAACACTAATGTTCTGTCAACGGTTGGCGGGTATGGTCCTTCCAACAACAGACTTAGGCAGGCACCCTTCATGCAAGATCCCATCGAAACATATATGAATCTCGTCCCAATGGTTGTGGAACAAACCAGCCGTGGCGAACGGGCGTACGACATTTTCTCGCGCCTGTTGAAGGAAAGAATTATTTTCCTCAACGGCCCTGTGCACGATGGCATGTCATCTTTGATCGTGGCGCAGCTTTTGCATCTCGAAGCTGAAAACCCCTCTAAAGAAATATCGATGTATATCAATAGCCCCGGCGGTGTGGTGACATCTGGATTATCCATTTATGACACGATGCAGTACATCAAACCGAAAGTGTCTACGCTGGTCATTGGTCAAGCGGCATCGATGGGGTCGCTTTTGCTGACTGCAGGCGAGGCAGGCATGCGCTTTTCGCTGCCCAACAGCCGCGTGATGGTGCACCAGCCTTCCGGTGGCTATCAGGGGCAGGCGACCGACATCATGATCCATGCAGCCGAGACGCAAAAACTGAAAGACCGGCTTAATGAAATCTACGTCCGTCATACGGGCCAAACATTGAAAAAGGTCGAGGCGGCGCTCGAGCGTGACAACTTCATGTCACCAGAAGAAGCAAAAGCCTTTGGCCTGATTGACGAGATTGTAGAAAATCGCAGCAAAGACGACGCTGAGGATTGATCTCAGACGGTGACGGACAGACAGTTTACCATTTAGCGATTGTGGACCGAACTGTGCTGTCCTAAGCTGCCGAATGACAGATGCGCGCTTCCGGCAAGGGGGGCGCAAACTAGCAGACGCGAGACCGGAAAGGCTTTACATGGCTACGAATTCAAGCGGCGACAGCAAGAATACGCTTTATTGCAGTTTTTGCGGTAAGAGCCAGCATGAGGTGCGCAAACTCATCGCGGGGCCAACCGTGTTTATCTGCGACGAATGCGTTGAGTTGTGCATGGACATCATCCGTGAAGAAACCAAGGCTTCGGGGCTGAAGGCGACAGACGGTGTTCCAACGCCCAAAGACATTTGCGGTGTACTGGATGACTACGTGATCGGTCAGGCCATGGCCAAACGTGTTTTGTCTGTCGCGGTACACAACCACTACAAGCGACTTAACCATGCGCAAAAGGGCGGTGAGATCGAACTGGCAAAGTCCAATATCTTGCTCATCGGACCGACCGGTTGCGGTAAAACACTTTTGGCGCAAACACTTGCGCGTATTCTTGATGTTCCCTTTACCATGGCAGACGCAACAACACTGACCGAAGCAGGGTACGTGGGCGAGGATGTAGAAAACATCATTCTCAAGCTGTTGCAGTCTTCTGAATACAATGTTGAACGTGCACAGCGCGGTATTGTCTACATCGACGAAGTCGACAAAATCACGCGTAAATCCGAGAACCCTTCGATCACGCGGGACGTATCCGGTGAAGGCGTTCAGCAGGCGCTTTTGAAGCTGATGGAGGGTACCGTTGCTTCGGTTCCACCACAGGGGGGGCGCAAGCATCCGCAGCAGGAGTTCCTGCAAGTGGATACAACCAACATTCTGTTCATTTGTGGTGGCGCTTTTGCAGGTCTCGACAAAATCATTGCAGCCCGCGGTAAGGGATCGGCGATGGGGTTTGGTGCCGATGTTCGCGACAATGACGAGCGTGGCGTCGGCGAGATTTTCACAGACCTTGAGCCGGAAGATTTGCTTAAATTCGGTCTTATTCCCGAGTTTGTAGGCCGTCTGCCTGTTCTCGCGACGCTCGAGGATTTGGATGAAGATGCACTTGTGACCATTCTGACACAGCCAAAGAATGCGCTGGTCAAACAGTACCAGCGTTTGTTCGAGCTGGAAGATACAACGCTGACCTTCACTGAAGATGCGCTCTCGGCGATTGCCAAACGTGCGATCGAACGGAAAACGGGTGCGCGGGGGCTTCGCTCCATTCTTGAGGATATTCTGCTCGACACAATGTTTGAGCTGCCAGGCCTCGACAGCGTGACAGAAGTGGTCGTCAATGAAGAAGCTGTGTTCTCGGATGCAGCACCTTTGATGATCCATGCGGACGCAGAAAAAGAACCTGCAAGCGCCGGGTAAGGCATGACGGGAAAAGAACTTCAAAACAGGCTCTACTTGGGGCCTGTTTTTTTTGTGAGAGGAATGTCGTTGAACGCTTTTCACTATGCAAAAGGGGCTTGGAATGTCGATTAAGCGCATATCGTCAGGTAGCGCCTTCGAAGCCAAAATAGGCTACTGCCGCGCGGTTGTTGCTGATGGATGGGTGCATGTTGCAGGCACTGTGGGCAAGGGCGGCACCGTGGAAGAACAATGCCAAAATGCATTGAGCACCATAGAAAAGGCACTGACAACAGCGGGTTGCGGGTTTTCTGACGTTGTTCGTGTTACGTATATGTTGCCCCATGCTGCAGATTTCGAGCTGTGCTGGCCCTTCCTGCGGTCAGTCTTTGGTGAAAACCCGCCCGTGGCCACGATGATCGAATGCGGGTTAATCGCACCGGAATTTCTGATCGAAATTGAAGTTACTGCATTTGTGCCTGCTGAGGGCGCGTCAAAGCGCGCATCCATCTAGACCTTTACCCAACAATCCTGCATATGTTGACGTGCAGCTCTATCGGAGAAAAACCATGGGCCTTTTGACTTCAGCTTTACGTGCCGTGACATGGTGGAACGGGCAAACGTTAAATACTCAGCTATGGACGTGGCGCAACGGCGTAAAAGTCGGTGAAGACAGCCAGGGTAACGTGTTTTACGAAACCAAGGACAAAGCGCGTAGATGGGTGATTTACAATGGCGAGGCCGAAGCAAGCCGCGTTGATCCGGATTGGCACGGTTGGCTACATCACACGTGGGACGCCGCACCAAATGAACAACCTCTTTCGCACAAGCCTTGGCAAAAACCCCATCAGGAAAACTTGACGGGTACATCTTTGGCTTACGCGCCAAAAGGGTCCATACGGCGTTCGGACCCTGCGCCAAGACGCGATTATGAGGCATGGACGCCGGAGTAACGCAAATGTCAGAACACACAACAGAAGTAATCGTCGGGGCAGGCGTTTTGGCTGCCGCTATCGGATTTGTCGTATACGCAGGTCAGATTTCAGGGTTTTCAAACGCGAGCGCTACATACCCGCTTGAGGCAAGCTTCCGCAGCCTGGAAGGCGTAAGCGTCGGAACGGACGTGCGGCTTGCTGGTGTTAAAGTCGGCACTGTATCAGAGGTTGAATTGAACACGGAAACCTTCCGCGCAGATACCACTGTGTCGGTTAGCAGCGACGTTGAAATTCCTGATGACAGTGCGATTATCATAGCGTCCGAAGGTCTGTTGGGCGGTAACTTTGTCGAAATCGTACCGGGTGGGTCGCCGTTTTATTTTGAACCCGGGGACACGATTGAAGACACACAAGGCGCGGTGAGCCTTGTGTCGCTGTTGTTGAAGTTTGTCAGCGGTTCAACTGAATGATTTTCCGCGCCTTTTGCGCATTTCTCTGTCTTGCGGTACCGGCAGCTGCACAGCAAGCAGTGTCCGAAGCTTCAGGCGCGCAGTTGCGGGGCGTTGACCGGATAAACGGTGAAGTATTTGAAATTGTTGTTCCTTCTGGGCAAACCGCACGGTTGCAGCAAATTGATATTACACTGCGGTCCTGTCGCTATCCCGTTGGGAACCCCGCGGGAGACGCTTTTGCCTCGTTGGAAATAAGCGATGTGACCAGCGGTGAGAGGCTTTTCTCGGGTTGGATGATTGCGTCGTCACCGGCGCTGTCTGCGATGGATCATCCACGCTACGACATCTGGGTCATGCGCTGCACGACTTCGTGAGGGCCGCGCACTGGTGGCGTCGTGAAGTCTGCGGGGCAGCTAATCGCGACATCCAATGCTTTGTGATAATCCGCACGACTGATTTCAATAGCCCCTAAAGAAGCAAGATGTTCGGTCAGAAACTGGGTGTCGAAAAGGACATACCCGCCCGCGACCAAGCGGTCGACGAGACAGGCAAGCGCAATTTTTGATGCATTGGTGCGGCGCGAAAACATGCTTTCCCCAAAGAATGCAGCACCCAAAGTGACGCCGTATACTCCTCCGACAAGTTCATCGCCGTCCCAGACTTCAAGGGAATGGGCGCGCCCTTCACGGTGTAGGTCACTGTAAAGACCACGTATTTCGTCATTTATCCAAGTGTCAACGCGGTCTGCACACCCAGTAACAACACCTTCGAAATCCGTATCAACTGTGATGGTTAACCGCGTTTGTCGCATCGCGCGCTTTAACGAACGGCTCAGGTGGAAACCCTGCAGGGGCATCACACCACGACGTTGTGGATCAACCCAGAAAATTTCCGGATCTTCACGATGTTCTGCCATCGGGAAAATGCCATTGGCATATCCCTGCATCAATATGTCTGACGTTAATCGCATCGCGGCACGCTGTTAGCTGCTGCCAAGGTTACTTTCCAGCCAGTGTTCAAGCCAATGGATATTGTATTCGCCCGTCAGCACCGCGTCTTCTTCCATGAGCGCATGAAACAGCGGGATCGTTGTATCCACACCGTCAACGATTAGTTCGCCCAAAGCGCGATGCAAACGTGCTAGTGCTTCGCGCCTGTCGCGTCCGTGGACGATCAACTTGCCGATCAGGCTGTCGTAGTAGGGGGGGATTTTATACCCGTCATATAGCGCTGAATCCATGCGAACACCCAAACCGCCGGGCGCATGGTACTGCGTGATCCGACCCGGTGAGGGCGAAAAGTTAGGTAGTTTTTCTGCGTTGATCCTGACTTCAATCGCATGACCGTTGATCTGAAGATCGTCTTGGCCAAAGGACATGTCCATCCCTGAGGCAACGCGGATCTGTTCGCGTACAAGGTCTACGCCGAAAATCGCCTCGGTCACAGGATGCTCGACCTGAAGGCGCGTGTTCATTTCGATAAAGTAGAACTCTCCGTTCTCGTAGAGAAATTCAATTGTGCCCGCGCCGATATAATTGATGCGCGCAACGGCGTCGGCGCATGTTTTGCCGATCGCGGCGCGTTCCTCGGGTGAAATGGCAGGCCCGGGGGCTTCTTCGAAAACCTTTTGGTGACGGCGCTGCAGCGAACAATCCCGTTCGCCCAGATGGACCGCATTGCCTTTGCCATCGCCGAAAACCTGAATTTCGATGTGGCGCGGCGTCGTCAGGTATTTTTCAATATAGACTTCGTCATTGCCAAAATTGGATTTGCCTTCTGCGCGCGCGGTCATAAAGGCTTTTTCCATGCCTTCGGCGTTTTGCGCGACTTTCATGCCACGCCCGCCGCCGCCTGCGGTTGCCTTGATGATGACAGGATAGCCGATTTCTTCGCCGATACGCTGCGCGTCTTCCAGCGTGTCAACACCACCTTCAGAGCCGGGCACACAAGGAACCCCAAGCTTTTTCATTGTGTCTTTGGCTGTGATCTTGTCACCCATGACACGGATGTGTTCCGCTGTCGGGCCAATGAAGGTAATCCCGTGGTCTTCGACGATCTGCACGAACCCTGCGTTCTCGGACAAAAAGCCATATCCGGGGTGGATTGCTTGTGCGCCGGTGATTTCACAGGCTGAGATGATCGCCGGAAAAGAAAGATAGCTTTGCGTGCTAGAGGGGGGGCCGATACAGACGCTTTCGTCCGCCATGCGCACATGCATCGCGTCACTGTCAGCCGTGGAATGTACGGCGACGGTTTGAATGCCCATTTCTCGGGCAGCGCGCACGACACGCAATGCGATTTCGCCCCTATTGGCGATGAGTATTTTTTCAAACATGGCCATCGCTCTTATTCAAGGATGACAAGTGGAGTGCCGAATTCAACCGCTGCTCCGTCTTCAACAACGATGCGCTTGATCGTACCTGCGCGCGGCGCGGGGATGTGGTTCATGGTTTTCATTGCTTCGACAATCAAAAGCGTATCGCCCTCGGCGACGGTCGCGCCGACGGTAATAAAGGCGGGCGCACCCGGTTCAGCCTGCATATAAACCGTACCAACCATTGGTGATGTTACAGCACCCGGCAGGTCGGCGGGGTCTTGTGCGGCGTCTGCTGCAGCGGATACCGCGGGGGCAGGCATTTCTGCCTGTGTAATCGCGGCGGGTGCAGCCTGAGCGGCGACCTGGGTAATGATCTGCTGCTGATGGCGGCTGACACGTACGTTTAAGCTGTCATCTGCGCCATAATCACGCTTTACCTGAAGCTCTGTCAGATCATTCTCGCGCAGCAACTCTGCCAAGGCCTGAATAAAGTTTACATCGGCGTCATGGTTCTTTTTTGTCATGTATTTCCTCAACCATTCTGGGCAGGCCTTGTGTGTCGCGGCCCTTGATCCTGCGCGCCTGTTATAGGCCATGGTTTACGCTATGGAAACCCACAGTTGCGCGGGTTACGTTGATCGGGCATCGCAACGAGGTGTAGGATGAATTTGGCACATTGGCTTGCGCGGCAGGCTCAAATCAAACCTGAACGTCCCGCCCTGTTTCTGGGGCGCAATTGCGTTGCTGACTACGGCACCTTTTGGTCAGATGCGCAGGCCATTGCAGGCTGGTTGGTGGCCCAAGGTGTGCGCCCCGGTGACCGCGTCGCACTATATATGAAGAATGTACCAGACTATTTGACCGCGTTTTATGGTATCTGGGCGGCCGGTGCTGCAGTTGTGCCGATTAATGCGAAATTGCACGGGCGGGAAGCGGCGTTCATTCTGGCCGATAGTGGTGCATCGCATGTTTTCGCATCCCCCGAAATGAAACAGGCTCTGACGCGGGTAAATGCGAACGTTCCCGTCACAACCGTGCCAGGTGCGGCCTTTGAAGAACAGCGCCGTCATGCGCCCTTGACGGACATCATCGCGCGACAACCGGATGATCTCGCATGGCTGTTTTATACCTCAGGGACCACAGGCAAACCCAAGGGCGTCATGATGACCCACCGGATGCTGATGTCGATGAGCCTGTGCTACCAAACCGATGTCGATAAGGTAACGGGCAAGGATGCAACGCTTTACGCTGCGCCGATGAGCCACGGAGCAGGCATTTACAACATGCTGCACGTTCAGGCGGGCGCACGCCATGTCTGCCCGGCATCGGGCGGTTTTGAACCCGCAGAGATTTTTGACCTTGCCGCCCATTTTGGCAACATGCACTTGTTTGCGGCCCCGACGATGGTCAAGCGCATGACCGATGCGGCCCGTGCGGCCGGATGCAAAGGTGATGGACTGCGCACCGTCGTCTATGCTGGTGGTCCGATGTACAATGCCGATATTATAGACGCTGTGGATCATTTTGGACCCGTCTTTGTACAAATATATGGTCAGGGCGAATGTCCGATGGGCATCACGGTTTTGTCCCGCTCCGACGTGACAGACCGCAATCATTTTCGGTGGGCCGCAAGGTTGCAGTCGGTCGGTCGGGCGCAATCGGCGGTCGAAGTTGCCATTGGCACGGCCGAGGCCCAGATTTTGCCCACAGGGCAGCACGGAGAGATCATGGTGCGCGGCGATACCGTCATGCCCGGCTATTGGCAAAATGACGACGCAACGGCCCGTACGTTGGTGAGTGGCTGGTTGATGACCGGAGACATGGGGTTCATGGATGAGAACGGCTACGTCACATTGCAGGACCGCTCGAAGGATATGATTATTACAGGCGGATCGAACGTTTACCCGCGTGAAGTCGAAGAGGTGTTGCTTACCGATCCTGATGTCCGCGAAGTGTCCGTTGTTGGTAAACCGCACCCCGAATGGGGCGAAGAAGTTGTGGCCTTCGTGGTCGGTTCTTTTGACCCTGAGAAGCTGGACAAGCTCTGCCTTGACAACATCGCGCGCTTCAAGCGGCCAAAAACTTATATCCAGATTGATGAATTACCAAAGAATAACTACGGCAAAATTCTTAAGACGGAACTGCGCGCGCTGTTGTTCTAGCACCTGTCAGTATTGATGAAAGAATGCGTCACACGGTGACCTGATGGTGTCGCAAACAGGCATTCCTTACATTTTTTTCCGTGTATACAATTTGTATACACGGGAGGGATTGATGCCGGGCAGATCAAAGGAAATGTGCTACGAAGACCTCAAGCTGCGCATTTTGCGGATGGAGCTTGAGCCTGGTGTTGTGTTGGAGGAAGCATCTCTTGCTGCGCAATACGCGCTGTCCCGCACACCCTTGAGGGAAGTACTGCAACGGTTGGCCGGCCAAGGCTATGTGGCGTTGGCTGGGCATCGGGGGGCTAAGGTGGCTTCAATGGATATTGCTGTGATGCGGACGTTTTTTCAAACCGCGCCTATGGTCTACGCGTCTATCAGCCGTTTGGCGGCCGAGAACCGGAAACCTGCGCAGCTGGACTCTTTGCAAAGTGCTCAGGACATGTTTGCAAAGTGCACACAAGCAGGCAACGCCGCTGCGGCGGCGCTGGCTAATTACAGGTTTCATGAGATCATCGGTGACATGGCGCATAATGTGTATTTGACGGCGTCGCTCAACCGGCTGCTCATCGACCATACGCGGCTAAGCCAAACCTTCTACCGCCCGAAATCTCAGGAAGATGCGGCGTTGATTGGCAAAGCCTCGGAGCAACATGAAGAACTGATTGCAGCGATTGATGCGCAGGATGCGAAACATGCTGCCGAGCTGACGTTGCAGCATTGGGACTTGTCACGTGGCCGCATGGAGCGATTTGTGCGCCCGGATCCGCTGCCGCTGGAAGCTGCTTTGCTAAAGGATAAAACAAATGCAGTTTGACGGAATTTACACACCTTTGGTGACGCCCTACAAACAAGATT
>Ga0316191_10001796_pt1 | contig 15306 bp, 12 predicted proteins | sample Eddworburr2cm_MG_FD_204928 | JGI IMG/M metagenome (GOLD analysis project Ga0316191, IMG submission 204928) | Coastal sediment microbial communities from Maine, United States - Eddy worm burrow 2 cm | ecosystem: Environmental > Aquatic > Marine > Coastal > Sediment | place: USA: Maine...
GCTGGTGTCGGCTGCTGGCTGTTTGGCAGGCTCGGTGATCTTCACCGGAATGCCGGCACGCAGCTTCAATGCCCCGTTAACTACCACGGTATCGCCGGCCTTGAGGCCCTGTTCGATGAACCAGTTCTTGTCCTGCCAGGGTCCCACGGTGACCGGGCGGAATTCTGCCTTGCCATCCTTGTCAATTACCCACACAAAGCTGCCCTTTGCGCCCTGCTGCACGGCCCCTTGAGGTACCAGTATGGCGTTGGGCCGGATCGCGCCCTTGAGGTTGGCGCGCACGAACTGGCCGGGCCGTAACAGGTTATCCGGGTTGTCAACCTCGGCACGAATCAGGAAGGTCCCGGTCGCCTCGCTAAGGGAAGCGTCAGAAAAGGTGATCCTGCCGGTGTGCGGGTAGATGGAGCCATCTGCCAGTACTACCTCGACTTCAAAGGCCTGGCCTGCAGGCATCTTCAGGATGCCTGCTTTGGACTTGCTGCTCTTGTTGAGCATCTGGTTCTCCGAGATGCTGAACTCGACCCACATGGGATCGAGTTGTGCCACGTAGGTCAGCAGGCTGTCACCCATGCCGATGTAGGCGCCTTCCCGCATGACGGCATAACTCGACAATCCACTGACCGGTGTCATGATGGTGCAGTAACCCAGGTCCAGCTCAGCCTGTATGACCTTGGCCCTGGCCTGTTCCACTGCTGCGGCGGCCTCGCGATACGTGCCCTCTGCATCATCCAGTTCCTTTTGCGCCACGGCATTTTTCTTCGCCAGTGGCCGCATACGATTCAGGTTGATGAGTGCTGTTTGCTTGCGGGCCTGCTGCTGTTCCAGCTCGGCTTCTGCGGCCTGCAATTGCGCCTCGAAGGGCTTGGTGTCCATGATGAACAGCACATCGCCGGCTTCGACCATGGAGCCCTCGACGTATTCACGCTTGTCCAGAAATCCTTCCACCCGTGAGCGGATCTCGACGCGCCGGGAGCTGGCGGTCTTGCCGACAAACTCGAAAGCAACCGCTGTATCTCTCGGTTCAATCTTGATCACGGTGACATCGGGTGCGCCACCTTTTGCTTCGTTGGCTTGTTCGCTGCAGCCGCCGAGGGTGAGCGACAGTAAGATGATGGAAACAAGGGCGCTGGTGACTTTTCCATGCCGAGCCGTCATCATGCAGTGGCTAATGCGAATAATAGTGTCCACGGGATACCCTTTTATTGTTTGTTAGTGACGCAACACCGATCTGCGGTGCCGGCAGAAGTACTGAATGGTCGGCGTTTGACTACAAGTAGTCAAGGTTATGCCTGTTATGATGAACAGGGCGGCGACATTAGCTGCCGCTTATCGGTCCTCGTCGACGGCTTCTGACAACATCGCCTCGTTCTGCCCGGTCGGTGCCAGGTCGGTTTCCAATCTATCGCTCTCCGCTTCCTCCAATTCCATGTCTTTTTCCGTGGAGTAGAGATTGGCAAACAGAATCTCGGCGGCATCGATCAGGTTGTTCTGGATATCATAGGAAAAAGCGGAATCATTCATCAGCGAGGTCGCCATGTCAGGCGTGATGCGCTGTTCACGGATCAGCCCGTCCAGCTTGCCGTTGGCGATAATATCTTCTTCTTCCATTCTTGCGCGGAAGGTCCTGATCTGTTCCAGCTTTTGCACCGGGTGTAACTCCTCGGCCGATATGAACAACGCGCGCAGCAGGATTGCCAGGTTCAGGCGGATGCTATTGTATCTCTGCCGTATGTCGCTGTTCTCCGCGCACATGTAGCGGTCGATATTCTTCTGTAATTCTTTCATGGCCTTGATGGCGGTGACGATCTGCCAGTTGGCCCGTCGCAGGTGAATTAACCGCTCTAGCTGGTCCGGGTTCATGGCCTGCTCGGCATGAGTAGAGAATTCCATGATCGCGCTGTAGAGTGGTTTTACCTTGCGCGCATAATGGTCGCTGATATCCACCTCCACCACATCAGTGCACTCCGCGATCGCGGCATTGATGTCTGCACTTGATGTGATATCTGTACGATGCAGGTTCAGGCCATGCGCCAGTATCTCGAAGGCATTATGGGCAAGGTGTACCGTCTCTTTGGCAATGACCTCCAGGGCTGTATCCGGAAATTCCAGCGCGGATTTGCTGAGATACCTGACCCGCGTGGTTTCGACCGGCTCGGCCTTCTCACGCAGCAGTTTCTGCAGCACCGCCACCATGGGGTTAATGAGCGGTACCATCAGCGCCACGCCGACCAGATTGAACAGTGTGTGGAAGACCGCGAACTTGAGAGTGTAGTTATCCGCTGCGATCCCGACCAGGTTGCTGAGCCAGTCCACGGCCACTACAAACTGCTGGATGAACACGATGGCAAGCGCGCCGGTAACCAGGTTGAAGAACAGGTGGGCCAGCGCCAGCTGCCGACCGGACACGCTGGCACTGATTGCGCCGATAATGGCGGTTATGGTGGTACCGACATTGGAGCCAATCGCCAGTGCCAGTGCATTTTCATAACTCACCTGGCCGGCTGCCAGGGCCGTGATGGTCAGGATCAGGGTGGCATGACTGGACTGCATGACCACCGTCATGGCGATGCCGATGGCGGCATAGATCAGCAGTCCGCGAAATCCGGGTACCGCGTACTGTGACAGGTCGAGCCCGGTGCTGACGGCCTCGAAGCCATCTTTCATGTAAGCAATCCCGAGGAACAGGAAACCCAGTCCGATCAGTGCCCAGCCGGCTGCCGTGAAGCGTTGGTGGTTCTTCTGGAAGACCATGATGACACCAAACACCAGCATCGGCAGGGCATAGGCGGCGATATCGACCTTGAGTCCCAGGCCGGCCACCAGCCAGGCGCCGGTGGTGGTGCCGAGGTTGGCACCGAAAATGATGCCGATGCCCTGCGCCAGTGGAATGAGCCCGGCGCTGAGAAAGGAAATAGTCAGCACCGAGACCAGAGAACTGGACTGCATGATGGTCGTGGCAACTATGCCGAACGACAGACTCTTCCAGGTGGCGTCGGTGGTACGTTGCAGGAAGCTTGCCAGTACACCGCCACTGAAAGATTTAAATCCCTTCTCCAGGGACAGCATGCCGAGGAGAAAAATTGCCACACCCGCTGAAATCGTTTTGAAATCAGGACTGATCCAGAAGCCGTAGCCCAGGACTGAGAAGATAGAGAGTAATAGTAAGTTTCTGGTCATTGCGTCACAGTTGTCCCGTGAGTTGCGAAACCGGGTGCTGGCTTGCCGTTGCACTCGCCAAATGGTTGTTTGAGGGAGTTTACATTTGCGACGCTGCGGGAGTCACTAACTGATGGTAGAGCAATAGCGCCGTCACCAGGTCCAGTATAAATGCACCATTTATGTGCGCGCTGCACCATTTGAGGTCAGTCAGGCTATCGCTTGGCTCTTTAGCAATCCGCAGATTTTTCGCAGTTCTCCATACATAGCGGGCCACAAACCCGCATAGATAGGCTTTCTGGTGGAATGGCATGTATTTTGCCCACACTTATGGAATAGGGCATTGAAATGCCGGCCTGTTAATCAACTTTATTAATCACCCTGGCTATCTAGAGGAAATGCAAATGAGTGGAAATGAATCTCGCCTTGAGGCGATTCACCAAATAACAAACCGGACACCCATGTCGGTAAAAACACCCGAGTCACTGGACAAGATCTGGGCATGTGATGTCTTTAATCTGGCGAAAATGGAAGAGGCGCTTTCCAAGAATGCCTTTAAAGCCCTGAAGAAAACCGTACAAACAGGCGCCCCCCTGGATGCGGCGACCGCTGACGTCGTTGCAGCCGCGATGAAGGAATGGGCGGTATCAAAAGGCGTCAAGTTTTTCTCTCATATTTTCTATCCGATGACCAATATCACGGCTGAAAAACACGATGGTTTTATTGTTACCAACGCTGATGGACGCGCGATTACCGAATTCACCGGCAGTCTGCTGAGCAAGGGAGAGCCCGATGGTTCTTCCTTCCCCAATGGCAGTATCCGTATGACCAGCGCAGCACGTGGTTATACCGCATGGGATCCCACCAGTCCGGCCTACATCATGCAAACGGATAATGGCGCAACGCTGATGATCCCCAGTGTCTTTATGTCCTGGACGGGGGAGGCACTGGATAAAAAGATTCCGCTGTTACGCTCTAACGACGCCATGAACAAGGCCGCACAAAAAGTACTTTCCCTGATGGGTGAAACGGACATTGCGACGTTGAATTCCAGCTGTGGTGCAGAACAGGAATACTTCCTGGTTGACAGTAATTTTGCCAATGCTCGCCCGGACCTGTTGCTGGCCGGGCGCACCCTGTTCGGTGCATCGCCCGCAAAAGGCCAGCAGTTTGATGATCATTACTTCGGTGCCATACCGGCGCGCGTGCAGGTTTTCATGCAGGACTTTGAAGACCAGTTGTACCGGCTGGGCATCCCCGCGAAAACCCACCACAACGAAGTTGCGCCGGCACAGTTTGAAATTGCACCTTATTTCGAGGCCGCCAACGTCGCGGCTGATCATCAGCAATTGATGATGACATTGATGAAAAGCACCGCGAAGAAACACGGCTTCCTGTGCCTGCTGCACGAGAAACCCTTCGCGGGCATCAATGGCTCCGGTAAACACGTCAACTGGTCCGTCGGGAATTCCACGCAGGGTAACCTGCTTGACCCGGGCAGCACGCCGCACGACAACCTCAACTTCCTGCTGTTCTGTGGCGCGGTTATTCGTGGCGTGCATCTCTTCGGGCCACTGCTGCGCGCGGCCATTGCCTCCGCAGGGAACGATCACCGCCTCGGAGCCAACGAGGCGCCACCCGCTATCCTGTCAGTCTACCTTGGTGATCAGCTGGAGAAAGTTTTCAAGGACATCAAGGAAGGAAAGCTCACCAAGAGTGAGGCGGGCGGTATGATGGACCTCGGGCTTTCCCAGATCCTGCACTTTGAGCGTGACCCGGGCGACCGTAACCGTACCTCTCCCTTCGCCTTCACCGGTAATCGCTTTGAGTTCCGCGCCGTGGGATCGGCGCAGTCGGTGTCAGGGCCGCTGGTTGCGATGAATACCATGCTGGCCGATTCTCTCAACTGGATTGCCGGAAAACTGGAAGGCGAACTGAACAAGGGCGTGGACCAGGCAGCCGCCGTTATCTCTGTACTCAAAGAACTGATGGATAAGCATGGCAATGTTGTTTTCGGTGGCGATGGCTACTCTTCAGACTGGCACAAGATGGCTGTTGAAGAACGTGGCCTTAAGAACATTCCTACCGCTGCAGATGCATTGCCTGCATTGCGCGAAGAGTCCGTGAAGAAACTCTTCAAGAGTACCGGCGTGCTGACTCCGGTAGAACTGGAAAGTCGCTTTGAAGTCTATGCAGAGCAATATGTGCTGTCTATCGAGGTTGAAGCAAAGCTGGTCGTCGATATGGCTAAAACAGTTATTTACCCTGCTGCCACCCGCTACCTCTCTGATCTCGCAATGACCAGTTCCAGCATGGCGGACATGGGGATTGAGCTTGACAGCTCAACGATGACGATGGTGGCCGGAGAAGTGAATGCCATGATGGCAGCGGTTGCGGAACTCGGCGATGCCATGGGCAAGCATGATTTTGCTACTACAGAAGAGCATATGCAATTTTGTGCCAACGAGATCCGCAGCCTGATGGATAAAATTCGTTTGCATGCGGATGCACTTGAAGCAGAAGTGGCTGATGAGCTATGGCCTTTGCCAAAGTACCAGGAAATGCTGTTTATTCGATAAACCTGATCCCGGGTACTGGCAATGACACGGAAAGGCCGCTATTCACTAGCGGCCTTTTTTTCGAGTTTGTGTGATTCTCACTCAACATCCATAACATCAAGTGGTGACGCGCAGCGGCCAGTTTCTGTAAACTGTCTGACTACTGCCCTCTCGCGGGTGTAGTTCAATGGTAGAACTGGAGCTTCCCAAGCTTCAAACGTGGGTTCGACCAATCTGCCGGGAGCAGATTGGAACAGCGGTGCAAAGCGGCGCTGGCCCGCAGGGCGTAGTACAGGGAAGTACGGAGTAATCCCGTCACGTAGTGATGGGAATCGCGGTAATTCAGGCACGTATCGCGGGTGTAGTTCAATGGTAGAACTGGAGCTTCCCAAGCTTCAAACGTGGGTTCGATTCCCATCACCCGCTCCAAGCACAGCAAGCAGCTGATCTCCATCAATCTATAGGCGCATAAAAATATTCTAATTGTATTATTAGAATTCGTTAATATACTTATCCTGCGTCCGGGGAACGATTTCCTGCAAAGAATTATTTATAAACCTTTATTAATTAGAATACTTGGAGATAACTATCATGAAAAAACTTTCAACTGCGCTGTTTGCTGCCACTATCGCAGTGGCTTCTACGGCCGCTTCTGCCTGGGGCTGGGGTGACAATGGTTACAACGATGGCTGGGGTAACGGCTATGGCGACGGCGATTTCGACGGCGATTTCGGCTTCAGCATGCACATGAGTGGTCGTGGTCACGGTCGTGGCTATGGTAACGGCTATAACGGCTACCGTGGCTACAATGGTTATGGCCACGGACCTTACTACGGTTATGCCCCGTATGGTGTTGCCCCGCTTCAGCCGGCTGTTGAAATGACGGAAGAGCAGCAGAAGGCAATGGCTGAGCAGCAGGCCCAGTACATTGAAAACATGCAGAAGGCACAGCAGCAGGCTGCGGAGTTCTATGCAAACCAGCGTGCACCGATGACCGACATTCGCGCGGAGCGGATGGAGCAGCGTGAAGCCCGCATGGCTGAAATGGACGCTCGTGTGGAAGAGTTCAAAAAGGCTGCTGATGCCCGTGTACCGATGACCGCTATGGACGAGGACATGATGAAGCAGCGTGAGGCACGTATCGCTGAAATGGACGCCCGTATCGAAGAGCATAAAAAGGCTGCCGATGCCCGTGTACCGATGTCTGGTATGCGCGGTGACCGGATGGAACAGCGTGAGGCTCGTATCACCGAAATGGACGCCCGTATGGAAGCATTTATCAAGGAATCTGATGCCCGTCGTGCTGAATTCGAAGCCGCTCGCAAAACACGTCTGCAGGAACCGGCCCCGAAGGTTGAGGCTGACAAGGGCGCGTAAGTCTTTCTGACGACTGTTAGCCGGTACTGAATGGTGCCGGTGGGTACTCCGAAAGGGGTGCGTGGGAAACCACGCACCCCTTTTCTTATGGGTGTCTGTAGGTCACTATATACGCCGGGTAACCTGTAGCGGCGTCTCGCCGCAATGTGCGCCGGTGACGGCGTTCCTGCAGGTATACAGTGGCAGTATAAAGGGACTACTTATGGGCAAGTTTCTGAAATTCATTCTCTGGCTGGTTGTTGCGCTGATTGCGCTGGTTGCCATTGCCGCCGTGGTGCTGCCGATGGTGGTTGATCCTAACGACTACAAGGCGGAAATTGCCACGGCTGTTGAAAAGCAGACGGGACGAACGCTGACGATCGAGGGTGATATCGCGCTGTCCGTGTTTCCCTGGCTGGGGCTCGATATCGGTCCGACGCAATTCAGTAATGCGGCCGGTTTTGACGAGCCGTCGATGGCGCGCATGGAAGCCGTGCAGATCAGGGTGAAGTTGCTGCCGCTGCTACGCAAGCAACTGGAAGTCGACAAGATACGCTTGTCCGGATTGCAGCTGTATCTGGCCATGGACAAGCAGGGGAAGACAAACTGGGCGGATCTCACTGCGACCCCGGAGAGTGCCGGGACCGGGAAGCAAAAGGAAGAAGCCGCGAAAGAAACTGCTGACGGTGGTAATACCGATGGCCTCGATCGCCTCGTGATTGGCGGCATCGAGATCAGCGGGGCATCGATACACTGGGACGACCGGTCCAGCGACAGCCATTATGTCGTCAATGACCTGTCATTGACCACCGGTGCCATCGAACCGGGCGAGGCCTTTGACCTGGATCTGCAGATGCAGTTGGCGTCAAGACAACCGGCAATCAATACCGGCCTGTCCCTGCGCGGTGAACTGTTGATTGCTACAGATCTCAGCGCTATCACTATCACCGGTACCGAGCTGCTGGTGGATGCGCAGGGTGACAGTCTGCCAGCCGGCCAGGTGAAGGCTGCACTGACCACCGACATTTCACTGGGATTGGCAGCGCAGACCCTGTTGTTGCCCAATATCGTGCTGGAGACACTGGGGCTGCAGATCACGGCATCCGTGACCGGCGCCGACATCAGTAGTGATGCGCCGCGTTTCAATGGCACCCTGGCCATTGCCGAGTTTGTGCCGCGCAAGGTGTTACAGGCACTCGGAGAAGCGGCACCCGTGACCGCTGATGACAGTGTCCTGCGCAAGGCGGACGCGATCATGGCGTGGGATGCCTCGCTGCAGCATTTCGCCGCCAGCTCACTGACCGCACACCTGGATGAGACGACGCTCAACGGCGAACTCAAGGTGCAGTCTTTTGATGCACCAGCCATCGTGTTTAAGTTGCTGCTGGATCAGATCGACATCGACCGCTATTTACCACCTCCGGGTAGCCAGGAAAGCGTCGCCGCAAACGGTTCAGGGGACGCGGCGAAGCGTTCGTCTGGCGACAAGGGTGCAGGGAAATCATCGCCACAGTCCGAGAAGCTGCCACTGGAACCCTTGCGCAGCCTGAACCTGAACGGTGAACTGCGCATGGCCCAGTTAAAGGCCTTCAACCTGCGTTCCCGTGACGTGCTGATCCAGATCAGGGCCAAGGATGGCGTGCTTGAAATCAGTCCGTTGACGGCAAAGTTGTACGATGGTGCGGTTGATGTCGATTTGAAGCTTGATGCCCGCAAGGACACGCCGCGGTTTACCGTGAAGGAATCACTCACCAACGTACAGGCCGGCCCGCTGCTCAAGGACCTGACCGGGGATGACCCGTTGCTGGGTACCGCAAACGTCAAGGCCAATCTGAATGGTGCGGGCAACAACGCCGACGAGATTCTCAATACCCTGACAGGCACCGCTGGATTTTCTTTCGCAGATGGCGCAGTCAAAGGTGTGAATATAGCGGCGCTGATTCGCAAGGCACAGGCCACTCTCAAGGGGCAGCCTGCGCCAAAGCAGGAACAGCCAAATCAAACGGACTTCGCCTTAATGCGCGGTACGGCGACGGTGACCAATGGCCTGGTTAAAAATGACGACCTGGTACTGCAATCACCGTTGCTACGCATATCAGGCGCCGGAGAGGTCAGCCTGCCGAAGGAAACCATTGACTACACGCTGACCACCAAGTTTGTCAGTTCACTCGAGGGGCAGGGTGGCAAGGGTGATCAAGAGCTCAAAGGCGTGTCTGTACCGGTACTTGTCGGGGGCACGTTCAGCAATCCCACCTACGTACCGGATCTGGGTGCGGTTGCCCAGGATGCGGCGAAGGCAGAGGTCGACAAGCGAGTGCAGGAAGAAAAGCAAAGGCTGGAGAAAAAACTCGGTACTGAAATCCCTGATTCGTTACTGAAAGGCCTGTTTGACAAATAGATCTTATGGCTGTGGATTGCCGTGGCTAAATAATAAATTGGCACTTAGCTTGATTTGGCCCGTCATCCGTTATTACCAGCGTGCAGCACGACTAACCCGCATTTCGGAATGGTTGTTTATGTGCTTGCGTATACGTTGCCTGCTTGTGGTCCTGTTGCTGCTGCCGACTGCCTTACTGGCTGGCGAGATCCTGGCTTCCAGTGTGAGCCATGATGGGGCAGTCTATACGCTGTCTGTCACGGCACGCATTGATGCACCGCTCGACATGGTGTACCGGTCGATTACCGATTTCGACAACCTGGCCGCGATCAATCCTGCCATCGAAGAGAGCGAGTTGCTGGCAACACCGGCAGCGGACACCCGGCGCGTCCGCAGTGTGATAAAGGTGTGCATACTGGTGTTCTGCAAGCGCGTGGAACAGATACAGGATGTGACGTTGCTGCATGACTACGCCATCGAGGCCGTGATTCTGCCGCAGGGCGGTGATTTTCGCAGCGGCCTTGCGTACTGGCAGCTGACGGCCAGCGGCGTTTCCACGGAAATGTTGTTCACCAATACCTTTGAGCCGGACTTCTGGGTGCCGCCGGTGATCGGGCCGTGGCTGATCAAGCGCAAGCTGGTGCGGGAAGTCGCCGAAACTGCAATGTACATCGAAACAGATACGCATGGTCCGCCACAGTAACTCCGACAGGTGCTTCAGCAATCGTGTGCTGGACTGGTATGTGCAGCATGGACGCAGGGATCTGCCCTGGCAGGTGCAGCCGACCGCCTACCGCGTGTGGGTGTCCGAAATCATGCTGCAGCAAACCCGGGTCGCCACCGTGATTCCCTATTTCGAGCGTTTCATGCAGAGTTTCCCCGATGTGGTAACGCTGGCCCGTGCCGAACAGGACCAGGTGCTGCATCACTGGTCGGGTCTGGGCTACTACGCGCGTGCGCGGCACCTGCATGCGGCCGCGAAGCAGGTGCTTGATCAACACAACGGTCGTTTCCCGGAGGTGTTTGACGATGTAGCCGCCCTGCCGGGAGTCGGGCGCTCAACGGCCGGTGCTATTCTTGCACTCGCTTGCGGGCAATCGCATCCGATCCTGGACGGCAATGTGAAGCGGGTGCTGGCGCGTTATCATGCGGTCACGGGATGGCCCGGGCAGGCACGTGTGCAGCGACAGTTATGGACGCTTGCCGAACAGCATACACCGGTACAGGAAACTGCCGCCTATACGCAGGCCATCATGGATCTGGGTGCCACCGTCTGCACACGCGCTCGACCACGCTGTGCGGACTGCCCGCTACAGGCCGGGTGTGCGGCGCGGGCGACGGGACGGCAAACCGATTACCCGTCGCCACGGCCAAAAAAGGCCATGCCGGTGCGTTCGGTGTGTATGCTGTTACTGTGTAATGATGCTGCCGAGGTGCTGCTGGAAAAGCGGCCACCGGCCGGTATCTGGGGCGGCCTGTGGAGTTTTCCGGAGTTGCGCGCGGAGGATGTGCCTGTTAACTGGTGCCGGGACAAGCTGGCTATCTCGGCAACTGCTATCGATCGCTGGCCCGTCATGCGGCACACCTTCAGCCATTTCCACCTCGACATTACCCCGCTGCTGGTACGGGCGAATGACGCATCGAACGGCGTAATGGAAGACAAGGGGCTGCTTTGGTATAACCCCGCGGGGACTGAGCAGCGTGGACTGGCGGCGCCGGTGGATGTGCTGCTGCAGCGATTGACAAGACATTTTCAACAGCGAGAACAACATGACACGAACAGTACACTGCGTAAAACTGGATAAGGATGCCGAAGGGCTGGACGCGCCGACCTATCCCGGCGAGCTGGGGCAGCGCATCTTCGAAGGCGTCTCAAAGGAGGCCTGGCAGTTGTGGCTGAAGCACCAGACCATTCTGATTAATGAACACCGCCTCTCGCCCATCGACCCGGAGTCGCGCAAGTTTCTCGAGACGGAGATGGAAAAGTTCTTTTTCGGTGGTGGTGCCACGATGCCAGGTGGCTTTGTGTCGCCCGATCAGCTCAAATAAATATGTTTATAATACCCTTAGGAGCGCATCGTATGCGCGATTCGGGCCATATGAAGAATCGCGCATACGATGCGCTCCTACAAAAAAATGTCGATAATCCAGGGTAACTGATATGAAAGGCATCCTCCTCGCAGGTGGAAGCGGTACGCGGCTCTACCCGTTGACGCGCACGGTCAGCAAGCAGCTGATGCCGGTGTACGACAAGCCGCTGGTCTACTACCCGCTGTCGACCCTGATGCTGGCGGGCATTCGCGAGATCCTGCTGATCTCCACCCCGCAGGATCTGCCGAATTTCAGGCAACTGCTGGGAGATGGCAGCCAGCTGGGACTGGACATCCAGTACGCGGAACAGCCCACGCCGGGCGGACTTGCCGAGGCCTTCCTGATTGGTCGTGACTTTCTCGACGGCCAGCCGGCCTGTCTGATTCTCGGCGACAACATCTTTTACGGCCATGGCATGGCGACCAACCTGCAGCAGGCCGCGACCCTGACAAAGGGAGCGACCGTGTTTGCTTACCGGGTGCGTGACCCTGAACGCTATGGCGTGGTGGAATTCAATGCACAGGGCCGGGCGGTGAGTATTGAAGAGAAACCGTCACAGCCCAAGTCCCGCTATGCGGTGACTGGCCTGTATTTTTACGATGCCGAGGTGGTGGATATCGCAGCCGGCCTGTCGCCGTCGGCGCGCGGAGAACTGGAAATCACTGACCTGAACACGGCCTACCTGCAACGGCAGGCGCTCAATGTAGAGCTGCTAGGCCGCGGCACGGCCTGGCTGGATACCGGCACCCATGAAGCACTGTTACAGGCGGCGACGTTTATCGAGGCGATCGAGCAACGCCAGGGGCTGAAGGTGGCCTGCATCGAGGAGATTGCCTACCGCATGCACTACATCGACGCACAGCAACTGGAACGGCTGGCGCAGCCGATGTCCAATAACAGTTACGGCAGCTACCTGCTGGATATACTGACAGAAGGTAATACGGTGACATGAATATCAAACCCACTGAACATCCGGACGTGCTGCTGATCGAGCCGGACGTGTTTGGCGATGCGCGCGGTTTCTTCATGGAGACCTTTCACGCGGAGAAATTCGCGCAGGCGGGTTTGCCCACGGAATTCCTGCAGGACAACCATTCGCACTCGGTACGGGGCGTGCTGCGCGGTCTGCATTACCAGCTGCAACACCCGCAGGGAAAGCTGGTGCGGGTGGTGAACGGGGAAGTGCTGGATGTGGCGGTTGATATACGCAAGGGTTCACCCCGCTTCGGCCAATGGGTGTCGGTACTGCTGTCAGCAGAAAACCGCTACCTGCTCTATGTTCCGCCGGGGTTTGCGCACGGCTACTGTACCCTGAGCGAACAGGCGGATTTCCTCTATAAATGTACCGATGTCTATACCCCCGCGGATGAGTACGGCATTGCCTGGGATGATCCGGAGCTCGCCATTGAATGGCCGCCGGTCGATTACCTGTTGTCTGACAAGGACCTGAAGAACCCGTTGCTGAGCGAGACCGACAGGCTGCCACTGTACAAGACGGACTGATGAAAGTACTGGTAACGGGTGTCAACGGGCAGCTCGGTAGTGAAGTGGCTGCAAGGTTCCGGCAACTGGGCCACGAGGTGATTGCGGCCGATCGTCACATGCTGGATTTTCAGCAGCCGGCACAGGCGGCGGCCGTGATCCGCGGGCAGCAGCCGGACTGGGTGATTAACTGCGCGGCCTATACACAGGTGGACAAGGCCGAGAGTGAACCCGGGCAGGCCTTTACCATCAACCGTGACACACCGGCGCAACTGGCGCAGGCCGTGGCCGCGTATGGTGGTCGGCTGCTGCAGCTGTCGACGGACTTTGTTTTTGATGGCATGCAGACGCGTCCCTATGTTGAAGACGATGCAACCAATCCGCTTGGCGTGTACGGCCGCAGCAAGCTGGAAGGTGAGCAGGCGGTGCAACGCGAGTTGCCCGAGGCCGTGATACTGCGTACTGCCTGGGTGTATGGTGTCCATGGCCACAATTTCCTGAAGACCATGTTGCGCCTGGCAATTGCGGGCAAGCCGTTACGGGTCGTCAGCGACCAGCGCGGCACGCCGACCTGGACGAGCGATATTGTTGCGGCGATTGTGGCACTGGTCGATCAGCAAGCCAGTGGCGTGTTTCATTTTACCGCGTCCGGCGAGACCAGCTGGCATGGCTTTGCCAGCGCCATCCTCGAGGAGGCGGCCAATGCCGGATTCACGATCAAGACAAAGAAGGTTGATCCGATAGCCACCACGGAATATCCGACGCCTGCTACACGGCCGGCCTACGCGGTGTTGAATTCAGACAAGATCAGTGCCTGCCTGCCGTTTACCATCCCCGCATGGCGTGACAGCCTGAAGAGCATGCTACAGGAGTATGCGATATGCGCAGACTGCTCGTAACCGGCGGTGCAGGATTCATCGGTTCCAACTTCATTCGCTACTGGATCAGGCGGCACCCCGAAGACCGCGTCGTCAACCTTGACATGCTGACCTATGCCGGCAATCTCGAGAACCTGGCGGAGGTCGAGGACGCACCCGCCTATCGTTTCGTGCGTGGCGATATCACCGACCGGCTGTTTGTGAAGCAGTTGATGGAGGTCGAGCAGATCGACACGGTGGTTAACTTTGCCGCCGAGTCACACGTCGACCGCTCTATCCTCGGGCCTGATGCGTTTATCACGACCAATATACTGGGCACGTTTTCACTGCTGGAGGCCGCCCGCGCACTGTGGAGTGACGTCAACGATATGCGGCGTTTTCTGCACGTATCGACCGATGAAGTATATGGCAGCCTCGACAAGGACGAGCCGCCGTTTGACGAGTACCATGCCTACGCGCCGAACAGTCCCTACTCTGCCTCCAAGGCGTCATCCGATCACCTGGTGCGCGCCTACCACAAGACCTACAGCCTGCCGGTGCTGACCACCAATTGCTCCAACAATTACGGCCGCTACCAGTTTCCCGAGAAACTGATCCCGCTGACCATCCTGAATGCGCTGGAAGGCAAAACGATCCCGGTCTACGGTGATGGCAGGAATATCCGCGACTGGCTGTTTGTCGATGATCATTGCAGTGGCATCGAGGCCGTGCTGCAGGGCGGGACACCCGGCGAGGTGTACAATATCGGCGGAATCAACGAGTGGTACAACATCGATATTGTGAACCTGATCTGCGAGCGACTTGATGTGGTGCAACCCGGCGCTGCGTCGTATAAAGAGCAAATCAGTTTCGTCACCGACCGGCCCGGTCACGACCGGCGTTACGCCATTGATGCAGGCCGCATGCAGTCCGAGCTGGGCTGGTCGCCGCAGCACGATTTCGAGTCCGGTATCGAGAACACCATTCAGTGGTATCTGGCGCATCGTGACTGGTGCGACCGGGTGCGCAGTGGTGAATACCGTGATTACTATGCCCTGCAGTATGGCGACAGCGGAAATCCATGAAATTTAGTCCTGGGAAGGACAATAATGACGCCAGCGCCTTGACTCCATGAAGGCGAGTCGTTTTAATACCCCGCTCGTCTCAAGACGGCCAGGTAGCTCAGTCGGTAGAGCAGGGGACTGAAAATCCCCGTGTCGGTGGTTCGATTCCACCCCTGGCCACCATATTTATCAACGAGATAAAAGTTTTCTTCTGTTAATCCCTGTGTCACTCGGTACACTTTCGGTACACCTGTACGGAAGACGATGTGGCAGCGATCACCAAGACACCCTCGAACACCTGGAAGGCGATCATCCGCAAGCGCGGCTGGCCGACGGCCGTCAAGACGTTCCGCACCAAACGCGAC
>Ga0316191_10001797_pt1 | contig 15305 bp, 16 predicted proteins | sample Eddworburr2cm_MG_FD_204928 | JGI IMG/M metagenome (GOLD analysis project Ga0316191, IMG submission 204928) | Coastal sediment microbial communities from Maine, United States - Eddy worm burrow 2 cm | ecosystem: Environmental > Aquatic > Marine > Coastal > Sediment | place: USA: Maine...
GATCCTGGTCCTGATGAGCCTGGCCTGCAACGGTTGCTGGCGCTGGAAGGCCCCGAGCCGCGTGATATCGAGGAAGCCCGCCATTGGCACAAGAGCCTGTTACGCCTGACCTATCTGGTCTGCGATGCTTTGCCCATATTGATTGACTGGGTTGCCGATCCCACCCTGAAAGCCACCTTGCAGGACAGTCTGCGCTACCTGCGCAACGAAGAGGGCATCGCCACGCGCATCCGGGCGCTGGTCAAGGCGGCCATCGTGGATGCCTGCTCCCAGGGTAAACGTGTGCTGCTGGTTGCCCACAGCATGGGCTCGGTCGTGAGCTGGGATGTTTTGTGGGAGCTGAGTCGGCAAGACAAGCATCCGTTGCGCGTGGATACATTTATGACCCTGGCCAGCCCCCTGGGCTTGAACTTTATGCGCCATCGTTTGCTCAACCGGCGGGTCTCGGGCGCGGCGCATTATCCGGACAATATCCGGCGCTGGCATAACCTTTCGGCAGTCGGAGACCTGACTGCCTTACAGCGTCGTTTTGCTGTGGACTATCGCCGCATGCTGGACCTGGGCATGGTCAGCGAAATTCGTGATGAAGTGGAATTGCACAACTATTTTCGGGGCCCGGCGGGCCTGAATGTGCACAAGTGCTATGCCTATATGATCAATTCTCGTGTAGCCGACGGCGTAGCCGACTGGTGGCGGGGCAATTAGGGCTGTCGATGGCTAGCCGCGTTCCTGCAGCTGCGGCACGATCACGACATCGATACGCCGGTTCTGGGCGCGTCCCTCACCGGTGCGATTAGTGGCGATAGGGCGGCTGTCGCCATAGCCGGAGGCCTGCACGCGAAAAGCCTGGATGCCGCTGCTATTGACCAGGTAAGTCGCCACCGCCAGCGCGCGTTCCTGGGACAGTGACTGATTGCGCTGGGGACTACCCGATGAGTCTGTGTGGCCTTCGATGACGATTTCGCTGCGGGGGAAAATTTCAATGGCGGTCTCCAGGCGTTGCAGCAACGCCTGGGCGTCCGCGTCCAGCTCGGCGGAATTGCTGGCAAAGCGCAGGCCTACCAGGCGCACGATGAGCCTGTCGCCATCGCGCAGTACGTCGGCATCCTGCGGGGTAAATAGCGTCTGGACCACATCGAACTGCTCGCGGACCCGCGCATCGGCCTCAAGCTGTTGCACCAGGTCACGGCGTTCTGCATTAGCGCCGCCCAGACGAGTATCAAGTTCGCGAATTTCCTCTTCAAGGCCTGCCACCTGGCGGGACCTTTCCGCCAGTTCATTCTCCAGCCGCGGCAAGCGTTCCAGTTCTGCCTGCAATTCGGCCTCAGCCGCCTGGAATCCATCCGCCAGGTCGGTGCTGGTGCCAGCCGTTTGCGCCAGCCGGATCAGGGGTTCTTGCCACTCCAGCAGCAGGTCTTCGACCGTCGCCTCCCCAGCGCGGATGCGCTGCGCCTGACCGGCGAGCACCACGGCCAGCCGCGCCTGGTATTGGGCGGCAGCGGCGAGACGGCTGGGCGCATCGGTCTGGTAACGGTCCTGTTCCAGCGCGCTATCGGCTTGTGCCAGCAGTTCCCGGGCCTGGGCCAGGCTGCGGGGCGCCAGCTTGCCGGCCCGGCCAGCTTCCGCTTCCACCAGGGCACTGCGCGCCGCACTGAGCAACCGGGCTTTGATGGCGACCAGCTCGGCACTGCGGTAAATTTCCTCCGCGTCAGCCCCGCGGTCAACAGCGGCATCCGGTTTGCCGCGCTCGAGCTTGCGGATGGCATCGGCCAGAATTTTTTCCCCTCTTGCCCAGTCGGTCGGCGCTAATCTGAACGCCTCGGCCTGATTAGCGGCATCCCGGGCGGCCAGGGGCTCGCTCAGCTGTGACCGGGCCATGGCGGCATTGTCCCGGGCCGTCTCAAAAGCCTGGGTGGCTTGCGCCAGGTCCTCCTGGCTGGTTTCCCCCGGTGCCTGGTTCCGCGCCCTTTGCAGGGCCTCACTGCCCCGCAGGTAGTTTTGCGGGGACAGTAATGCCGCCTGGGCTGCTTCAGCCTCGATCTGCAGGCGGGTGACGTCCTCTATGGAGCTGGCAGAAACGAGACTGCTGATTAGCAGCAGCAGGGCGCAAAGCAAGCTTGCGCGCATTAAGTGCATGACCATGGCGGGCATCTATAGCACCGGGCCTTTCGTCAGCGCAAGGCGCCCGGCCAGGGCTTGTGCTGCGGCCGCTATGTGGCCTGCGTCACATAAGTTTCCAGGGCCCGGTTTTGTGGACCGTCTCACAGAAAAGGCTGCGTTATGACCATAGTCTTGGCCCATGCGAAAGAAGTTCTACACCCGCTTTTTGATGCGTTCCGAGGACGAGGGGTTCTCGGACGAGTACAGCGGCGTTGTGGAAGTGAGCGCACCGCAGGACCAGGTGCTGGATCCCATCGAGATCGAAGTGCTCCTGGCCAAGAATTTTCAGATGGAGGCGGACGACATTGAGTTGCTTAACTGGTCCCGCCTGCATTGACGGCTTCTGATTGATGTCGAACGGCTAAACGTCAATAGGCTTCCCCCTGTATTTGCCCGGCCTTGTGCCGGGCTTTTTTTGCCTGGAGCCCGCGTGCGAGAATACGTGCCCCTGAAGGACACCCGGATCCTCGTGAACGAATTCAAAGGCATAGCTATCGTCCGCAGCGGCGACAAGTACCGCACGGAGACGGGCTTTACGGCCGTCAAGAACGGCGTTAACAACAAGCGGGGATGGGCCGAGGTGCCAACCCAGCGCAAGCCGGACTGGCTGCGCGCCCAGTTGCCCTCGGGCGCGGGCTTTGCTGCTGTGCGTCGCAATGTCCGGGAGCACAAGCTCAGCACGGTCTGCGAGGAGTCCATCTGTCCCAATATCGGCGAATGCTGGAATAGCGGCACCGCCACCCTGATGCTCATGGGCAGTGTCTGCACACGGGCCTGTCGCTTCTGCGCCGTGGATACGGGTAATCCGGCCGGCTGGCTGGATAGTGAGGAGCCTGAGCATGCGGCGAACTCCGTGGCCCTGATGGGCCTGAAGTACGTGGTCCTGACTTCTGTGGACCGCGACGACCTCGACGATGGCGGCGCCGCTCATTACGCGGCCAGCATCCAGGCCATCAAGGCCCGCAGCCCCGGCACGGCTGTGGAAGCTCTGACACCCGATTTCCAGGGCAACCTGGAGGCGGTCCGCACCATTGCCCGGACCGAACTGGAGGTCTTTGCCCATAATCTGGAAACTGTGCGCCGGTTGACTCCCCGGGTGCGTGATCCGCGCGCCGGCTACGATCAGTCCCTGGCTGTGCTGCAGGCAGCCAAGGCAACGCGCAGTGACTTGCTGACCAAAAGCAGCCTGATGCTGGGTCTGGGCGAGACGGAAGCTGAGATCTGCACTGCTATGGATGATTTGCGGGCTGCGGGCGTGGATATCCTGACTTTCGGTCAGTACCTGCGACCCACGGTGAATCATTTGCCTGTGGTCCGTTTCGTGCGGCCGGAAGAATTTCTCCATTACCGCGAGCTCGGCCTTGAACGCGGCTTTCTTGAGGTGGTATCGGGCCCCCTGGTCCGTTCCAGTTATCGGGCCGAACGCGCCCTGGAAAAGAACAATGCCGGCCTGGGTTCGGCCGCGGAGACGCCTGAATGAGTCAGTTTTTTGCCGAGTATGGCCTGTTCCTGGCCAAGACCCTGACCCTGCTGGTGGCCCTGGGTCTGGCCCTGGCCATGATCGCCAGTTCCTCGCGTCGCGGATCGCCCGAAACTGGCATCAAGGTAGAAAAGCTCAATGACCGCTTTCGCGACCTGGGCCGTCAGATTCGTCGTGCTGCCCTGAGCAAGAAAGCTTACAAAAAGTTCGCGAAGGATGAAAAAGAGGCCCTTAAGAAAGCCGAGAAGGCGGCCGGTGAAGACGAGCAACGCAAGCGCTTCTTTGTGCTCGACTTCAAGGGTGACATCCGGGCCTCGGCAGTCGCCCATCTGCGTGAAGAGATCAGCGCGGTGGTCAGTATTGCCAGCGGCGAAGATGAAGTTGTGCTGCGCCTGGAAAATCCGGGCGGTGCGGTGCATGAACACGGACTGGCTGCCTCCCAGTTACTGCGCTTGAAGAGTCGTGGTATTCCGCTGACCGTGGTCGTCGACAAGGTGGCAGCAAGCGGTGGCTACATGATGGCCTGCATCGCGGAACGGATTGTCGCGGCGCCCTTTGCCGTCATTGGTTCCATTGGGGTGCTGGCCCAGTTGCCGAATTTCAATCGCGCCCTGAAGGAAAAGGGTGTCGACTGGGAGGAGATCACCGCCGGAAAGTACAAGCGCACGGTCACCATGTTTGGTGAAACCTCCGATGAGGACCGCGAGAAGCTTCGCGAAGAGCTGGATGAAGTGCATTATCTGTTCAAGCAGCTGATCGCCGAACAGCGCCCCAGCCTGGATGTAGAAGCGGTGGCCACCGGCGAGCACTGGTACGGTACCCGCGCGCTGGAGCTCGGTCTGGTCGACGAATTGGGCGCCAGCGACGATTACCTGCTGGATGCCGTTGAACAGGGCGATGTCTATGCGGTTACATACAAAGGCAAGCAGTCGCTGCAGGAGCGGTTATTTTCCATGATGGAAAGTGCCCTGCAGCTCGGTCCCCTCGGCGCCTGGTTAGGCCGGTCTCCACGTTAACTGTTGGTCGTATATTCAGTGTCTGAAAGGAGCTCTTGAAACCCATGTCCTGGTTAATTCGCGTTTTAGTCATGGTTGTGCCCCTGTCAATCGCGGCTTGCGTCACCGAGCAGCAGGCTGTCCGGGAGGGTGAGGGCGCCTTCGATTCAATGCGCCAGGAAATGGTTGAGACTAACGATCTGGCGACCCGGACCTACGTGACTTGTATAGCGAATGCGATCGTCGCAGAAATCGGCCCACCGTATGACAGTCTTGACTGGGAAGTCGTCGTTTTTGAAGATGCCAGCGTCAATGCATTCGCCTTACCGGGTGGGAAAATTGGCGTATTCACCGGCATTCTCACCGTCGCTGAGACCACGGATCAGCTGGCCGCAGTCATCGGTCACGAGGTTGCGCATGTGACCGAGCGGCACTCGGTGGCCCGCATGAACCGGGCGATGGCAGCCAATGTGGGTGTTACCGTTGCGGATATTTTTAATCCGAACGCGGGTGCCGCCGCGGGCCTGTTGGCTCAATATGGAATCTTGTTGCCCTACGGACGCGGGCAGGAAAGCGAGGCCGACGTCGTAGGTTTAAAGTACATGGCCAAGGCCGGCTTCGATCCTCGCGCCAGTGTGGATTTGTGGAAGAATATGGAAAGCAGTAATTCCGGTGCGCCTCCGGAATTTATGTCGACCCATCCCTCGACCAGTACCCGCATCAGCGATCTGATTGGCGAGTTCCCGGTCACCCTGACCCTGTTTAATGAGGCGCGCGCCGAGGGGAAACGTCCTGCCTGCCGTCGTCCCTGACCCGTTGCGCCCGATCCTTGCTTTACTGCTGGCCGCAGCGACGCTGCTGGCCGGTTGCGGCACGGTAGGCCAGGGAGCCGGCGATGCGTCGGCAGTGGACGCCACGCAGGACGCGGTCTCTGCCGAGCCGCAGCCGCCGTTGGATGCGAATCTGTTCGTCCTGGATCCCAACCGCGGTGTTGTGGGAGAGTTACAGGTCACAGTGGCTCGGGAAGAAGACACCTTCGTGGAATTTGCCCGGACCTATGGCCTGGGCTTCGACGAATTGGCAGCAGCTAATCCCGAGGTGGACCCCTGGCTCCCCGGCGCCGGCACAACAATAGTGCTGCCGACGCGCTTTTTATTGCCCAGGGCGCCCCGCGAGGGCATTGTGCTGAACGTCGCCACGAAGCGACTGTTCTTTTTTCCGCCGGCTGTGCCCGGTGTGCCGGCGATTGTGCAGACTTATCCGATTGGGATAGGCCGGACCGGCTGGTCCACACCTACCGGTGAGACCAGCGTTACAGGCAAGGCCCGTGATCCTGTTTGGTATGTGCCAGCCTCCGTGCGCGAAGAACATGCGGCGATGGATGATCCTCTGCCTGCGCAGGTTCCGCCCGGCCCCGATAATCCCCTGGGTAATCGGGTTTTGCAGCTGGGTTTGCCCGGTTACCTGATTCACGGCACAAACAAGCCGGCCGGGGTCGGGATGCGTGTCAGCCACGGCTGCGTGCGGCTGTTTCCGGAAGATATTGAGTACCTCTTTGACCAGGTACCCACCGGTACGCCGGTGCGTATCGTCAATCAACCGGTACTGTTGGCGCGCGACGACGTTGACCTGCTACTGGAGGTACATCCTCCCCTGGAAGAGAGCGCTGACAGCTGGGTTGATGATTTACCGCCGCGACTGGAACGCGCCAGGGCATCCCTGGGAGACAGTGAAGTCGCCATCGATTCATCTCGGGTCGACGATATTCTTGCCCAGGCCCGCGGGTTCCCCGTCTCAATTCTGGCGGGCGGCAAGGATACGGCTGCCCAGCTGCGCGGTGCGCGCCGAGTAGAAAATGTGATCGTCTATGAGCAGCCCATCGAAGTCGCAGGCTATGAGCAGCCCGCCGAAGTCATAGCCCCGTAACTTGGCCCCGGACAACTTTTTTATCCTGTCGCACTCCTGCTAAGATCGCAGCAGGGTTGTTGTATTGCGGTGCGCTGGAATTGTCAGACGCTGCGTCTAGCGGAATTTTCGTAGTCGAGGGAGCGCCGGCAGGTGCTCCTATTGAGCTGTATCGTGAAACCGTGGCAGCTTTCATCGGCCCCACGCCCCGCGGTCCGGCGGACATTCCCCTGGCTGTGCGCAGCGTGGGCGAGTACCTGCAGCGCTTCGGCTCCCCCGATAAGCCAAGCCGGCTTGAGCATTACCTCACACGCTTTTTCGACAATGGCGGCACGCTCGCCGTCGTCGTGCGGGTCTGTGCCACCTACCGTCGCAACGAAATTCATCTGCCGACGGCTGGGGGCGACCTGATTCTGGAAGCCCTGCACCCGGGGCCGCTGGAGCATTTGCGTGCTGCGGTCGACTACGATCAGATTCCCCTGGACGCCGACCGCCATTTCAACCTGACCATCCATCGCCTGGCGGGCGTGACCCAGCGCATGGTCATAGAGCAGGAAATTTTCCCTGCTGTGTCGGCGGATCCCCAGGACCCTGATTTCGTTGGCCATGCCTTGTTGAGGTCTACCTTGTTGCGCCTGCGCGAAGACGGTCCCGGCGAGCGGCCCCAACTGACCCTGGGCTCCGGCGCCAGCACTGGCAGTGACTATATTTACGCGGATGGCATTGGCGGCACGCCCCGGTCGCCGTCGGACTATGACCTGATCGGCAGTATCAGCGAGGGCACGGGCCTGTACGCGCTGGAGCAGCTGCCGCGCATCGATTTACTTTGCATCGTGCCCCCGGAGCCCGGCCGCAGCCTCGGTCCGGTTGCACTGTTTGCCGCCGAGCGATATTGCCGGGATCGGCAGGCCCTGTTATTGACCGAGCCGCCGGCGACCTGGCAACTACCCGGCGATGTTGTATCTGATCAGCAGCGCCGGGAATTCGCCAGTCCTAATGTGGTGACCTGTTTCCCTTTGCCCGGTGACGGTAGTGTCCTGGGCGCGCTGGCCGGCGCGCTGGTTTCCCGCGATGCCGCCGGCGCAGTCTGGTCATCGTCGACTTCAAAGCTCCTGAACCTGCGTTTCCCCTGGCAGTCGCAGCTGAAACTGCATGACAGTGATGTGGCGGCCCTGATCCGCGCGGGAGTGAACCCGCTGACAGCTATCAGCCCCGGCTGGATTCAACTGCACGGTGGCGTGACCATGGCGCGCGGTGCCGGGCTGTCGCCCGAATGGGGTGAACTGCGCTGGCGCCGCACTGCTTTGTTTATTGTTGCCGGCATTGTCCACAAGAGCCGCTGGATGTTATTCAGCGATATCGATGCCGACGTCGCTATGGAGCTGCATGACAAGGTGGAAAGTTTTTTCCGCGCCCTGCATGCGGCGGGTGCACTGGCGGGCAACGGCGCCGGCGATGCCTGGTTCTTGAGGCGCCCGCTGATCAGCGCGGGTCGGGTCGATCTGGATTTTGGTCTGGCCTTGCGCCGCCCGGGAGAATTCGACAACTACCGGCTGACCCGGGCAGACGGTGTCTGCAAGATTCGCGAACTGGGTTGGCAGCCGGCCCTGGCAACAGCCAGCTGAGCGCGGGAGCTTAAAAACAAGTACCCGGCAACAGGCCCCCCAGGTACACACGGCTATGGCAGTACTGTATTTCGCCTACGGTTCCAATATGCATCCGGGCCGCCTGCGGACCCGGCTCGGCTCGGCCTTTGCCGTCGATACCGCTCGACTGATTGATTATCGACTGGTTTTTCACAAACGCGGTGCAGATGGTTCCGGCAAGGGCGATATCGTGCCGGCCGTGGGTGAGGAAGTATGGGGCGTCCTGTATCGGCTGCATCCCCGCGATGCAAAGCTGCTGGATCAGATCGAGGGTCGCGGTTACACCCGTTATAGCCTTGCCGTCGAAAACAGCACGGCGGACCGGCAAGTTGAAGCTTTTGCCTATCGTGCTCAAGCCACAGCCATCGCCCCTGGTCTGCAGCCCTTTAGCTGGTATCTGGATTTTCTTCGCGAGGGCGCCCGGCACCATGGCCTGCCTCGGCATTATGCTGCGGCATTGGGCGAAATCCCGGTCATTTCGGACCCGGACCCTGTACGGCATCGCCGCGCTCGTTTGTTGCTGGAATCAGCCTGATCGTGGGATCGGCGGCACAGGTGGCCGGTAACGTGACGCGGTTCGCAAACCATTTTTATCAAATGGGTTAAATAACATAAGCATGAGTACCGGGCCTCAACAGGTAGATGGGCTCCAGCCCGTCGCCAGCCTCCAGGAGTTCTTCAGGGACTCCGTCGATTCCGCCATGGCGGCCAATCGGGTGGTACTCGATGAGCAGGCCTCTCACTACGTTGTTAGCCTGCTCACACTGTTTGCACGCTCCGAAGACTTCTACGAAGTGGGTGAAGACGGTCTGCAACTGCGCCCTCTTGCGTTGATGCTTGCTGATGCGGCCGACGCACCCACCGATGAAGCTCGTTGCTTCGCTTTGCAACGGGTCGGTGATGTCGCCCTGTTTATCGCCGGATTCTTCGAGGATTTTCTGCATCACGCCCCGGTGGATGTAGGCTACTACGTCAGAATGGGTGGCGGTGCTTATTGCACTCTGTCCGGCAGTATTCGCGGGACACTGCGCGGACGCGTGATGGGCGAAGTCTTCGCTGAGCTCGGCGCGAAATTCACACCGATGGTGGATGTGCTAAACGAAGTCCGCGACTCTGCCCGGGGCACGCGGGCCGAAGATGCCCTGCGCTGGTATGAAGCCTGGGTGCGCACCGGCAGCCCGCGCGCGGCGCGGCTATTGCGTGAGCAGGGAATTCATCCCCTGGATTCGGCCCGCACGGGCTACGAGCACTGAGCCTGAAGCATGCTCTGCATCCTGCAGGATTTTCTCAGTCGCCTCTACGGTATCGATGCTCCGGCGAACGTTCTTGACTATCTGATTACTGACGAGCACCAGGCGCGCGCGCTGGAGGGCGAGGGCGGCAGGGCCACGGAAGAGAAGCTCTTGGTGAGCGAGCAGGATGACGAGCTGCACCTGGCCCTCTACCTGGACGCCGCCTTACTGGAGCGCCTGATTGAGCGAGATCCTCTTGAAGAGCTGGGCGTGGCCAATCTCGAAGACTTCTGCAAGGTTATCGAAGGCCTGAGTCACTTTAACTATATGACCTGGAATGCATCGGCAGATCGTTGTGTCACCTTGCTGGAGCTTGAGTTGCAGGCAGAGATAGACAAGTACCTGGGCGCGCGCACCCTTGCTACCCAGCAGCAGCGGCCGGAACTGGCTGCCGCGCTGTTACCCCTGATGTTCGAATCGCCCCAGTTTCAGCCGGATTTGTCTGCCGAGGAGCTGGAGCGATATGAAAGCGCAACGCGCTTTGCCGGCTGGTACTGCCGCAGCCTGGAGACCCGCTTTGCCACTGGCCTGCCTGGCGGGGACATGCTGCGCGAGCTGAGAACTTTTTATCGCCTGCCCCAGCCGGGCAAACTGAGCCACATCCATACCGCCGCTTTCGCCTGAGTCCCGCCGAGCGTGGCAATGGCCAGACTGATGTTCTACAGTCTGGACTGCTTTTGATCACCCTGTTCGACGGAGAATTCAATGAGTTTCCGCCTGCCCCCCTGTTTACTGATTCTGCTGGTTCTTGGCCTGACGGCCTGCGGTGTGCCTGACCAGCCCGCTGCGAGCTCAGCACCTGCGGAAATGGCAGCGGAGCCTGCCGCTGAGCCTGCGCAGCCCGCCGGACCTGATCTGGCCACGGTTGCCGCCGGTGATCATCGCAGTGCCGAGAACAGCGCTCGTGATGTCTATCGGCATCCGGTCGAGACCCTGGAGTTTTTTGGTATTGAGCCCGACATGACGGTCGTCGAAATCTGGCCCTCGGGCGGGTGGTATACGGAAATAATCGCGCCTTATCTGAATGCAGAGGGCACCTACATTGCGGCCCACTGGGATCCGGATTCGGAAATGGAATTCGTGCGGAAAGGCGTCGAAGGGTTTCAGGCCAAGCTGGCGGAGCGCCCGGAGCTATATGGCAACACGAAAATGGGTGTGCTGATGCCGCCTGAGATCTGGAGTATTGCCCCAGCGGGTTCCGCCGATATGGTCGTGACGTTTCGAAGCATCCATAACTGGATGCCTCGGGGCTATACCGAAGATATGTTTGCCGAGTTCTATAAAGTCCTGAAGCCCGGCGGTGTGCTGGGTGTGGTGGAACACCGTGGTGACCCCGCTGTGGAGCAGGACCCCAAAGCGGCGTCGGGCTATGTGAACGAGGCCTATGCCATTGCTCTGGCCGAGGCTGCCGGCTTCGTGCTTGAAGGCAAGTCGGAGATTAACGCTAACCCGGCCGACACCAAGGACTACGACACCGGGGTCTGGACGTTGCCGCCGACGCTGCGCAAGAAAGATGAGGACAAAGACAAGTATCTGGCAATCGGCGAAAGCGATCGTTTTACGCTGAAGTTCCGCAAGCCTGCAGCCTGAGGGAGGCGGGTTGATGCGAGCCTGTCTGCCGGTGCCTGCCGCCAGCATGTTGCTGGTGGCATGTGAGCCCCAGGCGCCCCGGCCTGCTGCTCGTCGCGCCGCCGTTTACCCAGGGTGGCGCTTTTATCAGCGCGGGCGGGTTATCAAAGAGTATTCCGGGGCCGAGCCAGCTGAGCAGCCCTGATGAACTGTCTGGCTTGGGCAGGGTAAAGGCCCTACCGTAGTGGCTGCCCATGACGTCTGGGTGAGCCTGGTTCCTGGTTTGTACTGCGGCCGAACCCGATGATCATCGAGAATCCCAGTCTGTCACTGGCCTTGTCCTTTCTGGGCATGATTGTGCTGGTTGGCGTGCATATGTTTACACCCAGGTTCCTTTTTCTTCAGGGGCAGGCCGGCCCCTGGATATCCGCCTCGGCCGGCGTTGCTATCGCCTACGTATTCATCGACATCCTGCCCTTGCTGGCTTCTCAGCAGGCCAAGCTCATGCAGACGCCGCACACTGGCTGGTTGCGCTACCTTGAGCACCACGCCTACATGGTTGCCATGGCAGGCTTTGTCTTTCACTACGGTATCGCCCTGAATCGCCGTGCCATGCTGGGCCGAAGTCCGGAAAGAGTTGGCGAATCCTCGGACTTTTCTCGCTCCGGGTTCACGATCGTCAGTTCGCTGGCATACAGTTTTCTCATCGCCTACCTGTTGGGTGAGAAATGGGATCATGGTTCAGAGCCGGGGATTATTTTCGCTCTTGCCATGTCTCTGCACTTCGTGGGCCTGAACTACCTGTCCTACGAAGATGATCCTGTCCTGTACCGTCGCTGGCTGCGTTATGAACTGGCTATTGCCACTGTGGCAGGTTGGCTGTTGGGCATTTTCACCGCAGTTTCCGACCAGGTTTTCCTGCTGGCTTTTTCTTTTCTCGCCGGCGGGATTATCGTCGTGGCCATGGCAGTGGAGTTGCCTCGCATCCAGCCATCCCGGATCGATTTTCTGGCTTTCCTGGGCGCTGCGCTATCTTTTTCAGGCCTTTTGCTGGTAGCTCATTAGTCGGACGCGTCGATCTGCGAAGGTTGCTGATTCGGTTGCCGGGGACAATGGCTTATCTTCATCCCACGCTGACCGGAATTGTCGCCGACGCGCTGCTTGCTCTCACTGTGCTGGAATCACTCTGGAAATGATCAAGAGCTGATTCATGGAGTTAATGCCGCCCAAAAAAATAGCGGCCTGTTAAGGCCGCTATTCTTGTCGCAAACAGGGTGCCCAGCGGGCACCTGTCGCAAGTGTCAGGCTGCTTTCAGATTGCCAGCAGCTGACCTGCCGCGTTCTTCAACAACGTCGAACTCAACACGCTGACCTTCGGTCAGGGTGCCCAGTCCAGCCTGCTCGACTGCACTGATATGAACAAAGACGTCTTTTTCGCCGGATTCGGGCTGGATGAATCCAAACCCTTTCTTGGTGTCAAAAAACTTTACGGTTCCTGTAGCCATGATAGGCCTCCACTATAGATAAGCCGCGCACAAATCGGGCGCGTATTCGAACAATCTGGTCGTAGTGGGTGACTTGAACCTGGTGCCCTGAAACAGGCGGGTAGCTAAAAGGCAGGCCAAAACGGAGATCGCGGGAGAATATTGACGGCCAATAACGTAAAAGGCAAGGCTCGGGCGGCCCTGGCGGGGCCATATCGGCTCAGGTGAGAGGCAGATCTGGCGATTCCGGGGCCGGCACTTTTCGCTAACTATGATTCTGCGGGCTACACAGCGAGCCCCGCCGCTGCGGGGCTCGCCAATCAGTTACGCCATCCGAGCCTAGCGGACCGTGTAGTCGCGGCCTTCCATGCAGACGGCAAAGGCCCGGTTCCAGTTCATGCGCTGGCGGTCATATTCGGCTGCCTGCTGCTGCTCCCAGGCGTTTCGCGTGCTGGCAGCGTTGCTGCGACTGCGAACATTGCCCGTTAGGCCGCCCAGCAGGCCACCGGCCAAGGCGCCTTTTCCGGCCCCGTCGCCGCCATCGACGATGGCGCCCAGGGCCGCACCGGTCAGGGCGCCGGCAAACAAGCCGCGAGTCGTGTCCTGCGCAACCGTGGACTGGGGCGGCGGGGCCGCGGCCGGGGCTCGTTGCATTGGGTCAAAGCCAGTCTGTTCGCGGGCCCAGCTCTGGCACTGGAAGCTGTCTACAGCTTGCTGATCCTGGCTTTGCCCGGCGCCGGGGAAGACGAAGGTGTCGGCTATCTGCTGAGCCTGGGCATTGCCTGCCGTCAGCAGCAGGGTGGCGGTCAGGCAGCTTGCAACGCAAGTGCTGGCGGAGAAGAAAGTCCTGAGTTTCAAGTCATTCATGTCTGTACTCCCTGAGTGTCCGTGCTGGTCTTTCTGTTTGGAGCGGCGCCGATCCGGGCAGCCCCTGTGATCGATTTCAATGGAGCGGCGGGTCAGGCCGCTGACGAAATGCACTATCCGGGACCAGGCCTGAGTAAAACTGATGGAAGTCTGATGACTGGCTGATGTGTGATGGGCCGACGGCGGGTCCCCGCCCTTTCGCGAGGCGGGCGGAGCGGGCCTGATGCTTTGCTGCATGCATGTCGGCGCTGCTAGGGTCAGGGTCCTGGGCTGGCGGACATGGGTTCCGCTGGTCGCCCGACCCGCCTGGTTGCGGGCTATCCACGGAGTGTCCCTATGCCTGCGAACATCGCCATCGTCCGTTCCTGCCTGATCAGCCTGCTTTGCCTGATCCTGGTTTTGCCCGCACCGGCTGTCGCGGACTTCAATCCAGAGCAGCCCACGGTGCTGATTACCGGGAGTAATCGCGGCATCGGCCTGGAGTTTGTGCGCCAGTATGCCGCCCTGGGCTGGAACATTATTGCCACCTGCCGTCGTCCCGCCGAGGCGGACATACTCAATAGCCTGGCCCAGGAGTATCCGCGCATCCAGGTAGAGCAGCTGGATGTGCTTCGGCACGACATGATTGATGCTTTGGCCCGGAAGTACAAAAAGCAGCCCATCGATGTCTTGCTGAACAACGCCGGTTTTTTCGGCGACAACCTGCAGCTGGCGGGCTCGTTTTTCGGGCGCCTGAATTACGACTTGTGGGACCTGTATGTGCAGACCAATGCCATCGGCCCGCTGAAAATGGCCGAGGCCTTTTTTGACAACGTTAAAATGGGCCAACAGAAAAAGATCATGACGGTGTCCAGCCTGCAGGGATCCATCGAAGGCAGCTATGGGGAAGGCAGTTTCTTTTATCGGGGCAGCAAGGCCGCCCTGAATATGTTTCTGCATACCCTGTCCGGCCAGACCAAGGTCAAGAAATCCGCTGTGATGATCGGCCTGTTCTCACCGGGGCTGGTGGTGGATGAGCGCACCGAGGGTTTGCAGCTGGACGGCAAGGTCGAGCGGCCAGTCTCCGTCCGCGGCATGATCGGCGTGATCAGGGACTTCACGCCGGAGATGTCCGGCGGCTTTTACAAGTACAGCGGAGAAACCGTGCCCTGGTAGACGCCTGTTGTTAGCCGTCGGTCGGTCGTTGCCGAAAGCCGCAGAAAGCTGATGTTGCCGGGGCCGGCATGAGACACGGGAGCCTATTCCGGCGCGGCCAATAGCCCATTCATGCGCTGCATGAACTGTTCGCTTTTGAAGCTCGGCAGGGTGTAGACCCAGCCGCCAAGACGCTGGGTAATGTCTGCCGCTTCATCCACGATGCTGGTTACAGCGGCGACATCCACCGGGCCCGGATCAGGGTCGCCGCCGGTGTCGGCTGAGCCATCGTCGGGCTTTGCAATGGTGGCCTCGGCCGCGAAGGCTACACGCCGTTGCCCATCGGCCAGTTCCCAGGCTTGCACCGTCACGCGCAGTCCATCAAAGGTCTCAAAGGTGGCGACGGTCGCTTCGACGTCACCGGGATCAAAGGCACCGGCGGACTCGACATCGTCAAGGCTCAGGCCGGCGAGGGCTGCGCCAATGGCATTGGCGACGCCCTCGTAAGTCAGGCTCCGGCCGGCCGGTATATCCGCCACGGTGTAATTGACTGATTCACTGCGACCTTTGGCAATCGCCAGAATCTCGCCGTCGGGATGGCGAATCTCAACGGAGCGGACGCGGGTGGAAGGAATGTCGAGGATCTTGGCATCGAGCCAGTCATTGGCGCCCTGGCCCGGATCCAGACTGGCCTTGACCAGGTAACTCTGTGCTTCACCACTGCGGCGAACGTAGGCAAGATTGCCACCGCCTTGGTCGGTGCGTCCGACGAT
>Ga0316191_10001798_pt1 | contig 15303 bp, 16 predicted proteins | sample Eddworburr2cm_MG_FD_204928 | JGI IMG/M metagenome (GOLD analysis project Ga0316191, IMG submission 204928) | Coastal sediment microbial communities from Maine, United States - Eddy worm burrow 2 cm | ecosystem: Environmental > Aquatic > Marine > Coastal > Sediment | place: USA: Maine...
CGACGCGATGACGACGAGTGCCGACCTGGTGCCCGGTGCCGAGGACCTCGATCTCGATGCAATGGTTGCTCCTACGGGCGACGAGGCAGACGACACCCATCCGATCATCATCAACGTCGAGAACCTCAACGTCTTCTACGGCGATTTCCACGCGGTCAAGGACGTGTCCCTGCCGATACGTCAGAACGAGATCACCGCGCTCATCGGTCCCTCGGGATGCGGGAAATCGACGGTGCTCCGGTGCTTCAATCGGATGAACGACCTCGTCGAGAGCGCCCGGGTCGACGGCACGGTCGAGTATCACGGGGTCGATCTCTACTCGAAGAAGGTCGATCCTGTTGAAGTCCGCCGCCACGTCGGCATGGTCTTTCAGAAGCCGAATCCGTTCCCGAAATCCATCTACGACAACATCGCATTCGGACCGAGGATCGCCGGATACGCGGACAACATGGACGACCTCGTCGAAGAGACGCTGCACCGCGCCGCGCTGTGGGAAGAGGTCAAGGACAAGCTCAACGAGTCCGCCTACGCCCTCTCCGGAGGGCAACAACAGCGCCTCTGCATCGCCAGAGCGATCGCGACAAGCCCCGATGTCCTGCTCATGGACGAACCGGCATCGGCGCTCGACCCCATCGCCACCCTCCGCATTGAGGAACTCATGTATGAGCTCAAGAAGGACTACTCGATCGTCATCGTGACCCACAACATGCAACAGGCCGCCCGGGTCAGCGACCGCACCGCCTTCTTCAGCATCGAGCTCGGCGAGACCGGACAGCGCACCGGCCGTCTGGTCGAGTTCGATCACACCACCCGCATCTTCACGAACCCCAGCGAGCAAGAGACCGAGGACTACATCACGGGCCGCTTCGGCTAGGAGAACGCCATGACCACCCTTCACCCGGAACACGCCCACGAGCAAGAGGGCGAGATCGAGATCCGTCATCACTTCGACGACGAACTCGACGAGATCCGACGAGGTCTCGTCCAGATGGGATCGCTCGTTGTCGAGAACACCCGCCGCGCGGGTGAAGTCGCCGTCGACAACCGACTTGATCTGGTCGATGCCGTGCGCGCGGGCGATGAGCCAGTCAACGCTCTCTACCGTACGCTCGAGCAACGGACGTTTGAGATCCTCGCACTCCAGCAGCCGGTGGCATCCGACCTTCGCTTCCTGGTCGCAGCGACGCGCATCCTCTACGAAATGGAGCGCTCAGGCGATCTTGCGGTCAACATCGCGAATCGCGTCGCGGCCCACGACGGCTTCCCCCAGCTGCCCGAAATGCGGAGCCTCCTCGAGCGTCTGGTCAGCGAATCGGCACAGGTCTTTGCAGCGGCGGTCGTCGCGATCGCCAACCTCGATCCGGAGATCGGCATCAATGCCGAAGCGTCGGACGACGTCGTCGACGACATCACAGAGCGATTCTTCGGAACCATTCACGCCCACAGCGCCGAACTCGGCCTGGACTCCGCCGTTGAGCTGTCCCACGTCGGACGATTCCTGGAGCGCATCGCCGACCACGGTGTGAATATCTCCCAGAACGTCACCTACGTCATGACCGGCACGTTCCCCGACGAGGACAACGAACGGCCGGTGGATTAGCATTGCGCCCACACCTTCCACCTGGGATCACGCGTACCGGCTGAGTGCCTCACATGAGGAGGTAGATCGGCGACCGTCTCCCGATTGAGGACCGGACGCCAGTGACCGCTGAGACCGAACCCGACGACGCACTCGAGCCAGCCCAACGCTCGCGCCGGACGATGCCGGGCTGGGCTCGCGCCGCCCTCGTCATCGGCCTCTTGTATCTCTTCCTCGTCGGCGTCCGACTCCTCGAAGGCGGCATCAAGGGGGTCAGCGGCGGAGCCAACGAGAGCCTGTTCGAAGGCATCACGAACCCGATCGCCGCGCTGGCCGTGGGCATCCTCGCCACCGTCCTCGTTCAGTCGTCGTCCGTGACGACATCGACGATCGTCGCCCTCGTGGCAGCCGGCAGCCTCCCGATGGAGACCGCGGTGCCCATGATCATGGGCGCAAACATCGGCACGACGGTCACCAACACGCTCGTCTCGCTCGGCCACGCACGGCGATCCGAAGAGTTCCGTCTCGCCTTCACCGCCGCGACCATGCACGACTTCTTCAATGTGATGGCTGTTGCGATCATCCTGCCCCTGGAACTCGCGTTCGGAATCCTGTCGAAGCCGGCTGCGGCTATGGCCGAAGCATTCGCCGGTGAGGTCGGCGGTGGCAAATTCGACAGCCCGATCAAAGGAGCCGTCAAGTGGGGTGCCTCCCACATCGAGTCGTTTCTCGAACTGATCACCGACAACACCCGGGTACTCGGATTCCTCCTGCTGATCGTCGGCCTCGCGATGATCTTCTTCACCCTCACCTACATCACGAAGAACATGAAGGTGCTGATTGCCGCACGAATCGAGCGATCGCTCAACGCGGCGCTGGCGAAGAGCGGACTGATCGGGATGTCGGTTGGCGTCCTCATCACGATGGCGGTGCAATCGTCAAGCATCACGACCTCGATCCTGATCCCGCTCGTTGCATCGGGTCTGATACTCGTGCAGAACGCCTACCCGATCACCCTCGGAGCGAACATCGGGACGACCGTCACCGCGCTCCTTGCGGCGTTCGCGGCCGGGACGGTGGACGGACTCACGATCGCTCTCGTCCACCTGTTGTTCAACCTCCTCGGGATCCTCATTCTCTACCCAATTCCGAAAATCCGCGTCATCCCCATCCAGTTGGCAGGCTGGATGGCGCGAATCGCCGCCGATCGCACATGGGTCGCGATGGCGTACGTTGCTGGAATCTTCATCGCCCTGCCGCTTCTGATTATTGTTGTCTTCTAGGAGGTCCACATGGTGTTTCAGTTCTTCAAGGGGGGCGAGTCAACGATCGATGTCGTCGAGGCGACCCTCGTACAAATGGTGCTGGACGGGCGCGACGTCTACGACACCGCCATGGACGCACTCTTCGGCGGCGGCAAGTCGAAGGAGACCAAGAAGGAGCTCAAGACCACCGATCGCGGCATCAATAGTGCCCAGCAGGATGTCCGGCGCGATCTGATGCTGCACGCGTCGGTCACCGACACCGTGGATCTCCCACTCGTGCTCGCCTACATGAGCACCGTCAAGGATGCCGAACGAATCGGCGACTACTCCAAGAACTTCTATGACCTCGTCAAGTACGGAGCCGACTTCGAGGGCGCTCCGGATTATGAACTCCTCGCGGGATATCGCGACCGGGTGTCTGCGCTGCTCGGAGATGCTGCCGAGACATTCCGCGAGCGCGACGAAGTGCGCGCTCGTGAATTGATCGCCAAGGCCGACGGTTTCCTCGACGAGTACGACCAACACGTCAAGGCAGCGTCCCGATCGACCGGCGCGGCATCGGACGCCGTCGCGCGGGCGCTGTACTTCCGGTTCCTGAAGCGCATCACGGCCCACGTCATGAACTTCTTGACCTCCCTGGTGCTGCCGGTCGACCGTCTCGACTACTACGACGAGACGAAAGACGACCGGGCATAGGAGCGCCGACGACGTCCGATCCGGCGGTCTACCCGAACAGGTTCCGCCACATCCGTCTGAGCCAATTGTCGGTGCCGGGGAACGGGAGTTCAGCAAGCACCTCATCGAGGTGATCCGGGGGCAGATCCCCGACCAGTGCCACCGCGGTGGCCGGGGCGTTCCACAGCACCCACACACTTGTCGGCGTGATGACCCGCAGGTAGTTGCGGCCCGCTGTGGTGTACGGATACTCGCCTTCGGCGATGGCACTCCAGTTCGCTCGTCCGCGGGTCGTGAAGACCGAGAACGTGAACAACCCATCGGTGTAGAAGGCCTGCTGCCCGTTCTGTGGGCCGGCGTAGACATCGGTGAGACGGTATCCGGCGACGACGGCTGGGAGGTTCGCTTCGCCGAGCGGCATCATCATCCGGTATTCGCGGCCGTCGGTTTGAGCCATGGCCGGATCGACGGCCACGGTGAAGTCCACCATCGAGGAGTAGCGGAAGAGTTCGCCGTCTGCATCAAAGACCTTGGTCGCCACGGGTGCCGACGTGGAATTGTCAATCACCATGCGAATCCGAACGGCCCCGTCTTCGACAACCTCGAGGATGTGGGCCGGCCGGTTGAGGTGGTACGTGGCCTCACCATGCGACACCGAGTATCGACCACCGAACTCCTGGCGGGTCTCGAGGACGAATGAGATCGCGGCCTCGTCCGGTCCCCCGAGGTGCATGCGGCCGTCGCCCACCATCGCCATGCCCGACTCCGTCCCAACCGTCGTCATGCCACCGTGATGCTGGATCTCGACGATGCCGACGCTCTCGATCCCATCCCACTTCGTTCCAATGAGTCGCTGACCCGAGTAGATGGCGTTGGCCGCATCGTCGAGATAGTCCGACAGGTCCTCAGCCAGCGCAGGGCCAACGGTCGCGACCGCAGACACTGCTACGAGCCCACCGACCACAAGGAGACGCCTGATGATCACGGGAGTGCAATCTCCATGCCGGCCGGGAGGACCGCGAAGCCCGGCTCAGCGGAGGCGCGAGCGACATGCCGTGTGCTGAGGTCGTCCAGCGAGAACGCCGGTTCGTCTCCACCCCCAACGACCAAACCGACGAGGAGCGCGGCTGCTGCCGCGGCGCCGATGCCGCCGGCAACAAATCTCTTCCGATGGCTCCGCGGCGGAACCGCAGCAATCGCCGGAGTCTCGCCGGTCATCGTCGTGTCAACACCGGGCAGGGAGCGAACGGCGATCCGTGCGCGGTCGAGTTCCTGGAGTGCGATTCGGCAGTCGGAGCAGTCGACCACATGCCGTGTCACGCGACGATGCTCCATCGTGACGAGTTCCCCGTCGAGATAGGCCGAGAGACGATCTCCGAGATGGCCGTCCGGCAGCAGATTCGCTGGGATCTCGAACTCGGGGAGGAGTCGGAGCGCGGCACGGGTGCGCTGCAGCGACCGGAATTCCTGGATCGCCCCAATATCTCCGTCGAGGAGTTGGCTGACGACCTTGAGTTCTTCGGGCGTCAGTTGTCCATCGAGGTAGGCGGAGAACAACTCACCGCGCGCGTCGGAGGCGGGCACTAGACGGGCCATGTCAGCAGTTCCCGCAGTTGCTTGCGGCCGCGGTGGATGCGGCTCCGCACAGTGCCGACCGGGACGTCGGTGGCCTCCGCAATCTCGTCGTAGGTGAGGCCCACGACATCACACAGCACAACGGCCTCGCGATAGTCATACGGCAGCTTGAGGAGCGACGACTGCACATCGTCCGAGAGGCGGACCGATGCGAGGACTTCGTCGGGCGATGGGCTTGAACCGAGGCTGTGGTGGTCGCCTTCCGGGAGCGCCGACTCGGGCCGCCGCTGTTTGCGGCGGATGCCGTCAAGGAAGGCATTGCGGGTAATGCGCCAGAGCCAGCCTTCGAACGAGCCGGGCTGGTACGAGTCGAGACCCTTGCGCACACGGAGCAGAACCTCTTGCACAAGATCTGCCGCGTCGTCCGGGTTGCCGGTGAGGCGATAGGCGAAGTTGTAGATCTTGCGCCCATAGCGTTGCGCAACGTCTTCCCAAGTCGGTGTGAAATCGTCAGTCATGCTTCCCCACAACTGGGGAAGAAACGTCGTCGCCACCGATCGAGTTCCCGCAATCGCCGCCGGACTTCAGGTCGCGTCGGCGTCGGCCGGGGTGTCCTCGTCGGAGACGCCTTCTTCGACGCCCTTCTTAAACTCTTTCGCCGAGGCACCGATTGACCGGGCAAGGCTCGGGAGCTTCGCAGCACCGAACAGCAACACCACTACGAGAAGGATGATGAGCAGCTCAGGCCCACCGAGGTTCTTGATAAACGCAAAAAGCACGGGACTCCTTTCAGGTGTTCAGTGTAGGAGGCTTGTTGTCCTCCTGCGACGGGTCGTTCGAAATCGGTCGGCAGTCCATCACACGGCCTATTGCAGAGCGAAGCTGTCCACGAACGGCTGCAACCGCTCGCGCGTGATGAACCGGCACCGGGGGTCACTGCGTTCCTTCTCGTAGATGACGTACGGGCTGAACATATCCGTGATCAACAGCGCTCGCTGCGGGTTGCTCTGTGCGACTTCGATCACGAATGCGTTGACCGCACTCTCCGGGAGTTCTGGGTGCTCGCCGGCCTGGTACTCGTGCACCACAACCAGCGCCACGGATCCCGCCTTCTGGGCGAGATAGGAGTCGCCGGAACCACCCGGGCGATCGGTCAGCTGATACCCGCCGAGCTGCAGCAACGCCCGCGCGAGGATCGAGAGCGTCACGTCGCTCGGATCGATGCCCGCGGCGCGCAGACGCGCTTCCACCGACTTCGCGTAGAGGATCTCGTCGGTGAACGCCGGGAGATCCTCGTCGGGTGCCCGTGCCGCAACCCCCGGCTGGATCTCGAGGTCCTGTTCTCCAAGCGACGCGAGCGGGTCGAACGCCGAGACCGACGCATGGGGTACGAGATCTGGGGCCACGATCTCGGGGATCACACCGGGTGACTCGAGTTCCAATACGGCAACCTCAACCGGTTGGCCGTCCCGCTGCCCGTACACCTCGGCCCGGGTGACCTGGTCGATCGGAAGGCCGTGAGATCGCTTCTCGTGCAGGACGAGCGAAGCGTCATGGCACAACACGTCGCGCAGGTGATCACTGATCTCGTCGTCCGGCAACGGAACGCCGTAGTAGACCTTCGCCGTGTCGTCGTGGACGTGAAAACCCACCACCTTCGGACGCATGCGGTCTTGCGCATCAGGGGCCGGCTCGGACGACAGGAACGACTCCGATGTGGTGCTGCGCACCAGCGAGGCGATGGCCCAGACGATTCCGATCAGAACCAATCCGACGACGACGGCGACGATGGCGGTAGCGGTAGGACTCAACCCGGCTCCTTAGGTGGACGACACGGCCCGATTCTACCGGAGACGATCCGGGGAGGTGGGTTGCGCCGTGCAAACCGGCTACACCGCGCGGCGACGACCGATCGCGATCTGGCGCTCCTTGCGAATCTTGCGCCGTTCGCGCTCGGACATCTGTCCCCAGATCCCGAACTTCTCGCTCGAGACGATCGCGAACTCAAGGCACTCGTCGCGCACCGTGCATTCGCGGCAGATCCCCTTCGCCGTGCGTGTGGACGCGCCGCGTTCGGGGAAGAACAGGTCAGGATCAGCCCCGCGACAGTTCGCGAAATCCTGCCAAGACATGTCGAAACCATCCGCCTGGAGGGCCTCGAGAAATTCGCCGAACATGGAGCTCCCGTGGTTTTTGTAATTACAACCTTGAGATTCTCCCAACCCCGCGCGCGCTTGTCAACCTCAGATTTGCACGCGCGCCTTGTCGTACAAGGATCGCGTCCGTTTCGACACGGGCCGCGAACCCCGCGATAATCACTTCCGGCGAAACAACGGAGGGACCCACGGTGACGACGAAGACCCGTCGACTCGAAGTCAATCGGCGATCGGGATGGCAGGCGTGGCTCGGGCCATTCTTCACCTCCGACGTCGGGATGAAATGGATGATGGCCCTGACCGGCATCGGTCTTCTCGGTTACATCGTCGTTCACATGATCGGGAACCTCAAGATCTTCATCGGACCGGAAGACCTCGACCACTACGCGGAATCCCTCCGCACCCTCCTCTACCCCATCTTCCCGAAGGAAGGCGTGCTCTGGCTGTTCCGCATCGGCCTCACGGCGATGACGGTCATCCACATCTGGTCGGCGACGGTCCTCGCTCTGAGGAATCGCAAGGCCCGCGGAACGATCCGGTACGAGAAGAGGCGGGAGTACGCAGCCGCGAACTACGCAAGCCGAACGATGCTCTGGGGCGGCGTACTCATCGCCATGTTCGTCCTCTATCACCTCGCCGATCTGACCATCGGCAGCGCAAACCCCGACTACGTGGCCGGCGACGTCTACAACAACGTTGTCTACAGCTTCGAGCGCTGGCCGGTCGCCCTGTTCTACATCATCACCATGTGCTTCCTCGCGTTGCACATCTACCACGGGGCGTGGAGCCTGTTCCAGAGCCTCGGTCTCGCGAACCCGCGCTACGACACGTGGCGGCGGTGGCTGGCGGTGGCCCTCGCACTGGCCGTCCTGATCGGTAATTCGTCGATTCCGATTGCGGTCCAGCTCGGCATACTCACGGTTTCGGGTTGAGGGGGACACGAAGATGACCACTGAATTCAACGAGACCATGCTCGACTCGAAGATCCCCGAGGGGCCGATCCAGGACAAGTGGACACGCCGCAAGTTCGACGTGAAGCTCGTCAACCCCGCCAACCGTCGCAAGTACGACCTCATCGTCGTCGGCACGGGTCTGGCCGGTGCAGGCGCTGCGGCGGCCCTCGGCGAACTCGGCTACAACGTCAAGGCGTTCACCTACAACGACTCGTCGCGGCGTGCGCACTCGATCGCTGCTCAGGGCGGCATCAACGCCGCCAAGAACTACCCGAACGACAACGACAGCGTCTTCCGCCTGTTCTACGACACCGTGAAGGGCGGCGACTACCGGTCTCGCGAGGCGAACGTCTACCGCCTCGCCGAGGTGTCGAACTCGATCATCGACCAGACGGTCGCTCAGGGCGCCCCCTACGCCCGCGAGTACGGCGGGTTGCTCGACAACCGTTCGTTCGGCGGGGCCCAGGTCTCCCGAACGTTCTATGCACGTGGACAGACCGGGCAGCAGTTGCTGCTGACCGCCTATCAGGCGCTCGCCCGCCAGGTCGGACTCGGCAACGTCGAACTCTTCACCCGCACGGAGATGCTCGAACTGGTCACCAAGGACGACAGGGCCGTCGGAATCGTGACCCGTGACCTGATCACCGGCGAGATCGAGAGCCACTCGGCCCATGCCGTGGTTCTTGCGACCGGCGGCTACTCGAACGTGTACTTCCTCTCGACCAACGCCATGAACTGCAACGGCACGGCCGCCTGGCGGGCCTACCGCAAGGGTGCGTTCTTCGCCAACCCATCGTTCACGCAGATCCACCCGACCTGCATCCCGGCGAGCGACGAGCACCAATCAAAGCTCACGCTCATGTCCGAGTCGCTGCGCAACGACGGCCGCATCTGGGTGCCGAAGACAGCGGGAGACAGTCGCCCGCCAAACGAGATCCCGGAAGAGGATCGCGACTACTACCTCGAACGGCAGTATCCGGCCTTCGGCAACCTCGTTCCCCGCGACGTCGCGTCGCGTGCGGCGATGCGCATGATTGACCAGGACCGCGGTGTCGGACCGCTGAAGAATGGCGTCTATCTCGATTTCGCAGACGCCATCAATCGTCTCGGACGACAGACCATCGAGGACCGCTACGGGAACCTCTTCGAGATGTACGAGCGCATCACCGACGAGAATCCCTACGAGGTGCCGATGCGGATCTATCCCGCCCCGCACTACACCATGGGTGGGCTGTGGGTCGACTACAACCTCGAGACGACGATTCCCGGGCTGTTCGCATCGGGTGAGGCGAACTTCTCCGATCATGGAGCGAACCGACTCGGTGCCTCTGCACTCATGCAGGGCGTCGCCGACGGCTATTTCGTCCTCCCCGCCACCATCTCGGGATATCTCGCCAACTGGCTGAACGTTGCGCCGGTGCCAACCGACGACGAGGCGTTCGCCGACGCGGAGCAGGCGGTGAAGGACCGCATCGAGAAGTTCCTGTCGATCGACGGAACGCACTCGGTCGACTATTTCCACCGACGTCTCGGCAACATCATGATCGAAGAGTGCGGCATGTCACGCGACCGGGAGGGCCTCGAGGAGGCACTCCGGCAGATTCCGGCCCTCCGGGAGGAGTTCTGGAGTGACCTGAAGGTTCTCGGAGACGACGAATCGATGAACCAGTCGCTCGAACGGGCCGGCCGTGTAGCCGACTTCCTCGAACTCGCAGAACTGATGGTTCGCGATGCCCTCGATCGCGAGGAATCGTGCGGCGGCCACTTCCGCCTCGAACACCAGACCGAGGACGGCGAGGCGAGACGCGATGATGAGAACTTCGCGTTTGTCTCAGCATGGCAATGGACGGGTGAGGCTTCGCCGCCGATACGCAACATGGAGCCCCTCGAGTTCGAATACGTCGCTCTGACGCAAAGGAGCTACAAGTGATGAACCTCACTCTCCGCGTGTGGCGGCAATCCCGACCCGGGGCCGAAGGATCGTTCAAGACCTACGAGGCGAAGGATGTCAGCCCCGACGCGTCGTTCTTCGAAATGCTCGATGAATTGAATGAGCGGCTGAACGAGCAAGGCATCGAGCCGATCGCGTTCGATAGCGACTGTCGTGAGGGCATCTGCGGAACGTGCGGTGTGATGATTGACGGCCATCCGCACGGTCCCCAGAGTGGCACTGCGACGTGCCAGCTCCACATGCGCAAGTTCAACGACGGTGACACGATCACGGTTGAGCCGTGGCGCGCCGTAGCGTTCCCCGTCCTCAAGGACCTGGTCGTCGACCGGACCCCGTTCGACACGATCATCCAGGCGGGTGGCTACATCAGCGCGAACATCGGTGCCGCTCAGGATGCGAATGCGATCCCGGTGGCGAAGCCGGCAGCCGAGTCTGCGATGGACGCGGCGGCCTGTATCGGATGCGCGGCGTGTGTTGCGGCCTGCCCCAACAGCGCTGCGAACCTGTTCACGGCCGCCAAAATCGCCCACATGAACCTGCTCCCGCAGGGTCAGCCCGAACGGTACCTCCGCACCACGGCCATGGTCGAGACGATGGAGGCGTATTTCGGATCCTGCAGGAACTACGGCGAGTGCGAGGCGGCCTGTCCGAAGAACATCTCGATCGATGTGATCGCCTGGATGAACCGTGACTACGTTGCGGCGCAGTGGAAGAACCTGAGGAAGCAAGGGCAGCAGGCATAGCGACGACTTTTGATCGAACGCTCAAAATCTGGCGCTATCATCGGTAGCCCACGACGAAAGGACCACACGTGGCACAGTTTCTCAGCGAAGAGCACATGGCGATGGGAACAGCAGGACTGAACGACGACGCCGGCTTCACCGCGGCCATGACCAACGTCGACCTCGGCTTGCAGTTCAACGTCACCGACGCTCCCGACGGTGAGATCGACTACTACCTCACCGTGGGCGACGGGGTCGCCGTCATGGCCCTCGGAACGCTTGAGGACGCCGACGCTTCGGTGTCGAGCGACTACGACACCGCTGCCGCGATTGCGAAAGGTGAGCTGAACGTTCAGATGGCGTTCATGACCGGGAAGATCAAGGTCGGCGGCAACATGGCGAAGGTCATGATGTACCAGGGCCTGATCAACGAGTTCGCACGCGTCTCGAGCACCCTCGATCTGGACTACTAGACCGACCCGATTCGCGGAGAAGGAGGGGCGTCACACGGCGCCCCTCCTTCGCGTCATCTTCGCCCCTCCACAAGAGCATCCCTCCCCTTCAGTGTTGTATTCCAGCGCGTTGTTGACGCGTGCTGCTGTGCGGATCAGGGCAACACAAGTGATGGGGACGGCGCGGTCTTCGTCTCTCCCACCGCAGTGTCAAGACCGGGTTCTTGGTGGGCGGGTGTCTCGCGTCAACGACGGTCCCGAGCAGAGCACCTCAGGAGGAGGTGTCGCCTGCCCTGCGGGCAGGTTGCGGAGGGGGTCTCCACCTCTCCACGATCTCGAGAGACCCCTTCCGTCAGCGCCTGGGGGCGTTGCCACCTTCCCCCGAGGGGAAGGAATCGGGGGAAGGAATCGAACTCGTAGCTTCGGACGCGAGGAAGGGGCGCCGTGTGGCGCCCCTTCCTCCTTGTTGGCTTCTCGTCGTTGTCGGGATCAGCCGGGCTTGACCTGATCCTTGAACGCCTTGCCCGCCTTGAACGCAGGTACGCGGGTTGCCGCGACCTTGACTTCCGCACCCGTCTGCGGGTTCCGAGCCGTACGTGCCTTGCGGTCACGAGCCTCGAACGTTCCGAATCCAGTGATCTGGACCTTGCCCTGGGTCACAACGCCGGACACGATCACGTCGAGTGCTTCGTCGATGACCTTGGCGGCAGTTGCCTTCGACTCGCCGGTATTGCGAGCGACAGCGTCGATGAGCTCACCCTTGTTCATAGAGACCTCCCTAGATGGTCGAAGATGCTGAGGTAAATCACAGCGATGTAACCCTACCGGTGCGCTTGCGCGTGGGCAAGAACTGTTGCAGGGCAAGGACTCCGCTGGCCGTCCGAGCGATTAGGGTGTCACGGACGAGGAGGCACCGTTGAAACAGAACTGGAGCAAGATCGCGATCACGCTCGGACCCGCGATCGTCATGATTGCGATCGTGTGGGAGATGGCGCGAACGAACCCCGCCTACGGGTTCCTCGTCGAACCGTGGTCACTCCGCGGGTACGAGATGGACCAGGGCTGGACCTACTTCGCTATCGGCCTGGCGCTGCTGCTGCTCGGCATCGCCGTCACGCCGAAACGATCGGTCGAGACCGGCTACTCGGCCGCGGTGGTCGCCCTCGGCACGATCGCCGGAACGGTCCTTGCCCTCGTCTTCGGCCCGGACGTCATGTCAATCACCTTCTCGACGCTCGTCGTCGCCGTCCTCAGCCTGCTCCTGTCGATCATGCTGTACCGAACGTTCAAAAGCCTTGTTCTGCCAAGGGTTCAAGCGCTCGACCGCTTCATCATCAGGGTCGTGATCGGGATCGGCACGTTGGTCTTGATCTTCGTCCTCATCACTTCCGCCGTCGGTTCGACGACCGTCGAACTCAACCCGGGTCTCGCTGCATTCGCAGGTCTGGGACTCCTCGGCCTGTTCGCCCTTGCGACAGTACCTCACGGCCTCGCGGCGAACCGGTTCCTCATCTATGTCACCATTCTCGGCGGTGCAGCAATCGGCCTCTCAGGTGGTTCATTGCGCACGACGCTGCGGGAAGCACAAGTCGAGGCGATCGGCGCCGCGGGCCAGTACAAGGATGTGCAAGTCGGCTACGGGTGGTTCATCGCCCTGGCCGGAATCATCATCCTGTTCGTCGGAGCGGTGGCATTGTGGGCAACGCGACGAGACATCATCATCGCCCGGACACGTGCACGCGAACAGCGGGCTGCGGCAGAAAAGAGCGCGCAGGAGATCAAAGAGTCGCACGAACAGTACGAACGGGAGAAGGCGGCGGCCGCTGCACAGTCCTGACCGAACTCGAGGACTCGCGAAGAATGGTCCGGAGGTGACCCCGGACCATTCTCACATCTACAGACCACGAAAGCCTCAGTAGTCGATCTCGTCCATCTCGGCGACCTTTGCCTTGACGGCCACCGCCGCTTCGCGAAGGCCCTCGATCTCGGTGGCGGTGAGCGGCGCTTCACACACCTCGGTGACCCCACCGGCGCCGAGCTTGGCGAGAACTCCGAGGTAGACGTCGTTGATCCCGTACTGGCCGGTCACCCACGCGCAGACCGGCATCTCGGCGCCGCTGTCGGCGATGATCGCCTCCACCATTGCCGCAGCGGCGGCCGACGGGGCGTAGTAGGCCGATCCGGTCTTCAGCAAGGCGACGACCTCCGCTCCACCGTTGCGGGTGCGCTCCACGAGTTCCTCAATAGAGGCATCGTCAAGTGCTTCACCAAGCGGCTTCCCGTCGACCTCACACAATGACGGCACCGGAACCATGGTCTCTCCGTGGCTGCCGAGCGTCACGGCCTTGACGCTGAGGATGTCCGCGCCGGTGCGTTCAGAGATGAAGTGGGCGAGCCGCGCCGAGTCGAGCATGCCGGCCTGACCGATCACTCGGCTCTTCGGGAACCCGGAAACCTCTGCAGCCAGCGTGGTCATCTGATCGAGCGGGTTCGTAACCACAACGATCACGCATTCGGGCGAGTTCGCAACCACCTGCTCGGTCACGGTCTTGATGATTCCTGCATTGACACCGAGGAGGTCCATGCGACTCATCCCGGGCTTGCGCGGGAGGCCGGCCGTGATCACCACGACATCGCTGTCCGCGGTGTCGGCATAGTCGTTCGTGCCCGTGACGATGGTTCGGTAGCCGAGCACCGGACGCGACTGGTTCATGTCGAGGGCGAGACCCTGCGGCAACCCCTCGACGATATCGATCATCACGACTTCGTCGACGACATCCGCCTCGGCCAGGCGTTGCACCGTCGTCGATCCGTACTTACCAGCCCCTACAACAGTGACCTTGCCCATCGTGGTCCTCCCTGTGAGCGATTCCACACAAGGGTAGTTCGCTCCGGGCACCACTCACCGAGGACGCCGAGTGGATCTGCGGATACCCGGGCGTCCGCTCAGCGGCCAAGAGGCCGCTACATGCGGTCGATGACGGCGGTGCCGAACTCGCTCGTCTTGACCTCGGTTGCGCCGTCCATGAGGCGGGCGAAGTCGTAGGTGACGATCTTCTCGTCGATGGCCGCTTCCATCCCCTTGACGATCAGGTCGGCTGCTTCACCCCATCCCATGTAGCGCAGCATCAGCTCGCCGGAGAGGATGACCGATCCCGGGTTCACCTTGTCGAGTCCGGTGTACTTGGGTGCGGTCCCGTGCGTGGCTTCGAACACGGCATACCCGTTCTGGTAGTTGATATTTCCGCCGGGGGCAATCCCGATTCCGCCCACCTGAGCGGCGAGGGCATCGGAGATGTAGTCACCGTTGAGGTTCATCGTTGCAATGACGTCGTACTCGCCGGGACGGGTCAGGATCTGCTGGAGGAAGGCATCGGCGATGACGTCCTTGACGAGGATCTTGTCCCCGGGGTCGCCACCACAGTCGTCCCAGCCGACGGCAACGTCGCTGAACTCGTCGCGGACAACCTCGTAGCCCCATGTGCGGAACGCGCCCTCCGTGAACTTCATGATGTTGCCCTTGTGCACGAGCGTGACCGTGGAACGGTTGTTGTCGACGGCGTACTGAATCGCCGCTCGCACAAGGCGCTTCGTCCCGGTCTCCGAGACCGGCTTGATGCCGATTCCGCTGTCGGGACGGATGTCCCAGCCGTAGGCATCCGAGAGGAAGGCGAGGAGTTTCGCGACATCCTCAGTTCCGGCTTCGAGTTCCTTGCCCGCGTACACATCCTCGGTGTTCTCGCGGAAGATCACCATGTCGATGAGCGACGGCTGCTTCACCGGCGACGGGACGCCCGTGTACCAACGCACCGGCCGCAGACAGACGTAGAGATCGAGGATCTGTCGCAACGCAACGTTGAGGCTGCGGATACCGCCACCGACTGGCGTTGTGAGCGGGCCCTTAATCCCGACGAGGTATTCGCGGAATGCATCGACGGTGGCGTCCGGCAGCCACTCGCCGGTGGCGTCGAACGC
>Ga0316191_10001800_pt1 | contig 15300 bp, 16 predicted proteins | sample Eddworburr2cm_MG_FD_204928 | JGI IMG/M metagenome (GOLD analysis project Ga0316191, IMG submission 204928) | Coastal sediment microbial communities from Maine, United States - Eddy worm burrow 2 cm | ecosystem: Environmental > Aquatic > Marine > Coastal > Sediment | place: USA: Maine...
CCCGGCACGGACAAAAGCCCCGCAGGTTTGTCAATTAAAAGGACCTCGGCGTCTTCGTGTAAAACGGAAAGGGGCGTGTCAGGTGGCGTATAGCTTTGATCCATGGCGTCTGCTCGCAGAACTCACCGGTGTTTTCAAGCCGTCACGCACACCCGTCTACACCTTTACGCGTTCCGATTTTGGATCATACATCGGTTTCAAGGACGCTTCTGCTTTAACGCGCGTGCCCGCCACGTCAATCTCGTAAGACGACGCCAACACCTCTGCTGCGCTTTCGCCGGCACAGGGTACATAACCCAGACCTATCGCCCCACCCAGATGGTGACCATACGCCCCCGAACTGAGATATCCCACGATCTCACCGTTCCGCAAAACCGGTTCATTGTGATAAAGCAGTGGCTCGGGATCGGTCAGGCGGAACTGCAACAGACGTTTTTCAAATCCCGACTGTTTTTTGCGCAGCACGGCATCACGACCCATGAAATTGTCTTTGTCCAGCTTTACTGCAAAGCCCAGCCCCGCCTCCAGAACATGATCCTCGCAGGTGATGTCATGGCCAAAATGCCTGAAGCCTTTTTCGATGCGGCCGCAGTCCATCATGTGCATTCCACATAGTTTCAGCCCCATGTCCTGCCCTGCTTCATGCAGCACCTCAAAGGCATGTTGCGCCATATCCGAGGATACATAGACCTCCCAGCCCAGCTCACCCACATAGGTCACGCGGTGCACCCGCGCGAGCCCCATGCCCAGTTCAATCTCTTGAGCTGTGCCAAAGGGGTTCACCTCGTTGGAAAAGTCTGCAGGCGATACCTTTTGCAACAAATCCCGTGAATTGGGCCCCATAACAGCCAAGACGCCCTCTCCGGCGGTGACATCCGTGATGACCACGTTGAAATTACCACAGTGGCGCATCATCCACGTCTGGTCTGCAAGGCGCGTAGCCGCAGGTGTTACCACAAGATACGCGGTTTCGCTCAGACGCGTGACCGTGACATCCGCTTCAATGCCGCCCCTATCATTCAGGAATTGCGTATAGACAATTTTGCCGGCCGGCACATCATATTGGCCGCCCCCAATATAATTCATGAAGGCAACAGCATCGCGACCTTCCACCCTTATTTTTCCAAAAGACGACATGTCATACATGCCGACGTTATTGCGGACGGCAGCAAGTTCATCAGCCACGTTGTCAAAGAAGTTTTGGCGCTTCCACGAGTATTCGTAGGCAGGGTCTTGCCCGCTACGGGCAAACCAGTTGGCGCGCTCCCAGCCTGCCAGCTCGCCCATCACCGCACCCTGTTGCAAAAGCTGCCCGTGGAAAGGTGTACGCCGCACGCCGCGTGCGGTTTTCTTTTGCAGGTAGGGAAAGTGGTCTGCATAGAGCAAGCCCAATGTTTCTTTGGAGCGTTCAAACAAATAGGTCTTGTTGCCCTGAAAGGGTTGCATGCGCGAAATGTCCACATCACCCAGATCAAACGGCTTTTCGCCAGCATCCATCCACTGCGCCAGCGCCATGCCGGCACCACCGGCGGACTGGATACCGATCGAATTAAAGCCCGCCGCAACCCAGAAGTTATCAAGCTCGGGAGCCAACCCGAGGTGGTAGGCGTCATCGGGTGTAAAGCTTTCGGGTCCGTTGAAAAAAGTATGTATGCCCGCTTCGGCCAGCATGGGCATCCGTTCAACGGCCTTTTCCAGGATTGGCTCGAAGTGATCAAAGTCCTCGGGCAACTGGTCAAACTCAAAATCAGCGGGAATACCGCCTGCGGCCCAAGGTTTGGCAGTAGGCTCAAAAGCCCCCAAAAGCATTTTGCCTGCGTCTTCTTTGTAATAGGCGCATTCATCCGGCACGCGCAGCACCGGCAATTGGGTCAGCCCTGCGATGGCTTCGGTTACGATGTAGAAGTGTTCGCATGCATGAAGCGGCACGTTGACACCCGCCATCCGACCGACTTCGTGGCCCCACATGCCGCCACAGTTCACGACCATGTCAGCGGTCGTATGACCGCACTCGCCGTTATGTTCCCAGTCAACGCCAGTGACACGACGACCTGTTCGCGTGATTTTGGCAACGCGCGCACGTTCAATAATTTTTGCGCCGTTCTGCCGGGCACCCTTGGCCAAGGCCAGAGCGATATTTGCAGGATCGCCCTGCCCGTCTTTTGCGAGGTAAACACCCCCCGTCACATCGGATATATTGAGATGTTCATAGCGTGCTTTAACGTCTTCGGGCGAGATTTCTTCAACGTCCACGCCAAACGCGCGGGCCATTGCAGCCTGACGGTAAATTTCTTCACGGCGCTCTTCTGTCAGGGCGACAGTGATGGAGCCCACGCGTTTGAAGCCTGTCGCCACGCCTGTTTCCGCTTCAAGATTGCCGTATAGCTCCTGACTGTACTTAGCGAGTTTGGTCATATTGGCCGTGGCACGCAATTGCGCGATCAGGCCTGCTGCATGCCATGTCGTGCCTGAAGTAAGTTGTTTCCGTTCAAGCAGGACGATGTCTTTCCAGCCTTGTTTGGCGAGGTGATAAGCGACAGAACAACCAATCACACCACCGCCGATGATGACGACGCGGGCATGCGAAGGAATGACATTCACGAGGGAGTTCCTTTCCATATGAGAGGTGTCCTGTAGGGGCTTTGCCCCTCGGCGCTGGCGCGCCTCACCCCAGAGTTTTTTCGGCAAGATGAGACGAGCATCAGACGATCCGGTGGCCGGTTGCCGTAAGGCGCGAGGCAATTTCGGCGATATGCGCGGGGCTGACCTCGCAGCACCCGCCCACGATCGTGGCACCTGCCGCGACCCATTCCATGACATAACCGGCATAAGCGCGCGGTCCCATATCGCGACGCGCGGTCAACGTGTCTACGGTTGGTTTGTCTTTCAGGAAATCTTCGGTGATCTGGACAAAGCCGTTTGCATAACCGCCGAAGGGTTTCTTAAAATCTGCCAGAATGGGCATCGCTTTTGTGACAGCTTCGGGCGCCGAGCAATTAACCAGCACCGCGTCAGACAGAGCTGCAGCCTGGTGAACATCTGCGAGATCTTCACCGGAGCGCAGCTTGGTACCGTCGCTGTCAGACACCGTAAGGGAAAGCCAGACAGGCAGATCCGTTTCCCGTGCGGCCTGCAGCGCATCGTTTGCATGCGCGATGGATGCAACCGTTTCGAGGATAAGCAGATCACAGTGCGGGGCCAGCAACTGTGCTACTTCGGCGAAAAGAGGCACGGCCGTGCGCGACACCGGATGCAGGTCCGGGCGGTAGCTGGCCCGCAGGGGGCCAATTGCCCCTGCAATCCGGCCCGAGCCATGTGCCTTTTGTGCGGCCTGAGCTTCTGCGATCGCTCTGGCGTGCAGATCGGCAAACTGTCCTTCAATACCGGTGCCGAGCAGCCGGTCATGATGGATCGCATAGGTGTTTGTCGTCGCGACCGTGGCACCGGCCGCAAAGTAATCGGCGTGGACACCCTGCACCATACCGGGGTGGTCCTGCATGACTTGTGTGGACCAAAGCGGCGTAGGGCGGTCACCTGCGCGATGCACAAGTTCTTGCCCCATGCCGCCATCAAGAAGGGTGACTTCGGTCATGCGCGCAATCTTTCATTTTCGGGATCCCATAAGGGCCTTTCTTCTTGCACGGTGGCAAGGCGTTTTTGCCCAAAGATTTCCACCTCAAGCTGTGTGCCCGGTTGTGCAAGGTCTGTCCGGATCACACCAAGTGCGATGGAGGCGTTCACGCGGTAGCCCCAATCACCTGATGTTGTCTCTCCCACGACTTCACCGTTGTGCCACACCGTCGACATGTAAGGCGCGTCCTGTTCACCAGCATCGACAACCAATGTGACAAAACGTTTCTTGCTGCCTTGCTGCTTTTCATTCAGCAAAGCGGCTTTTCCGGGGAAGTCCTGAGGTTTGTCGAGCTTCACAAAGCGGTCCAACCCTGCTTCAAAGAGGGAATAATCGCTGCTCAGGTCACCTTTCCACGTTCGGTACCCTTTTTCGATGCGCATTGAGTTCAACGCATACATTCCGAACGGCGTGGCACCGGCGGCAATGATGGCGTCATAGATCGCCGGGATACTTTTGTTCTCGGCGTGAATTTCCCACCCAAGTTCACCCGCGAAGGAGACCCGCAAAAGTGCGGCCCATTCGCCGGTGACATCCGTTTCTTGGAAGCTAAGCCAGGGGAGCGTCAGATCAGCGGAGGTCAGGCCCGACAGCAGGTCGCGCGACTTGGGGCCGGTCACAATGAGGGTGGACATCTTTGTTGTCCAATCCTCACAGGTCAATGTGTCCGGCAGCGCGTTCAGGATAACGTCGCGGTCATGCCACTGCGCAGTAGCGGCTGTGACAAGGACAAACGCATCTTCCTTTTCACGTGTAACAGACATTTCGGTAACAATACGTCCCCGGGAATCCGAGAAATAGACAAGACCGACACGACCGACCTTGGGCAGCGCACCCGTGATCTGGCTGCGCAGCCATGCGTCGGCGCCTTCACTGGATATCTTGAAACGGGAGAAGCCGGGCAGGTCGAGAACGCCGACGCCGTCGCGTACCGCTTCGCATTCTTCCTTGACGCGCTGGGTCCATGCCCCGTCACGATCCCATGTAAGCGTTGCGTCTTCTGAGAGGTTATCACCATCTTTGGCGAACCAGTTGGCGCGTTCCCAACCGTTGTAGGCCCCCATAACGCCCCCGAGCGAACGGATCTTGTCATTGGCGGGTGACAGTTTCTTGTCGCGCGCGGCAGGCCACTCGTGATGCGGAAAGTGCATCGCGTATTCATGGCCGTAGACTTCGATGGCCTTGCGGTTGCAATAATCCTGATCGGTGTAATCGGTGTAGCGACGCGGATCAACCGCCCACATGTCCCACTCGGTCTGACCATGGACGACCCATTCCGCGAGCACTTTGCCAGCGCCGCCGCCCTGCGTGATTCCGAACGTAAAGACACAGGCCTCATATGCGTTTGGTACACCCGGCATTGGCCCGATAAGCGGTAAACCGTCGGGGGCGTATGGAATGGGGCCGTTGATGACACGTTCAACGCCAGCCGTACCAAGCAGTGGTACACGCGCCATGGCGTCTTCGATATACCACTCAAGCCGCTCAAGATCGTCGGGGTAAAGCTGAAAGCTGAAATCTTCCGGCATCGGATCATCTGGCGTCATCCAGTGGCCCTTGCAGTTCCGTTCGTAGGGCCCAAGGTTCAGACCATTTTTATCCTGCCGCAGGTAATACGAGCTGTCCACGTCGCGCAGCAGTGGCACCTTGCGCCCTTTTTCCTTGGTCCATTCGACCAGTTCAGGAATTTCGCCGGTCAGGAAGAACTGATGGCTCATCGTAGCCATTGGTACAGTGCGGCCCCCGTAGGGCTTGAACCACTCGCCTACGCGCTGCGCATAGTAGCCCGCCGCGTTCACGACTTTCTCACAGCGGATATCGCCCTTGTCAGTGTGGACAATCCATTCGTCACCATCGCGGCTTACGCCAGTTGCGGGGCAGAACCGTTCGATCCGTGCGCCCATATCACGCGCGCCTTTAGCCAAGGCCTGCGTAAGTTGCGCGGGATCAATGTCACCGTCATCCGGATCCCAAAGCCCGCCTTCCAGATCATGGGTTTCGAGGTAGGGGTAGGCATCCTTCATGTCCGATACGCTCATCATTTCGATGTCGAGTCCCTGATACCGACCCATGGACCGCGCGCGTTCGAATTCCATCATCCGCTCTTTACTATGCGCCAAACGGATCGAACCCGTGACGTTATAGTTCATCGGATAGTCGACTTCCTGCGCGAGGCCCGCATAGAGCCCCAAGCTGTAGCGCTGCATGTTCATCACAGCCCAGGACGTGCTAAAAGAGGGACAGTTGCCCGCCGCGTGCCATGTCGAGCCTGCGGTCAGTTCGTTCTTTTCAAGCAAAACGCAATCGGTCCAGCCTTCCTTGGCCAGATGGTAAAGCGCGGACACACCGACGACCCCGCCTCCTATAATGACAACACGCGCCGTTGTTGGAAATTCAGCCATTTTCAGTTCTCCTCTTGCCGGACACCGTCCGCAATCTGATAGTAATCCCCTTTGTCAGCGACAAAGATGTGTTTTTCCAGTTTCAAGCCAGTGGGCCCCTCGATAGCGCCTAGCGAAAAACTGATATGAGGGTCTTTGGTATCCTTCCAGAAAAGAAAAGCACCACAGGTCGGGCAGAACCCGCGCTTGGCGGTCGCACTGGACTGGTACCAGCGGACATCGCCAGTGATCGCGATCTGGTCGTCACTGACATAGGCAGAGGACCAAATACCGCCGGATTGTTTGCGGCATTGTCCACAGTGGCACATCGAAACGCCTTGGACATTGCCCTGTACTTCGAATGTAACACCGCTGCAGTTGCATGATCCTCTCATACTAAACCCTCACTGGTGTGGACGATGCGCCAAGCAGAACACCATAGATCACAAAACAGGCCGAAAGCGTTCGCCGGACCCATTTATGGAACACGGCACCCAAGGCCGCACGCCCAAGGCCTGCCCCTAAAGCGGTAAAGCCTGTATAGCTGAGCGCGGTAAGCGTCAGTGCGGTTGGCATGATGACATTCATCTGCTGCCAGATGGGCACGTCGGGTTGCACGAACTGGGAGAACGCCGCGAGATATCCTGCAACGCTTTTGGGATTAATCGTCGCGATGGCCAACGCACGGAGATAGACCGACTTGGCGGGCCTGTCTCTTACTTCGACAGGTTGGCCCGCCATGAGCCATCCGCGCACCCCCAGATAAATCAGAAACCCGGCACCCAGCAGCTTTGCAACGAAGAAAGCCGTAGGCGACGCCGCAATTAGCGCCGTGACACCAACAGCAGAAAACGTGAGAAACACAAAAGCTTGGGTCAAAATGGCAAGCACACCAATCATCGCACGCCGGAACCCAAGGTGCATCCCGTTCTGGATACAATTGACCGCATTCGGGCCAGGCGTTGTGACAAACACCACCCAGAACAACGCAAATATGATCCAAGCCTCAAAACTCATCAATACACCGGCGGGGCAATCACCCAGATCGCAACAGCGGGCTCGGTGGTGGGATTTGTCCAGCGCAATGCTTCTCCGCGCACACGAAAGCTGTCGCCGGGGTGTATGGTATGGCTTTTGCCTGCAATCTCGATCTGCAACTGACCTGATACAAGATACGCGACTTCCTGGGTGGGTCGGCTCACCGCCTCTCGAAGGCCACTTCCGGGTTCAAAGGTCGAATGCACCATCTCAAAGTCATCGGTCAGATCAGGGGACAGCAATTCTTCGATCAGCCCTTCGATCGTGGGACCAATGGGCCGTCTTGCAGTCTTGCGGACGATGTAGCCCGCTTCATCGGCGGGGGCCGCTTCGTGGCGAAACAGCATGGACACCGAAACATCCAATATTCTGGCAATCCGGCGCAGGTCAGTGATCGACGGCTCGGACTTGTCCCTTTCGACCTGACTAAGCCACCCGACAGACCGCCCCAACTGATCCGCCAAATCTGCCAAGGTGATACCGCGTGTTTTACGCAACGCGCGCAGATCGGCCCCAAGGGTCATCGGCTGGTCGGGCATAGCATGCTGCATCAATGAAAAATCCTTCCGTTTTTTCACGATGGAGTAGAATCATGAAAATATCCAGAAAAATTTCACCGAACTAAACGCTAACTTATGGGCGTCTCAACCTGCGCAAACGTAGCAGCAAGAATAGCCTCCAACGCTGCAGCATCGGCAGCATTAAATGCGTCGGGCTGATCACTATCTATATCCAGAACACCCAAAAGCGTCCCGCGCGCGGTACGTACGGGAACAACAATCTCTGATCTGGTTGAGGCGGCGCATGCAATATGGCCCGGGAAGGCGTCAACATCTGCAACGATCTGCGTCTCGTTCAACCGCGCCGCAGAGCCACAAACCCCTTTGCTGAAGGGGATCACAAGACAACCATGCCCTCCCTGATAGGGGCCGATCTTGAGCGTTTCAGGTGCGGTCACCCTGTAAAACCCGGTCCAGTCAAAGCGGTCGTCTGCGTGATGCAATTCGCAAACGACAGTTGCCATCAGCGACACCACATCGGTTTCGCCTTCTGTTAAAGATGCGATAGATTTGGCCAGCGCCGTATAATCAATATTCATCTGAAATTCCTGACTAAGCACATGTCACAGCAGCCCTGCAAAAGAATCTACACACGCTCAAGCGCAATGGCTGTTCCTTCGCCACCACCGATACAGATCGCGGCGACCCCACGTTGCGCATGCCTACGCTCCATCGCGTTCAGAAGCGTCACGATGATGCGCGCGCCAGAAGCCCCGATAGGATGACCAAGTGCGCAAGCCCCTCCGTTCACATTGACAATATCATGGCTGAGACTCATCTCGTGCATAAAGGCAAGCGGCACCACGGCAAAAGCTTCGTTGACCTCCCAAAGATCGACGCTTTCTTTTTCCCAGCCTATTTTCTGCAGCAGCTTTTGCGCAGCAGGCACCGGTGCGGTGGTAAACAGCCCGGGCGCCTGAGCGTGACTTGCGTGGCCAACGATACGTGCTCGTATTGAATATCCACGTTTTTCCGCAATCCCCTCTTCCGCCAATACCAAAGCTGCGGCCCCGTCGGATATCGAAGAAGAATTGGCGGCTGTCACCGTGCCATTCTCTCGAAAAGCAGGTTTAAGCTGCGGAATTTTGTCTGGCCGGGCTGTTTGGGGCTGCTCATCGGTTGTGATGATTGAACTGCCCTTGCGCGACGTCACTACAACCGGTGCGATCTCTGCGTCGAACCCACCGGTTTTCTGTGCGTCCAAGGCGCGTGAAAGCGAGGTAAGCGCATATTCATCCTGCCGCGCCCTCGTGAATTGGAAAGTTTCGGCGCAATCTTCGGCAAACGTCCCCATCAGACGGCCCTTGTCATAGGCATCTTCTAGTCCGTCGAGAAACATATGATCGACAACCTGCCCATGCCCCAGACGTGCCCCGCCGCGCATTTTGGGCAACAAATATGGTGCGTTCGTCATGCTTTCCATACCGCCCGCTGCAACGACATCAGACTGCCCAAGCCGGATTTGATCGAATGCGATCATCGCAGCCTTCATACCAGAGCCGCACATTTTATTGACCGTCGTCGCTGGAACGTCTTCTGACAGCCCTGCATGAAACCCCGCCTGACGCGCAGGTGCCTGCCCCTGACCCGCCGGCAGCACACACCCCATAATCAGTTCGTCAATGGCATTTACCCGCGCGCCATCAAGCGCTTTGCGCAATGCTATGCCGCCAAGCTCGGGTGCGCTCAGACCAGAAAAATCGCCTTGAAACCCTCCCATCGGCGTCCGTGAAGCACCGGCGATAACAATATTGCGCATTTAGCATTCCCCCAGAAAATTCAATGAATTCGTAAGACTTGCGGCGTAAGACCAGGCCACTCTTTCAGTTCGGAGTATATAATGAGATTTGACACCAAAACAGAAGAGCGTTTGCGCATTGTATCGGTACAGGATCCGCGTATTGACGCCGCCGTGGCGATCGAATTCAAAGATGCCATGCGTGTTGAGACAGACAGCGGCCCCGATCTTGTTATTCTGGACCTCAGCAATGTCGAATTCATTGATTCAAGCGGTCTTGGCGCGATCGTTGCCGCAATGAAAAACATGGGGCAGGCGCGAAAATTGGCGCTTGCCGGGCTGACGCCAAACGTCGAGCGGGTTTTCACACTTACACGAATGGACAGTGTATTTAACGTTTTCCCAACCCTGCAGGGCGCATTGGACGAGCTAGGCTCGTGATGGTTGAAAGTAGTAAGTCGCAAAATGCAGCGCTCCCGCCATTTGAGGTCCATGTAGAAAGCGGAAAATGCGCAGCGCGGGAAGCTTTGGATAAATTCCTCGAAGAATTGCGCCCTCTCAACTTGGACATAGAAGAAGCGGGCACAATCGAATTGGTGCTCGCCGAGGTATTAAACAATATTGTGGAGCATGCATATGCCCCCGCCAGCGACGGCGGACCGATTGCCATACGCTGCGAGCAAACACCCGATGGCCTGTTTGTACTGATTAAAGACAGAGGCACCGCAATGCCGGACGGGAAACTCCCATTGGGAGATTTGGCACCTTTGGATGCAGAACTGGACGATTTGCCCGAAGGTGGTTTTGGCTGGTTTTTGATTCAGCACCTGGCGCGGGACGTTACATACACCCGCGTCGACAATGAGAACCACTTGAAGATGCGTTTGGCCGTGCGGTTGTCGTAACAAGGCACGCCAGCCGTTTTCAGAGATGGTCGCAATTATTCCCCATTATTTCTTTAAACGGTCAAGATGGGATCACATTGCCGCCTTTATCCACCCACATAACTGTACCTGTAGCTGCATAAAGCTTCCCTCGGCGCTGCGCGTAATAGCCCCCACCCAGTGCGCGGCGTCGAGGACTTCCCCCCTAAAAATCGTCGCCAAACACTCACCCGGCATGGACATTCCAGCGCTTGACGCTAGCTTGCGCGCAACTGAATATCCATAAAGGCACTCTAATGCGCGATTTCCACCTTCCCGGCCGCTCACCCGTTTTTGCGACAAATGGCCTGTGTGCCACATCTCACCCCCTTGCGACCAAAACGGCAATCGACACGTTACAAGCCGGCGGCAACGCGATGGACGCGGCAATTGCCGGTGCGGTATTGCTTGGTCTTTGCGAACCGGCAATGACGGGCATTGGCGGCGACTGTTTTGTGCTCTGGTCTGATGCGGACCGTAAAAACGTACGCGCGCTCAACGGGTCGGGCCGCGCGCCCGCAGCACTTGATGCGGCGTGGCTCAGAGATCAGGGTGAAACCGCTGTTCCGATCTTTAATGCCCATGCCGTAACCATTCCAACGGCCATTTCTGCCTTTGCCCATCTTGCCGGCACAGTTGGTAAACTTGGCCTTGATCGTTTATTGGCGCCATCGATCCACTACGCCGAAGCAGGCATTCCTGTTCCGCCACGCGTGGCCTTCGATTGGGGCAATTATGCGCATAATCTGCAAGGTTCCGCCCGTGACACCTTCCTGAACAAAGGCGAGCCTTTCCGCACTGGTGAAATGTTTTACGCCCCCGGCCAGGCCGAAGTACTGCGACGGGTTGCCAAAGATGGACCAAGCGCATTTTACACGGGCGAAGTCGCCGAGGATATGGTCAACTCCCTGCGTGCTGCAGGCGGATTGCACACATTGGAAGACTTCGCAAACGCGAGTTGTGACGAAACATCGCCTATTTCTGGCACCTACAAAGACATTGAAGTTGTAGAGCATCCGCCGAACGGACAGGGCGCCACCGCTCTTTTGATGCTCAATATTCTGGCGCAATTCGATATCGCGTCGATGGAACCGTCCGGTACAGAGCGCGCGCATATCGAAGCCGAGGCGACAAAGCTGGCCTATGATGCGCGTAACCGTTTTCTGTCAGACCCCGACTATATGACACGGCTTGATCATATGCTTGACATGGATCTGGCCAAGGAACTTGCCGCACTTATCGATCCCAAAAAAGCGATGGCAGCCGCAGCACCTTTGACCGAAGCCGTTCACAAGGAAACCATATACATTACCGTTGTGGATAAAGACGGGATGGCCGTTTCGCTGATTTACTCGATCTTCAAAGACTTCGGTTCAGGCATTGCATCCGACAAGTTCGGCGTATTGCTTCAAAACCGTGGTGGGGGTTTCACGCTCGAAGAAGGGCACCCGAACGAGCTTAAAGGCGGCAAGCGTCCGATGCACACAATCATCCCTGCCATGTTGAAGAAAAATGGCAAAGTAATCATGCCGTTCGGCGTAATGGGCGGGGCATATCAGTGCTGCGGACACGCGCGTGTGGTTACCAACATGATTGATTTCGGCATGGACCCGCAAGCAGCCCTTGATGCCCCTCGCTGTTTCTCGGATCAAGGCGATATGCAGGTCGAACGCGGCTATTCGGATCAGGTTCACCAAGAGCTGGCAGACATGGGTCACAATGTCAGCATCCCGCATACTGCGATAGGTGGCGCCCAGGCGATCCTCATGCATGACAGCGGCGTGCTTGAAGGCGCAAGTGATCCGCGCAAAGACGGTTCTGCTTTGGGGTACTGATCAAAGCGACGCCCGCGCATCCGCTCGGGCGTTTTTTTAGTTCAGTTGAAAATGCAGCGGATAGGTGCCGTTTTGAAACGGGCCGAACAGATCATCGACATCCGGATGGCCGACTGGCTCCCCGGAATAATCCGCAATCAAGTTTTGCTCTGACACGTAAGCGACATAGTAACTTTGGTCATTTTCGGCGAGAAGGTGGTAATACGGCTGCTCTTTCGCAGGTCGGCTGTCTTCGGGAATGGACTGATACCATTCTTCGGTATTTGCAAATTGCGGATCAACGTCAAATATCACGCCACGGAAGGGATGCTTCTTGTGGCGGACAACTTGCCCCAGGTGATACTTTGCACGCGTTCTAATCATTTCAATACTGCCACTCATACCCCGTACTAGACGGTAAGAGTGGTCCTTGTCCAATACTTGGCGTCAAAAAGAAGGAAACAGACTGTGAACATTGTGCCTACAGTGCACGAAAATAAGCCGTTCCCGATTTTTCATATACCCATTAACCAACAATCAGCCCCAAATCGTGATTTGCTTGGCGCTATTTATCTAGTATACTTGAAGAAAATAAAAAATGAAGCGAGAGGCAAATGAGCAGGACCCTTCGCGCACTGGCAATTGTGTTACTGGCTGCCTCTTGTGGGGGCGGATCAGGCACGGCACCACGCAATCTCGATGATGCGTGCAGCATTGCCAAACAGCGCCCCGAATACATGCGCGCGTTCCAGAAGACGGAACAAAGATGGGGCGTGCCCGTGCACGTCCAGATGGCGACGATGCATCAGGAAAGCCGTTTCATTTCAAATGCAAAGACCCCTCACAAATATGCACTTGGTGTCATACCGATGGGCCGTGTCTCAAGCGCATATGGCTATTCGCAAGCGCTCGATGGTACGTGGGATGACTACAAGCGTTCGACCGGAAAGCGCATCGCAAGGCGCGACCGGATCAGGGATGCTTCGGATTTCATGGGGTGGTACATGAACATCAGCCGTGATCGAAACGGCATCCCCCTCTATGATGCACGCAACCAGTATCTGGCCTATCATGAAGGGCACACGGGCTATTCTCGCGGCACATACAATCGCAAATCATGGTTGTTGAACGTGGCCAACAAAGTTGATGCACGCGCAGACCTGTATCAGGCCCAACTTGCGACCTGCAATTTGCGGTGATGCTTTACCTGTTGGCGCGGTTCTTTTCCCGATCCGCGTCAAACAGGGTCGAAGGCAGCTCGATGCCGGTTTCAAAAGCGCCCAATACAACTTTGGTCTGACCACCTGCCGCATCGTGAATGACCCAATCCCGCAAACGTGTCGGCGCATCCGTAAACGCCATCTCGATATGCCCTGCGTCAGGCTCGTCCGGCACAAACGCTGTAACAATGGTGGCTTCCCCGTCGAAACGCGCATTCCTGACCATATTGGCCCGCGTCAGATCAATGTTGCGATCAAGGATCAATGACAATGGCGTCCGGCGTAGCGGGTAAGTCTCGGATGGTTGGTTCGACTTTTTGTCGATAATCACAATTGCAGAGGCCGCAGCAATGACCAAAGCTTGCTCGGGCGGGTCATATTCAAACCGCATGCGACCCGGGCGACGGATGTACAATGTACCGGTGCTGACCGACCCATCCGCATTATACTGTCGGAAATCGCTTTTCAGCGTTGTGATACTGTTAAGATAGCTTGAGATTTCAGCCAGTTTTAGCTGTTCCGCCGCCCCACTCAGGGCAGGCCACAGCGCAAACGTAGCGGCTACGATCATACGGGTTAATGTAGTCAACGGGGTCACTCCGACTGTGCATCTTACTTTACAACATAGGTGGAACGGGCCTGATATACGATATCAAGCCCGCCGCAGATGCAAAAATTGTAGGTTAGCCCTGTTCGGGGACAAGAATTTCGCGTTTGCCCACATGGTTGGCCGGCGACACCAGCCCCTGATCTTCCATCTGTTCGACAAGGCGCGCCGCTTTATTGTAACCGATTGCCAATTTGCGCTGGATATAGCTGGTTGAACACTTCCGGTCTTTGAGAACAACCTGAACCGCCGTGTCATAAAGCGCGTCCTCGCCATCTGTGTTCCCACCAAGACCGAGCACAGCGTCGATATTGTTTTCGGCGTCTTCGGACGGTCCTTCGACAACGCCGCTCACATAGTCAGGTTCACCGAATGCCTTCAGGTGATTGACGATTTCCTCGACCTCTTCATCGGACACGAAAGGCCCGTGACAGCGGGTGATCTTGGCACCGCCAGCCATATAAAGCATGTCACCCATACCCAACAGCTGTTCCGCGCCCATCTCACCCAGAATGGTGCGGCTGTCGATTTTCGACGTCACCTGAAACGAAATCCGCGTCGGAAAGTTAGCTTTGATGGTGCCGGTAATAACGTCGACCGACGGGCGTTGCGTCGCCATTATCAAATGGATGCCAGACGCACGTGCCATCTGCGCCAGACGTTGGATGCAGGCCTCGATCTCTTTGCCGGCAACCATCATCAGGTCTGCCATCTCATCCACGATGACAACGATATAGGGCAGCGCGACAGGTGTGTTTTCTTCCGTCTCGAACACGGGCTCACCGGTATCGTCGTCAAATCCGGTTTGAACGGTACGGCTGAACAATTCGCCTTTTGACAAAGCTTCGCGCACGCGGCTGTTGTAGCCTTCGATATTGCGCACGCCCATTTTGGACATCTTGCGATAGCGTTCTTCCATCTCTCCCACGACCCATTTCAGAGCCACAACTGCCTTTTTAGGGTCTGTTACGACAGGCGAAAGAAGGTGTGGAATACCGTCATAAACGCTGAGTTCCAGCATCTTGGGGTCAATCATGATCATCCGGCATTCTTCCGGTGTCAGCTTGTACAGCAGCGACAGGATCATCGTGTTGATCGCAACCGACTTACCTGACCCTGTGGTCCCCGCAATCAACAGGTGAGGCATCTTGGCCAAGTTGGCGACAACCGGATCACCGCCAATGTCTTTGCCCAACGCCAATGGCAACCGCATGTTGCTGTCGCCGAAATCACGTGCTGCCAGTATTTCGCGCAGCACAACCTTCTCGCGCGATTCGTTGGGCAGTTCGATGCCGATCACCGACCGGCCCGGCACGGTCGACACACGTGCAGACAAAGCGGCCATGGAACGGGCAATATCATCTGCAAGGCCGATAACACGGCTCGCC
>Ga0316191_10001801_pt1 | contig 15297 bp, 11 predicted proteins | sample Eddworburr2cm_MG_FD_204928 | JGI IMG/M metagenome (GOLD analysis project Ga0316191, IMG submission 204928) | Coastal sediment microbial communities from Maine, United States - Eddy worm burrow 2 cm | ecosystem: Environmental > Aquatic > Marine > Coastal > Sediment | place: USA: Maine...
TTATGGTGGCTACGGTCCTGGATATGGTTATGGCGCACCTTACGGTGGTGGCTACGGCGCTCCTTATGGCGGCGGTTATGGCGCACCTTACGGTGGTGGTTATGGCGCTCCTTACGGGGCCCCTTATGGCGGCTATGCTCCGGCCTATCCGGCTGCTCCTGCACCAGCACCAGTGCAATAGCACGAAAATAAGTATCCCAGCCTGTTAAGGTTGAAAAAGAGGGAGGCCAATGGTCTCCCTTTTTTTATTCAAAATTTATCTTGTTCAAACTAGCAGATATAAAACACCTCATAACAACCGGAATAAGTTGATATTCGATATCCGGATCTTATTTGTGCTTGCGATACAACAATGCTGCCAGCGCAGGCAGCACCGTAATGGCTGCAATCATATTCAGCAGAAACATAAAAGTCAGCAGGATGCCCATATCAACCTGAAACTGCAGATCAGAGAAGATCCAGGTGAATACTCCGATACCGAGTGTCAGCCCGGTGAAGAGCACCGCGTTACCCGTCATGTTGAGTGTCTGTTCGTAGGCATCACGTATAGACATCCCCAGATCCAGCTGTTCATGCAGCCGGTTGAAGATATAGATACCGTAGTCGACGCCTATTCCAACTCCAAGCGCAACGACGGGCAAAGTGGACACTTTGAGCCCAATACCAAGGATACTCATCAGGGCGTATGCCAGTGCAGAGACAAGCCCGAGAGGCAGGACGATACACACCGTTGCGCGCAATGAGCGAAATGTCAGCAGGCATAGCGTTATTATGGCTGTATAGACATAAAGCAGCATCGGGAACTGGGCAGCATCGACGGCTTCATTGGTTGCGGCCATGACACCGACGTTGCCGCTGGCCAGCTTGAAGTGTACTGCCTTGTTGGTGTTGTTGATCTCGAAGTCTTTGACACCTTCGACGATTCTGGCAATCGTCTTTGCTTTATGGTCTTTAGTAAATATCAGCACTGGCATAGCGCTGCAGTCTTCATTCAACAGGCCAGTGGCCGTATCAACAGGTGATACTGCTTGAACAAGCACCTGTTGATTACGCGGTAGAACCTGCCACTTGGGGTTGCCTTCGTTCCAGCCAGCGTTATAAAGCCGGGCCAGCGTTGGCAATGAAATAACGGACTGTACGCCTTCAATATTTTGCATATGCCAGTTAAATCTATCGATCGTGGACATAATGTCATGATCAATACAGCCGTCGGCCGTAGTTTCTGCAATAACGGTCAAGATATCGACGCCGATCGAAAAGCGATCAGTAATGATTGCGCTGTCAAGATTATAACGGGAGTTGCTGCGCAGTTCGGGAACTCCCTGTTCCAGATCGCCTATCTCAATATCAGCCCCTTTCCAGAGCCCAGTAACGAGCAGCATCAGGCTGATGATGATGGTTGCTGTCGCCAGGGGCTGGCTGGAAAAAGCCGATAATCGATGCCACAGTGGTTTCAGGCGCTGGGTGCGATCAATCAGTCGCTGCTGCAGAGTTTGACCTGACTCGGGCAGGTAGGAGATCAGTACTGGAAGCAGGATCAGGTTTGTCAGAATGATGACAGCGACACCTATGCTGGCAGTAATAGCCATTTCCTGAATAATTTCGATATTGATCAGCAGGATAGTCAAAAAACCGATTGTGTCGCTTGCCAGGGCGATGCCGCCAGGAACAAGGAGGCGTTTAAAACTCGCTTTTGCCGCATCCAGGTGTGATGCCCCTGAGAATATTTCTGCCCGCACAGAATTTATCATTTGCACACCATGACTAACGCCGATAGCAAACACCAGGAATGGAACCAGTATAGACATAGGGTCTATGCCGTACCCTAGCAGCGGTAAAAGTCCCAGCTGCCAGACAACGGCTGTGAGTGATGTGAGCAGGGGTAATACGGTTAGCCAGGGCGACAGTGAGTAAACATAAACAAGTATTCCAGTAATCACGAATGCGATAGCAAAGAAAAACAGAACATTCTGTGCGCCATCAGTGATGTCACCAACTACCTTGGCAAATCCAATGATGTGAATATTGCTGGTTTCATGTTTTTGCCGAATATCTTCGAGACGCTGTGCCACCTGCTGGTAATTGATTCGTTCACCGGTTGTGGGGTCACTTTCCAGCAGGCCAGCCGTAATCATGGCACCGCTAAAGTCGTTTGCTACCAGCCGGCCTACCTGGCCTGACTTGATAATATTTTTTCTTACCTGGGCCAGGTCATCAGCTGTGCCCTGAAAGTCAGCGGGGATGACATTGCCGCCGGCGAAGCCATCCTCGACAATTTCGATGAAGCGTACATTTGGGGTGAACAGTGATTTTACCTGGGCACGGTCAACGCCGTTTATAAAGAACACTTCATCGGTAATATTCTTTAAGGTGCTGAAAAACTCTGGAGTAAAGATATCGCCGTTTTCGACAGTGATGGCGATCAGTATGCGGTTTGCACCACCAAATTCTGCCTGGTACTTGACGAAGGTTTTCATGTAGGGGTGTTCTAGCGGCAGGAGTTTGTTGAATCCTGCGTCAACTTTTAGTGCGGTGGCGCTCCATATCATGAAGAGTGTGGCTACGATAAAAAATATTATCACCAGGGGCCTGAAACCGAAGATCAGATCACTCGTATGCTGTAGTAGATTTGGTCTACTGCTCAATGGAATTTCCTGTAGCTATAATATTGATCCCAGCACTACCACTGGTTACCAGGGTTCCATCGGTTGTTTCTATTATCGCAGTAATAGCCTTGCGGTCTTCGTGGATGTTAAGGGTAAAGTGGTAACCGTTGTCCAGACTTGTCAGGATATTGCCACCAAGTCCAACGATGCGTATGTTGCCATTCTTTTGAATGAGCGTATCCATCAATGAGGCTTCAGTAGCGGTTTCGATTTTTTCCCAGTTTTTTCCTTTATCGCCTGAGCGATAAAGATTTCCTCTCAGGCCATAGAGCAGCAGACTGTCCTGACTGACGGCTGCAATACCAAAAAAAGAACCGGCGTATGGTGACGCCAATTCTGACCAGCTATAGCCACCGTCTTTCGAATGATACAGATGTCCCTGTTCTGCCGCGATGAAGAGGTCGCTGTCGTTGATAGAAGTTATGCCATTCAGATGAAAGTCATCATCGCTGATATGTCTTTTATCCCAGCTTCTACCTCCATTATCTGTTGACAGGTAGAGGCCATAGGCACCAATTGCAATGCCGTTGTTCTGATCGCGAAACCAGACATCGAGCAATGGGTCATCGTACTGCTTGTCCTGGTGCTGAAGAGTCCAGGTATCACCGCCATCCGCAGTAGTTAAAATGACTGCATCGTGACCGACTGCCCAGCCATGTTTTTCATCAGTAAAGAAAACAGCGGTGAGCTGGCTGCGTGTCGGAACCTGCTTTTGGCTCCAGGTTTTCCCTTCATCATTCGATACCAGTATATGTCCTCTCTCACCAACTGTGACGAGACGGCTGCCGGCATGCGTGATATCAAGAAGCAGCGACTGACTGGCCAGCTTTGCCGGTTCAGACTGCACTTCTGCTGTAGCGAACCCCAGGCACAGCATTGATGCAATCAACAACGCGAAAGAGACAGATATCGTTCGATAATGTCGATGCACTCGAAATATCCAGAATATCCGATACGTCAGTCGGTTAGGTCCAGTCGCTGTTAGCGGACACCATCACGGCGCAGCGCGGAAGGAGTAAAGTCCTTTTCTGTTCTTTTAAGATTAAAGTCATACATACGGCTTTCATTGTCGAGGCCAATCGCCAGGTATCTGCCGGCCTGCAGGTCAGTGTGTACCTCGAGTGTTGACCATAGTGTCGGTACATCATAATAATTGATAGAAAAACCCTCAGAGACGCGCCACAGGTTTCCACGCCGGTCATACTGATCAACGACGAGAATCTGCCAGCTGTCTTCATCAATATAAAATGTGCGCCGTGAATAGATATGGTTAGTATCAGCTTTGACCGTGGCATCGACTACCCACACGCGATGGAGTTCATAACGTGCCAGGTCAGGGTTAATATGCTGAGGGGTAAGGATCTCATCGTATTTGACATCTTTGCTATGAAGCTTGTAATCATTATACGGAACCAGCATTTCCTTACGACCAACCAGTTCCCAGTTATAGCGATCAGGTGCGCCGTTGAACATGTCAAACTGATCTGATGTGCGCATGCCGTCCGATGCTGTACCTGGATTATCATAGGCGACATTCGGCGCACGGCGAACGCGGCGCTGACCGGTGTTGTAGGTCCATGCGGCACGAGGCTGCTTGACCTGGTTCAGTGTCTCGTGTGCAAGCAGTATGGCTCCTGCAAGTCGAGCCGGTGCGATAACTTTCTGCTTGAAATAGAGGATAATATTATTCAGGCCTTCAAATGTTGCCCCGGGTTTGCTGTATAGAACATCGAACTCATCTTCAAACTTGACCAGGGTATATTTGCCGCTGCGTGTTGGTACTGCCTGCGCAATCCATCGCCCGACAGTCTCTCCGCGATAACGCAACAGGTGGTTCCAGATAACTTCCTCACCGCTGGATGGAATAGGGAACGGTATACCGATAATGGCATCACTTACACCATTGCCTTCATCAACCAGCCTGGCCCTGGTGGCATTGACTATGGTTGCATCATAGATACGCTGTGGAAACGACGCACTTCTACGGCTTGGATAGACGTTTAGCTTGAAACTATCAGGATAGGTATCAAACATGGCAAGGTGGCCGGCGGTCAGTTTGTCCTTATACTGATCTTTATTCTGTGCAGTTATGGTGAAAAGCGGCTTGTCATCTGCGTACGGGTCAGGGTGGTGATCGCCGGGCTTGAATCCTGCTGGTGGCGTCGTAATTCCCCCATCCCAGGCCGGGATGGTCCCGTCTGCGTTGCCAGCCTTTATCGCACCCAGTGGAGTCAGGTCCTGCCCAAGTTGAGCTGCTTCGCTTTCTGATACGGCAGCCTGGGCCGTATTGAGACTGAATATTGCCAGTGCCAGGCTAGCCAGAAGTGGTACAGTTTTATATATTTTCATGATGTGTTCTCCTTAACTTTCTCGTCTCAGAAGGATGTCTTGATGTTAAAAGAGACGAAATCCCTGTCATTGATAAGATTGTATGCGCCAGCACCCATATAACGGGTGTAGGCAATGTCAGCGGACCAGGTCTGCTGATACACAGCATTGAGGCCGAGTGACAATGCCTTTCGCCCTTCGACGAAATTCCCCCCGGGGCCGGGCGTTGTGCCGGCAACGTCCTGTGCCCAGGCTACGCGTGGATTTAAATTGATTGAACTGAAGACGTTGTCGTACTGCCAGCGGCCCACAATACGGTATCCCCAGGAGGTAGCTGTTGCAAATGCTTGTGGGTCTTCAGTTGCCGGCTGCACACCACCCGCGGTAGCAAATGGGTTGCCGGAAGTGTAGGAACCCGGTCCTTCTAATCGCAATTCCTGATAACTTGGCATATTGATGACCTGGGTAAAACCAATCTCACCGACAATCGCGAGCTGGTTTGCACCCATGATGTGTGGAAACACCTGGGTCATCGTTGTCTGAATTTGAGCAACATCGAGCTTTTTATAGCCAGAGATTTCCTCGTCAAAGCCGAAGGTCCCTACCTGGTTAATCGCACCGAGTCCAGGGTTCACAGGAGTGAGTGCCGCATACAGTATTTCAGTGTCATCGATCTGCAGCGGGGCATCAATCTTGTAGGTCAGCTCGCCTTGCCAGGATATCCCACTGGTGCCAATTTCGGTATTGAAACTGGTGCCGAGGATTTTGATATCTTCAGGATACTCAAGAAAATAATTAGCGCTGGCAAGGTAGTCTCCTCCCTGCGCACCCGCTACAGTGCCCGTATTCGCACTGATGATTGGCAGCCGGCTGTGATAATTGACAAAATAAAATCCAAATTCCAGGGCATCATCGGTGAGGTAATTCATCGCAATGCCGTACTCGCCTCCATCTTTCGCATCCCGGTCGTCACCCCTGGGAACAAACGTTCCAGGGAACGCGGGATTGTCTGGAAAACTGCCAAAACCGAGAATCACCTGTTCTGCTCCTTTTCCCGCGATATCGCTGCTGCTGAAGTAGGAGCCAACAGGGTCAATAATCGTTTCTTTCCACTGGGTCTGATAGAAGCCCTCTATTGATATCTTATCGGTAGCGCCAAGATTGGCCCAGAGCCGTGGTACCGGTTTCAGCGCCTCGCGAAGTTCCGCACCGGGGACCCGAAGGTTGTTGACATTGACCGGGTTGATACTGTTCATACCGCCCTGGATAAATGTACTTTCACCCCAGTTGACGACCTGGTTACCAATACGCACATCGAGGGGTTTTTCGCCGGGATTCCAGCTGCCCCAGACATAGGCATCAAGCCACTCGCCTTTTTCCCCAACTTCACCGAGCGCAGCATCGCTTAGCGGTGTGCGTGCAGTATCGTTATCCATGACTTCAAAATCATAGAAGTAGGTGCCGCGGACAAATGCACCGTAGTTTCTGTACTTGAGCTCCAGTTCAGGTGTTATTTTGATGACATTGGAAACCAGCCCCTTGTCGTAATTTAGATTGCCATTATCGCCGTTAACCGAATAGGCGCTGCCGCCGTTGGCAATACCGATGATAGACTGATCTCGATCCTGTACACGCCAGCGCGCTCCATACGAGATGGTTGTATCAAGACTCCCTTCGAGTTCACCTTTGCTAAAAGTGAATGCATGGACTGATCCGCTGCTTAACGTAGTAATGGTAATTGCTAATAACGATAGTTGGCGTAAATCGCTGCTGTTCTTTCGGGAAAAATTAATCATCCTGGTGGTCTCCTGTACCAAGTAATCGGGGTATGCGTACCCTCTATAATTTTATAATCCTCTTTATTAATAACATAATGTAATTATTAATACGAAAAAACAACATTCAATTGTTAGCTATCAGCAACCGACTCTAGAGCTAGATGATCGGCAAGTGTCGAATCAAGCTTTCTTTTTTATTGGGGATTTCCGAATACTTTAATCTGTGAAGAGTTGCACAGCATCAACTGCCCGTATGATTAATAGCAATTCCCAGTTTACAGAATTTATAGTTTTTTATGCGTATGAAAGTCTGCTTTCGACGTAGAAAGCAGTCAATCAAAGTAATGATGTGTGCAGATAGGATAGATACTAGTCGTTAATAAAATAAGTATTCATGTGTGAGTGGTGCATAGAATCTCAAAAGCTTTATTTTAAGTCCTGTTTCCGATGTTTCTTTCCCATCTCCTGCGGTGCAGCGGATATACTTTAAGTTTGCCAGGTTTTTTCTTAATCTTATTTAATGTACGAATGTCAGAATACAGCCGGTCCAGGACTTCCTCGTCGTAGATGGAATCACTACCCAGAGCATCCACCATTGCTATATAAGTTGCCTGGTTTTTTCTATCCATAAAAACTGATTTCAGACCGTCACTATCTTCTTCCAGCCATTTCTCAGTCAGAAACGTATAAATTGATGTTTTCATGATTGGGGTCCTTACGAATTTTTTCGTATTTATTATAGTCGCGTATTCAATTTGATGAGAACAATGTAGCAGCTACTAAGAATTTAAGTAAGATGAAGTGATATAAATGCTGCTCCATGAAGTAATTCTGACCCAATTACTTCGTAACTCACCGATCTCGCGACGCTCCATGGAAATTCGTTGTTCTACCTGATCGTTTGCGCGTCTATACAATCTATGCAACTGGCGACGGTCAATGCAGGACCGACGATCAGTGCCACTACGCGCGGTCCATTTGTACTTTTTTACCTCTGCGTAATCCTTCTTGACAGTGTCCTGATTATTACTCATCAAATTATCTTTCATCTCTTCATCACGATGGATTTACAAAGGCCAGCATGCATGGTTGACACAATATGGTTTCTATTTATCACATCAATTCAGGGCATCAGCTACAATACCCACTGCTGGAATCACGGTAAAATATCGTTTTCAGTAATTTTCTTCGTACCCTGTCCCGACCGTTTACAATGTCGCGAGTCACTTAAATGGTACTGCGATTTGCTTTTCAGTTTTTATTGTTTAACCTCTCATCTTTGATAGGTGCACGAGTTATTAGGCAATATTCATACCCATTCTTGAAAAACAATGAGTTACAAATATTAACTTTCGCGTCGTATAGTAAAGTGTAAAAATACCTGACGTTCTAAATAAGCTATTCATAATGAACTAATCTATTATTTGGTGCTGATATTATTTGCTACTGAATAACGAGATTGATGGCTAGATTATCAGCGGAGGTCTGCTCACGGTGAAGTGACCCGGGTAGTGCGCAGCGTCGAAAGCGCTGTAAGTTAAATAGAAAATTACGTATATCAATAGTGTTCGAGACACCGGCAGAGTGAAGCGACACTTAATTAGATGTACGATCAATGTTTATTATAAATATTTATTCCCATTCAATTTCAGTGAAAACTTGCTGCGCATTTCTTCCTGCCAGGTTCTCATGATTGAGGAGGCGATTAAACTTCGACTGATCAACCTTGCTAATGTCAGTAATATCGCCGCCGTTTTCAATGAAAGCCGACACTGATTCTCGCAAAAAAACCAGATAATCATAAGTGTCTGCATTGGCAGTAGCCAGATCAGTCGCCTGACCATGCCCTGGAACAATATGTTCAGGATTATAGGCGGCCATTGTTTGATAAACATCGATCCAGCTTTTACTGTTTGAATGAGATCCGACGCGTAGCATGCGCTGGGTGTAGACAATATCCCCCGTAAACATGACCTCTTTCTGGGGTAACCAGACAAAGCTATCACCAGGCGTATGTGCCTGGCCAGAATGGAAAATTTCAAACTTTACACCGCCAAGCTCAAATGCCAACTTGTCATCAAATGTTTGCTCGGCATATACAGCATCTGTACCTTTAAGGCCTTCGTCCCCGACTAAAGTACCAAGCATAATGAATTGGTCTTGAGTCCGTGCTTTCTGATCTTCAACAGCTTTTTTACTGGCTATAAGTTTAGCGCCATGTTCTTTGAAGTAGCCATTACCAAGCCAACGGTGGTCTTGCCCGCCTGTATTGATTACTGTGGAAATTGGTACGTCTGTTATGCTTTTGATAAGCCGATGGATTTCTTCTGCACCTTTATAAGTTCCACCCGGATCGATCAACACTACCCCTTCCGTTGTGACAACAACTCCAAATGTTGCGTTATTGCCAAGATTCTCAGGGGTTCGGTTACCAAGCTCGCCGACAATTGCATAGACATTATCAGCTACCTTTTGTAGCTGTAATTTTTCATTAGCAAAGGACTGGCTTAATGGGATTAGCATGCAAAGCAGTGTTAGTAAGTACCTGAAATATTTCATATGTGTTTCCTTGTTGATCAAAGTGAGTGACAGGCCAATGCCGCCTGTAGGCGACTGAGTTTTTTTACTAAATATTCTCTACGTATAGCAGGGCTACTTGCCTGGGTCGGTAAGTGTGATTCATTTAGAACCAAACAGATTTACCACTGGCAGGTACTTCGACCATTGTGTCGTAGGTGTAAACGGTGTATTTCTACACGCCATCGACCCGTAGATCCTTTCGAGGTTATTGAGTTTCAGTTATGATTTCAATACAGCTAGTGTTATCTTCCGAAGGTATTACAGTCCTGTAAATCTCCATTCTTAACGCCTCTGGTGAACCATTCAACACGTTGTTTAGAGCTGCCGTGAGTAAAGGTGTGAGGGATGGCGAAGCCCTGTGACTGTTTTTGCAGTCTGTCGTCACCGATAGAAGCTGCAGCGATCAATGCTTCTTCAAGATCGCCTTCTTCAAGGATATCAAATTGTTCATGAGCGTGATTTGCCCAGATTCCTGCGTAGCAATCGGCCTGTAGCTCAACACGCACCTGCAATTGATTCTTTTTGGCTTCTCCCCATGCCTGTTGTTTTGCACTTTCTACCTTATTCAGTGTTCCTTCCAGATATTGCACATGATGGCCGATTTCGTGCGCGAGTACGTACGCCTGTGCAAAGTCACCACTCGCACCATGCTGCCGTTTCAAGTCTTCGAAGAAGCCCAGGTCAACATAAATGTTTCTATCTTCCGGGCAATAGAAAGGTCCCATACGGGAACTGGCAAGTCCACAGCCACTCGTTGTCGAACCGCGATACAGCACTAAAGTTGGAGAGGAGTAACGTGCTCCTGCATCTGCAAAGATCTTTGACCAGATTGCTTCAGTATCTCCATGTACCGTTTTAATAAACGCAGCCTGCTCGTTATCAAGTTCTTCATTAATAGTGCTGGTTGAGCTGCCGCCTCCGATAAGTGATGGGAGGTCCAGGAAATAGACGGCGGCGCCTATAATCAGTATGGCGATTCCGAGTTTTGAACTCAGCAGTTTTTTGATGACTGGCCACAAAAACAACAATGTTCCAATGGAAGGCAGGCCACGACCAGTACCACCGGTGCGGCTTCTTCTGTCATCAACGTTAGTGCTTTGTTTTCTTTGTCGCCACTTCATTATATTGGGTTAAAACCTCATTCTGGCGTAAGGATTTAAGTGCTGCATCTAGCTGCAACCATTGTCACTGATTAAACTCTTTGTGGTTACGCCGGTCAAGGTAGTAGATACCTCGTGCCAGGGGATATTGATATGGACTTGCTTCCAAACTGCACGCTATTTTCAATTATTTGTCTTTATCTTTAACGGCCGTTTTTAGGCACCGGCTCACGAGCACGTTCAGATTCATCATTTTAACTATGTGTTTAAGTAGCTACGGAGTATATGGAAATGCTTAAGCGTTCCTCAGCCTTTACCATTAACTCTGTAGCGCTTTTAACTAACTTCGCCTGTGCAGTTCCTAATTGATATCATGATCCTTAATAACGCTTTCAAGTTCAGCCAGACTGGCCGGATCATCGATGGTGGAGGGAACGGTGTATTCCTCACCGGCGGCTATCTGGCGCAGCACTCGGCGTAGAATTTTTCCCGAGCGTGTTTTGGGTAGGCGCGTAACGATCAGAGTTTTGTTATAGCAGGCTATGGCACCGATTTTCTTGCGCACCATTGCTTTCAATTCATTATTGAGGGTTTCTTCATCAATATCGATGCCGTCCTTGATCAATACCATGCCGAGTGGCACTTCGCCCTTTAGTGCATCATTGATACCGAAGACAGCGCATTCAGCAACAGCAGGATGGTCGGCAACAATCTCTTCCATTTCACCGGTGGACAGGCGGTGACCGGCGATATTGATGACATCATCAATACGTCCCATGACAAACACGTAACCATCTTCGTCGATATAACCGCCGTCACCAGAGACATAGTAGCCAGGGAATCGTTCCAGGTAGTCATCAACAAAGCGTTCATGATTGTTCCAGATGGTCGGCATGCATGAGGGTGGCAGAGGCAGTTTTACCGCGATATAGCCCTGCCCATTTGGCCCCATCTCGGTACCGTAATCATCCAGTATCTTGATATTGAATCCAGGAGCGGGGACAGTCGCTGAACCGGGTTTGACTGTCATAGGTTCCAAGCCCAGCATGTTGCCGGCAATCGCCCAGCCGGTTTCCGTTTGCCACCAGTGATCGTTGACCGGTTTACCGGTTTTTTCAACCGTCCATTCATAAGTCGGTGGATCAAGGCGTTCTCCGGCCATGAAAATAGTCTTCAGGGCGCTGAGGTCGTAATCCTTGATCATTTCACCATCAGGGTCAGACTTTTTGATCGCTCTGAATGCGGTCGGTGCAGCAAAAATAGCACTGGCAGAGTATTCGGAGGCAACACGCCAGAAGGCACCGGCATCCGGTGTCAGAATAGGTTTGCCTTCATAGAAGATGGTGGTGCAGCCACGCAGCAGCGGAGCATAAACGATGTAGGAATGGCCGACGACCCAGCCAACATCGGATGCCGCCCAGAATACTTCGCCGGGATTGATATCGTATACCGCATGCATGCTGTAGTTCATCGCAACGGCATGTCCGCCATTGTCACGTACTACACCTTTCGGTTTACCCGTAGTGCCAGAGGTATAGAGTATATACAGTGGATCCAGTGCATTGACCGGCGTGCATTCAACGGCTTCAGCAGACGCCATGGTTTCATGCCAGTCAAGGTCACGGCCTGTTGTCATTGCTGCAGCCGCCTGTGGGCGCTGCAGAATGATGCACTTCGGGGTATCGTGGCTGGCAAGTTCAATTGCCTCGTCCAGCAGCGGTTTATATTCGATGATTTTGCTGATTTCAATACCGCAGGAAGAGCTGATGATCAGGGCAGGTTCTGCATCATCAATACGCACGGCCAGTTCATTAGCGGCAAAGCCACCGAATACCACGGAGTGGATGGCGCCAAGCCTGGCACAGGCCAGCATGGCAATGGCCGCTTCAGGAATCATTGGCATATAGATGATGACACGGTCTCCCTTGCTGACTCCCTGGTCCGCAATCATACCTGCCGCTTTTGCGACTTCATCACGCAACTCGCGGTAAGTGTATTGCCGTTTTTGCCCGCTGACAGGCGAGTCATAAATCAGTGCAAGCTGATCAGCACGACCATTTTCCACATGGTGATCCAGCGCCATGTAGGCGGTATTCATTTCACCATCAGCAAACCAGCGGTCTATGCCGTTGTCATCTTTACTGAGGATAGTTTGCGGAAACCTGAACCAGGGCAGGGCCTGCGCCTTGTCACGCCAGAAATCCTCCGGTTGTTCAATTGATTGCTGATAGATTTCTTTATAGCTCATGTCTTCCTCCTGGTTCCTTTAATGTTTCTTATGCTCTTGTATTTGTGTCGAGGTGTTATTTAGACCTGCAGATCGACAACGACTCGTCCGCGTATTTTGCCAGCGAGCAGTTCTTCACAGGTGTCTTTTACTTCATTCAATGTAATTTCACGATCTGTCAGCAGGGCGTAGTATTCTGCGGGAATAGTATTAGCGATCAATTCCCAGGCCTGTTTTCGCGCTTCTAGCGGCACGCTGACCGAGTTGATGCCGCGCAAGGTAACACCGCGCAGGATGAACGGGAATACTGTGGTGTTCAATTGAATGCCGCTGGCATTGCCGCAGGCGGCGACAATGCCTTCAGCCTGTGTCTGTGCAATCACTGTGGCCAGTGTATCGCCGCCAACAGTATCAACCACGGCTGCCCAGGTTTCTTTTTCCAGCGGTTTAGATTCGCGTGCAAGCTGATCTCTATGCAGAATATGAGCTGCACCGATTTGTTTCAGGTAGTCATTCAATGACGCACGACCGCTGACGGCATGTACTTCATAACCCAGTTTTGCCAGCAGCATGACAGAGACACCGCCGACACCGCCTCCTGCGCCAGTGACCAGTACCGGTCCATCCTCCGGGCTGGTGCCATGATCCATAATTGATCTGACACAAAGGGCGGCGGTAAAGCCACCGGTTCCCATGACCATTGCTGACCGCATATCAAGATCTTCGGGCAGCAGCAGAGGCCAGGAAGGGTCTAGCCGCGCATATTGTCCGAGACCGCCCCAATATTCTTCACCCATGCCCCAGCCGGTTGATATCACCTGGTCGCCAGCATTAAATGAGCTGCCGCCTGGGTCAACCACTTCTCCGGCAAGATCTATACCCGGAACAATGGGGAACTTGCGTATCACCCTGCCTTTACCTGTCACGGCCAGTGCATCTTTATAGTTCAATGTGGAATAGTGGACACGAACCAGCATTTCCCGCTCTGGTAGATCATCGACGGATAGCTCGCGCACTTCAGCCAGGGTTTGCCTGTCCTCCTGTTCCAATACCAGTGCCTGGAAATTAATGCTCATTATATTCTCCTGATTCGTTTCTTCAGTTGATGACCAGCATGTCCATAAACTCGTTTACCGGTGTCGCTTCAAGCTGTTTCTGATCCAGACAGAGATCCATTATCTGCTTGCAGCGCCATTCCGGGAAGCGGGTCTGCAGATTGCTGTAAAACTTGCGTTCGAGTACCGGAATACCTTCCTCGCGACGGCGCCGATGACCGATAGGATACTCGACTTCCACTTTTTCAGTACTACTGCCGTCTTTGAAAAATACCTGCATGGCATTAGCGATTGAGCGTTTGTCAGGGTCATGGTATTCACGAGAATAGCGCTCATCTTCCACCACTTCCATCTTCTCGCGCAATTCATCAATCAGCGGGTTGGCTGCGTGAAAGTCATTTTCATAGTTTTCCGCAACCAGGTCACCGAATATCAACGGAACGGCCGTCATATACTGCAGGCAGTGATCGCGGTCAGCCGGATTGGAGAGCGGGCCAACCTTGGAAATGATGCGGATAGCCGACTCGTGAGTGGTCAGAACAATCTTGTCAATTTCCTGCAGGCGGTCTTTTACCAGCGGGTGCAGGGTTGCCGCCGCTTCGCAGGCAGTTTGAGAATGGAATTCCGCCGGGAAGGAAATCTTGAATAAAACCTGTTCCATTACGTAGGAACCGTATTCACGCTGGAAACTGAACTCATTGCCTTTGAACAGCACGTCATAGAATCCCCAGGTCGGTGCGGTCAGGGCGCCGGGGATGCCCATTTCACCTTTCATAGTCATCATTGCCAGGCGCACGGCACGTGAAGTGGCATCACCGGCTGCCCAGGATTTCCGCGATCCGGCATTCGGTGCGTGGCGATAGGTGCGTAGTGACTGGCCATCCACCCATGCCTGGGAGACGGCATCTGTAATCTGGTCTTTATTGCCGCCAAGCAACCTGGTCACCACGGCTGTAGAGGCGACTTTGACCAGCAGTACGTGATCGAGCCCAACCCGGTTAAACGAGTTGTCTAGCGCCAGTACCCCCTGGATTTCATGTGCCTTGATCATCGCGGTGAGTACTTCCCGCATGGTCAGCGGTGCTTTGCCGTTGCCTGCATTGACGCGGCTCAGGTAGTCGGCAACGGCCAGAATCCCGCCAAGATTATCGGATGGATGACCCCATTCTGCTGCCAGCCAGGTGTCATTGAAATCGAGCCAGCGGATCAGTGCGCCGATATCCCAGGCGGCCTTTACCGGATCCAGTTCATGCGAAGTGCCAGGTACGCGGGCACCATGTCGAACGTAGGTGCCGGGTACCAGTGGGCCAAGGTGCTTGGTCGCCTCGGGGAAGCGCAGCGCCAGCAGGCCACAGCCGAGGGTGTCCATAAGGCAGTTCCTGGCGGTATCGTAGGCCTCGTTCGAACTGATTTCCATGTTTGCAACATATTCCGCAATGTCGACAAGGACCTGGTCCGGAGCCGGACGAATATTCATCTCTACGTTAGTACTCATTTAATATGTATTCCTGTGTAAGGTGTTATTACTGTGCTTTATTATTCTGACTTATGTGCGATCTTTAA
>Ga0316191_10001804_pt1 | contig 15293 bp, 17 predicted proteins | sample Eddworburr2cm_MG_FD_204928 | JGI IMG/M metagenome (GOLD analysis project Ga0316191, IMG submission 204928) | Coastal sediment microbial communities from Maine, United States - Eddy worm burrow 2 cm | ecosystem: Environmental > Aquatic > Marine > Coastal > Sediment | place: USA: Maine...
TCGCTCATCACTGGTAGCACGCCGGCCAGGCGCCTCGCCAGCATACTTTTGCCGGTGCCCGGAGGGCCTATGAACAGCAAGTTGTGTCCGCCCGCGGCCGCGATTTCGAGCGCACGCTTCGCCTGCCCCTGCGCGCGAACGTCAGCGAGGTCCGCTACCAAGCCGGGTGCCGCTGCGGGGCGCAGCGAGTCGATAAGCGCCATTTCGCTTGCCCCGTTTAGATGTGCTGTAACTTCCAGCAACGTCGTCGCCGCACGCACGTCGACTTTTGCAAGCGCAGCTTCACTAGCGTTCGTTGCCGGCACTACCATGCTGCGCCTGCACGCAAGTGCTTGCAGGGCGGCGGGAAGAATCGCGGGCACGCGACGCAGGTCACCGTTCAGTGACAGTTCTCCATAAAATTCAGTGTCGTTAAAAGCGTCAACGGGGATCTGATTGCTCGCGGCGAGAATGCCAAGCGCGATAGCAAGATCGAAACGCCCACCGGTCTTACGCATGTCGGCCGGACCCAGGCTGACGGTAATTCGCTCCTGTGGGAATTTGAAGTCTGAACTAATGAGCGCGCTGCGCACACGGTCTTTGCTTTCGCGAACCGCCGTCTCGGCCATGCCGACAACCGAAAAGGACGGCAGCCCACCCGAGAGGAACACCTCTATCGTGACGGACGGTGCGTCAGTACCAAGCTGTGCCCGGCTCTGCAATATTGCGAAACTCAAACGGCCCTCCGTAGCCTGGGAATGCTGGCAGCGCTCCTACCGGTCTTTTTCGTACTCCTGCAAACGCGCCTCCAGCGCTTCGAGTTTTTCACGTGTGCGCGCGAGTACCGCCTCCTGCACGTCGAACTCTTCGCGGGTGACGAGATCGAGTTTTGTCAGGCCATTTTGCAGCACAGATTGAAAGCTGCCCTCCAGGTCATTGCGCATGGAGCGCAAGCCTTCGGGCAGGGCATCGGCGAGTTTTCTCGCAAGATCAGCTATTGATTTATCACTCATTGCTGCTTGATACCTCAGCCACTTGCGAAACGCCAGTGGCATAAACCGGCATCCAGGGCACATTTGTGATCGTGCTCACCAAAACAGTGCACGCCATGTGTTGTACGCCCCAGAATAGTGCGGCCGCACGGTGAGAAATATCTTAAGTCTATGTTTTAAAGAGGTTTTTTCGTATTGGCACGCTTCCTGCTCTATGGAGGATGAATTCTATTTATCTAAACTTTGGAGCAACACAAAATGAAAACTTCTCTTCGTACCGGCCTTGTCGCATTGCTTCTGACGGTCACCGGTGTCGCGCAGGCTGAATGGTCCGCAAACGTCGGCTTCGCCAGCGAGTACTACTACCGGGGTATTTTCCAGGAGAGCTCATCAGCCAGCGCCGGAATCGACTATGAAAGCAATGGCTTTTACGCAGGTACCTGGGCCGCTGACGTGGGCGACGGTCTCGAGGTTGACGGTTACTTCGGCTACGGTGCCGACGTTGGCGATGTGTCTCTGAGCGTTGGCTTTACAGGCTATTACTACACGGGCGACTTCGACGACACCTACCAGGAAATTAATCTCGGCGCTGCTTTCAACATCTTCTCACTCGATGTTGCCGTGGGCGAATACGATAACTTCGATGGCCCAACGGTGGACTACACCTACTACTCGCTGACTGCAGAGAAAAACGGCTTTTACGGCAAGTATGCCGGTTTCTCTCAGGACGCCGAAGGTGAGTACCTCGAGTTGGGCTACGGCACGACCGTTTCAGAAATCGACATTGGCGTTTCGCTGATCTTCTCAAATGCGGACCTCGTGGGTGAAGACGACGAAGCCATCGTCTTCACGATCGGCAAGGCCTTCGATCTTTAGACATATATATGGGGCGGGAGACCCGCCCCGATTTTTAGAACAAGGGGAACTGTTATGAAAATGATCACTGCGATCATAAAGCCGTTCAAACTTGATGATGTCCGTCAGGCAGTTGCTGACATCGGCATCCAGGGGATAACGGTTACCGAAGTCAAAGGCTTCGGACGTCAGCGCGGCCACACTGAGCTTTATCGTGGCGCTGAATACGTGGTCGATTTCCTGCCCAAGGCAAAAATTGAGTTGGCTGTCGCCGACGATGTTGCTGAGCAGGTCATCGAAGCAATCGCCAACACGGCACGCACAGGAAAAATCGGTGACGGCAAGATTTTTGTCTCCGAGATCTCTGAAGCCATTCGCATTCGCACCGGTGAGACCGGTAGCGAAGCCGTCTAACACGAATACGCGGAGGATATTCTCGTGGATGATTTAGCAACGATTTCCGGACAGGTCACAGAACTGGCCTATGCACTGGATACTTTTTACTTCCTGGTTATGGGCGCGCTGGTCATGTGGATGGCTGCCGGGTTCACAATGCTGGAAGCTGGCCTCGTACGTGCCAAAAACACGGCCGAGATTCTGACCAAGAACGTTGGTCTCTACTCAATTGCCTGCATCATGTACATGCTGTGTGGCTACTCGATCATGTACCCGGGTGCATTCGAAGGCGGCGTTTTCCAAAGCCTTTCGACACTTGGTAGCGGTCTACTCGGTTCGGCGGACAATACGGCTGCCGATGCGATCGCGGGCGACGCCTACTACTCAAACCTGTCGGACTTCTTCTTCCAGGTCGTGTTCGTAGCGACCGCGATGTCGATTGTTTCAGGTGCAGTAGCAGAGCGCATGAAACTTTGGGCCTTCTTCCTGTTCGCCGTTATCCTCACAGGATTCATCTATCCGGTGCAGGGCTTCTGGAAATGGGGCGGTGGCTTCCTGAATGAAATGGGCTTCCTGGATTTCGCAGGATCAGGCGTTGTACATCTTTGCGGTGCGGCGGCTGCGCTTGCCGGTGTACTGCTGCTCGGTGCTCGCAAAGGCAAGTACGGTGCAAATGGCCAGATCAACGCTATTCCGGGCTGCAACCTGCCACTCGCCACGCTCGGAACACTAATCCTGTGGCTCGGTTGGTTCGGCTTTAACGGCGGTTCGGAGTTGAAAGTTTCCGATGTTGGCGAAGCGAATGCCGTGTCACTGGTATTTGTGAACACCAACATGGCGGCCGCAGGTGGCCTCGTCTTCGCACTGCTGTTGTCGCGACTCTGGTTTGGTAAAGCGGACCTCACGATGGCATTGAACGGCGCACTCGCCGGACTCGTCGCTATCACCGCCGAGCCATTAACGCCAACACCACTCGCCGCGACCCTCATTGGTGCGGTAGGCGGACTGCTCGTCGTTGGTTCAATCGTGGCTCTCGACAAGCTGAAGGTCGACGATCCGGTCGGTGCAATCTCGGTGCACGGTGTGGTCGGCATGTGGGGCCTGCTTGCAGTTTGCTTCACTAACCCGGACGCAAAACTGGGCGTCCAGTTGATCGGTCTGGTTACGATCTTCGCCTGGGTCTTCATCACGAGCTTCATCGTCTGGTATGTGATCAAACTGATCATGGGTATACGGGTATCGGAAGAAGAAGAGTACGAAGGCGTCGATATCTCGGAATGCGGCCTGGAAGCCTATCCCGAGTTTACGTCGGCCGAATAGGCCTGGTCGCGGCGTTCTGCAAGCTTGCCATAATGGCGGATCGCAGAGCGACGTAACCTGATAATTTCCCTAAAAAGCAAGACCTTAGCGGGCCGAAAGGCCCGCTTTTTTGTGCCCGATAGTTTCGTCCAGGCGCAGAAAATCGCCTGTGACCGCGGTCACAACAAAATGCGCACAGGCATGGTTTAATATCTATCTCGATTTACGCCCTATTGGGACGAGTTCCATGAAAATTTTGCGTCTACTGACTGTTGTTTTTGTCGCTACGTTGCTCGCAAGTGGCCTCGCTGTTGCTGGCGAAATTTACAAATGGACCGATGACGACGGCAATGTCCATTACGAGGATCGCCCAATTGGCGAATCTGGCATGGAACGCATGGAGATCGTCTCCCAAAACACCGACAACTCAATCGTACAAGCACGCCTTGATGCTGACCGCGAAGCGAGAGACGCAGCGCGCCAGGTGGCATCTGAAGCACCGCCCGAGATGAGCAAGGAAGAGATTCGCGCTGAGCAAAAAGCGCGTCAGGAAAAGTGCCAGTCGTATCGTGATCGGCTGCAAGCCTTCCTGCGCTCGCAGCGCCTGTATGAAGACGACGACAATGGTGACCGTAAGTACCTGAGTGAAGAAGAGATCACTGCTGCACGCGAGAAGGTTCAGGGCCAGATTGAGGAATATTGCGGATCGTAACTATCCCGGCTGGCCACTCTGGCTCATCCATGTGCGCCGCGACATGAGACTGTCCTGACCAAAAAACCACTCTTGCACTTGTCGGGTTACAATCCCGGTTCCACACCAACTGAGTGTCTCGCTTGAGCGCAGAGCCCGAAAGCCGGAACACCCCGTCACAGGCCTACTTGCCTGATTTCTGCGCTGCCGGCACGGTATTTGTTGTTATCCTCGTTGCAGAGCTTGTCGCAATCCTGCTGACCCTCGCGGCATACGACACGCCGGGCATGTTTCTCATTGAGCTGTCCAAAAACTCTTTGTTCATTCTGTGGCTCGCTTTACTCAGCGCAGTGGTCATGTGTTTGTTTCGTACACAGCTTGAAAGCACTGGCAAGACCCGCGCCTTTGTAATCAGTTTCGTTGTACTTCTCGTCCTTTGTGTCGTTCTCGCAGAGATCGCCTACCAGCTAACCCGTATATTTGGCGAGTCCGTCATCATCGCCGACTCACATGTGCACTTCCTGCTGCGAACCCTGGCAATCAGTTCCATCGTCATTGCGTTGATGATGCGCTACCTGTACATCTCCAGTGAGTGGCGCCGCAGTATCGTGCTCGAAGCACAAGCACGCATCAGTGCATTGCAGGCCTTGATAAGACCCCACTTCCTTTTCAATAGCATGAACACCATCGCGTCATTGACCCGAACCGATCCAAGACAGGCCGAAGAAGCCGTGGAAGACTTGTCGGATTTGTTGCGCGCCAATCTCAGCGGATCGGGTGACCGCACCACGCTCAAGTCAGAGCTTGAAGTCGCGGCAATCTATCAGCGCATCGAAAAACTTCGTCTCGGCGATCGACTGAGTGTTCGCTGGGACGTCGATGACCTGCCGATGCGCGCCCTGATCCCAAGCCTTACCATCCAGCCACTGCTCGAAAATGCCATTTATCACGGTATCGAATTGTTGCCGAATGGCGGAGAAGTACTGGTAAGCGGCAAGCGAGACGATAAGTTCCTGCAAATCACAATCTCGAATCCCGTTGCCGAGGGAGAAAAGCGCGCTAAAAGCGGTAACCAGATGGCGCTCGAAAATATTGCACAGCGCTTCGAGCTCGCGTACGGCAATCGCGCGACTGTCAATGTTGAATCAAGCGCCAGCGCCTATTCTGTGAGCCTGCGTTTTCCGCATGACGAGCACAGAGCGTGAAGATTCTTATCGTCGATGATGAAAAGCCCGCTCGTGACCGTTTGCGACAACTGGTCGATGACAGTGGCATGTATGAGGTCGTCGGCGAAGCGGGCAACGGTGAGGCGGCGCTCGCGCTTGCGGCGAGTACGAACCCCGACGTCGTGCTTCTCGACATACGCATGCCGGGAATCGATGGAATTGAAACAGCACATCATTTAAATGCCATGGAAAAGCCGCCAGCGGTTGTCTTCACCACGGCATACGATGAATACGCGATTGAAGCATTCGATGCGCGTGCGATCGGCTACGTCTTAAAACCTGTTCGTCGCGAACGTCTGGAACGCGCGCTGGAGCATGCATCACGTCTTACCGGTCAGGCGCTCAATGAATTGGCAGGGGAGTCAAAATTCGGAAGCCAGCGTAGCCATGTCTGCGCGCGTATACATGACGAACTGCGGCTGATACCGATTACAGACATTAGCCACTTCAACGCTGACCAGAAATATGTTTGTGTACATCATGCAAATGGCGAAGACCTCATCGATGATTCCCTGAAATCACTCGAACAGGAGTTTGAGCAATTATTTGTGCGTATTCACCGCAACGCCCTGGTCGCGGTTGATAAGATCGACAAACTCGAGAAGATGCCGGACGGTAAAGTGCTCGTCGTGTTGCGCAATGACTCCCAACAGGACAACAATGAGGAACTGCTGGTTAGCCGGAGGCACCTGGCTACAGTGCGGCGTCGCCTGAAGGGAGGATAATTCGTTTTGGATATTCGTATTGCAACGCGCAAGAGCGCGCTGGCACTTTGGCAGGCTGAGCATGTCGCGGACGCTCTGCGTGATTTGCCAGATGTTGATTCCGTGGAGCTGGTGCCGTTGTCAACGCGCGGCGACGAGATCCTCGACAAAAGCCTGCAAAAAATCGGCGGCAAGGGCCTTTTTATCAAGGAACTCGAAGTCGCGATGCAGGATGGTAGTGCCGATATCGCCGTGCATTCGATGAAAGATGTGCCGGCCGACATGCCCCAGGGATTTTGTCTCGCCGCAGTCCTTAAGCGTGCCAATCATGCGGATGCACTGGTTAGCAACAAGGATTATCAAATCAATACGCTGCCACAAGGTGCCCTCATCGGCAGTTCGAGTTTGCGTCGCCAGGCACAGCTAAAGCTGCTGCGTCCCGATTTGCGAATTGAACCCTTGCGCGGCAACGTCAATACGCGCCTCGCGAAGCTGGAGAACGGCGATTACGACGCCATCATCCTTGCTGCGGCCGGACTGGAGCGCCTCGGCTTACAGAGCAACATAAGCCAGCAGCTCACTCCCGATGAAATGCTCCCGGCGGCAGCGCAGGGCGTTATCGGTATCGAGTGCCTCGAATCGAATAGTGCGCTGCGCGACGTGCTGGCAAAGCTTGAACATGCGCCGACGGCACTGACGACAGCAGCCGAGCGCGCCATCGCCAGGACCCTGCAGGCGAATTGCCAGTCTCCGGTTGCAACCCACGCGGTGATTACTGACAACACCATGACGGTAACCGCCCTGGTCGCAATGCCCGATGGCAGCGAGTCTATCCGGGACCAGGTCAGCGGCGCTGCGGATAACGCCAAACAACTTGGCGAGCAGCTGGCACAGCGCCTGCTTGAGCGCGGTGCAGGCGAGTTGCTCGCCGCTGTCGGTGCAGGCAGTGGCTGATAACGACCTTGCCGGCATCGGCGTGCTCGTTACCCGGCCCAGGCACCAATCTAAAGAACTCGTCGCCGCCATTACCGCTCACGGTGGCTCGGCTATTGAATGGCCCGTGCTCGAAATCATTCCGCGTGAGACTGCGGCCATTCGTGCCGACGAACGGCGACTTGGATCACCCGATATCGCCATTTTCGTCAGCCCTAACGCGGTTCGACATGGCCTGGCTTTCGCCGCCGACGCTAAGATCGCCGTGGTCGGCCCGGCAACGGCCAAAGCGGTCGAAATTGCCGCTCGCAGTGTCGACATTTGCTCCTCTGGTGGCTACGACAGCGAACACCTGCTTACCGAAGCCGAATTGCAGGACGTCGACGGCAAGAACATCCGTATCATTCGTGGCGACAGTGGCCGCGAATTGCTCGCCGATACACTGCGCAATCGAGGTGCGACCGTCGACTATCTGATGGTGTATGCCCGTGGTGCCCCGACCTACTCCGACGCCGAGCTCGCCATGCTTGAACAACAATGGCGCTCGGGCGCAGTCAATGTAGTCCTGGTGATGAGTGTTGAATCGCTGCGGAACCTGGTCAACTTATTACCCGATTGGTGTAGAAGCGCACTAGCGAATACCCTACTGGTGACCCCGGCCGCTCGTGTGATACAAGAGGCGTTGGATCAATATCCCGGCATTCCTGCGACGCTCGCAACAGGAACGACGGCAAGCGACATGATTGACGCCATATTGAGCAGCGACACCACACCCGGACAGCACTGATGAGTGAGAAAGACACAGAAAAAGATGCCGAGTTTCCTGCGGAAGACGAGTTGCTTGCAGATGAGCAGCTGGTTGACGAAGCGCAGGCGGAACCCGATGAGGTGCCGCAGCTGCCACCGCCACCGAAGGAAAAGAAATCCTCGGGTGGCATCGCCTGGCTCGCGCTGCTTTTGTCATTAATCGCCGCGGCCGGTGTTGGCTACATGGTGGTGCAGGATTGGCGAGCACAGAGCGACGCGGCACAAAGCGCGAGCTCGCTTGCAGATCTTCGCAGCCGACTCGCCAATTCCAGCGAGTCGCTATCCAGCCTCGACCAGGGTTTGGCCGACCTGGCACAGGCCGATGCCCAAACAGCATCGGTCGTCGATGGCCTGCAAAAAGATCTCGACAATCGGCTGCGGATGCTGGACTCGCTTCCTGCACGTATGGCCAACGTCGAGAATTCCCTGTCGACGTTGCAAGGAGTTTCCACGGGTGCGCGCAATACATGGTTACTCGCTGAAGCCGAGTACTACATGCAGATCGCCAACGCGCAGCTGCAACTGGCCGGCAATCCGCATCTCGCAGCCCTTGCACTGGGTATGGCCGATGAACGCATCGTGCAACTTTCCGACCCGGCACTGACTGACGTGCGCCGCGCCCTTGCGGACGAACTGACCGCGCTTGAGATAATGGAAAAGCCGGATATCGAGGGCGCGACACTGGCGCTCGCCAGCCTGGCTCGGGTTGTCGATTCGCTGCCTTTGCGGCAGGCGAACGGCGCCGAGTCTGATGACGCCGCGGAATTCGGCCCGGACACGAGTGGCCTGGAGCGCGCCTGGGCCTCAATAAAAGGAACTGCGTCCGGGCTTGTGAAAGTTACTCGATCGGATGACACCGCCATACCGCTTATGACTCCCGAAGCGACCTATTTCCTGCGCACCAATTTGACGCTGCAACTGCAGTCGGCGCGCCTGGCCCTGCTACGCGGCGAACAAGCGGTCTTCCAGCAAAGTCTGGATGACGCGGCATCGTGGCTGGAAACCTACTTCAATGCCGAGAGCGCCCAGGTCAACGGCGCGCTGCAGACCGTTGCCGAGATTCGTGAAGGCCTGTTCGATGTATCCACGCCGGACATTTCTGAATCGTTACGCCTGTTGCGGCAATACGAAACGCTCGCCGAGCCCGCGCAATGAAATTCGGCGCCATCATTGTCGCCGCGCTCATCATTAGCGCGATCGCCGCAAACTTCCTGCTCGGCGATTCGGGGGCGGTTGTGATTCGTTTCCACGGCTATCTGATCGAAATGTCCGTACCGGTTCTCGTTTCTCTCATCGTCCTGTTCGTTTTCTTAATCTGGCTCATACGCAGAATCATTCAGGCGCCGCAGCGATTAGGTGAGGCCGCGGGCCGTTATCGAGCGGGACGTGCCGGGCAGAAGCTTACGCAGGGCATGATTGAAGTTGCCGAAGGCAACTTCGCTCGTGGCGAGAAGCTGCTGGCCAGGGCTGCGAGCACGAGTGACGCACCACTTTTCAATTATTTGCAGGCAGCGCGCGCGGCGCATTTGCAAGGCAACGACGCGCGACGCGATGAGTGGCTGAAACTCGCCTACGAACAAGCGCCGGAAGCAGCCAATGCCGTTCTCCTGACTCAGGCCGAATTGCAACTTGATCGCGAGCAATATGAGCAGGCTTTGGCCACCTTGCGTCGTCTCGAAGAGAATTCGCGTGATCACAGTCACGCGCTGGCGTTACTGGGTCGCCTCTATTATCGCCTGCAGGATTGGGCACAGCTGGCGGAGATATTGCCGCGACTGCTAAAGCAAGGACGCGTTAAACAAGACACGCTCGATAAGTGGACGGTTCGCATACACCAGGAAAACTTCGAACATGCCGCAGACGGCGAAGCCATTCTCGCGGAATGGAAGCGCGTAACGAAACGCCTGCGCGGCAATCTACAGGTACTTGATGCCTACTACATGAGCCTGATGCGAGTCGGGCTGCACGACAAGGCAGAAAAGGATCTCGCGGCAGCGCTGAAGGCCGAATGGTCTGGGCCTCTGGTGCGCTTGTTTGGCCTTGTCGAGGGCAGCGATCCGAGCAAACAGCTAAAACGGGCGGAGAATTGGCTTTCAAAGCATGGCGACGATGCCGATTTATTGCTCGCAGCTGCACGGCTTTGCCTGCGTACAGAGCTATGGGGTAAGGCGCGTAGTTACCTGGAAACCGTTATTAGCTTGAGACCGACGCCTGAGGCGTATCAGGAATACGGCCGTCTGCTGACGCAACTGGGCGAGACGGACGCTGCTGCCGATGCCTATCGCGCCGGCCTCGGCATGGTTGCCGAAAATCCGTTGACCGCCATTCCACATCTCGACGCAAAGAACACCTAACATCGATGCCCGCGACCGCGACATTTGTCGTTGTCGGCACTGGTTATGTCGGCACACGTTTTCTGCAGCAACACGACAACGCACTTGGCCTGAGCCGATCCGTTCACGACCTCGATACCAATGACGCCCTGGCGATAGAGCTGCCGTCTTCATATACGGTCCTCTACACCGTCCCGCCGGCAACCGAGTCGCTGGCCGATGTGCGTCTGCAAAGACTCCTCGATAAGCTGGCGCCAAGACCACAGCGCTTCGTTTACATTAGCACTACCGGCGTTTACGGCAATCTCAATGGCGCGCGTGTTAATGAAGAAGCTGCCGTTAATCCCGGGTCGGACCACGCTCGACGACGCGTCAATGCTGAAAACGCCCTGCAAACATGGGGCGCCGAGTTCGGTGTCGACGTTGTCATCCTCAGAGTACCGGGCATTTACGGGCCTGAGCGGTTGGGCGTTGAGCGCCTGCGTGACGGCGCGCCTGTCATCGCACCTGAGGACTGCGGCCCGGGTAACCGAATTCATGTCGATGACCTGGTGGATTGCTGCACAGCGGCGATGTCAGAGAAGGCGCCCGCCGGCGTCTACAACATTGGTGATGGCGACTATCGCTCAGCAACCTGGTTCAGCAACGAAGTCGCGCGCCAATGTGGCCTGCCAGCACCGCCAGTCACCAGCATGGCGAATGCCGAACGTGAGTTTTCACCCATGCGAATGTCATTCCTGCGCGAGTCACGCAAGGTCTGCACGAGAAAAATGCGTGACGTGCTGGGTGTGTCGCTGCGTTATCCCAACCCGGAAGACGGAATCAGAGCCAGTCTTGCAAACGACTAGCGACAGGATGGTTTAGGGCTGGCTGCGTTTACTTCGTAACCACGACGTCAGCGGCTGCCACTCGTCCCAATCCGGCCAGGCGAGATACTCGGGCAATTCAAAGATACCGATCCCGCGAGTGTAGGCGCGTACGTAATTCTGTGCTTCGCGTAAGGCGGCGATATACGGCACCCTTGCTCTGGTCAGGTACTCGTCCAGATCGTCATAAATCAGCGTATTGTCTCTGACACGATTTGCCAGAGCGCCAATCTTGACCTGCTTGTTCTGCACTTTGCCAACGGCCTGAAGCTCCTTCAGGAAGCTCGACGTTGCCTGCATGTCGATCGTCGAAGGCAATACCGGTACGACGATCGTCTCCGCGTGTTTGACAAGGTCAATCAACTCCTTACCGTGCGAGCGCGCCGGGGCGTCGCTAACGACAATATCCGCATTGCGCGGCAGATGTCGAAGGCCGCCTTCAAAAGCCGCTACTCCGGCAATAGCCGGACGGTTTTCGGGCCGCCGTGCCAGCCAATCAAGACTGGAACGCTGTGGATCGTAGTCGGCGAGCGCAACACTCGCGCCTTCGTTCGCAAAATAGGCTGCAATGTTGGTTGCGACCGTGCTTTTGCCGCAACCGCCCTTCGCGTTCAATACCATTATGTGCCGCATGACCTCTCCTCAAGGGCGTGTTTTCTTAAGTTTTATGTAAACTACAGCCGCGTAGGGCAAATGTCCATTCGCTCGCTTTTGATCTATTTATAGGCGCTTTTTTCACCTGATTTTCAACCGTCGAGGTATACACTTCGCCCATGCATCTGGCCTATCTGAAAATGCAGGGCGCCGGCAACCAGATTGTCGTCGTCGATCAACGCAAAGACAATCTGCCACCGCCATCCGCCGAGGCAATACGTCAACTCGCCGACTTTCACGCAGGTCCGGGATTCGACCAGTTGATGTGGGTTGGACCTGCAAGCGGCCCAAATGCCGTTGCCAGCTATCGCGTCTTCAATAGTGACGGCTCTGAAGTTGAACAATGCGGCAATGGTGTTCGCTGTGTCGCCTGGATGCTGGCCAGGAGTAGCGGCACCGAGCGATCGTTCTCACTCGAGAGCCCGGCCGGAGTGATCGAAGCAACCGTACTCGACGATAACCTGGTCTCCGTCAGCATGGGGCCGCCCGAATTCGATCCGGCCAAAATACCGTTTGTCGCCGATGCGCAGGCCGACATCTATACGCTGGACGTATTCGGACGCCCACATTTAGTGTCTGTGCTATCGATGGGCAATCCACACTGCGTTCTCCGGGTCGACACGATTGCCGTGGCCGACATAGACAGACTCGGTCCCGCAATCGAGCGCCATGACCGCTTTCCGGCGGCCACCAACGTCGGCTTTATGGCCATCCAGGACAGGGCGAATATTGATCTTCGCGTGTACGAACGTGGCGTTGGCGAAACGCTGGCCTGCGGGACCGGCGCCTGCGCTGCAGTCGTTGCCGGGCAACAACTCGGCCTTTTGGATGAACAGGTTGCAGTGCGACTGCCCGGTGGGCAACTCGTGGTAAGCTGGCGCGGTGCTGCAGAGCCCGTATGGCTGACCGGCAACGCCGAATTGATTAGTGAGGGAACCGTTGATCTATGAGCACCCAACCCAAGCCGGAATTTGTTGAAGACACGGTCTCAGAGCAGGCCGTACAGGACTATCTCGAAGCCAATCCTGATTTTTTCGAGCGCCACGGAGCCCTGCTTGGCCAGCTTGAATTGCCACATGGCGCCGGCGGGGCCGTGTCTCTGGTCGAACGCCAGGTTTCGATGCTCAGGCAGAAAGAGCGCAAGCTGAAGAAACAGCTTCGCGACCTCATTCAGGTCGCTCGCGACAACGACGTACTGTCGGCGAAGATTCATGAACTCGCGCTGCAATTGCTGGCGTCGAAGGATCTGCAGGGGTGCATATCGTCCGTCGAGGAAGCCATGCGCAGCGGCTTCGGCGCCGACCACGCCGTACTCATTGTATTCGGCGACCCAACCATGTTCGAAGACATCAAAGCCGAGCGGTTTTTCCGCGTTACTGAGCGCGACGACAGCGCAATGCGACCGTTCGACACATTCCTCAACGGCAGTGGCCCGCGATGCGGCCAGGTAAGGGACTCGCAACGCGACTACCTGTTTCAGACCGATGCCGAGGATATCGGCTCGGTCGCGCTGGTACCTCTGGGCAAAAAGGCAGAAATTGGTTTCGTCGCAATTGGCAGCGTCGACGCGAACCGTTTTCATCCAGGCATGAGCATCGATTTTCTTGCCCGCGTAGGCGACCTGATTGCAGGATCTCTGCAACGTTTCTGAGGCAGGGGGTTCGACCCGTGGAAGACGCTGAGAAGGACTGGGTCGGGAAATTCATCCATCATCTGCAGTATGAGCGTCGACTCTCAGAGTTGACGTGCAAGCACTATCGACGTGATCTCGAGGCCTTACTCAGGTTCTGTGACGAACACGACGTCAGCAGCTGGGGCGATCTCGATGCCGAACACATTCGTTCCTGGTCGGCCACCTGCTTCCGCCGCGGGCTGTCCTCAAGAAGCATTCAGCGGCACTTGTCGGCCACACGCACGTTTTTTCGCTATTTACTGCGTGAGAAACACGTCAAGAGCAATCCCGTCGTGTCCGTTTCGGCACCCAAGTCCGGCAAACGGCTACCTGGAAATCTCGACGCGGATCGCATGGCGCGCTTGCTCGACATTCCGGGCGACAGCGCAATTATTAACCGCGACCGCGCCATACTTGAGCTGCTGTACTCGTCGGGGCTGCGCCTCGCAGAACTCACCGACCTGAACTATGGCGATGTCGATCACGGGGATGCAACGGTTCGTGTCACCGGCAAGGGCAATAAAGATCGCATCGTGCCGGTCGGCAGGCATGCACTGGCCGCGCTAAAACGCTGGTACAAGTCGCGGGGCGAGATGGCGCCGGTTGATGAACAAGCATTGTTCGTCAGTAATCGCGGTACGCGCATCAGTCGTCGCTCCGTGCAGGCACGCGTGGTCCACTGGGCCCGTCACCAGGGCATCGACACCAAGGTTTCTCCACACCTGTTTCGACACTCGTTTGCGACCCACTTGCTGGAGTCCAGCCACGACCTGCGCGGCGTTCAGGAACTGCTTGGCCACGCCAATATCTCGACGACGCAGGTCTACACGCACCTTGATTTCCAGCATCTAGCCCAGATATACGACAAAACTCATCCTCGCGCCCGGGCCAAAACTAAAGACAAGGCCTGACCGCGCCAGAACCAGGTAGAAGATCATGGAGCAATTTCGAGGGACAACCATTGTCTCGGTACGCCGTAATGGCAAGGTCGTCATCGCGGGTGATGGCCAGGTCAGCATGGGCGATACCGTGATGAAGGGAAACGCGCGCAAGGTTCGCCAGCTCGCGGACGGACGCGTCATCGCCGGCTTTGCTGGCGGTACCGCGGATGCCTTCACACTGTTCGAGCTATTCGAAACCAAGCTTGAGCGCTACGGTAACCTGACGCGCGCCGCCATTGAACTGGCCAAGGACTGGCGCACTGATCGCCGACTGCGACGGCTCGAGGCACTACTCTGCGTCGCTGACACCGAGGCTTCGTTCGTGGTTTCCGGAAATGGTGACGTTATTGAACCCGAACATGACCTAATGGCCATCGGCTCGGGTGGACCATACGCACAGGCTGCCGCACTCGCTTTATTGCAAAATACCAATCTCGATGCCAGGGATATCGCCGAGAAGGCGTTGCACATCGCCGGCGATATTTGCGTCTATACCAACCACAACATTCTTATTGAAGAACTGCCGGCCAAATGACATGTCACAGATGACTCCAAGAGAGATTGTCCAGGAACTGGACAAGCACATTGTTGGCCAGAATGAGGCCAAGCGCGCCGTCGCGATCGCGCTGCGAAACCGCTGGCGCCGTGTGCAGGTTGATGAGCCCTTGCGCAGCGAGATCACGCCGAAAAACATCCTGATGATCGGTCCGACCGGTGTGGGCAAAACCGAGATTTCACGTCGTCTGGCGCGGCTCGCCAAGGCACCGTTCATAAAGGTCGAGGCAACCAAGTTTACGGAGGTTGGCTACGTCGGCCGCGAAGTTGACAGCATCATCCGCGACCTCGTAGATGTGGCCATCAAGATGATTCGCGAAGACGGCATGGCCAAGGTTCGACACCGCGCCGAAGATGCTGCCGAAGAGCGCGTGCTTGATGCCTTACTGC
>Ga0316191_10001806_pt1 | contig 15288 bp, 17 predicted proteins | sample Eddworburr2cm_MG_FD_204928 | JGI IMG/M metagenome (GOLD analysis project Ga0316191, IMG submission 204928) | Coastal sediment microbial communities from Maine, United States - Eddy worm burrow 2 cm | ecosystem: Environmental > Aquatic > Marine > Coastal > Sediment | place: USA: Maine...
GGGTCAGATCTCAACCGCTCTGGCAGAGGCCGGCCTGAATATCGCCGACTTGTTGAACAAGTCACGCGGCGATGTGGCGTATACCATTGTAGATCTGGATGGACCGGTCCCGGAAGATACCCTTGATTCACTGCGGGCAATCAAGGGTGTGCTCAAGGTACGTAATCTCGGGCGGCCGACCGCAGACTAACGATAGGCGGATCACCTATGGGCGAAGACGAATCATCGAAGGATAAGACTCCCGACCTCGAGGAGCTTCGCGCGCGCATCGACGATGTCGACAGCCGCATTCACGAACTGATCAGCCAGCGTGCACGGTATGCTCAGGCAGTGGCTGTGGCAAAAGGCGGCGGCGAACACGCCGTAGATTTCTATCGACCTGAGCGTGAAGCGCAGGTGCTGCGCAAGGTGCTGGATCGCAATGAGGGTCCGCTGACCGACGAAGAGATGACGCGCTTGTTTCGCGAAATCATGTCCGCCTGTCTGGCCCAGGAAGAACCACTGAAAGTGGCTTATCTCGGCCCTGAAGGCACATTTACGCAGTCTGCTGTTTACAAGCACTTCGGGCATTCAGTGAACGCTTTGTCGATGGCGACCATCAACGATATTTTTCATGAAGTTGAAGCGGGTATTGCGGACTTCGGTGTGGTGCCCATTGAAAACAGCACCGCGGGCTTCGTCTCCCACACGCTGGACAGCTTTATCGCCTCGCCGCTGAAAATTTGCGGCGAAGTGGAATTGCGTATTCGTCAGCACTTGCTTGGGGCCATGGATGATCTGACCAGGGTTGTCAGGGTCTGCGCGCATCCTCAGTCCCTGGCACAGTGTCGTGCCTGGCTGAAAGAGTATCTGCCTGATGCGCAGTTACTGGAGGTCAGTAGCAATGCCGAAGGTGCCCGTCGTGCCCGGGATGAGGCCGGCACCGCCGCTATTGCCGGTGATGCTGCCGCGGAAGTCTACGGCCTGGATAAACTCGTAGCGGACATTGAGGATCGTCCCGACAACACGACCCGTTTTCTGGTTGTGGGGCAGCGCCTGTTCCCCGCCAGTGGTGATGACAAGACGACCCTGATGCTGTCCACGGCCGATACGGACGATGCTGGCGCCCTGTATCGCCTGCTCGAGCCTCTGGCTGATCACGATGTCAATATGACCCGGATTGAGTCTCGTCCGTCGCGCCGCCGCAAATGGCATTACGTGTTCTTCGTCGACATCGAAGGGCATGCCGAAGAAGACAATATTGCCGCTGCGCTAGCGAAGCTCGAGGCGAGGGCGCAATTATTCCGCGTCCTGGGTTCATACCCGAAAGCCATCCGCTAGCGATTCGGTATGACGCGGGAGCTCCGCTTCTCGGCCCTCGCGGCCCCCGGGGTTAAGGCCCTGCAGCCTTATGTGCCGGGCAAGCCCATGGCGGAGCTTGAGCGCGAGTACGGAATCAGTAACTCGCTGAAGCTGGCCTCCAATGAGAATCCACTCGGTCCATCAGCGACGGTTCTGGCTGCCATGCAGGCCGCCATGAAGGAAGTGCGCCTGTATCCCGATGGATCGGGTCATGCATTAAAGTTGCTTCTCGCCGAACGTCATGGCGTCGTCCCCGAACAGATTACTCTGGGCAACGGGTCTAATGATGTGCTGGTATTGCTGGCCGAAGCATTTCTCGCGGCCGGGCTGGAAGCCGTTTACGATCAGCATGCCTTCGTGGTGTATGCCCTGGCGGTGCAAGCCGTTGGGGCGATCGCGCGCATTGCGCCGTCGCTGCCGGCTGAGCACGCAAGCCAACCCCTGGGTCACGATCCCGAGGCTATCAAGGCCGCCTATGGTCCGCGTACGCGCCTGGTGTATATCGCCAACCCGAATAATCCCACCGGCACCTGGCTTGATGAAGCAGCCCTGCGTGGCCTGCTCAATGCTTTGCCGGCGGATGCGCTGTTGGTACTCGATGAAGCCTATGCAGAGTATGTGACTGAGCCGGCGTATCCGGACAGCGAGAAATTGCTGGCGGAGTACCCGAATCTGGTCATCACGCGGAGTTTTTCCAAGGCCTTCGGACTGGCCGGGCTGCGTATCGGCTATAGCGTCAGCCATGCCGCGGTAGCCGAGTTACTCAATCGTGTCCGTCAGCCCTTTAACACGAACAGCATTGCCCAGGCTGCCGCCCTGGCAGCATTGGCCGACACGGATTTTCTCGTGCAAAGCCGGGCCATGAATCAGGCCGGGCTGGCGCAATTGCAACAGGGGCTGGCCGACCAGGGCTTTGCGGTGCCCGATTCCCTGGGCAATTTCGTCCTGCTGGACCTGGCTCGTCCTGCTGGTCCCGTTTATGAGGCCTTGCTCCGGGCTGGCATTATCGTCCGCCCTGTTGCCAGCTACGGCTTGCCCAATCATTTACGCATCAGTGTGGGGCTGCCTGAACAAAATGCTCGGCTACTGTCGGCATTGCCCCGCTGCCTTGCGGAGGCCACCGGATGACTGCCTTTAGCGTTACGCCCAAAGCACCGGCCGGCGGTCGTCTTCAGGTGCCCGGTGACAAGTCAATTTCCCATCGGGCCCTGTTACTGGGAGCAATAGCGGAGGGGACGACGACGATCTCTGGTTTTCTCGCTGGCGAAGATTGTCTGGCAACTCTGGCAGCTCTGCAGGCTATGGGTGCACAGATCAAGCGGCCTGAGCCAACAGCTGTTGTGGTCGAAGGTGTTGGGCTGCGGGGCCTGCAAGCACCGGCAGGTGCGCTGGATATGGGCAACTCTGGCACGGCCATGCGCTTGTTCGCCGGGCTGCTTGCCGGCCAGGCTTTCGATACCGAACTGACAGGTGATGAGTCTTTGTTGCGCCGGCCCATGGGTCGGGTGGCGAAGCCCCTGGCACAAATGGGCGCAAGTATCACCACGGTGAATAACCGTCCGCCGCTGAGTATCAGGGGAAATCAGTCCCTGCAGGGCATTGACTATCCCATGCCCGTTGCCAGTGCCCAGGTGAAGTCCGCCCTGTTACTGGCGGGCCTGTATGCCGGCGGTGAAACCTGCGTGCATGAGCCGGCGCCGACCCGCGATCACACCGAGCGCATGCTGACCCAGTTTGGCGTTACGGTTAACCGCACCGAAGATCGTATCTGCCTGGCATCCGGTCAGACATTGCAAGCCGACGCCATTGCCGTGCCCGGTGACTTGTCCTCGGCCGCATTTTTCCTGCTGGCCGGCTGTCTTGCCTTGCCAGGCGGCGTGCTGCAGATAGATGGCGTTGGTCTGAATCCAACCCGCACGGGCATTTTGCAGATCCTGCAATTGATGGGGGCTGATATCCAGGTTGAACAGCAGGCCGGCAAGACTCCTTATGCAGAGCCTGTTGGCCGTTTGACTGTTCGCCCGTCAAGACTGCGAGGCATCCAGGTGCCCCCGGCGCTGGTCCCCCTGGCGATTGATGAGTTCCCTCTGGTCTTTGTGGCGGCAGCCCTGGCCGACGGCGAGACCCTGATTAGCGGCGCTGAGGAACTGCGTCATAAAGAGAGTGACCGAATCAGCGTCATGCTGGACGGTCTGCGCGCTCTGAGCGTTAAGGTCGAAGAACGGCCGGACGGCGCGCTGATTACCGGCGGTGTTCTGGGTGGGGGTGAGGTGGACAGCTGCGGTGATCATCGTGTGGCCATGGCTTTTGCCATCGGTGCGAGTGTGGCTGAGGGACCCGTCACCATCCTTGATACGGCCAATGTCGCCACGTCCTTCCCCGGCTTTGCCCGTCAGGCTCAGGATATTGGTATCAGTTTGCGCGTTAACACCGATGAATGACTCGCCCGCGGCCCCCGTTATTGCCATTGACGGTCCGGGTGGAGCCGGCAAAGGCACCGTCTGCCGGGCCGTGGCCCGCCAGTTGGGCTGGCATCTATTAGATAGTGGGGCCTTGTACCGGCTGGTTGCCCTGGATGCGGAGCGGGCCGGTATTGCCCTGGATGATGAAGCGGCCCTGGCAGAGCGCGCCCGGCGGCTGGATGTGGTTTTTCAGCCGGACGGGGCCGAGGGCTCGGTCCGGCTCGCGGGGCAGGATGTCAGTCAGGCTATTCGCTCTGAGGCGGCCGGGCAGGGCGCCTCTCGGGTGGCGGCCCTGCCGGCCGTGCGTCAGGCCCTGGTGGGTCGCCAGCGGGACATGCGCCGCCTGCCGGGGCTGGTGGCCGACGGGCGCGATATGGGCTCGGTGATTTATCCTGACGCCGGGCTGAAAATTTTCCTCACGGCCAGCGTTGAGGAACGGGCTCTCAGGCGTTATAAGCAGTTGAAAGAAAAGGGTATTGATGCTAGCCTCGCGATCCTTTCGGAGGAGCTGGGGGAGCGGGATCGCCGTGACACCGCACGCGCGGTGGCGCCGTTGACGGCTGCACCTGACGCCCGGCGACTCGACACGACTGACCTGAGCATTGACGCTGCGGTCGCGCAAGTATTGCGCTGGGCCACAGCTGCTTACCCGGGTGCGCAGAAAAAATAGCCCTGGTTCCATGGAACGGAACCGGATTGTGTAAAACCGTCTGCCGACAGGACGTTGGTGACGCAAACAGAACCGCCGCGAGGCGGGAAAGAGTAATGACTGAAACTTTTGCCGAATTATTTGAAGAGAGTCTTGCCAGCGAGAGCATCAAGCCAGGAACCATCCTTACCGGTCTGGTTGTCGATATATCGCCGGAAGTCGTAATTGTCAGTGCCGGTCTCAAGTCCGAGGCCGTCATCCCCACCAGTCAGTTCCGCAACGATAAGGGCGAAATCGAAGTCGCCATTGGCGATGAGGTTGAGGTTGCCCTGGATGCCGTTGAAGACGGCACAGGTGAAACCAAGCTGTCGCGTGAACGCGCCAAACGTGCGCGGACCTGGGAATGGCTGGACGACGCGTTCCAGAATGGCAAGATTGTCAACGGGGTCATCAATGGCCGCGTGAAAGGCGGTTTTACCGTCGACATCGATTTTGTCCGGGCCTTCCTGCCGGGTTCACTGGTGGATATGCGCCCGGTGCGCGATCCCAGTTATCTGGAAGGCAAGGACCTGGAATTCAAGGTCATTAAACTTGATCAGCGTCGCAACAACGTGGTGGTTTCCCGCCGCGCCGTTGTCGAAGAAGAGTACAGCGCCGAGCGTGAGACTCTGCTGGAGTCGCTGCAGGAAGGCGCCACCGTCAAGGGTATCGTCAAGAACCTCACCGACTACGGTGCCTTCGTGGACCTGGGTGGTATTGATGGTCTGTTGCACATCACCGATATGGCCTGGAAGCGGGTGCGTCATCCCTCCGAAGTCGTCAACGTGGGCGACGAGATCGATGTAAAGATCTTGCGCTTTGACCGGGAAAAGAATCGTGTTTCCCTGGGCATCAAGCAGTTGGGCGCCGATCCCTGGGAGGCCATTGGCCGCCGTTATCCTTCCCAGACGCGCTTGTTCGGTAAGGTTACCAATATTGCTGATTACGGCTGCTTCGTTGAAATCGAAGATGGCGTTGAAGGCCTGGTGCATGTCTCTGAAATGGACTGGACCAACAAGAACGTCAATCCGGCCAAGGTTGTGCAGATCGGCGACGAAGTAGAAGTCATGGTCCTGGATATCGACGAGGACCGTCGGCGAATTTCCCTGGGTCTGAAGCAATGCCAGTCCAATCCCTGGGCTGATTTTGCTTCCGCCTTCAACCGCAATGACAAGGTTACCGGTACCGTCAAATCCATCACGGACTTTGGCCTGTTCATCGGCTTGGATGGCGAAATCGACGGCCTGGTGCACTTGTCCGATATTTCCTGGGATCTGCCGGGTGAAGAAGCTGTTCGCAACTACAAGAAGGGCGAAGAAGTCGAGGCGGTGGTTCTGGCCATTGATCCGGAGCGCGAGCGCATTTCGCTTGGCGTTAAGCAGCTTGATCAGGATCCCTTCTCGAAGTTCCTGGCCGAGCATCCTAAGGGCAGCATGATGAAGGGCACGGTCAAGGAAGTGGATGCCCGGGCTGCCATCATCGAACTGGACGTGGGTATCGACGGTCAGCTGCGTGCCAGCGAGCTGTCGAGAGATCGCGTGGAAGACGCCCGCATGGTGCTGAAGGTCGGCGAAGAAGTGGAAGCCCGCTTCATTGGTCTGGATCGCAAGAACCGGCTCGTGTCCCTGTCCATCAAGGCCAAGGAAGAGCATGAAGAGGCCCAGGCGGTGGAAAGCTACCGCTCCGATTCGGGATCTTCCAGCGGAACGACGCTTGGCGATCTGCTCAAAGAAAAAATTTCCGGTAGCGCGGAAGAGTAAGGCGATGGGTGCCCGCCGCTGGCGGGCACCAGCCCATCTGGTCGCTGCAAGGCGATGGTAAGTCAGGGGGATAAAAGAATTGGCGATGACCAAATCTGAGTTGATCGAAGTCATTGCGCGGAAGCAGAAGCATCTGCCCGCGAAAGACGTAGAACTGGCCGTAAAGCATTTGCTTGAGCTGATGAGTGATGCCCTGTCGCAGGGCGAGCGGATCGAAATCCGTGGTTTCGGCAGCTTTTCATTGCATTTTCGGCCACCCCGGATGGGGCGTAATCCGAAGACGGGCGAGGCTGTTGCGCTGGCCGGCAAATACGTGCCGCACTTCAAGCCAGGCAAGGATCTGCGTGAGCGTGTGAACGAGGGTCGTGAGTTGCCGATCCGCGAATAGGCCGCGCTTGCTTTACACTCCCGTACCAAGCTTTGTTGCGGCCCATCGGGGCGCTATTTGATGAAACTGGTACGCAATCTCATTTACTTCCTGCTCCTGGTGGCGGCCTTGCTGGCGGCGACGGCATTTGCTGCGCTGAATCCGGTCCCCATCACCCTGGACCTTGCCTTTACCACTATTGAGCTGCAGACCTCTCTGGCGATGACCCTGGCCTTTGCTGCCGGCTGGTTGTTTGGGGTGCTGTGCGCCGGGCTGTTGCTGCTGCGCTCTGTCAGTGAGCGCCGACGTCTGCGCAAGGCCACGGCAGTGGCCGAAGCCGAAGTGCGCGCCCTGCGCAGTCTGCCTGGGTCTGCCACCGACTGAGCTGGCATTTAGTCGGCTTTTGCCGACAATTTGCCGGCCGGGCTATTCCTCCCTGTTTTTCTGCCTTTTGCCCATGGGCCCCTGCCGGTTCCCTGTTTAGGATGCCTCCGCTGATCGGATAGCGCTCGGCTGTCCGACGACTTAACAACAGGAGAGCTTGTTATGCGGCAGATAACCCTGGCACTGGTGAGTGCTGTTTGTCTTTTTCCTCTGACGGGTCTGGCCGTCGACATCAATAGCGCCGATGCCGATACCCTGGCGCAGGAATTGAGCGGCGTTGGATCCTCAAAGGCCCAGGCCATCGTGGCTTACCGGGATGAATTTGGCGCTTTTGAGGCCCCGGAAGACATCCTGAATGTCAGTGGCATCGGCGTGCAGATTCTGGATGCCAACCGCGGCAATATTCAGGCCGAACCGCTTATGCCTTGAGCCTGCCGGCAGGCGAGTCCGTGTGGAGCGGGCTCGCCTGTCTACCAGCACCGGTTGGCCTGATTCGCTAGAATTGCCGGCTTCCGGGATTCTGGAGCACTCAATGCCCGCTAAGGTTCGTACGGCCGTTTTTCCTGTCGCTGGCCGCGGCACGCGCTTTTTACCTGCCACCAAGGCAGTGCCGAAAGAACTGCTGCCAATTGTTGATCGGCCCCTGATTCAGTACGCCGTTGAAGAGGCCCTGGAGGCCGGCGCAACGCGCCTGGTCTTCATTACCCACAGCAGCAAACGCGCCATCGAAGATCATTTCGATACGGATGCGGAGCTGGAGCGGGCCCTGGCCGAGTCCGGCAAAACCGAGTTGCTGGACAGTTTGCGTGGCATGCTGCCCAAAGATGCCAGCTGTATATATATCCGCCAGGGTGAGCCCCTGGGGCTGGGGCATGCGGTGCTGTGCGCCTTACCCGCCGTGGGGGATGAGCCCTTTTTTGTGCATTTGCCTGACGATCTGATTCGGGCAGACACCAGCTGCCTGGCGCAAATGGCGGCTGAATTTGCCAGCCACGGCAACAGCCTGATCGCCGTGGAGGAGGTTCCCCGTGAGAAAACCGACAGCTACGGTATTGTGGCTGTGGACAATGAACTGCGCCTGCAGCAGATTGTCGAAAAGCCGGCGCCTGATCATGCGCCATCGACCCTGGCCGTGGTCGGGCGCTATTTGCTGACCCCCCGGGTATTTGCCAAACTGCAGACAACCGGGCGGGGTGCCGGTGGCGAGATCCAGCTGACGGATGCTATCGCTGACCTGCTTGGTGACGAAACCGTCCGCGCTTATCGCTTTGCCGGCACTCGCTATGACTGCGGCAACAAACTGGGCTATGTGCAGGCGAATATTGACTATGCTTTGGCCGATCCAGAGCTGGCGGCCGGACTGCGCGGTTTGCCAGGTAGCTGAAGATCGTGCCGGGAGACTCGCGAATGATTCATCGCTCAAAGCGCTACGTGGCATTTTTTGTTTTTCTGTCGGGGCTAATTTTTATTGCAGCCGCTATGGCAGATGACAAGGCGCGCATGGCGCAACAGCGAAATCTGGACAACCTGTGTGAAGCGGCCCGCGTCGCCAAGATTGACCAAGTCCGGGATGAACTGGTGGCCCAGTGCGTCGCCGCCGAAGAGGGAACCCAGCCGGACTGTGTGCGTATGCATCGTAATCATGGCGCGCGTAGCGGGAATCGGGCAGCTTTGTACTACGACTTGCCCGCCTGTGAAGAGGCCACTGAATTCCGTCGCAGCACCCGCGCCGCAAAATAGCAATGAGGGATACTGCGAGTCAGACCCACACGGCCTGTGAAGAATGTGACCTTTTGATTGCCGTGCCGGCGGTAGCGGAAGGGGAGCGGGCCGAATGCCCCCGCTGTGGTCATACCCTTACCCAGAAGCCCAGGCAGGGTTTCGAGCGCTCGCTGTCTTTTGCCCTGGCTGCTTGCATTTTCTTTGCCATGTCACTTTCGTTTCCCTTTTTGACGCTTGCCAACGGCGGTATTGAGAACGTCATGACGTTGCTGGAGGCTTCGGTTGCTATCTGGCGCGAGCAGGACCCGGTACTGGCGGTCATTGTCTTCGTGGCGATCATCGCGTTGCCTATCGCACTCATCGGCACAATCATCGCCCTGGTCACGCCGCTGGTCCTGAACAAGCAGGTGTCATGGTTGCCCCGGGCCGGCAAGCTGATGTTCTTTTTGAATGACTGGGCCATGGTGGAAGTGTTTGTCATTGGAGTGATCGTCAGCCTGGTGAAGATCGCCAAGCTGGCCACGGTTATTCTTGGTCTGTCCTTCTGGGCCTATATCCTTTTTGCCATTTGTTTGACTGCCTCCCTGTCGGGTCTGGATCGCCTGCAGGTCTGGAAGGCGATCGACGCAGCCACGCCATGAGTTATCCAGCTAACACGGCCGCTGCCCAAGGGCTGGCCCTGTGTCATGTCTGCGGACATCTCGACAAGGTCGAGCTGCATGAGTGCACTCGTTGCGGCGGCGGTCTGCATTTGCGCAAGACCGATAGCCTGCAACGGACGCTGGCCTTGCTGGTCACAGCGGTGATTCTCTATATACCCGCTAATATCCTGCCCATCATGAATACCGTTCAGCTCGGCAAGGGCGAACCGGCGACAATCCTGGGTGGCGTGGTACTGCTGATTAGTATGGGGTCCTATCCCATTGCGGGCGTAATTTTTATTGCCAGTGTGATGGTGCCGGTTGCCAAGCTAATGGCGCTGTTCTACCTGACCTGGAACGGTTTTCGCCGGGAGCCCGCCAGTGCCATGCAGTGCACCAAGATCTATCGTCTCACCGAACTGGTAGGCAAGTGGAGCATGGTGGACGTATTCGTGGTGGCGATTCTGGTCGCCCTGATTCAACTCACTGGTTTGCTGGTGATTCTGCCTGGACCCGCTGCAGTGGCTTTTGCCGGTGTCGTTGTGGCTACAATACTGGCTGCCCATGCCTTTGATCCCCGGCTGATCTGGGACCGCCTGAAGGAAGACAATGACTGAAGCAATCGCCTCTATTAAACCGCGCCGCAAGGTGCCCGTAATCTGGCTGGTGCCCATTGTGGCGGCGTTGCTTGGCGTTTGGCTGGTTGTCTATAACTACCTCAATCAAGGCCCGACCATCACCATTAATTTCAGCACGGCTGCAGGTATCCAGGCGGGAAAGACCAAGATCAAGTCGCTGGATGTCGAGCTGGGGGTGGTCACCACCGTTGAGCTGACGAAAGATCTGAGCGAGGTTATCGTGACAGCTGAGCTCGAAAGCTTCGCCCGGCCCTTGCTGACCGAGGATTCACAGTTCTGGGTGGTCCGGCCTCGCATTGGTCCGGGTGGCATATCAGGCCTGGGGACAATTCTCTCCGGTGGCCACATCAACCTTGAAGCCGGAACGGGCAAGGCGGGTCGCAAGAAGTTTGCCGGTCTGGACAATCCGCCCGTTACCCCGGCAGGCACGCCTGGACTGCAGGTCTATCTGGCCAGCGAACGGGCGGGCTCCGTAAACGCGGGTGATCCGGTTCTGTTCCGGGGCTACCGCGTCGGCTCGGTGGAAACCACGGAATTTGACGCCAGTGGCCAGAGCGTAAGCTATGGCCTGTTTATCGACGCACCCTATGACAAGCTGGTGACGGAGAACACCCGCTTCTGGAATGCCAGTGGCATCACCCTGGAGGCCGGTGCCAACGGCGTCAAACTTGAACTCGGCTCGTTACAGTCCTTGCTGGTTGGGGGCGTGGCCTTTGATCTGCCTGACGGCGTGCTGCCAGGTGTCCAGGTGAAGAACGGTGAAGAGTTTGCCTTGTTTGCCAACCTTGCAGCAGCCAACCGCAAAAGCTATGACAACTTCATTCAATTCGTCGTGGCCTTTGATCAGTCGGTGCGAGGCCTGCGGGCTGGTGCGCCGGTTGAATACCGCGGGATCCAGATTGGCACCGTGGAACGTCTGCTGATCAGAGAGCTGGTTTCCGACGGTATCAAGGGTTCTGGCGACCCGATTCCAGTGCTGCTGAAAATCGAGCCTGCACGGCTTGGGCTACCTGACACCGCGGCGGCCGTCACTGATATGCAGGAGGCGATTGCCGAGGGCGTCAAGCGCGGTTTGCGAGCCAAACTTGGTACCGGCAATTTGCTGACCGGCAGCTCAATCATCGACATCGACTACGTTGACAACGCAGCACCGGCCGGGCTGGCGCGTATTCAACGACAACTTGGGAATCTGCTGGCGAAACTGAATGATTTGCCCCTCGAACCTGCCATTGCCAACCTGAATGCAACGCTGGTCGATCTGCAAAGTACCCTCGGTTCCGTCAATGGGCTGGTTGCCAGCGATGCGACGCAAGCTATTCCGGTTGCCATCAATGACACCCTGCGGGAACTGAATGCGACGCTGGATGCGTTTTCACCGGATTCTCAGAATGCCGATAGTATCAGTCGCTCGCTATCGGACTTGAACCAGACCCTGCGCAACCTGGAATCGCTGACGCGGACCCTTTCCGCTAAACCAAACTCGATTATTTTCGCACCGCCGGTAACGGTAGACCCCGTGCCGCAGAGGAAAGACTGAACATGAAAAATCTACTGTTACTTTTTCTGTGTGCCGGTCTAGTTGCCTGTTCCGGAGGTGGCAAAGTGCCGGAGCCCACTTACTATTTGCTGCGGGCCGATGTGCAGCTGCCGGTGGGACAGCAGTCAGCAGATGTGAGTATCGGCCTGGGTCGCGTAGCCATTGCCGATTACCTGGGGCAAAACGGTGTGGTAGTGGCCACCGGTGCGGGCCAGGTCCGCGCCGCGAGGCAGCACCTGTGGGCCGAGCCTTTGAGTGGTTCAGTGCGGCTTTATCTGCGGGATAGCATCGCTTCCCGAAGCGGCCAATGGATTTCGGCCGACTCTGCTCAGCGCCTGTCCTGGCAATACCGGATTGATGTGCGTATCGACGAGTGGCATGGCTCCCTCGATGGGCAGGCCAGGCTGATTGCTGAATGGCTAATCATCAGCGTGGCCGATGGCAGTACCCTGGCAACACATCGTTTCGAGCGCAGTGGTTCCCTGCAAGCCGATGGCTACGACGCCCTGGTCGCCGAACAGACCCGGTTGCTGGATGCGCTGGCGGCCGATATCGCTGCTAATCTGCCGCGCCAAGGTAGCCAGGCTGCGACTTTTTGAGCGGGTCCGCAGTCTCTTCTGGTGCAGCTGTTCAGGTGGCAAGAGTATTGCCGGTCGGTATCTGGAGCTGGGTAGCTTCCCGTTAAACCAATCAGCAGAGTGTTTTGAGTTTCGCCAACAGACCGATGCGGCTAGTTACCCCGTTTGGGTAACACAAGTTTTGGCTTTTCCTTGTTCTGCCGGTAAAGCGTGGCGACATTGCCGACGCGACTGATTAGTTGCGCTTTGGTCGTCTGTGCCAGTTCGGCTATCGCGTTGTCCCGTGCATCACGGTCGCCTATCCTGACTTTTATCTTGAGCAATTCATGATGCTCCAGGGCGCCATCAAGCTCCTGCGCCAGACCTGGAGTGATGCCCTTGTCACCAACAGTCACCACGGGCTTCAGGCTATGCGCCTCTCGGCGCAGAAATTTTCTTTGTCGATCGCTAAGTTTCATGGGCTCATCTTCTGGTATCAGCCACCAATTCAGGGTTGAGGGATGCGCGGCATCCCAAGGGGCAACTATAAGGGTTGGTCAGGCACAGCGGCCAGCGGACATGCGAGCCACTCAAGCATGGCGGGTTGCGGGTTCTCATTGAGTATTCTGGTTGTTGGTGACGCATTGCCCGCCTTGAGGATGTCTGAGGTGCCGGAAAAATCTGTAAACTGCTGGCTGCTTTCAGGGCGGAGTCTCTCATGCAGGATCGGTTGACAGAAATTGAAATCAAACTCGCGCACGTCGAGCAAGCCGTGCATGAGTTGAATGACGTAATCGTCAAGCAGCAGACCTATATTGATTCCCTGGAGCGGGGCATGGAGCGCCTGAAAGAAAGCTTACAGACTGACGGTGGTGTTGAGGGCATTGGTGATCCTCAAGACGAGAAGCCACCGCATTATTAGTTACTGCTGGTTGCCGGGCAGACTTGCCAGGTGGCCGCCGGGACGACGCGAAAAAAAAGGGACCTGAAAAGGTCCCTTTTGAATTTGGCTCCCCGACCCGGACTCGAACCAGGGACCAATTGATTAACAGTCAATCGCTCTACCAACTGAGCTATCGGGGAACTGAACGCCTGTACGGGCGAGGCGGGATTCTCCCTCAGGCCGAAAAGCCAGTCAAGGAGCCCCGTCCCGGTTAACTGACAGCCTTGCGGATGCGGGCTACGGCCTCTTTGAGGGTGTCCAGGCTGCAGGCGAATGACAGGCGGATGTAGCCAGGGGCGCCGAAGGCGCTACCCGGGACCACGGCCACGCCGGCCTCATTCAAAAGCAGTTCCGTCAACGCCGCGTCGTCGGCCAGTCCGTGGGCCTGGATGGCGCCTGAGACGTTGGGGAAGGCATAAAAAGTGCCGGCACCGGGCAGGCAGTCAAAGCCTGGAATCTCATTCAGGGCCCCGACCAGGTAGTCGTGCCGCTCCTTAAAAGCGGTCAGCATCTGGGCGATGCAGCTTTGGTCGCCGGTCAGGGCGGCCAGGCTGGCGGCCTGGGAAATACTGCAGGGGTTAGAGGTGCTCTGGCTTTGCACCTTCTTCATGGCCTTGATCAGGGCTGTCGGCCCACCGGCATAGCCGATGCGCCAGCCCGTCATGGCATAGCACTTGGACACGCCGTTGATAGTGATCGTCCGGTCGGCCAGTTGCGGGCACGCGGCCGCGAAGCTGGTGAAAGGTTCTTCGCCCCAATAGATATGTTCATACATATCATCCGCCGCAATGACGATGTCAGGGTGCCGGCTGAGCACCTCGCCCAGGCCTTGCAGTTCATCTGCCGTATAGGCGGCACCGGTGGGGTTGGACGGGCTGTTCAGAAACATCATCCGCGTCTTGTCGGTGATGGCCGCTTCCAGCGCCTTGGGCGTGATCTTGAAGCCGTCGCTGATGGAGGCCGGAATAATGACCGGCTCGGCTTCAGCCAGTTTGATCATGTCCGGGTAGGACACCCAGTAAGGGGCCGGCACTATGGCTTCGTCGCCCTGATTCAGCACGGCGATACAAACGTTGTAACAGCTTTGCTTGGCACCGGAGGACACCAGGATCTGGTCCTTGGCATAGGTCAGGCCGTTATCGCGCCGAAACTTGTCGGCAATGGCCTCGCGCAATTCCACGGTGCCGTCCACGGCGGTGTACTTGGTCAGGCCGGCTTCGATGGCCGCTATGCCGGCTGCCTTGATGTGCGCGGGCGTGTCGAAATCCGGTTCACCGGCACCCAGACCAATGATGTCTTTACCCTGGGCCCTGAGTTCCGCGGCGAGCGCGGTGATGGCCATGGTGGGCGAGGGCTTCACTCGCTGGACGCGCTGGGATACTGATACACTCACTGGCCGTTCCTCAAAAAATAGGGGGACTCTAGAAGGATCCATATGCTAGTGGATTCAGCCCCTGTTACCAACACAACGGCAAAGTCTTGGACCGTTTCGAACTAGTCTCGGATTACACTCCCGCCGGCGACCAGCCCCAGGCCATTGAAAGCCTGATCGGCGGCCTGAGCGATGGCCTGGCCCGGCAGACGCTGCTGGGCGTCACCGGCTCGGGCAAGACATTCACCATGGCGAATGTCATCCAGACCCTGCAGCGCCCGACCCTGGTGCTGGCGCCCAACAAGACCCTGGCCGCTCAGCTGTATGGCGAGATGCGGGATTTCTTCCCCAATAACCGTGTCGAGTACTTCGTTTCCTATTACGACTACTACCAGCCCGAGGCCTATGTGCCGTCCTCGGATACCTATATCGAGAAAGACTCAGCGGTTAACGCCCATATCGAGCAGATGCGCCTGTCCGCCACCAAGGCCTTGCTGGAGCGGCACGACGCCATCATCGTCGCCACGGTATCGGCCATTTACGGCTTGGGTGACCCGGAGGCCTACTTCAGCATGGTGCTGCACCTGTCACGCGGTGACCGGATTGATCAGCGTGACCTGCTGCGGCGGCTGGCTGAACTGCAGTACACGCGCAATGAGATCGAACTGGCCAATGGCACTTATCGGGTCCGGGGGGAGATCATCGATATCTTTCCGGCCGAGTCCGAACGTGAGGCTGTGCGGGTAGAGCTCTTCGACGACGAGATCGAAGGCCTGTCCTGGTTTGACCCCCTGACCGGCGAGGTGAGCCGCAAGGTCCCGCGTCTGACCATCTATCCCAAGAGTCACTATGTGACAGCACGGGAAGTCATGCTGG
>Ga0316191_10001807_pt1 | contig 15286 bp, 11 predicted proteins | sample Eddworburr2cm_MG_FD_204928 | JGI IMG/M metagenome (GOLD analysis project Ga0316191, IMG submission 204928) | Coastal sediment microbial communities from Maine, United States - Eddy worm burrow 2 cm | ecosystem: Environmental > Aquatic > Marine > Coastal > Sediment | place: USA: Maine...
AGATCAATATCTGTCAGGGCGTGTACAGCCAGTTCCCCCTGTGAGAAAACTTTACTCACGCCACGGCATTTCACTGCATTCGTTATTTCAATCGTCATTATTGCCAAACTCTAGTTATTGCTTCGATGGGTACTTTGCGAGAGGCCCGCCAGGCCGGGAACAAGCTCGCGGCAATGCCAAGCACCAGCACCAGTAAATTGGCCAGTACGACATCATATAATTTAACGGCGGGTAGCAGTGTGCTGCTCATCCCTGCCAGTTCCATGCCAGCAGCCACCGATGACACATCTATGCCATCCTTCAGCGGAAGAATCGTTAACCAGGACAGAATATTTCCAGCAGCCAGTCCTATCATCAGCATAATGATCGATTCAATCAAAACCATGTAGAGGATGTTTGTGGATTTCATTCCCAGTGCCTGAACCAGGCCAATTTCCCGGGTGCGCTCGAAAACGGCCATCAGCAACGTATTCACCAGGCCAAAGGACAGTGCGAGGAATATCACGGTGAACCAGACAAGTACGAAGCCATCCATCACAGCCAGCATTGATCCCATGTACGGATCCTGCTCTATCCAGGTCTTTACATCGGCATCCGGGATGGCAGCTCGAGTCTTCTCCAGCAAAGGATCAAGTTCGCGATAATCATGACTGAGCAATGAGATTTCAGAGACGCCAGGGCCCATCTTCAGCATCTTACGCACTGTTTCAAGGCCGGCAAAAACATAGCCGGTTTCTGTCGCCTCAAGGTCTGTATCAAACATACCGCCGATACGAAAACCGCGCTCTGCGATATTATTTTCGGGATCCTGGCTCATCAGCACAACACGCCGGTTAAGCTTCGTCTCCAGCCGCTCAAGCAGTTTCTTGCCAACAAGTAATTTCTTGTCATCTACTGACGTAAGATAGTCACCCTCGGTAACGCTGTCGCCAATAAAAGACAGGCCTTTTTCCTTTGCCGGGTCGATGCCGACCAGGGTAACAGCAAACACATCACGCTCACTGCGTATGACAGCAGGCACACGAATACGCTGTGACCAGGCCACCACATCATCGGAACCGAGCAGAGATTGCAGAGCAGGGGATTCGTCGAGTGGAGGTAGCAGGTATTCAATGGATGGATCATCAAGATAGCCGGGTGCATGTATCTGGATATGTCCCGACAGTGTTTTTATCGAGCTATCTATCATCTGATCGACCATCCCGCGCATTAGAGCGGTCATCCAGATCATACCCCAGAGACCGAGCGCGATAGCACTTAACATAATCAGACTTCGGCGGTGATTTCGCCACAGGTTACGCCAGGCGATACGGAAGACTATCGACCAGGAGATATGTTGCGAGCCGGTACTCATATCATGCCGCCTGCAGCGCCTCGATCGGGCGTAACTTACGAATATGCCAGACTGGATAAACTGATGCGGCGACAGTCGCCAGCAGTACAGCTAGCGGCCCGGGTAAAACCGTACGCAGTGATACTTCCGGTGTAATAACAGGCGGGATGTTGAAGCGTGCACCCATTTCTTCCATACCAGGGAAGCTGATGCCATTGATAAGAAAGTAGTAAGTAAGCGATGCCCCGGCAAGCACACCGACAAGCATGCCAGTAAACGCTAGCACAAATGATTCAGTAAGAATTATCCTGCCCAGTTTACCGTGTCGCACACCAAGGGCCAGCAGAATGCCAAATTCATGAGTGCGTTCAAGTACGGACATCAGCATGGTGTTCAGCATGCTGAAAGCAACCAGGATAATCAGTAGGGCATACATAATCCAGGCACTGAAAAAATCAGCCTGTATTGCCTGCTTCAGCCCCGGCAGCAGTGCCTCCCAGTCATGCAGCACCAGCTTGTCATTTTGCGCGATAATATTGTCAATGTTATTGCTGTAGGTCTCAGCCATGCTGCGCTTCCCTGCAACTATGATACTGTGCGCATGATTCTCCATCGCGAAGACATCACGAAAAGTATCAATAGGCATCTCCATCATCTGCCGGTCCAGGTCACGATTACCTGAATTGAATATACCAACGACAGGCAATACAGTTGCGGCGATAGAACCGTCTCTTCCGCTGCCCATCAGGGTCAATTCGTCACCAACCGAAATCTTCAGATTGGTTGCCAGAGTACTGCCGATAACGGCTTCGTTCGCTGAGTTTGCCGACAGGTAGCGTCCCGTTTCGACCAGGCCGGGGATAGTTGACACCAGCTGTTCGTAATCAGCATCAACACCGGTTACCTGCACGCCGATCGTTCGCTTCTCTGATGAGGCCAGCGCGAAACCGTAGCCCCTTGCTGAAACTGCATCGAGACCTGTTTGCTGTCTTATTTCATCAGCCAGCCGGTCAGCATCAGGAATAGAACGGTACATCTGCGGTTCATCAAGATAGTCTTTGGCCTGCACCTGCATCTGGCCACTAAACAGGCCCAGTGTGTTATCTATCATCATCTGGTACTGGCCAAGCTGCAGACCCAGCATAAACACCAGCAGGACATCGGCAAAAACCATAGCAGCAATAGTAAGCAGCGTACGGCGAGGATGGCGCCATATATTTCGCCAGGCAAGCGTTAGCGTAGTATTTGTCATAATAAACGCAGCATATGCTGGTTCAGAATATGTTGTAACTGGTACATAGCGCGTACCTGTTGTTATTTCCTTGGATTACGCAGGTTTGACAGCGTGAACAGGTAATCCGGAATCTCGCGGTCAAAATCAAGTATTTCGATGCTAATCTCAGTCCACTCGTCTTTCTTTTCAATTTCGGACATGCGCTGCTGAACCGCGAACATGCGACCGCCCATCTCTTTGATAGCCGATGTTTTCAGGCTCTTCACCAGTTGCATGTCCTGGTCATAGTATTCATGTTCCAGCTCGACATAATCATCGCGTATATGGCTGATTTCCTTGCCCCAGACAATAGCTGATTCTTCATGGGGAATAGATTCAATGGTATGAACTTGATGCCCATCAATGGTATCTGTTTGAATTAGCCTGTGCGTATACTTATCCACAATTTCATCAGTTCGAGATACATCTTTATTTGAGAAATCTGATCCCATCCAGCTTTGGCTCATCATGCTTGATGGTATGCGTATCACACGGTTGATTTTAGGTGTAAAGCTCCACACTTTATTATCATCTATAACAAGTGTTGCATTACCCTGATCACGCGCTGGTGCAGTGACTCGAATCAGTGTTTTTTTACCGCCACTTGACCAACCCTGCAATGACATCGTTCGTTGCCAGTCAGGACGATGAATCGTCATTGTCATTTCTGTATAGGAGCTTAAGCCGCGATAATGATTAATCGCCTCTTCAATAATACTTCTGGCATCAGGAGGTGTCTGGCTGTAAACAGAGTTTGATAAAATAAAAACTATTGCAAGTGTAAAAAAACGAAGCAGGGGAGTTGTTTTCATGTTGCCTGTCCTCATTACCTATAAATTAATGAGCAGCCGCTCTTGCAGACAATCGACAAAGTTAATTTTCTGGTAAGAAATTGAGGTTATCATTTCTGCTGAATTTGATGACAAATATCAATGAATTGAATAGGCAGTTACCTTAACATTGAATAACTAACATTGTCAGTATTTACCTCTGTTGAAAGGTAAAGGAGAACATGATGAAACAGAAAATTTTAGCAGTATCCGTGATGTCAATTATGTTGGCTTTTAGCGGTTGTACTACAACACCTACAAACCAGGATGCAGGCATGGTCATCGGTGGTATTCTCGGTGGTGTACTGGGTTCCCAGGTAGGTCACGGTGATGGGACTACAGCGGCAATTATCGTCGGCACCCTGCTGGGAGGTGCAATCGGCGGTGCAGTTGGCAGATCTATGGATGACACGGACCGGCTAAAAACGGCTCACACACTCGAAACAGTGCGCACCGGTGTACCGTCCAGATGGCAGAACCCGGATACAGGCAACAGTTATGCAGTGGTGCCGACAAAGACCACTGAAACATCAGCAGGTCCCTGTCGGGAATATACGATTGATGCTGTCGTCGCCGGAAAACCGGAAAAAGTTTATGGTACGGCCTGTCGACAGGCCGATGGCAGCTGGAAGACTCAGTAAGTAACATAATGCCTGAATAGATTGCGCACAGGTGGGGGAAGATCGTAGTGTTCTCCCTGCTTTGCGCTTGAAACGAAAGCTAGTCAACGACCTTGATCAAGTTGCGCACTGTTAATGGACTGCTTAAATATCGGGATTAGTTATTTACCCGTCATCACTCAATATTCTGACAGAAAAACTCATATTTTATGCTGTATATATGTGTGTTTAATTAATCTAATAAGCTCACGTTATTTCCTTTCTATTGTGAGTATGTCACTGACCAGATTTAAACAAAGTTATATATTTTTAATATCAGGCTTCTTCATCATCTTTATCAATCGTCAGAGAGTTAGATTTAGTTAAACAAACTGGTGATCGTATTAACCATCCTGTCTAAAAAGATAGAAAAAATCAGGAGTTATCAGTGAACAGACTATTCTCTGAATCTGGTCAGAAAATATATATATTTAATACAGTATTATTATTGTCATGCCTGCTTGCTCTTGATGCCTCAGCATTTCAGTGTGAAGAAGATAACACTTGCGACCCACTACCGAAACTGGGTCTGGAATTCCGCGACAAAAATCTCAGCCTCAATGAACTAACACAAAACGCGCTGCAGCGCAGCCCGGACCAGGTGCGTCTCGAGGCGATGAATGAGCGGTCTCGTGCACTGTATAAACGGGCAAAAAATCTTTTAGGTTCGCAGCCTTCTCTGAATGCCTCTAGCCGCACAGATCAATGGCAAAGTAATGAAGGATTACGTGAATATCAGTTGGGTGTAGATCTACCGTTGTGGCGACTCGGTGAGCGGCGCGCTGGTCGTGACCTGGCGGAAAAATCTGCGGAGTGGGTAAGCGCTGAATGGAATGACATACGGCTGCAAATGTCTGGCACTGTGCGAGAACTGATCTGGGATTACGCACTGGCAGAAAATGCGGTTGATAGTGCAGCCAGTGCTCTCGAGATGGCGCAGAAAACCGAGTCTGATATGACGAGGAGAGTAAAACTTGGGGAATTATCGCGCCGTGACCTACTGCTTGCCAAGCAGCAGACACTGCAGCGAGAAGAAGATTTAAGTGCAGCCCTGGCCGAACGTGAGCATGCACTGATGCGTTACGAGGTGATTGCCGGGAGTAAACGAATGCCTGGAAAATGGCGTGAGAAGAAGTCAGCGGTTGATGAAATCACTGATGGTCACCCATCTTTATATACTTTATCAAAAGATGTTGATCGCGCTCGTAGTGAAGTTGCACTTTTACGTAAGCAGCGCGGTGAACCGGTCACACTCGGTGTAACAGGTTACCATTCTCGTGGTGAATTCAACCCGGACTATAATGATAGTGTGGAACTGACAGTGGGCATCCCCTTTGGCCCCAAATCCTATCGTGATGTGAGACTGGCAGAATTGCAGCAAACTGTGGCAGATGCAGAGGCCAGGCTGCTTACTCGCCGTCGCCTGCTAATCGCTGATTTGCGCGAAGCTGAACATGGTCTGGATCGAATAGAAGAGGCACTGGTCATCGCAGAGAAATCACGCCGATTATCAGAAGAACAGCTGCGCATGGCACAAACCGCCTTCAAAGTAGGTGAGAGTAATCTTTTTGAGCTTTTACTGGTGCAGAACAAGACCGTTCAGGCTCGGCGACAGTATCGCGATTACAGGATTAAACTTCAACGCGCAATAGCCCGCTACAACCAGGCGGTAGGAGTTTTATTATGATGCGCTGGTTAGCAGCAATTTTGTTTCTGTCTATTACGCCATCAGTGGCAGGGGCAGCAGAGACGATCAATATTGACACCTCAAAACTCGAGCGCCTCGGTGTGCGGTTCGAATCTGTAAATGTTGTTGATGAGCAATATAGCCGGGTCATGCCAGGAAAGGTCAGTCTGCCGGTAAGCCAGCAGCACATGATCAGTGCACCGTTAAGCGGGCGAATCGTACGTATCAATGTTGCCAGTGGGGATGAGGTCGCAAGTGATACAGTTATCACTGAATTGGAAAGCCCTGAATTACTGGACCTGCAACGTGCGCTACTCAGTGCCGCAGGTAAATACCGCCTCGATAAAGAAGCCTATACACGAGACAAAACATTATTTGAAGAAGGAATTATCGCTCAACGCCGTCTATTAGAATCACATTATGGCTACCAGCAGAGCAGGGCCGCGTTACACGAATCAAGGCAGTTATTGCAGATTGCCGGTATGTCAGAGAAGGACATTAGCGAACTCGAGAAACTATCAAAATTAACCAACCGACTGGAAATTCGTGCAGGTGTCACAGGTTATATTTTGCAGCAGGAAATAAGTATCGGAGATTATGTAGAAACTGGAAAACCACTTTTCCAGGTAGGCCAGACGAATCCGCTCTGGGTATTGGTGGATGTACCGGAGGAACAGGCTGGCAGCTATTCTGTCGGTGCATCCGTTGTCATTAATGGTTGCGAGGACATAGATGGGAAGTTAATTGCGATTGCCCGATCTGTAGATTCAGTCAGCCAGACTATCCAGTTGCGTGTCGAAGTCACTTTTAATGAAGAATCCGTTCCATGCCTGAAACCGGGTCAGTTTGTTCAGGCCAGATTCAAGACAAGGCAGGAACTCCCTGTGTTTGAAATTCCGGTCGCTGCCACTGTCCATCATAATGGCCAGACCCTGGTGTTCGTGAAGGTGGCTAATGTAGTAGAAGCGAAAGTTGTTGAATTATTGAGCCGTCATGGAAGCAAGGTGCGTGTCCAGGGAGCACTCAACAATCAGAGCCTGGTTGCAGTAGAAGGCACTGCTGCCTTGAAAGCAGCGTTACTGGGAATGGGTGGTGGCGAATAATGCTTGCAGCCCTGGTACGTTTTTCACTGACCCAGCGCATCCTGATGCTGCTGCTGGCCTGTATCGTCATAGGTGCAGGCATTCGTGCCTTTCTGAATCTCCCGATTGATGCATTTCCCGATGTGTCTTCTACGCAGGTTAAGATAATCATCAAGGCCCCCGGCATGACACCCGAAGAGGTCGAGGCTCGTATCACGGCACCGATTGAAGTTGAGATGCTCGGCATCCCGCAACAGACGATGTTACGGTCGATTGCGAAGTATGGTCTCACGGATATAACTGTCGACTTTGAAGACGGCGCTGATATTTACTGGGCCCGCCAGCAGGTTAGTGAGCGCCTGACCTCAATCTGGGGTGATTTACCACCGGATATCGAAGGTGGCATAGCCCCTATGACAACGCCGCTGGGTGAAATGTTTATGTTCACCATTGATGGTGAAGGGTCACTGCAGGAACGTCGTGCACTGCTAGACTGGATTATCAGGCCAGCATTACGAACAGTTCCCGGCGTTGCCGATGTCAATGCCCTTGGTGGCTACGTCCGTGTATTTGAAGTAGTGCCGAATGCCGAACATATGCTGGCAAGAACTGTTTCTCTCGACGATCTCGACAATGCTCTGAGCATGAATAACCGTGATGATGGCGCAGGTCGAATTGAAGAGGGTGAAGAGGTTCTCCTCGTACGCAGTGCAGGTTCCATCAGAACACTCGAAAACATTCGCGATATTGTCGTTGCCACGCGCGGCAATCATCCAGTTCGAATAAGCGATGTAGCCGATGTCCGAATCGGCTCGCTGTCACGCTACGGAGCAGTGACTCAAAATGGCGAGGGCGAAGCAGTGCAGGCCCTGGTCCTCGGCCTGCCAGGTGCAAATGCACGAGAAGTAGTACAGGGCGTACGAGAGCAGTTGAAAGCCCTCAAAGACAGCCTTCCACCAGGTATAAGCCTGAATGTCTTTTATGACCGGGGCAACCTGGTGCAGCGTGCTGTCAATACAGTCAGCAAAGCCCTGGTTGAAGCGACCATACTTGTTATATTGTTGTTGCTGTTGTTCCTGGGAAACTTCCGTGCCGCATTAACAGTTGCGCTGATTCTGCCGCTGGCGGCGCTAGTGACGTTTATCCTGATGAGTCAATTTGGCATGTCAGCCAACCTGATGAGTCTTGGCGGGCTGGCGATTGCCATAGGTATGCTAGTAGATGCAGCTGTCGTGGTGGTAGAAAACATTGTCAGCCGTCTCGATGAACAAAAGCCGGACAGTCGATTACCGCGTATGCACGTCATTTATCGGGCAGTTCGAGAAGTCAGCCTGCCAGTGACCTCTGGCATCCTGGTTATCATCATCGTCTTTTTACCTCTGCTTACCCTGCAGGGACTGGAAGGCAAACTATTTATCCCTGTCGCCATGACTATTGTCTTTGCCCTGGCAGGCTCACTACTGCTATCACTAACACTTATTCCTCTTTTATCATCGATGTTGCTGGGCAAAGCCAGTCATAAGGAACCCTGGCTGGTTCGCCAGCTTGAACGCCTCTATATTCCGTCTCTGAACTGGGCCCTGGCGAATGTCCGGATTGTCGTTGGCGCTGCCATTACATTGCTCGTCATGGCTGCCATTGCCTATACATTAACGGGTAAGACTTTCATGCCCACCATGGATGAAGGCAATGTCATTATCCAGCTGGAAAAACTGCCTTCTATCAGTCTCGATCGTTCAGCTGACATTGATATGCGCGTTCAAAGGGCGCTGCTTGAGCAAGTCCCTGAAGTGACCCGAATTGTGGCACGTGCCGGATCTGATGAAATTGGCCTGGATCCTATGGGCTTAAATGAGACAGATTCATTCATGGTCATAAAGCCGCGCTCAGAATGGCGTATGGACAGCAAGGATGAACTATTAGATGAAATGCGAAATGTCATGGATCAGTTCCCGGGGGTTTCTTATGGGTTTACACAGCCAATAGAAATGCGCGTTTCCGAAATGTTGACCGGTGTCAGGGGTGATGTCGCCATCAAGCTTTTTGGCGATGACAGTTCCATATTAAACCGCAAGGCACAGGAGATAGCTTCAGTTGTAGCCGGTCTCGAGGGAAGTCGTGATGTTATAAGTAAGCAGAATGAAGGTGTTCAGTATCTCAGTGTCCGGATTAATCGTCTCGCATCAGGACGCCTTGGCTTATCAGTAAATGAGCTGGAAAACCTTTTACGCAGCCAGCTTGAAGGCAGAGTGATAGGAACTGTCTACGAAGGATTACGTCGCACGCCACTGCTGATACGAGGTGAACAGGCGGACTTCCATGATCTGCAAATTGTCCTGCCTGATGGAAATTTTACCGCCTTATCGAGCATCGCAGAGCTGGTACGTGAAGAAGGTCCGGTAATGGTAGAGCGTGAACTGGGCAATCGTTATAGTGTTATCTCTGCTTATGTCGGTGGACGAGACCTGGTTGGATTTGTAGAAGAAGCCAGGCAGGCTGTGCTTGAGAAAGTTGAGTTACCCGTTGGTTACCGTCTGGAGTGGGGCGGGCAGTTTGAAAATCAGCAGCGTGCTGCGAGACGATTATCTATCGTCATTCCTGTTGCTATCGTGCTGGTATTTCTGCTGCTGTTCTCCACCTTTAAATCTGTCCGTCAATCAGTACTGGTATTAACCAATATCCCCTTCGCGCTGGTGGGTGGCATTTTTGCGCTGTGGCTGTCTGGTGAATATTTGTCGGTACCGGCTTCGATAGGTTTTATTGCCCTGCTGGGTATTGCTGTGCTGAACGGGGTCGTCATGCTAACTTATTTTAATCAGCTGTCAGCCACTGGTATGCCAATTGCCCGAGTCGTTGTCGAAGGTTCAGTGCGGCGCCTGCGCCCCGTTATGATGACCGCCAGCATAGCTGCATTCGGTCTTGTACCACTGCTGTTTGCCAGCGGACCGGGCTCGGAAATACAGAGGCCCCTTGCCATCGTCGTGATTGGCGGCCTGGTCAGCTCAACCCTGTTAACACTGTTGCTCCTGCCTGCACTATATCGACGCTATGGAACACTTCACCATGTCTAATTCATTACTGAGCATAATCGCTGCACCCGAACTTGAAGATATCATCGTTGACTGGCTGCTTGAGCAGCCATTCGTTGAAGGTTTTAGCAGCTATCCGATTAACGGTCATGGTGCACGACCTGAAAAGCTTAGCCTTGCAGAGCAGGTGACAAGCCGTCAGCGCAAAGTAAAGTTCGAAGTCAATGGCACTGATGAGCAGATCAGGGACACGATTACCAGTCTGCGTAAAGACATGGGAAATTGTGATATCTACTTCTGGTCAACAAACGTGAATGACAGCGGCTATCTCTGTCAGAAGTAGCATCAATTTTCTGCAGCTATGAGTTTTCCAGGCGATTTCGCATTTCAGTTTTCAAAAATTATCACATCTTTTATCGAATATGTGGCACTGGTAAACCGCCCTGAGGTATATCGATCTTATTGAAATTCTGCCGCTTCTATCTGCAGATATACATGCGAAATGTCGCTTCCCAACTTATCTTTAAAGCCTGGATAATATTCTTCATACTGCTGCAGACTCTCTAGCACAGCAGGCAGCATTTCGTAGTCGGATAATCCGGCCTCATAACCTTTTTTTACCTCATCATGAATACCACTTAATAGTGCATGTAATCTGCGAAGACCTTCAGTGTCTGTAACATCACCATGGCCTGGGATAACAGCCGCCGGATCAAGCTGCTGTAATTCAACCAGCATCGCAATCCACTGCGATAAATTTGAGGCGCTGGTCGTGGGCATGCGGTCTGAGTAAACAACATCACCACTGATCACCACACGCTGCTGCGGCAGCCAGGTGATGAGATCACCCGGCGAATGGCTGTTTCCCGAAGGGAACAGGACAATCTTTGTTTCATCGAGCAATAATTCTGACCGTTCATCAATGATTTTATTTGGCAGCAACAGCGGTGTATCGCCGGTGGCACCTTCACTGAGTCGTTTAAAGTTCTCTACCCAGGTAGCACCTTCTGATTTCGTAAGATCATTTACCGTTGATGTCGCGTAAATCACTGGATTCGAATCTTTAAAAGCGATATTTCCCAGCCAGTGATCCCCATGTGCATGTGAATTCACTATCCACTTGACCGGTTTGTCTGTCACCTGGCGGATGGTTTGCTTCAGAGCATTGCCAATGGTTTCAGAACTGCCGGTGTCAATCACCAGTACGCCGGTTTTCGTCACGACAAAAGCACTATTGGAGTTCCATCCCAGGTTTTCAGGATTAGGGATGTCGCGGGCAGGTGTCAGTATGGCATAGACATTATCGGCAACTGGCGTTGCTTTCATACTCGAAAGATAGTCTGCATAACTATTGATACTAAAAAGAATCAGCAAACAACTTAACAACAGCGCGTTCATTCCTTTACTCCATTAATGTGTTAATAACCTACATATAAAAAATAGAATTTGATGGCTTGACTAAGTCACTCATGAGAACAGGCAAGGAGAAAGCCATGACCTGCTGATAAAAAAGATACTTTGCACATCTCCTTCTTATCAAACGTCATGGCTCTGGATTGACTATCTGCTAATCAACCTGCAGCGGCTTCCAGTGCCTGTTCAATATCAGCAATGATATCGTCAATATGTTCGATACCAATCGAGAGCCTGACCATGTCTTCGGAGACGCCAGCTTTTGCCAGCTCATCCGGGCCAAGCTGACGATGGGTGGTTGTTGCCGGGTGGCATGCCAGTGATTTCGCATCACCAATATTCACCAGGCGCAGGATCATCTGCAACGCATCGATGAAGCGTGCTCCGGCTTCAGCACCACCTTTAATACCGAAGATAAGGATGCCCGAGGCCTTGCCACCTGTGATCTTCTGGCAGGTTTCATGATACTCACTGTCAGGCAATCCGGCGTAGCGCACCCATTCAACCTGTGGATGCTGGTTAAGATATTCGGCGACAGCCTGCGCATTCTCACAATGCCGTTCAATGCGCAGACCCAGTGTCTCAAGTCCCTGTAGAATCAGGAATGAACTGTGAGGCGATAGTGCGGCACCAGTGTTTCTCAGTGGAACAACCCGGCAACGACCGATGTACGCTGCTGGCCCCAGCGCTTCAGTGTAAACGACACCATGGTAGGAAGGGTCGGGTTCGTTCAGCATCGGGAAACGCTCCTTGTTGCCTGCCCAGTCAAACTTTCCTGAATCGATGATGACACCGCCAATCGTTGTGCCATGACCGCCGATATACTTGGTCAGCGAATGAATGATGATGTCAGCCCCATGGTCAAAGGCCCGGCAAAGATACGGCGTGGCAACGGTATTATCTACAATCAATGGCAGGCCATGCCGGTGCGCGATATCAGCGAGTCGTTCCAGGTCGACAATGTTCCCCGCCGGATTACCGATCGTTTCACAGAACACGGCACGCGTACGGTCATCAATCAGGCTTTCCATGCCATTGTAATCATCGAACGACGCCATCCGTACATCAATTCCCTGGCGCGGGAAGGTATGGGCAAACAGGTTGTAGGTGCCGCCGTACAGCTGGCTGGTGCTGATGATGTTATCGCCGCTGCTGGTGATGCACTGAATGGCATAGGTGATGGCGGCCATGCCTGAAGCCACAACGAGTGAGGCAATGCCACCCTCCATTTCGGCCAGGCGCTGCTCAAGCACATCCGTAGTTGGGTTCATGATGCGCGTGTAGATATTGCCAGCTACCTTCAAATCAAACAGGTCGGCGCCATGCTGCGTATCATCAAAAGTATAGGACGTGGTCTGGTAGATCGGTACCGCGGCCGCCTTGGTGGTTGGATCCGATTTATAACCGTGGTGCAGTGCCAGGGATTCCAGCTTCATCGTATTTCTCTCCTTGGTGGTGATTATCTTTAGTTGGTTATTGTGTTCTAGCCATATTCATTAAGGCAGGCACAGAGATATATCAGCATTATTCAGTTACTGTCCAGCTAAAGTCATATTTAGCAGGAGAGGTGAATGTCCTGATGGAAAATTGGGCCGATATTCGTCATCTCTTTTTCCGTTTGATAGAATATTGCACTACGTGAAGATTCTACGATTATCCCTGTTGCCAATATTGTGTTTTGCGGCACAACTCCCACTCGGCAATGCGCTCCTGTATGCCGCTGAAACTGCCGATCCCGCTGAAGCAGCTGTTATCAAAGATGCTGCTAAGGAACAGGCACGTGACCGCGAAATCAATGCCAGTGAAGACCCGTCAGCAAAACGTGAAGTGGAAATTCAAAAAGGTGCCTCTCGCTGGCTTGATGAGCCTAATGATATAAACCTCTACGGCAGCGCACGCTTCCGCTACCGGGAAACCGATAGCGATTCAGGCTGGAGCGATGGTGGTTCACGTGCCGGTGTCAGTTTGCGTTACCAGGCAATTCCGCGTTACTGGTTAACGTTTCGCTATGAAGCAGGCTTCAACCTGTTTACACGGGTATCAGACCTGCTTGACCCGGGTGCCTCGTCTGGAGAAGGGGATAATAGTGATATCTTTACGCGTCTCTTATATGTAGGGCTTGAGACCCCCCTCCTGGTTGCCACCCTTGGTAAGAACTGGTCGACCTATTACAAGGTTGCCTATTTCACAGATCGTTTCGAGGGTACCGGTGGCAGCGCCAGCGGCACCTATAATGCCGGTACCGATGGTGGCCCTACCGGTACAGGTCGTGCAGATAATGTATTGCAAAGCCGTTTCTACATTGATTATCTCCCTGATGGCTGGGACATTAAACCTTTCAACCTTAACGTACAACTGCAGAATAACGAGCCTATACCGAACACCGACTACAACTATGGCACCACGGCAGGTTTCAGCGCGATTATCGATACTCGGAATGATTTCACTGTTGGCATCGCCCTGAACTGGGCCGACGTACCAGATGATGAACTGGGTGAACTGGCTTCCTCAGGCATTGATGATGATGCCGTCGCCCTGCTTGTCGGCAGCCGATGGCTCGGTCAACGCTGGTATACCGGCCTTACCGTTTCGCGCCTGGTAAACCAGGAGACAACGGATGAAAATATCTATTTCGACGGCAGCGGAGTCGAACTCTATAGTCAGTACCAGGTAAATGGGCCATGGTGGCTAGTTGCAGGATTGAATGCACTGGTTCCTGATAAAGGCGAAACACAGGCCGGCGAGTACAAGGTGGAATATGGCATCATCGGTGCGCGATACTCAATTGATGGCTTCACGAAAATGTTTTACTTCAACGCTCGCCTGGACAACGGTCGACTGGCCGATGGCACAGCGTTAGGCAACACCTATACCATCGGCATCCGCTGGGATCTGGGCAAAAAATTTAACTGGCGGCATTACTGAATTTTGGAAAGAAAGCTGAACGGTGAGGATTATGACACCTTAGTAATTTGTGTTCGATTACTTAATGAAATAGACCACTGCAGCAGCCAGAACTCCTATAATTCCGGCAATTACTGCCATTTTACGTGCTTGCTTTGCAGCATATTCAGCGGATGAGGCTCCGCTAGATGTTTTCACCACATCTTCAGCGACCTCTGTCGCAATTCTACGTGCCTCGTCTCGAGAGCTGGCCATAGTTGCTTCTGCTGCCTTTTTCGCTGAATCATTAACTACTGTCTTAAACTCCTCCTGATCGGCCAGCCAGGAGATTTCGGTTTCACGCGCCTTGTTCTTAACATCATCAAGAGCGGACTGGATAACTTCTCCAACATGGCTTTCCAGTTCAGCCTTGATCACGTCGTTGACCTGTTGCTTGATTGCCTTGAGGGCCTCTTCACGTAGATCTTGAAGTTGGGCATTGCAGGCAACCAGTGTTTCATCCTGTATTCTGGCAGTTTCCTGAAAGACACTTTCAGATACCAGATCACGTGCACGCACTTCAACCTGTGGAATCACATTATTAGTGATGGTCTCGATGCTTTCTTCCAGTTTCTGGCTGAGGGCTGCTTGTACCATTTGCTCAATCTGTTCACTGGTAATAGTTGCTTCAGCTTCAACTGGCGCCGTGATGGCTTCAGCTTCACATACGAGATTATCTATGACTTCTTTCAATCCTTCGGGAGTAGGTGGCTTGGCGATAGTACCGTGCGCACCGATACCTTTTGCTTCAGCAACATAATCTGCTCCTTCGTTTGATGTACACATGATAATCGGGATATCGGTGATGTCGTCATCAGCAATGATAGCGCGTGTTGTTTCAAATCCGTCCATGTCAGGCATTATGTGATCCATAAATATGACGCCTGGCACTTTATCAGCATTCTTCAGAAAGTCGAGGGCCTCAGCGCCAGATTCCACAGTGTCGGCCTCGACATTGCATTGCTTGAGCATTTTACGCAGTGAAAAGCGGACGGATTTGGAGTCGTCGACGATCAGAGCTGTAATTGTTGACATAA
>Ga0316191_10001808_pt1 | contig 15279 bp, 8 predicted proteins | sample Eddworburr2cm_MG_FD_204928 | JGI IMG/M metagenome (GOLD analysis project Ga0316191, IMG submission 204928) | Coastal sediment microbial communities from Maine, United States - Eddy worm burrow 2 cm | ecosystem: Environmental > Aquatic > Marine > Coastal > Sediment | place: USA: Maine | collected...
CGTCATCGAAGTAGGAGTTTTCCTCCACGTCTACTTCGATTACAGGCGCCTCGACCGCGTTCTCGCGAAAGTAGCCCGGTGGATTGGCAATCTTCAGATTGGTCACCTGCCCTTGGCCACCCCACGGCGAGATATCGACATCTTCGATCGACCAGGCGGTGCGGGTGACGACAGGGCCGAGTATCACCAGGCCGTTGCGAATGACCCGTCCCAGGTTATTGGATAGCAGAAACAGCGCCACCAGCAGGAAAATCGCGCTGCTGAGGCTGATGGCAATCAGAACCTTTATGCGGGTGAACATTGGATGGGTGCTCTCGCTAACATGGAAAGGACTGTATCGCAGTCGCGCCGATACACGGGCAGCGCCCGGCGAGCGCACATTATAAAGACCGCACCGCAATTAAAAAGCCGGACCGGGTCAGCCCAACGAGGCCGCTATTGTCTCATACGCGGCCCGCACGACTTCGGCGCCGTATTTGCGCTCGAGCCGGCGCACTTCGAAATGTCCCCGCGCCATGTCCTGAAAATGCTGGATGAAAACCGCATTGAGCGCGGCCCCGCCCAACGCGCCGACCAACGGCACAAACTGCAAAGCCACTTTGTCCGTGACCACGACGCCAAAACGCGCGGCAACCGCACGGACCAGGCCGAGCATTGCCGACGCCGACTGCCGTGTCACCGCGGAAACCTCGAGGGCAAGGGCAACGCGCATGCCGTAGTAACCACTCTCCGCGGCATCATCGGCCTTGCCGGGGCCGCCAAGCGCGAAGACCTCGACGCACGCCAGCCGCGTCGCCGCATCGTCCGGGTCCTCGCCGTACTGCGCCGCGATGTCGGCAATCGAGCGCATCATCACGCCGGTCGTAAGCGGTAATTCCACGACCAGACCGGGAAATCCGAACAGCCCGCCGACCGCCCCGGTACCCATTGCAACGGCCTTGTGCATGCGATCGCTGGTGACTGCGGGCGAACCCAGCGGGGCGCTGGACAGGGCCAGCCTCATGATCTTTTCGATACTGCTGCGTGCTGCCTTCTGGATCCCATCGGCCACCGCATCTGGCAGCTTGGCAATTGCCTGTTCCACCGGCGTTCCAACCAGCGCAGTCAGCCGGGCCGCAAGACCGGGGTGTTCGAGTTTCTCGCACGCGCCACGCAAGCGCTGCACGTCGGCCGGGAGCAGCGCTGTCAGAGCCTGCGGCATCTTGTTCTGGGTAGTCATCGCGCCCGCCCGCCGTTGCCCCTGTGCCGGCTCATTGTGCGTCTGGCAGCCGTGGCGAAAACGAGCGCAGCTCGACGTCGCCCCCGGCCACGCTCAACGCACAGGACTCCGGGACTTCTATCCAGGCGTCGGATACCTCGTTCAGCGGCTCGGACACCACGGCCCGGGCATCGCTCGGAATACTGGCAAGACGCGGATTGGACGGATACAGCTCGCGCAGCGCATCAATTTTCTGATTGTAGAAAAGGGTTCTCGAGCAGCCTTCCGACGAATACCGAACCGCCAGCAAGCGCTCGCCATCGGCAAGCCCGAGACTCATCTGCAACGGATGCGCGATCCCGGCGTCGCGCCCGATCCGCTCGACCACCGCGGCCATCGCCTCGAGCGCGCGGAACGGATCTTGCTCCAGCCCATAGGTGAGCGCGAGGAAAAAAATCAACTCGGAATCTGTGCTCCCGCCTATCAGCGGATAGAGCTCCGGGTCTACCTCGAGCACGAGTTCACGCTTTACCCGCTTGAATTCGGCGATCTCGCCGTTGTGCACGAAAAGCCATTTACCGTGTCGAAACGGATGACAATTGGTGCGCTGGACCGGCGTGCCAGTCGAACGCCGCACATGGGCGAGGAACAGTCCCGACTCGACCTGCGCCGCGAGATCGCGCAGGTTCTCGTCGTTCCATGCCGGCTGTATCGCCCGGTAAAGTCGCGGCTGGCCGGCGCGGCCAAACCAGCCAACACCGAAACCATCGCCATTGGTGGGCTCAACGGAACGCCGCGCGGAAAGGCTCTGGTCAATCAGCGATATTTCCGTATTAAGCAAAACCTCTTCGAGCGCGATCCGGCTGCCCGAGTACGCCATCCAGCGGCACATAAGCTCTCTCCGTAACGTCAGGGCCGTAACACGGCACGGCCTTCGCGTGGCCCGCCACAACCGCAAGCCAACCGGGCCTGTTCAGTCGGCGCTGTTTTTCTCATCGCCCGTTTCCGCCGGTTTCCCGGCGCCAACCCCAAGTACATTGCGCAATACTGACCAGCGCGGCTCCACGCTACTGTCATCTTTTCCGAGAATCCAGTGATCGTAAAACCGCGTGAGAACACCATTCTTTTGCTTCAGATCGAACCAGGTGTTCAGAAAACTCTGAAATTCCGACTGTCCCTCGGGCAGCGCGAATCCGATGGGCGCTTTGTAGGACAGTCCGCGCGGCACAATCACGGAGAAGCGCGGATAAATCAGCGTCCACGCGGCGCCGGTCTCGGCCGAATAGGCAAGCGCGTCCACGTCTTCCAGCTCACCACGCAGGAACTCGCGCGGCGAATCCACCTTCGTGACAGTGACATTAGGCAGGATTCCGCGCATCGCCTCTTCGTAATAATCCGATTTCATCATCGCGAGTTTCAGCTCCGGGCGGCGCGAGATCGAACTGAGATTGGCGAAACTGTCACGGTCATGGTCACGCACGATAAATGCGAGGGTTTCATCAAAATAGGAGTCGGTAAACGCAAATACCGATGCCCGGTCAGGTGAAATCGTGATGCCGCCCACCAGCAGGTCGATGCGGCCATCCGCGAGCGCGGCCTCCGTATCCGCCAATTCGAGTCTTACAATTTCCAACGTAACGTTCAGGTCGCGGGCAAGGTCGTGAACGATGTCCAGGTCCAGCCCGACCACGTCGGCGGCGCTATTGCGAAACGCAAAGGGCAGACGATCCGGAAGATAGCCGACACGTATCGAACCGCGTTCGCGCACGACGTCGAGCCGCGGGCGCTCTCTCTCAGCCAGCGGCAACTGCGTCGGCGCATCGACCTGGACCGACTGCACCGGCTTGCCGACTAGGCTCATCGCGACGAACGACTTGTCGCCGGTGTATTCGTAGGGAATCGTCCGGGTCAGACCTAACCCGAGCAGCGCCATCGCGACTCCGGCAATCGTCACCCCCGCGGCACCCACTTCAAACAGGCGGCGCCAGCTCATCCGGTTCATCATTGCGCAGGCGCCGAGCAGGCAGATTACCACCCCGTGCATTGCCGCAAGTGCCGTGGCAAATCGAGCCGTCACCACGCTGCCAAGCAAGTACAACTGGAACAGATCGGTGGGCAAGCGAAAAAAATCCAGCATGAAAGGCAGGGCGACCGCCATCGTGCCGAATGCGGACAGCGCGCCGATGAAGGTGTACCCGGGATACTGTGACGGGCTCAGCGGCGAGCCGATAAACCACGCCGCGAACAGGATAAAGGCGAGGCCGAGCAACGTACCGGCACTGGGGAAACTGTAGGCAGTCGGTACCAGGACGTCGACGGTGGACTCGGCTTTGTCATCCATCAGTTCGCGCTCGGTCAACAACTCCTTGCACCGTTCAGCGATCATCGGCAATACGACCAGCACGGTACCGGTGGCGAAGGCCGTGACCATTGCGACCCGGGCCTCGCGCAATACGTCGCGATAGCTCAGCGGCGTTGCCCATGCGACCAGCATCGGCAGCGTCACCATCGCGAGCACGGCCCAGGCGCCGAGATAAACCCACAGGTAGACCTGCAACCGTCCGAGCTCCTCCAGCCGCAGCGTGCCCGCGGCAGCGGCCGAGATCGCAAAGATTCCGAGCGGGGCCACCTTGGCCACGAACGACGCGATACGCATCAGCGCCTCGCTCAGATTGTGCAACCCCCGCAGCAACCCGTCCTTGTCCGGCACGGCGATCAACGCCAGTCCCAGGCAAATGCTGAACAGCACGACGGCGGGTACGATCGTATTCGACAAGGAGAAAAACGGATTCGCCGGTATGTACAAGGTCAGCGGGTCGAACGGCGCGCCCTCTTCGACCAGGCTGGTGCTGAAAAAGGCCGATGCCGTCCAGTCGGGGTATGCAAGCGGCATCACCAGCACGGTCATCATCGTAACCAGCCACAAGAACAGTATGAGGCTCCCTCCGAGCGCCCCGATGTGCTTCGCCATCTGCGCATCGAGCCGCCCGAGACCACTGATCAGCGATACCAGGATGTAGGGCAGCACCGTCATCTGCAGTAGCCGAATGTAGGCGTTACCGCCAATCTCGAGTACGCCCGCCGGTTCGCCGACGAAGATCCCGAACAAGATGCCCAGGATCAGGCCGGCCACCACTTTCGAGAACGGACTCAGGTTGGTGAAAAACTGCACGGGAAGGAAGATCTCTCTTTAGCTGACATCGGGCCGGGCGCTTGACGCGAGAACTGGCACAAATCCCGCCAACACGCAAATACACTGGCTTGCAATCGGACGCCCGTCACTCCGCAAATGCCAGCTTAGTCAAAGGCTGTCGACAAAACCACCGGCGTGACAGGCGGGGGTTGCCGTCTCCGGTCCGGCCGCAACCCGCGGCGGTCCCAGGTGACGATCATGCACGCCGCAGAGGTCATCGCCACGGACTCGTCAAACTCCGCTCTCGCGGCGTACCATATACGTTTTGGCACAGCATCCGGCCCAGGCACAGCCCACGGCGGATAAGATGGAAAGCGATATGAAATATCTCGACAGGGACAAGCTGAACAGCATCGACGCCGGGGTTTTCCAGAGCCAGGAACCATTCCCGTTCACCAACCCGCAGGGCTGCCTGACCGACGAGGCTTTCGCGGCACTTGCGGCTACACTGCCCGACGTGTCGCAGTTCCAGCCGTTTTTTGGCAAGCAACGCAAACATGGCCAGGCCAGCCACGACCGCTATGTCCTCGAATATGTGGACGGGCTGGATTTGCCTGGACCGTGGCAGGAATTCGTCGACGAACTCAAAAGCGACGTCTACCGCGGTTTTATCCGGCGCCTGCTCGGACGCGGCAATTTCCGCTTCCGCTTCCATTGGCATTACACGCCGGATGGCTGTGTCGTGTCGCCGCACTGCGACTCCAGCGGCAAAATCGGCTCACAGATCTTCTACATGAATACGCATGAGGACTGGGACCCGGCCTGGGGCGGCGAAACGGTGATCCTTGACGACCACGGCCGGTTCGAAGCCGCATCGAACCCCGACTTCGACGAATTCGATTCCGCGGTTCCGGCCGAAACGATGGACAACCGCAGCCTGATATTCGGCCGCAAAAACAATTCCTGGCATGGCGTACGCCCTATCAACTGTCCCGAGGGCAAACTGCGCAAGGTTTTCATCGTGGTTTTCGAGGATGTCAATCCGCGCAAAATGTTGTGGAAGCGTGCCCGCCGGCTGCTTCGTGGCAAACCGATGATCACCGAGAAAGAACGGGCGATGTATTGAATACCTGCGCCGAGCGGCCACACCGGGGGACGACAGCGATGACGCGGCAACCAGGCTGCCTCGCGGGCATCGGCGCCGGGTCGCGTTGCCCGGCGGCTGCGGAGCGTAGCGATTGATGTCTGGTGCCAGCAGCAGCGAAGACGGGTCCGACTCCGAGCAGAAACCTGTGCCATTCAGCAAGAGCCTGAGCGGGAGGATTTTGCTTTTCGCCGGGCTTCCCGCATTGCTCATCCTGCTGGTGTTGATTTCGTACATCGCAACCACCACGGCGCGGCAGCAACGCAGCGCGCTGGAGTCTTCGCTGCAGCAGCTGTCCCAGGAAGTGGCCGGAGAAATAGAGCGCGGCAACACGCGCGCGACGCTCGCGGTGCGCATCATGGCGTTCGCCCAACACAGCGGCATGTTCGGGAAGCGCACCGACTCGACAGCCTACGCGCGCGAGGTGCTTGCAGCATTTCCCGAGTTCACCGGCGCCTATTTCGGTTACGAACCCAACGCCGATACCGACGATGGCGAATTTCGCGACAGCCCCGAGGGGCACGCGATTGCGTCGGCGCTCGACTCTGACGGGCGCTTTCTTCCGTACTGGTATCGCTCGCAGCAGGACGGCGCCATCGAGCTCGAACCCCTGGTCGACATGGAGTCGAGTCTCTACTACCAGGGCGTGAAAGACCTGTTTCTCGAGTCCGGCGTGGCTCAGCACCTGGTAACCGAACCCTACGAATACGAGGGCAAGATGATTGTCGAACAAGTCTTCCCGATCGTCATCGACAACCGTTTCGCAGGCATCGCCGGTGTAGATCGGGCGCTCGACGACATCGAAACTCTGCTGCAGAAGATCCGCGACCGTGAGAATGTCGATATCCTGCTGATCAGCCGCAGCGGCCGGTTTATCGCGGCAACTGCCGGCATGGGTCTGAACCTGAGAACCTACCCGGTCACCGAGACGCCGTACTCGAAGCTGCTGGGCACCCTGCACCAGTCGGAAAATCGCTCGATCCTGCAACTGAGCGCGGATCCTACCGACGGCGAAAATTACTATTTCGCCTCGGCGCCGATTAGCACCGGCACCTGGACGGTCGTGATAAGACAGGCCGAGGCGGACCTGCTGACGTCGATCAGGCAAGCATTGCTGCCATTGATAGCGAGCGCGCTTTTTGCGCTGTCCGCGATTATCCTGATCGCGGCTGCAATCACCGGCCGCACTGCGCGGCGCATACGCGAGACCGTTCATGCCGCAGACCTGATAGCGACCGGCCAGTCCGCTTCCGGAGTCCAACTGAAGGAACAAGGCGACGATGAAGTCAGCCGCCTGAATCACAGTATCAATCGTGTGCTGCAGAGCTATCGCGACATGAGCCGGGTCTGCGGCGCGATAGCCGAGGGCGACTATTCGCAACGTGTCAGGCTTCGCTCGGCCGCCGACACCCTCGCCATCGCGATAAACGAAATGGCAGACAAGCGCTCGGAAGCGGAGTGCGCGCTGCGCCAGTCCGAGCATCGCACCCGCCTGCTGCTCGAATCGACCACCGAAGGCATCTTCGGCGTGGACGAAAACGGCATCATCCAGTTCGTAAATGGTTCGGCCGCCGACATGCTGGGATATTCGCGAGAAGAACTGCTCGGCGAGGGGGCTCACGAGCTGATCCATTTTGCTTATGCAGACGGTAAACCTTACCCGATAGAAAACTGCCCAATGCGCAATGCTTTCGTCGCTGGCCGCACCAGCCGGGTTCAGGACGAGGTGCTGTGGCGCAAGGACGGCAGCAGCTTCGAGGTCGAATACTCGAGCGTGCCGATCCGTGACGACGATGGCATTGTCGGTGCCGTCGTGGTTTTCCGTGACATTACCGAGCAGGCGGCCTTGAGCCGCAACCTGATGGCATTGCTCGACAACGCGGTGGACTTCATCTACGTCAAGGACTGCGCGCACCGTTTCACGGCAGCCAGCCAGACGGTGGCCGAGTTGTCCGGGCTGGCATCCTGGCGCGACCTGATCGGCAAAACTTCCGCCGAAATCGTCGGTGAGGAATATGCCGATGCTTACGAGGAAAACGAAGACAAGGTAATGCAAGGCGGCGAGATCGTCTCGGGACTGGTCGAGCCCTATGAAACGGCGGACGGCGAAAAACGCTACGTGCGCTCGAACAAAGCGCCGCTGCGCGATCGCAACGGCCGCGTCGTGGGGATGATCGGCATCAGCACAGACATCACCGAAATGAAACGCCTCGCCGACGAACTCGAGTCCGCCCGTGATCAGGCCGAGTGCGCCAGCCGTTCGAAGAGCGCGTTCCTCGCCAACATGAGCCATGAACTTCGCACGCCGATGAACGCGATTATCGGCTACAGCGAAATGCTGGTCGAGGAGATGGAAGAAGAGGACGTCACCGATTACATCGACGATCTCAAGAAAATCAACAGCGCGGGCAAGCACCTGCTCTCGCTGATCAACGACATTCTCGATCTCTCGAAGATAGAGGCAGGGCGCATGGACCTGTACCTCGAGCGCTTCGACCTGAAGGAAATGCTCATCGAGTCGGCACAGACCATCGAACCGCTGATGGCCAAGAACAACGTCCGCTTTATCACGAACTTCGACGACGACCTCGGCACCGTTCGCGCAGACCTGACAAAACTACGACAGGCCCTTTTCAACCTGTTATCCAATGCCGCGAAATTCACTCATGATGGTGAGGTGACCTTATCTGCAACGCGTACTGCGCGCGCCGACAGGGAGTGGATTCAATTAGCGGTCGCCGATACCGGGATCGGGATCGACGCGGACAAGATCGAACAATTATTCGAGGAGTTCATCCAGGCCGACCTGTCGACCACTCGTGAATACGGCGGCACCGGTCTGGGGCTTTCGATCAGCCGCCGTTTCTGCCGCATGATGGGCGGTGATATTGCGGTGACCAGCGAGCCCGGCAAGGGCTCGGTTTTCACCATCGAGTTGCCGGCTCAGGTCAATGCACTGGAGGCCGCTCGCGGTACCGCCACTGCGCCTGTCCCGGTCATCAGCGAGTCTGCGGCTGCCTCAGCCAGCGCCGAAGACGGCGCTGGCCCCCTGGTGCTGGTCATTGATGATGACGCGGATGCCCGCGACCTGATGACCAAGACTCTCGAGCGTCAGGGCTACCGCGTCGCAACGGCCGTGGATGGCGAAGACGGGCTACGCCGCGCCGCCGAACTTCTACCCGCAATCATCACACTCGATGTGATGATGCCGCGCATGGACGGCTGGGCGGTACTGCGGCAGCTGAAGGCCGACAATTCATTGCGTCACATACCCGTCGTAATGGTCACCATCGTCGCCGACAAGGGCATGGGTTATACGCTGGGGGCCGACGACTATCTGACCAAGCCGGTGGATCGTGAATTGCTGGTGCACGTGCTGCGCCGCTTCGTCCCGGAGGGAGTCGGCCAAATCCTCGTGGTCGAGGACGACGCGGACACCCGGGCAGTATTGCGGCGAACCCTGGAGCGCGAGGGATTCACAGTCGTCGACGCCAGCAACGGAAGAGAGGGCATCGACGCGATTGACGAATCGCGCCCCGACCTGGTGCTGCTTGACCTGATGATGCCGGTAATGGACGGATTCGAATTCCTGGAGACGTTGCGCCGCGACCGCGAAGATCTGACTCTGCCCGTGATCGTTCTGACCGCCAAGGAACTGTCCGCAGCAGAACGCGACCTCCTAAATGGCAAGGTCTGCCAGGTCTTGCAGAAGTCGGCTGACGACCCGCAGAAGGTGATCAGCGAGATCAACAAAGCGCTAAGATCTTCTAAGATCTAGCGGCTAACGACTTGAGCCGGCGCGCGCTGATCCCGTTCCGGAGCAATCACAAGTTCGTCTGTTATCCGGCCACTGCGCGCCGCTCCTTGCCGGTCTGCGCGGATGGCAGCTTTGCGGTTGTCCCGCTCGCATCCTCCAGCGCCACACTGTGGCGATCGACTTTTCTCGTCCGCCACCAGTAAGACACGGTCGACCCGCCCCAGTTATTAACGATCTTGCCGCCGGAAATGTACCAGCTGCTGTCGAGCTTCGCCCACACGGCACCGGCCAGCTTTTTCTGCAGGTGGCGGTTGAATTCCTCGCACGCCGCAGTAGTGACCTCGATGCTGCGCGAGTTTGTCCTGGTCACCAGGTCGATGCTGGCGAGGATGTAACGAATCTGGCACTCGAACATGAAGATGATCGAGTTGTGTCCGAGATTGCTGCCCGGACCGTACAACGTAAAGAAGTTCGGAAAGCCGGGGACGACGATCCCGAGATAGGCCTCCGAACCGTTCCGTTGCCACTGCTCCTCGAGGCTCGCGCCACCGCGGCCGACGACTTGCATTGGCGCCAGGAACTCCGTGCTGCGGAAACCGGTACCGTAGACAATCAGGTCGGCTTCGATTTCGTTGCCGTCGCGAGTGACGATGCCGCGCTCAGTAATCCGTTCGATACCGGCATCGACAATCTGTACATTGTCGCGATTCAGACTCTTGTAATAGTTGTCGCTGACCAGCACCCGCTTGCCGCCGATCGGGTAGTCCGGGACCAGCTTCGCACGCAACTCCGGGTCGTCGACCTCGGCCAGCGCGCGCCGCGCAAGCCTGCGAATGTAATGGGTAAAACCCGGCACGCCGCGAATGATCGGGTACATCAGCCCTTCGTAATATGACCAGATTGCGGCGCGGTAGAGTTTCGCTAAAAGCCTCGAGCGTCCAAGGAGCCGTTTGGCACCCTCCGAGAATGGGCGGTTGCCGCGCGGAATGATCCAGTTGGCACTGCGCTGAAAAATATTGACCTCGGCAGCGGAGCGCGCCAGGTGCGGAATGAACTGGATCGCGCTGGCCGCGTTGCCGATCACGGCGACTTTCTTGCCTGCATAGTCGAAATCGTGGTCCCACGCCGCCGAATGGAATGCGCGGCCGGCGAATCGTTCCGCGCCCTCGATCCCGGGTACGAACGGGCGGTTTAGCTGACCGGTGCCGGTGATGACGAAATCGGCATCGATGGTCTCGCCGGCAGCGGTCTCGAGCGTCCACAGCGCCGTGCTCTCGTCATAACGCGCCGCGACGATCGGCGTGGCGAAACGGATGTGCGAACGCACCCCGTACTTGTCCGCGCAGTGGTTCATGTACGCGAGGATCTCGTTCCACGGCACCCAGTGCGCGCTCCAGTCGGTCTTCTGCTCGAACGAGTAACAATAATTGAACGCGCGGATGTCGCAACAGGCGCCCGGGTAGGTATTGTCGCGCCAGGTTCCACCGAGCGTGTCGGCCTTCTCGTAGATCGTGAAATCGGTATACCCGGCAAGTTTTAGCCGGATCGCAAGACCGAGACCGCCGAAACCCGAGCCGATGATTGCAATCCGTGGCTGACGTCTCGTCGCGTTTTGCATTTGCTCCATGGGATGTATCTCCGGTCAGGGGGTGTAACTGGACAGCTTGCATTATTCGCCATCTCGGGAATAATCGTCAGGTGAATTCGCGCCAAACTGGGGTGAATGCGCGACACCGGCCATGGTCCCGAACATCTATCCGCTGCAGTTCTATCGCTTCCTCGGCGCTCCGGACGGCTTTTTCGCCGGCACCGGGCTCGAGCTGGCTGACCTCGAGCGTCTCGGCGGTACCATCGAGTTTAGCCAGTACTGCCAGATCCTGCTCAATGCACGCCGCTGCAGCGGCGACGAGACCATCGCATTGCGGCTGGGCGCGGCGCTCGGGCCATCGCTGACCCACGGCCCATTGAGCGTCGCGGTGTTATCCAGCCCGACCCTGCGCCATGCGCTGCAGCTCGCCTGCCGGTTCGGATTCCTGCGACTGCGGGCCTCACACTATCGCTGGATCGACGAGCCGGGCAAGGTCGGGGTAGCGATCACGCTCGACCCGGCCGGCGAAGCGCGGACGATGGTCGTGGAGTTCCTGCTGTTATCGCTGGTCGGGGTCATGAACCGGGTCCAGTCGCAGACTCTCGACGTCCGGGTCGAGATGGATTATCCGCCGCCGCGCTACGCGCGCGCATACGTCGAGGCGTTCGGCCGTGCTGAAGTCAGCTTCGGACATCGGCGGATTCGCCTGCTGGTGCCTGACAGCTCCGGCCAGCTGGCGATCGGCGACTCCGACCCGGGCACTTACGCGGCGGCCGTGGCGCAATGCGAACGGCTGCTCCGCGAGGCCCGTCGGCCGGGCAGCCTGACCACTCAGATACAGCGCCTGCTCGCCGCCAACCCGGGCCGCCTGTGGACCGTGAACGACGTTGCCGCCGATCTGCAGCTGTCCGCGCGGACCCTGCAACGCAGGCTGCATGACGAAGGCAGCAGCTACAAAAATCTGCTCGATAACTGGCTCTTCGCCGAGTCGAGAAGGCTGCTGGCGGAGCGGCTGACGGTCGAGTCGGTCGCCTTGATGCTCGGCTACGCGGACGTCGCGAATTTCCGTGCCGCTTTTCGCCGTTGGGCCGGATTGCCGCCCGCTGCCTGGCGCCAGGCCCATACCGGCAATCCCGGTCCGCAGGATCGCGGCCGCGACGCGGCCCGGACCTGACGCAGCGGCATTTTCGCCGCCATTGCGGCGGCGGATGCCGTCATCACGAAATCGCTTCGATGTATCGCCATGGCTGCCTCGCTGCCATTCTTTCGAGCAAAATACCTTGCAAATCAAAGGCCCGAGAACATCCCTTCGATTTGCCGCGCCACATTAGACATAATGCGCCGGGTGACCGCATCGAATGCCGGCGGGCCGGGCATACCATGGCAATGGCGGCTCCGGATTAAGTAAAAAAATCATTCCCGCGGGACCATTGTGAGACCTCGCTCACAACTACGTTATCCAGCGCGTTTCATAATGCCGTCTGGAACATCTCCGGGGGGTTGTTTCGGCGATTCGAAACAGCAGACCCGGCACGAGGATCAGGATATCGAAACGCGACTGGCCAGGGACATTGCCAGACGAGCGAGACCATTGCTCGCCTGCCTGCTGCTGGCTGGGTGCAGCGCAATACCGTATGAGCCGGCCGACCAGCCGGTTCCCGTAGAAGCCGTGCCGCCGGCCCAGGCGCAGATCGAGCCCCGTGCCGTCATTCCTCAGCCTCCGCCTCCGCCTGCCCCGGCTCCCGACCGACCCACATCCGAACCGAACCCGCCGTCTATCGCCGTTCTCGTCAGTGACGATATCCCGGCCTACAACGGAATCGCTTCCGCACTGAAAACACTGGCCGGTGATCAGCGTATTGCCATCTTCGACCTCGACGGCGATCCCGCAAACGTGGCTCCCGTGATGGAGCAGATTCACGAGTCGGCAAGCGATCAACTGGTCGCGATCGGATTGCTTGCCGCCCGCGCCGGACATGAATACAGCGAGTCGCCGATGGTGTTCTGCCAGGTTTTCAACCACCAGGAACACAATCTGCTCGCATCGGGTTCGCGCGGGGTGGCACTGGTGCCACCTTTTCCCATGCAACTGGATGCGTGGCAGGCACTGTCACCGCAATTGCGCCGCGTCGGCGTTATCACCGGACCCGGCCACGAGGAACTGATCAGGGAAGCCACCGTCGCGGCCCGAACCGCCGGCATCGAACTGGTCAGCCGCGTCGTGAATTCAGACAAGGAAACGCTGTATGTATTCAAACGCCTGGTCCCTGAAATCGAGGGTCTGTGGTTGCTGCCGGACAACCGGATCCTCAGCCCCAACGTACTCCGCGAATTAATGCTGTATAGCCGCAAACACAACCAGCAAATCGTCGCTTTCAATCCGGCGCTGCTCGAATGGGGCGCGGTGATGAGCATCACAGGTACGGACATCGACGTCGCGCGCCAGGTACTCGGCCTGATCGACGAGCCGCCGTCGCGCCAGCAATCAAAAGCGGGCGCGCTGACCCCGCTCAGCGAGATGCATATCGAAATAAACGAGGCGCTGGCGCGGCGCCTGGGACTCGAAATCCCGGAGCAGACCGCGCAGCGCATCACGGCGCTGGCGGAATAAACGCCGATGCATCCTCTTTTGCGCCGCAGTATCGCGACGTTGCTCGAGCACGGGTCGGGCCTGCGAACCCGGGCCGCGCGTCTCGGAAACAGCACCATGACCGCCGCGCGCGGTAAATGGGCCTCCCTCGCGGCGCGCGCCGCACGTTTACGTTCCAGCCTGCCGCGGCGCGGCCGCAAACGCGGTCCGGGGCGGAGCCTGGTTACCGACATCCTGTTGCTGCAGCTCGCTTCCGCGCTGTTTGTCGCTGCCGCAGCCGTTGCCGTGCTGTGGTGGGCAACCAGCTGGGTGATCGATAACAACCTGAACAAGTGGGCCGGGCAGTGGATATCGGAGCTCGATGACCTCGGCATGCCGCTATACGTCGAGGGCAGCGAAGAACAATACCTGCGGATCGAAAACTACATCAGGAGTTTTCCAGAGATTTCTTTCGTGCGTTATTACTCGAAATCCGGGGAGGTCGTGTTCGAGGATGCGACCCGGCACGCACGCGTGACCGTCCCGGTTCTCGCGACCGCCCAACTGCAAAAGCTCACCCGGCATGGCTCCGCCCAGCCGGCGCTGCTCGACACCAGCCTCTCCGGCTCCTCCGTCGTACGCGCCAGCAAACCCATCTACACCGAATCAATGAGCTCGGCGGGTCTGCTCGATCTCGATCTCTCCGTCGAAAGCATGGTGCAATCGGAACTGGTCGGATTTGTCGAGCTCGGACTCGACTTCGGCGGCTATCAGAACCACCTCGATCGCAGCGTGCTGACCGGCAGCCTGACCAGTATCGGTGTGCTGCTGTTTCTTGCGCTGGTGGGATCGACGCTGTTCCGGCGCGCGTTGCGGCCACTGGCAAAGTTGCAGGAGCCTCTCGCCAAACTCGCGAGCGGCGATACCGACTTCCGTGTCCGCAGTTCCGGTCATCGTGAGATCGTTGCAATTGCCGACGCCCTGAACGCCACCGTGAGCGCACTGCGTGAGCGCGATCGAAGGCTGCATCGTCTCGCCAATCACGACTCCCTGACTGGCCTGATAAATCGCCATCGGTTCTCGGAACTGCTGATCGAGCAACTGGACTCCGCCGATTTCGAACAGACCCGGAGCGCGCTGCTTTTCATCGATCTCGATCAGTTCAAATACATCAACGACACGCTCGGTCATGCCGCCGGCGACCGCCTCCTTATCCAGGCCGCGCGGCGGCTCGAAAGCACGGTTCGCAAGCAGGACCTTGTGTCGCGCTTCGGCGGCGACGAGTTCACAATCCTGCTGCGCGATCTCGCACGCGCAGATGTCGAATCGATCTGCGAGGCGCTGGTACAGAACATGCGCGACCACCTGTTCGTGGAGAACGGCCATTCATTCAGTATCCCGTGCAGCATCGGCGTCACGATGGTCGACTCGAATCGTTTCAGCCCGGCTGAACTGATGGCCCAGGCAGATATGGCCTGTCACGATGCCAAGGCGCGCGGGCGCAACCGCTTCAATTTTTACGAAGCGTCGGGCCACGACCAACAACAAATGGAAGCCGACATCGGCTGGTCGCAGAAGATCCAGAAAGCGCTCGCGGACGACGCACTGGTCGTGCACTTTCAGCCAATCGTCGATCTCGAGCGCGGCGAGCCGAGCCACTACGAAGTGCTGTTACGCCTTCCTGACGAGAACGGTGAACTGGTTCCGCCAGACGCATTTTTACCCGCCGCCAATCGCTTCGGATTAATGGTCGATATCGATCGCTGGGTAATTCGCAATTCACTCGAGAGGCTGTCCGGGGTGCGCACCCGCTACGGCGATATCCGGTTCACGCTGAATGTGTCGGGCAATATCTTCGAAGACACCGATCTGCTCGGATATATCCAGGAG
>Ga0316191_10001812_pt1 | contig 15245 bp, 13 predicted proteins | sample Eddworburr2cm_MG_FD_204928 | JGI IMG/M metagenome (GOLD analysis project Ga0316191, IMG submission 204928) | Coastal sediment microbial communities from Maine, United States - Eddy worm burrow 2 cm | ecosystem: Environmental > Aquatic > Marine > Coastal > Sediment | place: USA: Maine...
GTCCCAGCAACTTTTTTCCCTATCAGTATCACTAACTTAGGATATTTTTATACACCGATACATTAATTGTTAGATATAACACAGTCCCCAATATATCAAAACCCAAAAAAAGCTTATAATTACCAAACGAACTGTATTCCCCTCTAATTAAACTAATATAAGCCACTGTTTTGTAAAGGGATAAATGAAATTCCTCAAGTTTCTTTTGCGTCTCGCCCTATTTGGACTTTTCGGAACATTGTGGCTGTTGGCCGGTGTCTACCTTTACCTGAGTCCTAACTTACCCGATGTTGAGACACTTCGCGACGTAAAATTGCAAACTCCCATGAGCGTCTATACCCGCGATGGTGAGCTGATCGGCCAATTCGGCGAACAAAAACGCAGTCCGCTGCCATTTGCGGCAATACCCGACCAATTCATAAAATCCCTGCTTGCCGCCGAGGACGACAGTTTTTTCCGCCACCGCGGCATAGACCTTATGGGGTTGATGCGAGCGGTGTCGGAATTGCTTCTTACCGGCGAAAAGGGCTCTGGCGGCAGCACCCTCACCATGCAGGTTGCGCGCAATTATTTTCTCACCCTGGATCGCACCTTTATACGTAAGTTCAATGAAATCCTGCTGGCCATCGAGATTGAGAGGGCCCTGGACAAGCAGGAAATCTTTGAGCTTTATTTCAACCGCGTCTTCCTTGGTCATCGCGCCTACGGCTTCGAGGCTGCCGCACAGGTATATTATGGCAAGGGCATTGCCGACTTGAACCTGGCGCAACACGCCATGCTGGCGGGTATTCCCAAGGCGCCGTCCCGCAACAATCCCATCAGCCGCCCCGAAGCCGGCAAAGATCGCCGCGACTGGATACTGGGGCGCATGCTGGAATTGGGCTATATCACCCCGGCCGAGCACACGCAGGCGACACAGCAACAAGTCAGCGCGACGCATCACGGCGCGCAACTCAGCTTCACCGCACACTACGCGGCAGAGATGGCCAGGCAGGAGATGCTGGATCGCTATGGCATGTCGGCTTACAACGATGGCTTCCACGTCTACACCACGATAGACAGCGAGCTGCAGGCGGTTGCCCGCAACGCGGTAATCAATGGCCTGATCACCTACGACGCGCGCCATGGCTACCGCGGCCCCGAGCGGCAGTTGGCCCCCGCCCAGCCGGAATTGAACGAAGACATAACGGGCCAGTGGCTGGATGTTTTGCGCGAGACCCCGGTAGTGGCCGACCTGCACCCGGCAATTGTCACCGAAGTTCTGCAAGACCGGGTGAGCCTGCTGCTGAGCGACGGTAGCCTGGAGGAACTGCTGTGGGACAACGGGCTGCGACAGGCTGCGCCCTATCGCACAGAGAACTCCGTGGGTCCCGGGCCCGCAAGCCCCGCGGAGGTCCTGGCCAGGGGAGACCTGATCCGTGTGGCACGTCGCGGCGAAGAGCAATTATGGCACCTGGCCCAGGTGCCCGCCGCCCAGGCCGCGCTGGTTTCACTGCAGCCGGATAACGGCGCCATCATGAGCATCGTCGGTGGGATGGGTTTCGAACTCAGCAAATTCAATCGCGCCACTCAGGCCAGACGGCAGCCGGGCTCAAATTTCAAGCCCTTCGTTTACGCCACGGCGCTGGAAAACGGTTTTACCGCAGCCAGTATCATCAACGATGCGCCGGTCATGGTGGCAGACAGTTCACTGGAGGGCATCTGGCGGCCGGAGAACGACGGGGGCAAGTTCTACGGTCCCACCCGCTTGCGTTGGGCGCTGACCAAATCCCGCAACCTGGTATCCATCCGCCTGCTGCAACAATTGGGCATTCCGGCACTGGTCGATTACTCACAGCGCCTGGGATTCGACACCGCGAGCTTTGCACCGGATCTTTCACTGGCGCTGGGCACGCACGCCATGAGCCCGCTACAAGTGGCTACCGCCTATGCGATACTGGCCAATGGCGGCTACAAGGTCGAACCTTACCTGATACAGCGGGTAGAAAACCTGGTCGGCGAAACCGTGTTCGAGGCCGCGCCACTTACCGTGTGTCGTGAGTGCGAGAAACTGCAAATGCCGCCGTCGGCAGAAGCAGAGCTGAGTATGGATGAGATACTTGCCGGCCAGGAGCCCCTGAATGAGCCCGAACAGGCGGGTGGACCTCCGCCGGCACCCCGCGTTATGGACGAGCGCGTCAATTTTATTATCGACAGCATCCTGCGGGACGTCATCACCCGGGGCACCGGTCGCCGCGCACTGGTACTGGAGCGAGGCGATATCGCAGGTAAGACAGGCACCACCAATGGTCCTATGGATGCCTGGTTTTCCGGCTACAACCCCGACGTAGTCACTTCGACCTGGGTCGGCTTTGACAATTACACGCCACTGGGTCGCAAGGAATTCGGCGGCACCGCAGCCCTGCCGATCTGGATAGATTTCATGCGCGAGGCCCTGCGCGGCAGCCCTGAGCGAGAGCGGCCGCTGCCGCCGGGCGTGGTGCACGTGAAAATTGACCCGGAGACGGGGCTACTGGCATATCCCGGTCAGCGCAACGCCATCTACGAGTACTTTCGCATCGAATATGTGCCCGACGAAGCTCCGGGCGCACCTCAGCCCGGGTCAGGCAGCCGGGGTACAGATGACCTTATTAAGGATATTTTCTAGGCGCCCAGTTCGTATTCCGGCGGCAGGGGCAGCCTGGCAACGCCGCTGTCTATGGCGGCCCTGGCCACGGCGGGGGCGATTCGAGCAAGCAGCCGCACATCCACCGGCTTGGGAATAATGTAGTCGGGGCCAAACGCCAGCGCGTCCAGACCACACGCCGCAAGCACATCCGCTGTGACCTCCTCCTTCGCCAGCGCACTCAGGGCATGCACTGCGGCGACTTTCATCTCTTCATTGACCCTGGAGGCGCGCACATCCAGGGCCCCGCGGAAGATGAAGGGAAAGCCCAGTACATTGTTTACCTGGTTGGGGTAATCAGAGCGGCCGGTGGCGATTATCAGGTCATTCCTGGTAGCGAGCGCTAACTCCGGTTTGATCTCGGGATCGGGATTGGAACAGGCAAAGACCACCGGGCGATCCGCCATGGACAGCAACATCTCAGGGCTCAGCAGGTCAGAGCCGGACAGGCCGATAAATACATCCGCGCCATTAATGGCGTCCGTGAGGCTGCGCTTGTCCGTGCGATTGGCGAACTCCTGCTTGTAGGCATTAACACCTTCGCGGCCGGCGTAGATGACCCCGCGGCGATCCAGCATGTAGATGTTTTCCCGCCTGGCTCCCAGGCTCACCAACAGGCGCATGCACGCGATAGCCGCGGCGCCGGCGCCAAGACAGGTAATAATGGCATCCTGCAGTTGCTTGCCCTGGATCTCCAGCGCGTTGATCAGACCGGCGGCTGTGACAATCGCCGTGCCGTGCTGGTCATCGTGAAATACCGGGATCTGGCAACGCTCGATCAGGGCCGATTCAATCTCAAAACACTCCGGCGCCTTGATATCTTCGAGGTTGATACCACCAAAAGTATCGGCAATATGCGCTACGGTCTCGATAAATTCGCCCGCGTCCTCAGTATTCACCTCAATATCGATAGAGTTGATACCCGCGAAGCGTTTGAATAGCAGCGCCTTGCCTTCCATCACCGGCTTGCTCGCCAGGGAGCCCAGGTTACCCAGCCCCAGCACCGCAGTGCCATTACTGATCACTGCCACCAGGTTCCCCTTGCCGGTGTAACGATAGGCAAGGGACGGGTCCGCGGCAATTTCCCGGCAGGGCTCTGCCACACCGGGGCTGTAAGCCAGTGACAGGTCCCACTGGGTTTCGGCAGGCTTGGTCAGTTCCACACTGATCTTCCCCGGCTGGGGTTCAGCGTGGTAGGCCAGTGCAGCCTGCTTCAGGTCGTCGGACATGGGGTCACCTGCGAAAAAAGGTCCAAAACAGTAGAGAAAACGCTAATCAGTAACAAGACGGGAAAATTGCCTGTTTGCCGCTTCTGCGGGGCGTGCTACCGAGCCTCGCAAGGCCGGAGCACCGGGCAAAAAAAAGCGCCAACCCTCCAGGGAGCCAGCGCTTTGCCGATACCGCGCCAACTCGCGGCAAGATACTGGCTAGCGCTTGGCGCTGCGGCTGCCGAAGCGCTTGTTGAAGCGATCGACGCGGCCGCCGCTATCCACAATCTTTTGCTTCCCGGTAAAAAACGGGTGGCACTGGGAACACACATCGATGTGCAGATCCCCGCACAATGTGGACCGGGTCTCGAATTTGTTGCCACAACTGCAAGTTGCGGTCATGGTGTCGTACTTGGGATGAATATCTGCTTTCATAGTAGCTGAGCTCCTTGTCATTGATGCCGCCAACTGGTCTCTGCCAGCCACCGCATCCGCCTATTGGAGTGATGCACAACCCCGTCCGTGGACATGGCCAGTGCAAAAAATAGGCGCGCATCTTACCAGACAGGGCGTGATTAGCAAGTACTTGGTACAATGCCCGTTTACACCCACTTTCCCCTGTAAGAGGCTAAATGTCTGTACTTCGCCTGGCCATCGCCACGCCACTGCGCCGCCTCTTTGACTACCTGGCGCCACCCGGCACCAGCCGGGAACAGCTGGCCCTTATGCAACCGGGACAGCGCGTGCGGGTGCCCTTTGGCAACCGGGAGCTGATCGGCTACCTGCTGTCGGTGGAAAGCGAAAGCGCGCTGGACGACAGCGCCTTGAAAGCGGCGCTGGAAGTCCTGGACCCTGAGCCACTGGTGGACACTACCCTGCTCCAGTTGGGCCTGTGGGCGGCTGACTACTATCAGCACCCGGCCGGAGAAGTGCTGAGCACACTGTTTCCCACCTCGCTGCGCAAAGGCAAGCCCCATCAACGACTGGGCGAACCAGCCTGGCAACTCACTGTTCAGGGCAAGGGGCTCCCCGAAGGCGCCCTGGCCCGCTCCCCGCGCCAGTCGCAGGCCCTGGCCATACTGCAGCAACAGCATGCGGTTAGTCGGCTGCAGCTGCGGGACTGCGATATCAGTCCATCGATCATGGCGCAACTACGCGACAAGGGCCTGGTCGAAGCCTGTACCATCGAAAAGCCGGCCGCCAACCCTGTTCCCGGTCCGGGGCTGAACCTAAACCCCGAGCAGGAGACGGTGCTATCGCGCCTGACTTCAATGCTGGATGGGTTCAGCTGCCACCTGCTGGAGGGCATCACCGGCAGCGGCAAAACCGAAATCTACCTGCAACTGATCACCGTCTGCCTGAACCGGGGGAAGCAGGCCCTGATACTGATACCGGAGATCGGCCTCACCCCACAAACCCTGCAGCGATTTCAGCAACGATTTACCTCGGGTATCGCCGTATTGCACTCGGGGCTTAGCGACTCCCAGCGCTACCAGGCCTGGGAGGCCGCGCGCACCGGTAGCGCCAGCATCCTTATCGGTACCCGCTCCGCTGTATTTGTGCCCATGCTGCGACCGGGCCTTATTATCGTTGACGAGGAACACGACGACTCCTACAAACAGCAGGACGGCTTTCGCTATAGCGCCAGGGACGTGGCCATCAAGCGTGCACAGCTGTCGGGCTGCCCGGTACTGCTTGGCAGTGCCACACCCTCCCTGGAGACTATCAATAATGTACAGGCGGGCCGCTACCAATTGCATCGCCTGACCCAGCGGGCAGGCAGCGGGCGCCTGCCAGACATCCAGGCGGTCGACATCCGGCGACAGGGGCTGCAAGGAGGTTTATCGGCAACGCTGGTGAAAGCGGTAGACGACACCCTGCGGGCTGGCCAGCAGGCGCTGCTGTTTCTCAATCGCCGCGGCTATGCGCCCACCATGCAATGCCATGATTGCGGCTGGATCGCCGAATGCGACGCCTGCGATGCAAGACTCACGGTGCACCGCAGGCTCAGACGCCTGAGATGCCATCACTGCTGCGCGACGCGGCCGCTGCCACAGCAGTGCCCCAATTGCCTGGGCTCCTCCCTGCTGGCCTCGGGTCTGGGTACCGAGCAAACCGAGGAATTCCTCAAGCAGTGCTTCAGTGACTGGCCGGTGCACCGGGTGGACAGCGACTCCATGCAGAGTCGAGGCGCCATGCAGGAACTGGTCAGCGAGATCAACCGGGGGCAGGCTTGCATCCTGCTGGGCACCCAGATGCTGACCAAGGGCCACCATTTCCCGGGGGTAAGCCTGGTGGCGATCATCGATACAGACGCCATGTTGTTCAGCTCAGATTTTCGCGGTGAGGAACGCATGGCGCAGTTGCTTACCCAGGTAGCCGGACGCGCCGGACGCGCCGAGCACCCGGGCAAGGTGCTGATGCAAACACACTACCCGGATCACCCCACTCTGCAGGCGATGCTACACACGCCCTATGCGGAATTTGCCCGGGAATTGCTGCAGCGACGGCAGGCCGTGGGTATGCCACCGGCAGGACAACTGGTCATGATTCGCAGTGACTGCCGCGACGCACAACGGGGCGAGGACTTCCTGCGGCAGTTGCGAGAGCGCTGCGGGGGGAAGCTGCCCCCTGGTTGTGCCCTGATCGGGCCACTGCCCTCCCCGATGCAGCGCCGCGCAGGCAAATATCGCAGCCAGTTGCTGCTCACCGCTGCGGATAGGCAGCGGGCCCGCCAGGCCGCCAGGTTACTGGTGACACAGGCCGAGTCCCTGCCCGCCAGGGGCGACATGAAGTGGTCCATAGACGTGGACCCCACGGACGTTTTCTAGACTATGCCACCAAACAACCGCTGCACCGGGCACTGGCCATCCACCGCGGTAATGAGGATAATACGCGGCTGCCGGGTCGCAGACCCGCCTATCCATTGATGCAAACCAGGTATATCCCCGGATAATGAAGGAAGAACTTTCCCAGTTGATCCAGCAGGCGCTGGACTCATTGGTGGCGCAGGGCCATCTGCCACAGGACATCCAGCCACAGGTGCAGATCGACCGCACCCGCGATAAAAGCCACGGCGACATGGCGAGCAACATCGCACTGACCCTGGCCAAAGCGGCAAAAAAGCCACCGCGGGACCTGGCGCAGTTGATCTGCGAGGCACTGCCCAAGGTGAACCTGATCACCCGCACGGAAATCGCGGGTCCCGGGTTCATCAACTTTTTCCTCTCCCGGCAGAGTAACCAGGCTGTGGTCACGCGCATACTGGAAGAGCGTGACGCCTTCGGCAAAAATGATGCCGGGCAAGGGCGCAAAGTACAGGTGGAGTTCGTATCGGCCAATCCTACAGGACCACTGCATGTGGGCCACGGCCGCGGTGCCGCAGTGGGCGACAGCCTGTGCCGACTGCTGGCGGCCACCGGCTGGGACGTATCCAGCGAGTTTTACTACAACGATGCAGGCGCCCAGATACACAATCTCGCCCTGTCAGTACAGGCACGCTGCAGGGGTCTGCAACCTGACGATGACGCCTGGCCCGAGGATGGCTACCGCGGCGATTACATTGTCGAGCTGGCCGAATGCTACCAGCGCGGGGACAGGATCGACGCTGAAGATCGACACGTCACCGGCTCCGGCGACGCCGACAACCTGGAATCAATACGCCAATTCGCCGTGGCTTACCTGCGACGGGAGCAGGACCTGGACCTGAAAGCCTTCGGGGTACACTTTGATTTCTATTTCCTGGAGTCATCTCTGTACCAGAGCGGCGCGGTGGAAGCCGCGGTGCAATGCCTGATAGATAATGGCCATACCTACGAGCGCGAGGGAGCATTGTGGTTACGCACCACGGATTTTGGCGATGACAAGGACCGGGTGATGCGCAAGAGTGACGGCGGCTATACCTACTTCCTGCCGGATGTGGCCTACCACCTGAACAAGTGGCAGCGCGGTTTCGTGCGCGTCATCAACGAGCAGGGAGCAGACCACCACAGCACCGTCACCCGGGTGCGCGCCGGTTTACAGGCCCTGCAGCAGGGTATTCCCGAGGGCTGGCCAGACTATGTACTGCACCAGATGGTGACGGTGATGCGCGAGGGCGAGGAGGTAAAACTGTCCAAGCGCGCAGGCAGCTACGTTACCCTGCGCGACCTGATAGACGAGGTGGGCTGCGACGCAACGCGCTACTTCCTGGTAGCGCGGGCTGCCAGCTCACAACTGACCTTCGATATCGACCTCGCCCTGTCCCGGAGCAATGATAACCCGGTGTACTACATTCAATATGCCCACGCCAGGACGTGCAGCGTAATGCGCAAGCTGGAACAGCAGGGCTGGACATGGGATGCGCAAGGCGCTCTGGAGCACCTGAGTGAACTGGGGGAAGAACACGAAACAGCCCTGCTGCGCAGGCTGGATCGCTTTCCCGAGGTGGTCGCCAACGCGGCGACCAATAGTGAGCCACACACTGTCGCCACTTACTTGCGGGAGCTGGCGGGAGACTTCCACACCTGGTACAACGCACACAAGATGCTGGTAGAGGAGCAGCCCCTGCGGGATGCGCGGCTGGCACTGAACGAAGCGGTGCGCCAGGTACTGGCCAATGGCCTGGCATTACTCGGCGTTTCCGCACCGGAGACCATGTAGGCAATGGCACGGGATTACGCCAAGGGCAAACAAACCGCCGGCAAAAAAGCGCCGGCCCGCAAAAGGCCAGCCGCCAGGTCTGGCAAACAACCGGTTCGCAGCGGTGGCGCCTGGCGCTGGTACGGTGCCGGGGTTTTGACCGGTGTATTTTTGAGCTTCCTGCTATACCTGGGCACTCTGCCGACTCCCGGAGATGGGGACAGGGTGCAACAGGGCGAGGCAGAAGTGGTCAGTTCGCCGCCAAAACCCCGCTTTGACTTTTACACCCTGCTGCCGGAACAATCTATTGACGTTGACGTGGAACCCGCCGAGATGGCCAAACCACGCAACACCGTGGCGGCGGGTACTGAGGTCTACCTGCTGCAGGCGGGATCCTTTCGCCAGAAAGATGATGCGGACCGCCGCCGGGCAGAGTTGTTGTTGCTGGGGCTGGAGCCTAAAGTGGAGGAGGCCAGCGGCGACAATGGTCGCTGGTTCCGCGTCTACCTGGGCCCCTTCGAGTCCCACTCCAGAATGGCCAGGGCACGCGGCCTCACCGCCGCACAGGACATCGATACCCTGGTACTGAAACGCAGCAAGCCCTGATACTTCAAGGGCACTTGAAATTTCCCCAGGGCCCCCCATATCTCACAGACTGCAGCAGGAGAACCCGCTTGGAACAATACCGAGGTACCACCATACTCTCAGTGCGCCGCGGCAACAGCGTTGTCATCGGCGGCGATGGTCAGGTGTCCATGGGCAACACCGTCATGAAAGGCAATGCCCGCAAGGTACGGCGCCTGCGCAAGGACCAGGTTATAGCGGGTTTTGCCGGTGGCACGGCGGACGCCTTCACCCTGTTCGAGTTGTTTGAGGCTCAGCTGGAAAAGCACCAGGGGCACCTGGTAAGGGCCGCGGTAGAATTGGCCAAAGCCTGGCGTACCGAGCGCGCCCTGCGCCAACTGGAAGCATTGCTGGCTGTAGCCGACAAGAACACATCCCTGGTCATCACCGGCAACGGAGACGTGATCGAGCCGGAAGATAACCTGATAGCCATCGGCTCCGGCGGGCCATTCGCCCAGGCAGCGGCCCGGGCACTGCTGGACAACACCGAACTGGATGCCCGCACCATTGTGGAGAAGGGTCTCGGTATCGCCGGGGATATCTGCATCTACACCAACCACACCCGGACCATCGAACAACTGGATTTTTAGGTTCCCCTATGTCGAATATGACCCCCCGGGAAATTGTTTCCGAGCTGGACAAACACATCATTGGCCAGGACGAGGCCAAGCGCGCAGTGGCTATCGCCCTGCGCAATCGCTGGCGCCGCATGCAACTGCCCGAGGAGCTGCGCGCCGAGATCACCCCCAAGAATATTCTCATGATCGGACCAACCGGCGTCGGCAAGACGGAAATCGCCCGCCGCCTGGCCAAGCTCGCCAACGCACCTTTCGTCAAGGTGGAGGCCACCAAGTTCACCGAGGTCGGCTACGTGGGTCGCGATGTGGAGTCTATCGTGCGCGACCTGGTCGATGTCGCAGTCAAGATGTACCGCGAACAGGAGATGAGCCGGGTGAAGTTCCGTGCCGAGGAAGCGGCGGAAGAGCGGGTACTGGATATCCTGCTGCCACCCGCTCGCGACAGCGAACCTGGCAGCTCATCCAGCACGCGGCAATTGTTGCGTAAGAAGCTGCGCGAGGGCGAGCTGGACGACAAGGAAATAGAGGTCGAAATCACTGCCAATGCGCCGGGCATGGAAATTATGGCGCCGCCGGGCATGGAGGAAATGACCAACCAGCTGCAAAGCATGTTTTCCAATATGTCGCGGCAGCAGCGCAAGACCAGCAAAATGCCCGTAAAGGCAGCCTTCGCAGCACTGTGCGAGGAAGAGGCGGCTAAAATGGTCAACGAGGACGAGTTGAAACAAAAAGCGGTGTCTGCGGCAGAACAAAATGGCATCGTATTCCTGGATGAACTGGATAAAGTGGCCAAGCGCGCTGAAGGTGCAGGTGCAGACGTATCCCGTGAAGGGGTACAGCGTGACCTGCTGCCACTGATCGAGGGCTGCACCGTCAGCACCAAGCACGGCATGATCAAAACCGACCACATCCTGTTTATCGCCTCGGGGGCATTTCACCTGGCAAGACCCTCGGATTTGATCCCGGAGCTGCAGGGCCGACTGCCCATTCGCGTGGAGCTATCGGCCCTTACACCGGAGGATTTCGAACGCATCCTGACCGAGCCCAGCGCCTCGTTGACAGAGCAATACCAGGCACTGCTGGCAACCGAGGGCCTGCAGGTGGAGTTCAGCAAAGATGGCCTGCGCCGCATCGCGGAGACCGCCTGGCATGTGAACGAAAAAACTGAAAATATCGGAGCACGCAGGTTACACACGGTGATGGAGCGCCTGCTGGAGGAGACTTCCTTCAGCGCGGCGGATGCCGGCCTGCAGGACACACCACTGATGGTGGACGCGGCTTATGTGGACCAGCAGCTACAGGAATTGAGCGAAGACCAGGATCTGTCGCGCTTCATACTCTAAGCGGAGTCACCTTGAACGATAAGATCGCTATACCCCAAAGTATCAAGCTGCATACCCGCTCCAGGGAGCTGGAGCTGGTTTACGCGGACGACCTGCGCTTCGCCTTGCCCTGCGAATATTTGCGCGTCTTCTCCCCCTCCGCAGAGGTACGCGGCCACGGTCCGGGGCAGGAAGTACTGCAGGTAGGCAAGATCAATGTCGCTATCCAGGAAATAAAGCCCGTCGGCAACTACGCCCTGCAGCTGGTCTTCGACGACGGTCACGATACCGGCATCTATTCCTGGGACTATCTGTACCAATTGGGCAGCCAGCAGCAACAGCGCTGGCAACACTACCTGGAGCAACTGGACGCCGCGGGCGCCAGTCGTGATCCCGAGGTCCAGGTTCTGCACTTCGACCCCTGATAATCCAGCTGTCGCCACAACCTGACCCGGGGGCGCACATCGGGGTACAATAGCCCGCTGCTTTAGACGCGGGCGGAGAACCCATGACTGAAAAAGACACAACGCACTTCGGCTACAAGGAAGTAGACAAAGAAGACAAGGCCGGCATGGTCGCCGATGTATTCCACTCGGTGGCGGCGCGCTATGACCTGATGAACGACCTTATGTCCGGTGGCGTCCACCGTATCTGGAAACGCTTTACCATCGAACTGAGCGGTGTGCGCAAGGGCAACGCCGTTCTTGATATTGCCGGCGGGACCGGTGACCTGGCCGCCCGCTTTGCTGAAATCGTGGGCCCGGAGGGGCACGTGGTGCTGGCCGACATCAACGACTCCATGTTGCAGGTAGGCCGCGACAAGCTGCTGGATAAAGGTCTACAGGCCAATCTCGAATTCGTCCAGGCGGATGCGCAATTTCTGCCTTTCCCCGACGACAGCTTCGATTGCATTACCATTGCCTTCGGCCTGCGCAACGTCACCGACAAGGACCAGGCCCTGCGCGCTATGCTGCGTGTCTTGAAGCCGGGCGGCCGCCTGTTGGTACTGGAGTTTTCCAAGCCGCAAAATGAACTGCTGGGCAAGGCCTACGACACCTACTCATTCCGCGTGCTGCCGTTTATGGGTCGCCTGGTGGCCAACGACAGCGACAGCTACCAGTATCTGGCAGAGTCCATCCGTATGCATCCCGACCAGGATACCCTCAAGGACCTGATGGAAGACGCCGGATTTACCCGCTGCGAGTACCACAATATGACCGGCGGCATCGTGGCGCTGCACAAGGGTACCAAGGCCTGAAATGAGCGGCCGCATCAACCCGACCCTGCACACGGCAGCGCTGGCAGCCCTGGAGACAGCCCTGAATCGGGCCCTGCAGTTGGCGCCCGCAACGGCCGCGAAGCTGGCAAACTTGCAAGACTGCGTATTCGCACTGCACTGCACTTCTCCCGCTGTAGAGGTTTACCTGCAACCCGGCGCCAGCGGAATTCGCCTCATGGGCATTTACGAGGGGCCGGTCACCACCAGCGTGCGCGGACAGGCTTCGGATTTCGCCGAGCTGGCGACCGCCGAGGATCCCGCGGCCACGCTGATTAACGGGTCCCTGGAACTTCACGGCGATAGCGCTCCCCTGATAGAGCTGCAGAAGGCATTGTCTGGCCTGGATATGGACTGGGAGGCCCCACTGGTGGACAGCCTGGGAGATGTCGCCGGCCACCAGGTGGCACAGGCATTGCGCGCCGCTATTGGCTGGGGCAGCCAGGCGTCCTCCAGCCTGACCCGCCAACTGGACGAATTCATCCACGAGGAGGCGCGGCTGACGCCCCCGCAGCTTGAACTGGAAGACTTCTACCGCGATGTGCAGGAGCTGGCACTGCGCGTAGAGCGACTGCAGTCGCGAACCCAACGCCTGCGCCGACGTGTGCGGCAGTTGCAGGGCTGATCGATGTCTCGCGTCGCGCGCCTGGCGAAAATTATACGCATCATCGGACGCTACCGGTTGGATGAATTCATAGATCCAGAGCGTTTGCCCACCTTGCCGCGGACGGTCCTGCGCTGCGCCCCCTGGAGATTGCACCGCGCCCCGGCCCTGCCGCGGGGTGTACGCCTGCGCCGGGCGCTGGAAGAGCTGGGCCCTGTTTTTATCAAGTTCGGGCAGATGCTCTCTACCCGCCGCGACCTGCTACCGCAGGACATCGCGAACGAGCTGGCCAAGCTGCAGGATGATGTACCGCCCTTCCCCCAGCAACAGTCCATCAATATTATCGAAACCGCGCTGGGTAAACCGGTCACCGAGTTATTCGCCTCCTTCGAGGCCACACCCATGGCCTCCGCCTCGGTAGCACAGGTACACGCGGCCACACTGCACAGTGGTGAACAGGCGGTGGTGAAGGTCGTGCGCCCGGATATCGAAGCTGTGATTCGCCAGGACCTCGCGCTGATGTTCACCCTGGCAAGACTGGTGGCGAAATACCTGCCCCAGGGGCGCCGCCTGCGCCCGGTGGAAGTCGTCTCCGATTACCAGCTGGTGATCCTGGACGAGCTGGACCTCAGCCGGGAGGCCGCCAACGCCTGCCAGTTGCGACGCAATTTCGAAGGCAGCAAGCTGGTCTATATCCCGGAGGTCTACTGGGACTACACCTGCCGCAACGTGTTCACTATGGAGCGTATTTCCGGCATTCCCGTCACCGATATGGATACCCTGCGGGAAAAAGGTGTCGACCTGAAAGTGCTGGGCGAACGCGGCGTGGAGATATTTTTCACCCAGGTTTTTCGCGACAGCTTTTTTCACGCAGACATGCACCCTGGTAATATTTTTGTGGACGCCAGCGATCCCGCTGACCCCACCTATATCGCGGTGGACTGTGCCATCGTGGGCAGTTTGTCTGATTCTGACCAGTATTACCTGGCGCGCAACCTGCTCGCCATCTTCCAGCGTGATTACCGCGAGGTAGCACAGTTACACGTGGAGTGTGGCTGGGTGCCCCCACAAACCCGCGTGCAGGATTTCGAATCTGCAATGCGCGCCGTGTGCGAGCCGATTTTCGAGCGGCCCCTGAGCGAGATATCTTTCGGGGAGTTACTGGTCTACCTGTTTCGCACGGCGGGTCGCTTCGACATGGAGGTTCAGCCTTCGCTGGTACTGCTGCAGAAAACCCTGTTAAACATCGAGGGTCTGGGCCGTCAGCTGTACCCCGAATTGAACCTGTGGGACACGGCACAGCCCTTTCTGGAGGAATGGGTGCAGGAACGCTATTCACCACAATCCGTTTTCAAACGCCTGCAGCGCCATGCGCCATCCTGGCTGGAACAACTGCCGCAGCTGCCCGACGTGGTCATGGACAGCCTGCAGCAGTCCAGGGAGATCGAGCAACGCTTTACCCAGCAGCAGCGTCACATGAACGAGCTGCAGCAACAGTCCAGTACCAGGGTAGCCCGGCAGCGCCGCTATACTGTCGCAGCCATAGCCTGTATCGCCGCGGCGGTCAGCGTCTTTCCCGGTGCCTGGCAGCAGCTGTCCCAGGCACCGCTGATCAGTTGGCTGCTGGGGGCACTGGCACTGGGGCTGCTGTGGCCCAGGGTATCCTGAGCCAGTGTCCCGGGCATGCCCTTGTGCCATAATGGGTACTTGTCGAGAGTTTATGTATGACTGACCCCAACGCGCTGCGCGACCGGATCAAGTGGAATGACCAGGGCCTGGCGCCGGCTATAGCCCAGGACTGGCGCACCGGTGAGGTGCTGATGCTGGCCTGGATGAATGCCGAGGCACTGCAGCTCACTATTGCCGAGGGGCGAGCCATCTATTGGTCGCGATCAAGGGGAGCTTTGTGGCGTAAGGGCGAGGAGTCGGGCCATGTACAGCATCTAAAGGAACTGCGCATAGATTGCGATGCGGACACAGTATTAATGAAGGTAGAGCAGGTGGGGGGCATTGCCTGCCACACCGGCAGGCGCAGCTGTTTTTACCAGAAGTTTGCAGACGGCGACTGGGTGGAAACAGATACGGTCATCCGCAACCCAGAGGATATTTACGGGAAAGGAACATGAGTAACGTACTGGAACAACTGGCTGCAACCCTGGCGGCGCGCAGGAACGCGGACCCCGAACAATCCTATGTGGCCAGCTTGCATCGGGAAGGACTGAACAAAATCCTGGAAAAAATTGGCGAGGAGTCCACAGAGCTTATTCTCGCGGCAAAGGATTTTGAAGCGGACGCAGACAGCCAGGCGCTGGTAGGCGAGGTAGCCGACCTGTGGTTTCACAGCATGG
>Ga0316191_10001813_pt1 | contig 15242 bp, 12 predicted proteins | sample Eddworburr2cm_MG_FD_204928 | JGI IMG/M metagenome (GOLD analysis project Ga0316191, IMG submission 204928) | Coastal sediment microbial communities from Maine, United States - Eddy worm burrow 2 cm | ecosystem: Environmental > Aquatic > Marine > Coastal > Sediment | place: USA: Maine...
TTCTCTATGTCTAAGGGCACGTGTCACCATATATAGCCTTTATCTCCGCTGGACATCGTGCGTTCCATCGCGGAGCATCGCCTTGCATAGATTCAATACATTCCTACCTTTATCCAATTCATTGATATCCTCCTTAATCTAAACGTTATTAAAAGTGGCGGCTCAATTGTGCTTGTGCTATTTTTCATCCCGTACAATGCACGCTGTTATCTATTGCTGAAAATTTAGAACAACTCTGGCAAGGACGGTCCGATCCGGCAAAAATGGATTAAATTTGCCGCATCGATCTACTGTCGAACTTGTCTGAGATTAACGCTATAGGAAGCCCAAAGATAAATTCATAACCGTAATTTCATGTTCAAATGCTCCCCCTGGTCCAACTACAAATTTTGTATCAGGCGCCAGACACCTTGCTCATACTATCGAAAACGGCAGTTCGAGTTTTTGCGAGCAACATCAGCGTTAGGTTCCCGTTGCCATTTTCCAACATATTTAGCAATTAATGTGCCACATTGTGGCATTTGATATTTTTTTTGGAATCGGTTAATATATGTGTTTGATATATTAATTTAATTTTGTTTTAGATAGCTTTCGCAGAGAAGCTGTCCGGGAGAGATGAGCTCAGTTTAATGTAAAGCGGATTTACAGTTTTGAATCTTTCGTTGTAGATCTGTTTGACACCCCGCGAATCGATCCATTTCTAATTCTATGCGCCCGTGACTCGGAAAGGAGATTGAAAAAATAGATGTTAAACAGCAGAGGAGAATTTTTTCAGAGAAAAATTTGAGTAGGTCAGGATTATTATTTGGACGAGAAAATCGACCGTATCTGACATATTTTCAGTAACTTATACAACGTCTGATAATAAGAATTATGTAAATTTTTAAGGAATAGATAAAGTGAATCAGTATACATTTCTAAAGGTTATTATCTGTTTATTTCAATTATACTTTAATATTTTAGGAGCACTAATTTTACACCCTTCTCTATGATGGATTCAACAAAAAACATCTCAATGGTCTGGTGATCATGGAATATTTTTCGTCATTTTTTTTAAAATTGAATAATCAACGTCACAATTTTGCATGATATTCTATGTGCTTAGGATTTTTAACTTTACATGGCCTCAAACTTCCACCCCCATCAAGAAATTCCCAATCGCCATTGCCAACCTCTCGGGCTCAAGGGGCGGATTACAGATTATGTAAACTTTTTTGTGAAGCGCTTCATCGGCCAATTGATCACGAAGCTACCAAATAGATGCACGTTGCCTTGCACTCCAAATGCCAGCAAATCATAATACCGCCACTGGTCGCCGCCGATGGCCTGGACGACGGCGGCGTTGCCGTTCTTAGCTCCGTCTGCCAGTTCACGCAAGCAAACGCGGCCCCCGGCTCACTTTCAAACAAGGGGGGCTGTCTTGAACGGAACCGGTCACCACGCTGGAGGCTGATGGCGTCGGCGAACTGCTGATGCAGTCCGGGAATTTCAGCGATGGCAGGGCGACCTCGGTTCACGTCGGCCCTGAAGAGGGCGCCTACCAAATAAAATACGTGATCAACTCGTTACCCGCAGCTGATCCCATTGTCAGTTGAAATTATTTCAAAGTCTTCAACAAGTTCTTGAGGTCCTGGACGGACTCGGCTGATTTTTGTAAGGCCTGTTGTTCTTCTTCGGTAAGGGTTATCTCAATGATTTCTTCAATACCCGCGGCCCCCAGCTTTACCGGAACACCAATAAAAAGATCTTGGATGCCGTATTCCCCTTGCAGATAGGCGGCACAGGGAAGAATTTTCTTTTTGTCTTTTAATATGGATTCGGCCATTTCCACCGCAGCGGAGGCCGGTGCATAGTAGGCGCTGCCTGTTTTCAGCAGTGCGACAATCTCCGCGCCGCCATTGCGGGTTCTTTCAACCAAGGCATCGATGCGATCTTTTGCAAGAAGTTCTGTAATGGGTATGCCGGCAACCGTGGAGTATCGGGGTAACGGAACCATGGTGTCCCCATGTCCGCCAAGCACAAACGCGTGGGTGTTCTCAACCGAAACGTTCAGCTCCATGGAGATAAACGCTCTGAATCGGGCGGAATCCAGCACGCCGGCCATACCGATGACTCTTTGTTTGGGAAACCCGCAGGTATCATAAGCAACGTGACACATGGCGTCCAAAGGGTTGCTGACAACAATGATAGTGGCTTCGGGAGAACGGGAGGCCACCTCTTGGGTGACATTTTTCATGATTCCGGCGTTGGTGCTGATGAGATCATCCCGGCTCATGCCGGGTTTGCGCGGAATTCCGGCTGTGATGATGACGATATTCGAATCTGTCGTTTCATCATACCCGTTGGTTCCCGTGAGATGGGAATCATGTTTTTCGATGGCCGCCGCCTCAGTCAAATCAAGGGCCTTACCCTGAGGGACGCCTTCGACGATGTCCACCAAAACCACGTCGCACAGCTGCTTTTCAGCCAGCCGTTGGGCGGCGGTGGCACCAACATTGCCGGCCCCGACTACGGTAACTTTCTTGTCCATGATATGCTCCTCCTGCATTTAAATTTAAAAGATCGATCTGAACCCAATTTAAAATTGAACCCTTGGCCATACTTCATTGATAGATAGAATTTTATGTTAAATCGCCGGATTTAAATGAAGAATATTTAACAAAATATGTTATAATGTCAACATAATTTCAAAACTCGTCATTTCTTTTACAATCGGGCAAAATTCGGAACTACTGATGTGTCGGAGAATCTGATGCAATCCAAATGTCTTTGGTCGCACCAAAAATAATGGAATTCAGGCGAAGAGTTCAGACAAAACCGCTGCACCCGCATTCGACAAGGATCCTGACCGTCAATTTTTCGTGTTTATATGGTCGCCGCTTGTTGACAGGAGGTATTGAATAGGTTAGATATGCGTGGCTTAAAAAACGTATTCCAGTTCGGACGTGATTGTGATATGATAAATTTATTATTTCAAAGAGTTAATTCAAATGGCAATTGTTAATTTAAAGAAGAAACAAATCGAGTGCAAGATCGTTTATTATGGGCCCGGCCGGTGTGGTAAGACGACGAACCTTGAATATATTCACAAGGCCTACAAAAAACAAGTAAAAGGGGAGATGGTCTCTATCAACACCGATGGTGACCGGACCCTTTTTTTTGATTTTCTCCCTTTGGAGCTCGGTAAACTAAAGGGTTGTGATGTTCGGGTCCAGTTGTATACGGTGCCCGGACAGGTTCGCTATGAATCGACGCGAAAACTGGTCCTCAGGGGAGCGGACGGTATTATTTTTGTTGCCGATTCTCTGGAAGTGCGCCGCGAAAAAAATATGCTTGCGCTAAAAGATCTCCATCAAAACTTAAAAGAGTACAATTTAAGTATCTTCAAGTTGCCTTTGGTCCTACAATACAACAAAAGAGATCTCAGTGATGACAATATTGCGCTGATGCCTCTTAAGCAAATGGAACATGATTTGAATAGACAGTTGAAGGTTCCCAGTTTCCCGGGTAGTGCCTTAACAGGCAAGGGTGTTGGAAAAACACTCAATGCTTGCCTAAAGTTGTTATTAAAATCACTTCAAAATGAACTGAACTTGGGTGGTTAATTTTTTAATATGGCCGGCAATGTAGCCTTTGCAGGCAATTTAAGTTTTCTTAATTTAGGTGAGCTGATGCAGCTACTTGGTACCACCGACTGCACCGGTACACTCTTCATAAGCAGCGACTACGCTTCCCAGCCGGGCGTCATTTACGTTGAAAAAGGCAATCCGATAAATGCCGCCAACGGCGCCAAGACCGGACTTGATGCGCTGTTCTCCTTATTTGGCTGGATAGAAGGACAGTTCGAATTTATCCAAGAGGACATCACCTGTGAAAAGGTGATTACCCAGAGCCGTATGGAAATCATCCTGGATGGTCTGCGGCTGCTGGACGAGGGCAAGGTAGAGGTTCTTGGACCGGCGGCCGCTGAATCCGAGACCGAACCAACGGCTGTCAAATCAGGCTCAATACCCATGATTAGGGGGCCTTTGGTAGACTACTCTTATGTGGTCGATGAAGAAGGCTTCTATGATGGCGACGAAATTGTGCAGGAAGGCAATCATGGAAACTGGATTTGGGTTATACTTGAGGGTGTTGTCGAAATTTCCAGGCAAACACCCAAGGGCACTTTGAAAATACTCAGAATCGGCGAAGGTGCCTTTTTGGGCAGCGTCAATGCCCTGTTAAAGGGAGACAATGTTCGTAGTGCGACCGTTACAGCAATTGGAAACGTTCAGCTAGGTATGTTGGATTCACAGCTGATGACGAGTGAACTGGCCAATTTATCCGTTGATTACCGGGAATTCGTCAGAGGCCTTGATGAACGGCTGAAACAGGCTACCAACATGGCCGTTGATATCTATGCCGAGGATAAAAAAATCGCCAAACTTGTTAAGGGAAAGAAAATCCTGATTAAGCAGGGGAAAGATGAAAAACGGCTGTTCCGGGTTCGTTCCGGACAGGCGTATATCGCCCGCGAGATCGATGCAGGCGCTGTAACGGTCGCTTGTCTGCAAAAAGGGGATTATTTCGGACATATTCCCTTTCTGGATCTGGGACAAGAGCCCTTTTCGGCATCCGTCTATGCGTCGCCCGATCTTAAATTAAGCTCCGAGGACCCATCAGAACTCCGAAGAGAACATGATAAACTTTCATCAACCTTAAAAAACATACTCGCACATCTGTCTACCAGCATTTCCGTTACCACGCTGACGACATGTGAATTTTATAAAAAAATGTTGGCCGCGAATTCAAAATAATAATCTAACAGCCCTATTGGGAATTAAGAACCATGACCTCTGAAGACAAAAGAAAACACCAGCGTATTCCCTCACTCAACCTTTCATATATCTGCCTTGACGAGAACAATAATATTGTCAAAGAGGGAATGGGCAGAACCTTGAACATCTCCGAGTCAGGGATATTGCTTGAAACTCAATTTCGGATCGAATTGGAATATCTGGTCATCATGACGATTGCCCTGCAAGAAGATTTACTGGAAATAAAGGGAAAACCCATTCATACCAAATCCAATAAGGAGGGGAAATTCGAAGTAGGGATAGAGTTTCTCGAACCGGATCAGGATTCAATCCAGCTTTTGAAAAATTTTATCGCTAAATATGATTCATATTCTCTCTAAATTTGATTCCCGGAAAAAATAAACCGGAGGAGGGGGCACAAGAGCGCGCCGCAACGGAAAAAGGAGCGAAGATAGATGAAAACAGCTGTCAACGAAACGGATTTTCAGGATATAGACCTGATCAAGCGGGGAAAAGTCAGAGACATCTACGACCTTGGAGAAAACTTATTAATGGTGGCCAGCGATCGAATTTCCGCATTTGATGTGGTCATGCCGGATCCGGTTCCGGATAAGGGAATCATTCTAACCCAGATTTCTCTTTACTGGTTTGAAATAATGAAGCCGATCATCGAAAATCATGTGATATCGGCAGATATAAATGATTATCCTGCGGTTTGCCGACCCTATGCGGAAACCTTGCGCGGCCGCAGCATGCTGGTAAAAAAAACAGAACCGCTGTCAATTGAATGTGTCGTTCGAGGCTATATATCCGGGTCCGGATGGAAATCCTATCAGGAAACAGGCAGTGTTTGCGGGATCCAGCTGCCAGGGTTGTTACGGGAATCGGACCAATTACCTGAACCGATTTTTACGCCATCAACCAAGGAAGAGCTTGGGGCTCATGATATCAATATTGACTTTGCAGAAGCCGGAAAGAGAATCGGATCAGAGCTTGCTGCCAAGGTAAAAGACCTGAGCCTATCCATCTACAAAAAAGGCTCTGAAATGGCCCTTGAGAAAGCAATCATTATTGCCGACACCAAATTTGAATTTGGCCTTTTGGGAGACAAACTCATTCTCATCGATGAAGTCCTGACGCCGGATTCATCCAGATTCTGGCCCAAGGATGCCTATCAACCCGGCGGCTCGCAACAAAGCTATGACAAGCAATATCTTAGAGACCATCTCCTATCCGTCAGCTGGAACAAACAACCGCCTGCCCCTTCGCTACCGGAAGATATTATCCGAAACACCCGAAAAAAATATCTGGAAGCGCTGACTCAACTGACCGGCGACGACCATGGGCTGAGGTTATGAAAGCCATGATATTTTCGTGCTGTTATTTTTAATAAGTACTCCCACTTTCATTACTCATAATTCCGATACATTTGAACTATATGCGGGAGTCAACCGTCCAATCAGCTCATTTTCAAACGATACCCCTGTCCCGGATAGACCTGCAAGATGATTCCTTCCGTATCACCACCCGGACAGATGTCAGTGATCTGTTGGGATCCATTCAGTACGACGGTCTCATAACGCCGCCCCTGCTGATCAAAAAGAGTTCCGCTTTTATCATTGTCAGTGGTTTTCGCCGTATCGCCGCCTGTCTGAAACTCGAATGGAAGGAAATCACCGCACGTGTCCTGATACCGAATGTTGCAGCGCTCGATTGTCTGCGCCTGGCCATTGCTGAAAATGCCCTTCAGAGATCTCTGAATCTCATAGAAACATCCCGCTGTCTGCGCAAGCTTTCATTCTATATTGCCGACACCAGGCATCTGTCAGAATCGGCATCAAGCCTTGGATTACCTGACAATCCATCGATCATCGACAAAATCAAAGATCTCAGTCTTCTTCCGTGGCCGATTCAATCCAGTATCCTGACCGACACCATTTCACTGGCGATGGCCAAGGAATTAGAATCCATGGAAGCTGACTTGGCAATTGCCTTCGTCCGGTTATTTGAGCAGTTAAAAATAGGGCTCAACAAACAAAGAGAAATCCTTACCATGGTCAAAGAAATCGGCCGACGGGATGGTCTTTCCAGCCAAAAGGTGATGGCAGAAAAACGTTTCATTGAAATTATGACCCAGCGGGATCTTGATCGAGGCCAAAAGAGTCGCCAATTACGCGCTTATTTACGGCGACGCAGATATCCCCGAATTGCCGAGGCAGAAAAAAAATTTGATTTTCATCACAAAAATCTGAATCTCGGCAATGACATCAAATTAATCCCTCCCAAAGAATTTGAAGCCAATCTCTATGGGTTGAATCTGACGTTTACTAGTCTTGAGCAACTCAAAATCCTCCAAACCAAATTAAACAGAATAATTCAGCTGCCCGATTTTAAAAAAATTATTGAATAAATATTACTTGACAAAGATGATCTATCAATTATAGTTAAAAATATGTAATAAATAAGGTTCATAAGATTATGGGAATACAGGAAAGAAAACAGCGAGAGCGCGAAAGAAGACGCCAGCAGATTATCGTGGCTGCCAAACGGGTATTCTCTGAAAAGGGGTATTCTAAGTCGACCATGGAAGACATTGCCAGGGAAGCGGAGCTAAGTCCCGGAACCCTCTACCTCTATTTTAAAAATAAAGATGAACTTTACGCTTCGCTGTCTCTGCGAATACTGCAATATTTAAATATCAGGCTGGAGGATGTAAAAAGGGAAAAGGATGTTGAGCCCCGCAAAAAAATTGCAGCCATCAAAGAAGCCCTGTTCGATGTCTACCAGTTTGACCCCATGATACTGATCAATATGTTTCATCTCCAATCCAGTGAAACGCTCAAAAACTTATCCTCACCGCTGCTTGAAAATATCACGGAACTTTCTCGCAATTCGCTTACCATCCTGGCCGCAATATTTGAAGATGATACTGGCCAAGATAGGTATGCCAGCCACCATCCCACCGCCATAGCAGATATAGTATGGTCTCTGTTCACCGGGGTTGTTCTATGGGAAGAAAGCAAACGCATGATCGATAATGAAAAAGACTTCTTGAGGCAAACCCTAGATGTGGCCTTCGAAATATTTTCCCGCGGAATTACCCGCTGACCCCAGAAAGCCCTCTGACTGAACGCTACTCTCAGAAAATAATCAATCATTTAAAAATACGGAGATCAATCTCCATGGCCATTCAAACGCTCTACGTCGACCGGAAGATTGCTGATTTTCCCCAGGTAGACGCCATCGCACGACGCCTGGACCTGACGCCCGAAATCGTATCGGACCCTCGGGAGGTCTACAATCCTGTTTCGGCCGCTGCTGATCCCGTCAAAAAGGGCAAATCAGTGTTATATCTTACTTACAACAGAGGCGCTTTCATCAAGACCTGCCCGGGCACACGATCCTATACCTGCTGCGGTTATCAAATTTTGCATGTCGGAACCTATTGTCACATGGACTGCACATACTGCATTCTGCAATCCTATTTTCATCCCCCTGTACTCCAGTATTTCGTCAATCACAGCGATCTTTTTAAGGAACTGGAAACAATTTTTGCAGACAATACTTTACATCGACTGGGAACCGGTGAATTTACCGACAGTTTAATCTGGGAGTTGTGGACCGATCTTTCAAATCGATTGGTCCCGGCTTTTGCAGCCCAAAATTCCACCGTCCTGGAACTGAAAACTAAAACGACGGCCATTGACAAGCTTGAGTCGCTCTCGCACAATCGCAAAACCATCATGGCCTGGTCGGTCAACACTCCCCGGATTATTGCAGAGCAAGAGCGCCAAACCGCAGCGCTTTCGGCCAGGTTAAAAGCAGCCGCCAAATGCGAATCCTGGGGATACCCCCTGGCTTTCCATTTTGATCCGATTCTGATCTATGACGGGTGTGAAGCAGACTACGAAGATGTTGTCAAACAGATATTCTCTAATGTCTCAGCTGATAACATTGTGTGGATCAGCCTGGGCACGTTTCGCTTTATGCCGGCGCTCAAGCCGCTTATTGAGAAGCGCTTTCCCAAATCCAACATTATCTACGGGGAATTTATCACGGGCCTCGATGGAAAAATGCGATATTTTAAGCCGTTGAGAATAGAGATCTATCAAAAAATCATCGCCTGCATTCGCGCCTATGCGCCCCGCGTATTGCTTTATTTTTGTATGGAGGATGATGAGGTTTGGCAAAAATCCCTGGGATTTACAGCATCTGAACGAGGTGGACTCTCAAAAATGCTTGATGATCAGGCAATTAAGAAATGCAACCTCATGAATGAATGAATATTGTCGATTGAATATTGAACATTTAAGGTCCTCCGCAGGTCAACAATTAGAAACCATAAAATGACAGAATACCTAAATTCGACATCAGTCAATCGACATCCGACATTCTATCGCTGCCTTCGTTTCATTCTGTCGGTCATGTTCTTGTTTCTTGCGGCGGCAGGATATTCATCCGCGCAGAAGCGGTATACCGTAAAATGGGTAAACGACGGTGATACGATCGTATTGACGAACCGGTGGCGGGTGCGATACATCGGAATCGATGCGCCTGAAATCGACCATCAAAACCAAAAGGCCCAGCCTTATGGCTACGAGGCCAGGTCATTTAACAAAAAACTGGTGTCGTCCGGCAAGATCAGCCTTGAATTTGACCGGGAGCGTCATGATCGCTACGGACGAGTGCTGGCATATATTTTTCTAGCGGATGGTTCCTTTTTAAACGCGCAGATGCTGGAAAATGGGTTGGCTTATTATTTATATCGAAGCCCCAACGTGAAATACGATAAGCGCCTGCTGAAAGCACAGCGGGATGGCATGAGAGCTCAAAAGGGACTGTGGCGAAACTGGAAAGAAAAAAAAGGCAGTTACATCGGAAATCAAAGATCCAGGCGGTTCCACCGGGTGACGTGTCCAAATGCCAAAAAAATTAAGTGGAAAAACAGGGCCAGATTTTCCACCAAATGGGATGCCTTCCACTCTGGTTACGCCCCGGCGAAACAATGCATCAAAGAATTTTGGAGTTATGAGTGAAAAAAATGCCTAAAGTTGTAAAAGCTATCATGGATAGAAGACCTTAACTTTAGGCATTTTGAATTTTAGGCAATTTAGGCATTTTTTTATGCGTTGCTTTTATTCACCTCTTCCACGATTTTTTCGGCGATCTGGGCAGGCACTTCATCATAGTGTGAAAACTCCATGGTATACATTCCGCGGCCGCCGGTCATGGATCTGAGATCGGGTGCATAGGTCAGGAACTCCGCCATCGGCACATTGGCCTTGATGATCTGATTCCTTCCGGCATTGTCCATCCCAAGCACTTTACCGCGCCTGCTGTTGAGGTCCCCCATAATGTCTCCCATAAAATCTTCCGGCGTGGTGATGGTGACACTCATGATTGGCTCCAGCAAAACGGGTTGGGCGTCTTCACAGGCTTTTTTAAAAGCCAAAGAACCCGCCACTTTAAACGCCATTTCGGAGGAATCGACGGCATGAAAAGACCCGTAGTCAAGGGTCGCCTTAAAGTCGACGCAGGTAAAACCTGCCAGAACACCTTTTTGAGCGGATTCGATGATGCCTTTCTCCACCGCGGGAATGTATGTTTTGGGAATGGCGCCGCCGACGATGGCATCGACAAACTCAAAACCCTGTCCCCGGGGCAACGGTTCCATCTGGACCCAGCAGTCACCAAACTGACCATGACCACCGGTTTGCTTTTTGTGTTTTCCCTGAACCCTGACCTTCTTTTTTATGGTTTCTCGATAGGGGACTTTCGGGGTTTTCAGTATGGCTTCGACGTTAAATTTTCTTTTGAGCTTTTCGACGACCGTTTCGACATGAATCTGCCCCAAACCGGATAAAAGGATTTCTTTTGTCTCGGAAATTCGATCCAATTTTAAGGCCGGGTCCTCTTCCAGCAGCTTGGACAAAGAACTAAAAATCTTATCCTCGTCTCCCTGGGACTTGGCTTCAATGGCGAATGAAATCAATGTGGGCAGGGGTTCGGCACATTGATAGACAATTTTGTTGGCGTCTTCACACAGGGTGTCGCCGGTGACAGTTTCTTTGAGTTTTGCCACGGCAACAATGGCACCGGGTCCGGCACCACTTGCAGGCTTTTGTTCCTTGCCGGTGATGGTTAACAGTTGATTGAAGCGTTCTTTGGTTTCTTTGTTCGCATTATAGAATGTGCCGTCAGTCCCGAGTGTTCCGGATACCACTTTGAAAAAAGTCAAGCGCCCGGCATAGGGATCTGCCAGGGTTTTGATAACGAACCCGGAAAAAGGTGCCTCCGGGTCCGGCATTCGTTCAACCTCTTTTTCGGTGGCGGGATCAATCCCCGTTCTCGCACCTTGATCTGCGGGAGAGGGTAGGGCATCGACGATCAAATTCATCAACAGATCGATTCCAATGTTGCGGGTGGCGGATCCACACACCACCGGCACAAATATGCGGGCCAGCGTCCCTTTTCTCAAGGCCGCCGCCAATTCCTGCTCGGTGAGCGCTTCTCCTTCTAAATAACGCTCGACGAGCTCATCATCGGCCTCGGCAATATTTTCGATGAGATTTTCTTTCTCGGTATCTACCGATTCCTGCATATCTGCCGGAATTTCGACTTTTTGCGCTTTGCCGTTTTCATCGTATTCAAAGGCTTGGCCACTGATCAGGTCGACAACGCCTCTAAATTCAGCTTCCGTGCCGATGGGAAGCTGAAGGATTATGGGCTTGGGTTTAAAAATTTCGACGGTCTCTTGAAAAGTGCGTGAGAAATCAGCTCTTTCTCTGTCTAGTTTATTGATAAAAATAACACACGGTTGGTTGAATTCTGCAGCAAAATCCCAAGCTTGCTCGGTTTGGACTTTTATTCCGTCCACCGCATCGATGACCACGACAACGCCATCGGCCGCTTGAAGACAACTTCGGGTATCAGAGAAAAAGTTCTGATCACCGGGCGTGTCGATGAGGTTGGTGGTGTGCTTTTTCCATTCATATTGATGAAAACCAGAGCTAATGCTCGACTGTCTCCTGAGTTCTTCAGGCTCGAAGTCCATGGCGGTATTGCCGTCTTCCACCCGTCCCACTCGTTTAATGACCCCACTGTCATACAACATGGCTTCCGCAAGAGAAGTTTTCCCGGCTCCGGAATGGGCGACCAGAGCAATGTTTCTTAAACTTTCAAATTTTTCGCTCATCTATGCTCCTCTCTTAATCGATCCCTTTGGGTTATGGCTGCGCTTGACAAATTTTAAACTAACATTCCTAACTGTAAAACTGAAAAAAAGCAAGCTCAAAATCAGGTCAAATCCGATTAACGCTCCAGGAGGATAAAAAATTCACGATTTCCTTTCGGCCCAAGAATTGGCGATGGTAGCACTCCCCCCGATCTTAGTCCTTTGGCTTGAAAAAATGCAGATAAAACTTCGATCACCTCCTTATGAAGCGTTGCATCCCTGACAACCCCACCTTTACCGACTTGTTTTTTACCGACTTCAAATTGAGGCTTTATCAGTGCCAGGATTCGGGCGCCTCGGCCCATGAAAACAGTGACGGCAGGAACGACGATTTTCAGAGAAATAAAGGACACATCGATGGTCACCAGATCAACCGGATCGGGGATCGCTTCAGCCGCCATATGCCGAATATTGGTGCGCTCGATCACAACCACCCGCCGATCCTGTCTCAATTTCCATGCCAGTTGCCCGTATCCGACATCAACGGCATAGACACGAGCGGCACCGTGTTGCAGCAGGCAGTCGGTGAATCCTCCGGTGGAGGCGCCGACATCCAGACAAATACAGCCTTCCGGATTCAATTCCAGGGACTGTAAAGCCCCTTCAAGCTTCAAACCACCCCGGCTGGCATAGGGAATATCCTTTTCCTTTAGTAGAATGCCAGCGGTCGCCGGAACCAAAAAACCCGCTTTGCTCACGGGTCGGCTGTCTACCAACACTTTACCGGCCATGATCATGGCACGGGCTCGCTGGCGGCTTGGGGCTAGTCTTCTTTCAACCAGCAGCATGTCCAGTCTTTGTCTCTTTGTCGCCAAATTACGTATTTTTGTTCAATAATGGCTGATCCACAGGGCACGCCAGAGTCCATAGAGGCTTGACGCTCACACTTTTCTCCGTGCTCTCAATGTTCTCTCTGTGGTGAATAAATCCGTTTCCATCTTCATCAAACGCTTGGCTGCCCGCACAATATCAGGAACATCGATGCCGTACTCGGATCTTAAAAGCTTCTGAGGTCCGTGTTCGACAAAAACATCCGCGATACCGATACGCTCCATGTGGACACCGGTGACGCCGTTTTCACTGATTGTCTCCAGTACGGCGCTGCCGAATCCGCCTTGGCGAACATTCTCTTCAATCGTGATAATTCGCGGGATTTTTTCGGCGAGCGCACAAACCAAATCCACATCCAATGGTTTGACGAACCTGCAATTAACGACAGTGGCTGAAATACCATGATCCAGTAAAAGTTTGCGGGCTTCCAGAGCATCCCCGACCGGCCTGCCGATCGCCAGTATGAGAACATCATTGCCTTTGGTCAGAACCTGGCCTTTTCCGATAGTCAGCGGCTGTATTATTTCATCCAATGGAACACCGGTCGCACTGCCTCGGGGATAGCGAAAGGCAATCGGTCCGCCATAATTTAGCGCGGTGGCCAGCATGCGGCGCAATTCATTTTCGTCTGCGGGAGCCATCACGACCATGTTGGGTAGACTTCTGAGGTAGGACAGGTCAAAAAGCCCGTGGTGGGTAGAGCCGTCTTCGCCGACGATGCCCCCTCGATCAATGGCAAAAATTACCGGCAGTCGTTCCAAACAGACATCATGTAATATCTGATCATAAGCCCGCTGCAGAAATGTAGAATAAATCGCAATGACCGGTTGCATGCCTTCGGTGGCCAAGCCGGCCGCAAAGGTAACCCCGTGTTGTTCAGCAATGCCAACATCGAAAAATCGATCCGGATATTTTTGGGAAAATTCAGCCAACCCGGTCCCTTCGGGCATGGCGGCAGTAACGGCAACGATGCGCTCATTTTCTTCGGCCAGCTGGACCATCGTTCGGCCGAAAATCTCCGTGTAGGATGCAACCGGGTTCTTAGGATCAAGGCAATTCCCGGTTTCTATCTCAAAACAGCTGCATCCATGAAAATAGACCGGGTTTTTTTCTGCCGGGGGATATCCTTTTCCCTTTTGAGTGGTCACATGAAGCAGGACAGGCTCATTTAAATATTTTATATTATTTAAAATATCAATTAAATGATTTAATCTATGCCCATTGATTGGCCCAAAGTATTCGAAATTGAAGGCTTCAAACAACATGCCCGGTGTGGTGAAGGTTTTAAAGGATTCCTCGGTTCGTTTAGCAATTTGATAAATATCATCTCCGATTTTAGGCAAAGATTTCAGAAAATCTCCGAAATCTTTTCTGGCTTCCTGAAGCCTCTTGGAGGAAAACTTTCGGCTTAGAAAGGAGGAGAGGGCGCCAACATTACGAGATATGGACATATCGTTGTCATTTAAGATCACGATCAATTGCGAATTTTTAAATCGATCGCCGGCTTGATTGAGTCCTTCGAAGGCGATTCCGGCCGTCATGGACCCATCGCCGATCACGGCAATCACTTTTGATTTCTCTTTTTTCAAATGTTTGGCATGGGCCACGCCCAGGCCAGCCGATATGGAGGTGGAGCTGTGCCCGGTGGAAAAGGTGTCGTAGGGGCTTTCTTTTACGCGCGTAAAGCCGGATATGCCTTTAAACTGCCGAAGAGAGTGGAATTGACCGCGACGGCCCGTCAGTAGCTTATGGGCATAGGCCTGGTGACCGACATCCCAGATAAGCTTATCATTCGGTGTGTCAAAGACATAATGGATGGCAATCGTCAGTTCAACCGAACCGAGACTTGAGGCCAGATGGCCGCCGGTTTTCGATACGACCTCGACAATGACATTGCGGATTTCTTCCGCCAGAGTTGGTAGTTCTTTTCTTGAAAGTTTTTTTAAATCAGCAGGGGAATTGATGTTTTCTAAAAGAGAACGCAATTAGACTCCATTTAAATTTCGAAGTTAATCTACCGGTTCCATAGTAAATTCGTAACAAATAATTTCACCACGAAAAGCACGAAATACACAAAAAAATAAGAATTTTATCTACAAACATTTCGTGTGTTTTGTGTATTTCGTGGTAAAAAAAATATCCATGTAAAACTGACTTTTTATCAAAAACTTCAAGTGTGTGCAATGTCTCGTCCACGAGATTTTTAGCAAATCGTCTGTAATCTGAAATGTAAGGGGTTTATCCTTCGTCACCGTTTTCACCGGAGATCTCATCTTCAGTTGCGAAAGGTATCTCGGATGCATTTTTGCCATCCGAATCCCGCATCAGTAGGGTAATTCTTTTTTCGGATTCGTCCAATTTTTCAGAGCAATACTTTG
>Ga0316191_10001814_pt1 | contig 15239 bp, 10 predicted proteins | sample Eddworburr2cm_MG_FD_204928 | JGI IMG/M metagenome (GOLD analysis project Ga0316191, IMG submission 204928) | Coastal sediment microbial communities from Maine, United States - Eddy worm burrow 2 cm | ecosystem: Environmental > Aquatic > Marine > Coastal > Sediment | place: USA: Maine...
CAGAACGATGCCAATTGGATTGAGCCTGCCCAGAAAGGCCACGATGATCGCGGTGAACCCATAGCCTACGTTGAAGTCGATGGTCACCTGCCCTGCAGGGCCGGACACTTCGAAAAGCCCTGCAAGTCCGGCCAGCATCCCCGAAGCTCCCAAACAGAAAACCACAAGTCGCCCGGGATTGACGCCGGAAAAGCGCGCGGCGCGTGGCGCTTCACCCGTCACGCGAATGGCAAACCCCAGTTTATGGCGTGCAAACAAAACATAGGCGAAAATGACTGCGATCATGGCTGCCACAACGCCCCAGTGCATGCCTGATCCGGCTATGATTTCGGCGTTATGTGCCGATGGATATTGTTGCAGGTTACGACTTCCCGGAAAACCGAAACCCTCAGGGTTTTTCAATAATCCCAGTGACATGGATGCCAGAAACTGCTCTGCGACGTAGACCAGCATCAATGACACAAGAATTTCGTTGGTGCCGAATTTAACCTTTAAAAGGGCAGGGATCATCGCCCAAAGCATTCCCCCCAGAGCTCCTGCAACAACCATCAACGGGAAGATCAGAAAGCTTTCGGCGGGGTAAAACGCCAGACCGACGCCAGCCCCAAAAAGGGCGCCCATGATATATTGCCCCTCGGCGCCGATATTCCAGATGCCGGCCCTGAAGCCCAAACTGAGGCCGATGGCGATCAAGACCAAGGGTGCGCCTTTAATCAGCAGTTGCGGACGGTAGAAAAACGCAAACTCGCCAAACAACGGTTGCCAGAAAATTGTCACGATTGATTGAACCGGATCCTTGCCGAGAGCTGCAAACAATAACCCGCCAAAAAAGAAGGTCGCCAAGACCGCTAAAAGGGGCGTGGCGTAGGCAAAAGCCTTGCTGGGTTGGGGCCGTTTTTCAAACCTGATCATCTGCACACCTCATATATCCAAATGGATAAAAATACCGCCGCCGGAGGCACTAAATCAAACATGAGCAACCTCCATCCCGTGCGCCCCGCCCATCATCAAACCAATCTGTTCAACCGTTAAACCATCTGTGTCGCGGGGGTCGGAGAGCCGTCCCTCATTCAACGCAGCAAAACGGTCCGAAATTTCCATCAACTCATCCAGATCCTGACTGATGACCACCACGGCGGCCCCGGCTTGTGCCAGATCAAGCAGTGCTTGTCGTATCGCGGCCGCTGCGGATGCATCGACGCCCCACGTCGGTTGGTTGACAACCAATACCTCTGGCCGTTGCAATACCTCCCGCCCGATCACGAATTTCTGCAGATTGCCACCGGACAAAGACCGTGCAGCATTGGCAGGTCCCGGTGTGCGAACGTCAAATGCTTCGATAATGTTTTCCGCGAAAGTGCGCGCAGAGGGCCAGTCCAGAAAACCGTTCTTCTCCAGACCTTCGCGTACGGCACCCGTTAGCATCGCGTTTTCGGTCAACGACATATCAGGTGCCGCAGCATGACCCAACCGTTCTTCGGGCGCGGCAAGCAGACCGATGCGCCGTCGCTCTACGGGACCGGATTTGCCGATGTCGGTTCCTTGAAAATGCAACATGCCCGGCGGACTGCGCATTTCACCGGACAAGGCCGCCAAAAGCTCGTCCTGACCATTTCCGGCCACGCCCCCGATGCCAAGGACTTCGCCTTTCTGCAGCGTAAACGAAATATCGCGCAACGGCATGCCGAACGCCGAAGGAGAGGGGAGCGACAGGTTTTTCAGCTCCAACACCGTTTCACCTAGCGTGACGCCCGAGCGTTTCGGCGTAGTCAGTACTTTGCCGACCATCATCTCTGCCATATCGCGCGCAGTCGTGTCGCGGGGAATACAGTCACCAACGACTTTGCCCAACCGCAGGATTGTTGCTGCATCACACAGCGTTCTGATCTCTTCGAGCTTATGTGAGATATACAAGATCGAAGTGCCCTCATCGCGTAGCTTGCGCAGCGTTTCAAACAGGATATCGACCTCTTGTGGAGTAAGGACGGATGTCGGTTCGTCCATGATCAAAAGCCGTGGTGCCTGCAGCAAACAGCGAATGATTTCAACGCGCTGGCGTTCGCCGGCAGAAAGGTCGCCGACGATGCGATCGGGTGACAAAGGCAAGCCATATGTGTCGGACACGTCTCTGATCCGCTGTGACAGAGCGCCCATTTTTGGCGCATCTTCCATTCCCAACGCGATATTCTCGGCTACGCTGAGGGCGTCAAAAAGGGAAAAGTGCTGGAAAACCATCCCGACACCGGCAGCGCGCGCCGCGCGCGGTTCTGGCGGCGTAAAGGGCGCGCCGTGCAACATCATCTCGCCGCTGTCTGGTTTTACAAGACCGTAGATCATTTTGACCAAGGTCGATTTGCCAGCGCCATTTTCGCCCAGAAGCGCATGCACCTCGCCTTCGCCGATAGTCAAAGACACGTCATCGTTCGCGACAACGCCCGGATAGGCTTTGGTCAGCCCCTTTAAACTTAGCAAAGCTGTCATGCCGTTCCTTCCAGTTTTTGCGCCGCTCGGGGTGTGGCTATGAGGTCGTGCGCGACACCAATGGCAATCCTGTGGGGCTCTTTGCCCAAAAGCGGATCACCAATCGGGCATGTGATGCGAAGGACTGTATCGTGGCTGTGTCCCAAAGCGCCCAAACGGGATTTGAACCGTGCCCATTTCGTTGCAGAGCCGATCAATCCCGCAAAGCTAAAGCCATGTGTTAACAGTTGATGGCACAGCTCCAGATCCAGATCATGAGAGTAGGTGACGATCAAATGTTCTGCGTGCAGGGGCGCATAAGGCACGAGCTTTTCAGGCTGTGCTGCCGCAATCGGATTCACATGCGTAGGCACTGTCCTGGGAAAGCGCGCCGTATCTGTATCGACCCACGTCAAATCCATCTCTGGCAGCGGTGCCAAGACGTCGACAAGGGCGCGCCCGACATGGCCGGCGCCCCAGATCCACACAGGTCGCTTGGCGCGGGCAACAGGTTCCACCATCCACCCGCTAATCAGCCGCGGCGGTGGAAAAACGTCGTCTTTTTCGGCACCTGCTTGTATGCGGGCAACCGCAAGAGGCATCTGGCCCTGACCTCTGCAAATGATGTCTTCGGGTAGGGCTTGGGCAGTTTCGAGATCGAATACTTCGGTAAACAGATCAACCGATCCGCCGCAGCATTGCCCCAGATCGGGGCCTAACGCATGGCGTGTCAAACGCTGCCCCAAAACGGCAAGAGCGTCACGGGCTGTGGCGCTTGCGCTATATTCCAGAGTGCCGCCGCCGATGGTGCCAGAAAATCCGTCGTGCCAGACCAGCATGGATGCGCCGACTTCACGCGGTGTCGACCCGCGTACCTGTGCCACCACAACGCGCGCCACGCGCCCGTGTGCGGTACAGGCTTCAATCAGTCCGGTACGGTCAAAAGACATCAGTGCTTTGCCTCGCCTTTTGCACGCGCAATTGCGTGAAAAGCCGCTTCGGCAGTAGCTGGTGTTTGCAAATCAGCATACTCGGGCCCAAAGGCCTGAACGGCATCAGACAGGGCAGAAAACGCTGAAATGCCCAGCATCAGTGGCGGCTCTCCTACCGCCTTTGACCTGTAAACGGTTTCTTCGCGGTTCGGCGCGTCCCACAAGGCGACATTGAAAACATCCGGCCGGTCAGGGCATGCGGGTATCTTGTAGGTAGAGGGCGCATGGGTGCGCAACCGGCCTGCTTCGTCCCAGACCAGCTCTTCAGTGGTGAGCCATCCCGCGCCCTGAACATAGCCGCCTTCGATCTGGCCGATATCAAGGCTCGGGTTCAGGGAGGCCCCGGCATCATGTAGAATGTCGACGCGCAAAATGCGGTTTTCCCCCGTCAGCCCATCGACCACAACTTCGGTAGCCGCGAGCCCGTAGGCGAAATAGAAGAACGGCCGCCCCGCACCTTTGATCCGGTCCCATTCAACCTTGGGGGTTTTGTAAAAACCGGTGGCGGACAGGCTGATGCGCGCCAGATATGCTTTTTGAGCAACCTCTGCAAAAGTATATGTCTGCCCCGAGACCAAGACTTGGCCGTCTTGGAACAGGACGTCGCTTGCGTCGCATTGATGCTCTTGGGCCAGATGATCAGCCAGCCTTTCTCGGATTGTATCGCAGGCGGCTTGCACCGCCATGCCGTTCAGATCGCTGCCCGAAGATGCCGCCGTTGCCGAGGTGTTCGGGACTTTGCCGGTGTCCGTGGCGGTAATTCGGATGTGTTCCACATCGATCCCAAAGCGGGCGGCGGCCACTTGCGCCACTTTCTGAAACAACCCTTGCCCCATCTCGGTGCCGCCATGATTTAGGTGAACCGAGCCGTCTTGATAGACATGGACCAAGGCACCCGCCTGATTGAGATGCGTCAGAGTGAACGAAATGCCGAATTTCACAGGCGTCAACGCCAGCCCTTTTTTCAGGACCTCGTTTCGGGCGTTCCAGGCGGCTATGTTTTCCTGGCGGTTTTTGAAATCGCTGGTTTTAAGTAGTTGCGCTGTCATCGCATGCAGGCAAAAGTCGTCAACCGTTTGGCCATAGGGTGTTTCATCCCGGCGCGGTAATGCAGGTGTCTGCCCGCCTTCGGAATAGTAGTTGTTTTGCCGGACCTGCAGCGCATCGAGGCCTAACGCGGTTGCGATGTGGTCCATCACGCGTTCTATGCCCAGCATGCCCTGCGGCCCGCCGAACCCTCGAAATGCGGTGGCACTTTGGGTGTTGGTTTTCAGGCGGTGACTGGTGATGCGCACCGCCGGTAAAAAATAGGCATTGTCTGCGTGCAGCATCGCGCGATCAGCAACAGGAAGAGAGAGATCCTGTGCCCAGCCACATCTGACAAGATGCGTGAAATCAATGCCGAGAATTCGGCCGTTTGCGTCGCAACCGACTTTGTATTGAATGCGAAAATCGTGCCGTTTACCCGTTATGACCATGTCGTCATCGCGGTCGTAACGCATCTTGCAGGATTTCCCGGTGCGCATGGCGGCGATTGCGCAAGCGACCGCAAGGGCATTGCCCTGACTTTCCTTGCCACCGAACCCGCCGCCCATGCGACGTGTCTCTACCCGGACGGCATGCATGGCCTGGCCCAGTGCTTCGGCGACTTTATGTTGTATCTCGGTAGGGTGTTGGGTCGAGCTCATCACGAGCATGTCACCGTTTTCCTGCGGTTCGACCAGTGCGGCCTGACCTTCAAGGTAGAAGTGTTCCTGCCCGCCCACATCCAGCTGTCCTGATATGACGTGTGTGGCCGCGCTAATTGCGGCGTCAGGGTCGCCGCGGGCGTATATGCGGGGGCCTTCTTCGAACCTGCTGTCCGCCGCGAGTGCTTGATCGACGGTCAGGATGGCGGGCAGGGCTTCGATTTCGATGTGCGCGCAACGTGCTGCTTGCCGCGCGGCAAGGTGATTTGTGGCCACGACGATAAACAAGGGTTGGCCGACATAGTGGACGGTATCTTTGGCCAGAAGCGGTTCGTCATGGATCGAGGGTGAGACATCGTTTGCAAAGGGTAGATCATCGGCTGTGATGACGTCGATAACACCTTCAAAGGCTTTCACTTTGTCGAGGTTCAGAGACGTTACGCGCCCGTGCGCCTGAGGCGATTGGCCAAAGGCAAGGTGCAAGGTATTCGGTGGCGTCGGTATATCATCGACGTAGCGCGCTGAGCCCGTCACGTGCAAAAGTGCTGCGTCATGCGGTAAGGGTTTCGAGACGGTCATGGCGTGACTTTTTGTACGGAGGTAGTGGCACCAGTGCTGTCCAGCCAGTAGCGCCAGAGCATGTTCTGAGCACAGGCCATCCGGTAGTCTGCGCTGGCGCGCATATCACTCAGCGGTGCGAAATCCGAAGCCAATGCGGCCATTGCGTCACGGACCGATTGGGCGTTCCATTCAGCGCCAGTCAGGGCTTGTTCTGCAGCGGATGCACGTTTGGGGGTTCCGGCCATACCTCCGAATGCAAGGCGTGCTGTGGTGACGGCTCCATTTTCCACGCTGATCGCGAAGCAGCCGCAAATCGCCGATATATCCTGATCAAACCTTTTGGATATTTTATAGCACTTTAGAGTGTCAGGGCCGCGCGGGACGGTGATGCGTTCGATAAACTCGCCCGGCTTTCGGTCCTGTTTGCCGTATTCGATGAAGAAATCTTTCAAGGGCAGGCTGCGTCGCGTGTCTGAACGGCGTAAATGCACCGTTGCACCCAGAGCGATCAGGGCGGGTGAGCCGTCGCCGATGGGCGAGCCATTTGCAATATTGCCGCCGATTGTCGCTGCATTTCGCACCTGAACGGATCCATAGCGCCCGATGAGATCGGCAAAGGACGGGTGATAGGGCGCAATTGATGTTTGCAGATTGGTGAGTGTCGTTGCGGCGCCAATGTCAATTTTAGTGTCCGACACGCGTACATAATCGAGATCAGCGCAGTTGTTCAGAAAGGCTATCGCGCCGAGGTCACGGAACCCTTTTGTAACCCATAATCCGACATCCGTGGCCCCGCCCACGAGTGTTGCATCGGGATGTTTTGCATACCAGTCCGCGAGTGCATCCGCTGATGCGGGTTGTACCCAAAGAGGGGGCTGCCCGCCCCCAAAGCCTTCGGCTTTTCCCCCGGCGGTATTTTCACCATTTGGAATAGGGGTGTCGTGCATGTGATCGGGGACTTTGGCAGTTTCGCAGTCTTGGGCTGCGCGCACAATCGGGGCGTAGCCCGTACAGCGGCACAGATTTCCAGCGAGTTGTGTATCGTGGTCGGTTGCACCGTTGAGGTGGGCGGTCGCCATGGACACAACAAAGCCGGGCGTGCAAAATCCGCACTGGCTGCCATGCCGGTCGATCAGGGCTTTTTGCACCGGATGCAGGGTACCGTCCGGCGCCGACATCCCTTCGACCGTTCGAATGGATTTTCCGTTGATTTGGGGCATGAAAAGAATGCAGGCGTTCAATGTTTTTGCGCCGGTCTGGTCGGTGACCATCACCGTACAGGCGCCGCAGTCGCCTTCATTGCATCCTTCTTTGGTTCCCTTCAGGCCCTGATCTTCGCGAAGCCAATCGAGTAGCGTGGTGGTCGGAGCAATATTGCTCAGGGACACAGTTTCTCCGTTCAGGCGAAACGTTATGTTCATCTGGTCTTATCCGCCGCGTTACCCCAGACCTTTTCGGTGTCATGCGTTCGATGCGGCGTAGAACGCAGACGGTCAGTCCGCATATCAGGCTATGCGCCGGTCGCGTTGCTGGCAAGTAAAAAGGGTAGATGGTTACATTCGACCCTGTGTGCTGCCAAAAAAATGCGCGCGGGGTTGGTGCTTGGTCTGGCGGGCGGGACGCCTGTGGCATAGGTTTTGAGTATGACAAATTCTCCGCGATTCATTCACCTGCGCACCCATTCGGAATATTCTTTGCTGGAAGGGGCGTTGCGGCTGAAAAAGCTGCCTGATTTGTGTCAGAAAGCTGACATGCCGGCCCTGGCGTTGACAGATACCAACAACATGTTCGCGGCGCTGGAGTTTTCCGTGGTGCTATCGGGCGCAGGTATTCAGCCGATATTGGGGTGTCAGGTCGATCTCGCTTATATCGCGCCGCAGCCGGGAGAGCGGCCTCGTGATCCTGCGCCGGTCGTTTTGCTGGCACAAAGTGAGGCGGGATATGAAAACCTGATGAAGCTCAACAGTTGTTTGTATCTGGACAAGGGCGGGGCGCTGCCTCAGGTCACAATGGACGAACTGGAGCGGCATGCGCAGGGCGTTATCTGTCTGACTGGTGGGCCGGAGGGTCCTGTGGGCAAACTGTTGCAATCCGGGCAATCGCCTGCGGCAGAGGCGCTGATGGCGCGTTTGAAGGACGGTTTTGGTGATCGTTTGTATATTGAGTTGCAGCGCCACCCTGATGAAAGTGGGCAGCCTGAAGCCGAGCGCCTGACAGAGCGCGGTTTCGTGGAAATGGCCTATGCGATGAACATTCCGTTGGTCGCGACAAATGACGTCTATTTTCCACTGAGCAAAATGTATGAAGCGCATGATGCGCTTATTTGTATTGCAGATGGTGCCTATGTGGACCAGCAGGATGAACGGCGGCGATTGACCAATCAGCACTATTTCAAGTCACAAGCCGAAATGGTGGCGCTTTTCGCAGACTTGCCGGAAGCGGTGGAAAATACAGTTGAAATTGCAAAGCGGTGCGCGTTTCAAGCCTATCGTCGAGATCCCATCTTGCCTAAATTTGCCGACGATGAGATCGAAGAGCTTCGGCGTCAGTCCCACATGGGGCTTGAGGCGCGGCTGGCCGTTATTCCGCATGCAGCGTCGGTTGAAGAGTATACCAAGCGGCTCGATTTTGAGCTTGGCATTATCGAGGGGATGGGGTTCCCGGGGTATTTCCTGATCGTTGCGGACTTCATCCAATGGGCCAAGGATCAGGGCATTCCCGTGGGGCCGGGGCGTGGGTCGGGCGCGGGCAGTCTGGTTGCCTATGCGCTGACGATCACTGATCTTGATCCGTTGCGATATAACCTGCTATTTGAACGTTTCTTGAACCCCGAGCGGGTTTCAATGCCTGACTTTGACATCGATTTTTGTATGGACCGGCGGGAAGAAGTGATCCGCTATGTTCAGGAAAAATATGGACGCGACAAGGTCGGGCAGATCATCACGTTTGGCGCGCTTTTGTCCAAAGCTGCGGTGCGTGATATCGGACGGGTGCTGCAGATGCCGTATGGTCAGGTAGACCGCTTGTCCAAGATGATCCCTGTGGAAGGGGTCAAACCCGTTTCCATTGAAAAAGCGCTGGCGGATGAGCCACGACTGCGGGAGGAAGCGAAAAACGAAGAGGTGGTTGCGCGCCTGCTTGACTATGGGCAGCAGGTTGAAGGCCTGTTGCGCAACGCCTCGACCCATGCTGCGGGCGTAGTGATCGGAGACCGTCCTCTGGATGCTCTGGTGCCGCTCTATCAGGATCCGCGGTCTGACATGCCCGCGACGCAGTTCAACATGAAGTGGGTAGAGCAGGCGGGGCTCGTTAAGTTTGACTTTTTGGGGCTGAAGACGCTGACCGTGATCCAGAATGCGGTCGAGCAGATCAATGCGGCGGGGCGTCCGTTGCATATCGCGGCAGATGGCACAGAACTTTACCAGCCGGCAGCGGGTACGGAAAACGATATCAACGCGATCCCGTTGGATGACGAGGCGTCTTACAAGCTATATGCAGCCGCCAAGACTGTCGCGGTTTTTCAGGTGGAAAGTTCGGGCATGATGGATGCCCTCAAGCGTATGAAGCCCACCTGTATCGAGGATATTGTGGCGCTTGTTGCTCTTTACCGGCCCGGTCCGATGGAGAATATCCCCACCTATTGCGAGGTGAAGAACGGGCTGCGCCCGCTGGAATCTATCCATCCGCTGATCGACGATATCCTTGAGGAAACACAAGGCATTATCGTTTATCAGGAACAGGTGATGCAGATCGCGCAGGTTATGGCGGGCTATAGCTTGGGCGGTGCCGATCTGTTGCGCCGCGCGATGGGTAAGAAGATTGCCGAGGAAATGGCGAAAGAGCGCCCCAAGTTCGAAAAAGGCGCGGTTGCAAACGGGGTTGATGCGGATAAGGCGCGCGAAGTGTTTGACCTGCTGGAAAAGTTCGCCAACTACGGGTTCAACAAATCACACGCGGCAGCCTATGCTGTGGTGAGCTATCAGACGGCATGGCTCAAGGCGAACCATCCGGTGGAGTTTATGGCAGGTGTGATGAATTGCGATATCCATCTGACGGACAAGCTTGCGGTTTATTTCGAAGAGGTACGCAAGCGGTTGGAACTGCCGTGGGTGCCGCCTTGTGTTAACCGCTCTGATGCGACGTTCAAAGTCGTGGACGGTGCGCTGGTCTATGCGTTGGGAGCGCTCAAGAATGTAGGCGTCGAGGCGATGAAGTTAATCACCGACGGCCGTCGTTCGGACCCTTCAGACCCTAAAAGCACGGATCGTCCGTTTGCCACGCTTTTCGATCTGGCGCGGCGCGTCGATTTAAAGCGTGTGGGTAAACGACCGCTGGAGATGTTGGCGCGTTCTGGCGCATTTGATGAATTGGACAGCAACAGGCGTCGTGTGTTTGGCGCGCTGGACGCTTTGGTAAGCTATTCGGCGGCAATTCACGAACAGAAAGCCTCAAATCAGGTGTCGCTCTTTGGTGAAGCCGGAGACGACCTGCCCGAACCGCGTTTGCATCCGGTTGACGATTGGTTGCCCGCAGAGCGACTCAGCGAGGAATTCAAGGCGGTTGGCTTCTATTTGTCGGGCCATCCTCTGGACGACTATATGGTGCCGCTCAAGCGGAAACACGGGGGCGATCGGGGTATGCCCTTTATGACCCTTGATGAGCTCACTGCAAAAGTCAGCGAACGTGGCGCGATGAATGCGCGATTGGCCGGTGTTGTCGCAGGGCGGCAAGAGCGTAAGTCGGCACGTGGTAACCGGTTTGCCTTTGCCCAGTTATCGGACCCGACGGGTGCTTACGAAGTAACGTTGTTCTCTGATACATTGGAAACTGCACGCGATCATCTTGAGACAGGGTCCAAAGTGCTGATCGCGGTCGAAGCGACGATGGAATCGGACCAATTGAAATTGCTGGGGCGGTCTGTAAGCCCTGCTGACATGGCTGTAGCGGATGTGGGTGGCGCGGGGCTGAAGGTCTTTGTTGACGCACCCGAAGCGATTGCCGCCGTCGCCACTGTGTTGGAGGGCGCGCGGCAGGCGGTGAAAACATCGGGCCGCGGGCCCATTCAGTTTTGCCTGATGGACCCCAGCTTGCCCGGTGAAGTCGAGGTCGATCTGGGTCAGGACTTTGTGGTAAACCCACAGATCAAAGGTGCTATAAAATCGCTGACCGGCGTGCTTGAGGTCGAAGATATCTGATCAGTAATGCGGTGGCCGCTCATCGCCTAGCACGACGCCGCCCGAGCCTTGCGCGTCGCGTTCGCCTTCGCGTTGCATCAGCATGAAGACACGCCGGTTCAGAGTGGCGATTTCGCTTTCCTGACGGGCTACCACGTCCGAGAGGTCTTCGATTGTGCGGATCAGATGCGCGATCTTTTCTTCAAGCTTTTCCATCGACTTGCCTTAATAAGTGGAAATGCGTCCTACCACGGGCGGGGGCCACGATAAAGAGCAACACCTACGCGCCTTGTCTGCAGCCCCCGCATCCGTTAGACCGCGCGCGAACCGACCAGCCCAAGGGACACCTCATGGCCAAGCCCAAAAAGACACCCCGCCCCAAGGCGCTCGCGCCGAAAGGCTTCCGCGACTATTTCGGCGTCGAAGTGACACAACGCGCTGAAATGTTGAATGCGATTGCAGGGGTCTATCATCGGTACGGCTTTGACGCGCTGGAAAGTTCGGGCGTGGAAACGGTCGAGGCTTTGGGCAAGTTCCTGCCAGATGTAGATCGCCCGAATGAAGGTGTTTTTGCATGGCAGGAAGATGACGAGAACGGCAAGGGCGACTGGCTCGCGCTGCGCTATGACCTGACAGCACCGCTGGCGCGCGTTTATGCGCAGCACCGCAACGATTTGCCGACGCCCTACCGGCGCTACGCGATGGGTCCTGTCTGGCGTAACGAAAAACCCGGACCCGGACGGTTTCGCCAGTTTTATCAATGCGATGCGGATACCGTCGGCGCGCCGTCGGTAGCCGCGGATGCCGAGATTTGCGCGATGCTGGCTGATTGTCTTGAAGAGGTTGGCATCCCGCGCGGAGACTACGTCGTGCGGGTCAACAACCGTAAGGTTCTGAATGGTGTGATGGAAGTTGCAGGGCTTGCCGGTGACGACAAAGACGCAGCCCGCGGCATTGTATTGCGCGCCATCGACAAGCTGGACCGCTTGGGTTTTGACGGCGTGCGCGCGCTCTTGGGGAAGGGCCGCAAGGACGACAGCGGTGACTTTACCGACGGCGCAGGGCTGGATGACGCGCAGGCTGATGTTGTGATGGGTTTTATGCAAGCCAAACGCGCAACGGGCGCGGAAACAGTCATGCGTCTGCGTGAATTGGTTTCCGGTTCAGCGATTGGTGAAGAGGGTGTGGCCGAGTTGGAAACGATCGAAAACTTGCTCGCTGCAGGGGGGTACGGCCCCGACCGGATCGAGATTGATCCGTCGGTCGTGCGCGGCTTGGGGTACTACACCGGCCCCGTATTCGAGGCGGAACTGACCTTCGAAATTTTTGACGAGAAGGGCCGCAAACGCCAATTCGGATCAGTTGCCGGCGGTGGGCGGTATGATGACCTTGTGAAACGGTTCACCGGTCAGGAAGTGCCTGCAACCGGTGTGTCAATTGGCGTCGATCGTTTGCTGGCGGCACTGCATGCCAAGGGCCGCATGTCGAGGGCCGAGGCAGGGCCTGTGGTGGTAACGGTAATGGATCGCAACCGGATGTCGGATTATCAGGCGATGGTGGCGGAGCTTCGGCAGGCGGGCATCCGCGCCGAAGTCTACCTTGGCAACCCCAAGAATTTCGGCAATCAACTGAAATATGCGGACCGGCGTGGCAGCCCTGCAGCCGTGATCGAAGGGGGCGACGAAAAGGAAAAAGGCGTCATTCAGATCAAAGACCTGATCCTTGGTGCTCAGATGGCGGAAAACGCCACGTTGGAAGAATGGAAAGACCGGCCCAGCCAGTTTGAAGTGCCGCGCAGCGAACTTGTGTCTAAAGTCTGTGAAATCCTCGCTCTGCACGGGCTGGATAAATGACCACCCGTTCCGAACCTTTGACGCGGGCGATAACGCTGCGGTCGGGATTTGAAGCGGTGGGCGCCCAGGTCGTCGAGACCACTGTGCTCCAACCCGCTGATACGCTGCTGGATCTTTATGGCGAAGAAATCCGTGCCCGCGCCTATGTCACGTCCGATGCGTTGCGGGGCGAACAGATGCTGCGGCCCGATTTTACCGTGCCGGTGGTGCAGATGCATATGGCGCACGGGGCCGAGCCTGCGCGCTATACCTATTCGGGCGAAGTGTTTCGGCGTCAGGAGCATGATCCGTCGCGGCCCAACGAATATCTGCAGGTCGGCTATGAGGTCTTTGACCGTACTAATCCGGCTGCCGCAGATGCCGAGGTGTTTGCTCTTATTGTCAAGGCAGTGGGTCATTTGGGGCTGCGTGCGGCAACCGGCGATATCGGCATTCTGATGGCTGCAGTGCGCGGTCTGCAAACGACAGAGGCGCGAAAATTAGCACTTTTGCGGCACATCTGGCGACCAAGGCGGTTTCGCAGTTTGCTGGACCGCTATGCCGGACGGGTAAAGCCTTCCAAACATCGTACCGCGTTAATTGAGGGCGCAGTGCCAGAATGCGACGCGCCTCTCATCGGCAAGCGCCGGCCGTCCGAAATACAAGACCGGATCGCCCTGTTGCGCGCGGACGCCGCAGAACCCCCTGTCAGTGCCACTGAAGTAGAACTGCTTGATGCGCTTTTGAACGTGCGCGAAATGCTTCCTTTTGCCCATCAGCAACTCAGTGATCTGGCCGTGGACATGCCAAGCATTTCCGGTGCGGTAGAAAGCCTAGCCAAACGTATGGACGCTTTGGCCGCGCATGACATCAATGTTGAAGCTTTACCCTTTGAAGCGAGCTACGGCCGGACGTCCATGGAATATTACGACGGTTTTGTTTTCGGCCTTTATTGCCCTAAGCGGCCCGATTTGCCCCCCATTGCAACCGGTGGCCGTTATGATGCGCTGACGCGGCGGCTGGGGGATAGCGCGTCGATCCCTGCCGTTGGTGGCGTGATCCGGCCCGATCTTGTCGTTCTATTGGAGGGGCAGGAATGACTATTAAACTGGGTGTGCCTTCAAAAGGGCGGTTGATGGAAAAAACCTTTGACTGGTTCGGATCGCGGGGCATCACATTAAGCCGTACCGGATCGGACCGGGAATACGCCGGTGCCGTTGACGGGTTGGAGGGGGTCAGTTTGATCCTGCTTTCTGCCGGCGAAATCCCCCGTGAACTGGCTGCGGGAAGGATTAATTTCGGGGTAACAGGCACGGATCTGGTTCAGGAAAAGCTCCCCCTTTGGGAGCAACAGGTCGAACCGATGTGCGAATTGGGCTTCGGGTTTGCCGATCTGGTGCTTGCTGTGCCAAAGGCATGGATCGATGTCGATACGCTTGACGATCTGGACGCAGTTGCAACCGCCTTTCGTCAAACCCATGGTATTCGGCTGCGGATCGCGACGAAATACCACCGCTTGGTACGCGAATACCTCAGACAGGGAGGTGTGGCGGACTATGCTTTGGTCGACAGTCAGGGCGCCACAGAAGGCACAGTGGCGAATGAAACCGCCGAGGCGATCGCAGACATTACTTCAAGCGGTGAAACGTTGCGGGCAAATCATCTTAAAATACTGAGTGATGGACCTATCCTGCGCTCGCAAGCCACGTTGTGGCGCAGTCGGAATGCGCCGGTATCGTCGGACAGCCGCCAGACTGTCGCTGCCCTGATCGAAAAGGTGGCAGGCTAGCCGTTTCAGAGCACGCCGATTTCGGCCAGAGCGCGGTTAAGCTCGACCGGCAGTGGATCTTCTGCCTCGCGGCCTGCGGGCAGGTCGGGGGGCGCGTCGGTAACCGGCAGATACCGCCAGCCCTGAAACGGGCGTTTAAGGCTGGTCTGGGTGCGCACAATTTCAGGATCCAGCACGATTGCGCAGCGGCGGATACCGTCTTGTCCGATATATTCGTCCAGCCTGACGATCTTTTGGCGGCACTGGATGACGCCCTTGATGACCCAGTAAATTGATCCGCCGTTGACGATCTCTGCTTCGCGTTTGGGCCACATCCGTGTTACGTGACGCGGCAAGCCGGTGGGCGTTTGGGCACGTTTCGTCGCCTGCCACGCGGCAAGGTCATCGATATTTTCGGTACCAACCGACAGTTTGATGAGATTAACCGTCTTATCCACAGACTTGCCCACTGTTGTGCCCCCAGAATCGCAGGTTTCATACTACATATATTAACGCGCGGCGCTTTAGCTTCAACTTGTTGTGGAAAACTATACGAATCTAGGTTACCTTACATTCCTTCCACTCGTTAAGGACGTCTGCCAATGACCCGCTTTGCCGCTCCGATCGCTGAACAGATTTGGGATATGAAATACCGCTTCAAGCAAGCCGATGGCACGCCTGTTGATGTGACCGTTGAGGACACGTGGCGCCGTATCGCCCGCGATCTTGCCCGGGTCGAAAAGAACCCTGCGCAGTGGGAAGAG
>Ga0316191_10001815_pt1 | contig 15239 bp, 13 predicted proteins | sample Eddworburr2cm_MG_FD_204928 | JGI IMG/M metagenome (GOLD analysis project Ga0316191, IMG submission 204928) | Coastal sediment microbial communities from Maine, United States - Eddy worm burrow 2 cm | ecosystem: Environmental > Aquatic > Marine > Coastal > Sediment | place: USA: Maine...
ATCCGTGAATCGACTGGTTGCCTCCAGCGCTTCTACAATCCGGTTGTTGACGACCTCGAGCTGTTCGAGGTCGTAACCGGTGACTTCGATCTGTAGCGGACTGGCAAAGCTGAACAGGGCAGGGCGGCTGAACTCGAACTGCACGCCCGGCTGCTTCGCGAGTGTGTTGCGCATGCTATCGATGACCCGCGCCTCGGCTTCCCGGCCGGAGCCCGGTTGCAGAGTGATACTGAGGGTCCCGGTATGCTCGCCGGCATCCACGGGTGTGGCATCGAGCCGGTTACCGGTACCGGCCACCGCATACGACATAGCTACTTCATTCATCTCGGCGGCGGCGGCCCGGGCAGCCTGGAGTGCGGCGTCCGTGTCGGAGAGCGGAGTGCCGGGCGCAAGCCTCAGGTTGGCGTTGAACTCACCCTGCGAGAGTTGCGGAATCAGCTCCGTGCCGAGCCGCGGAATCAGCGCCATGGTAGCGACAAATATTGCCGCGGCAGCCAGCACAACCAGCCCGCGATGACTGAGCGACCAGCCCAGCACGGCGGGATAGATCGCGGCCATTGCCCGGTAGAGTCCCTGAAGTATCCGGGACGGAAGCCACAGCAGTATCCGCCCGAGCCATGCCAACAGGGACAGGCCGCGTCCGATCCAGCGCACGATAAATGCGACGACACGAGTGAGCCTGCCGGGCGGGCTCGAGTCAGCCGCGTCGGCAAAGCGGTCCCCGGAGCCCAGGGAGGCAAGCATCGGTATCAGAGTCAGGGCGACAACGAGGGAAAAAACCAGCGCATAGGTGACGGTCAGGGCCTGGTCGCGGAACAGTTGTCCGGCGATACCGCTGACGAACACCATCGGGAAGAAGACCGCGATTGTTGTCAGGGTTGCCGCCGTGACCGCGGTGGCAACCTCGCTGGTTCCGTTGCGCGCGGCCTGGAGGATGGATTCACCCTGTTCGCGTTTGCGGACGATATTCTCGAGAACGACAATCGAGTTGTCCACCAGCATGCCAATGGCAAGCGCGATTCCGCCAAGCGACATGATGTTGAGCGTGATGTCGCTCGAATACATCAGCACAAATGTGCCAATCACCGAGACCGGGATGGTAATACCGATGATCGTCGTTGCGCGCGCGTCACGGAGGAAGCCAAAAAGCACGACAACCGCGAGCAGCCCGCCGACAAGCGCGGCATTGGTAACGTCGCTGATCGCCGAGCCGATAAACTTGGCCTGATCATAGACTTTTATCAGGGTGACGCCATCCGGCAATGAGTCCTTAACGTCCTCGAGCCGGCCCTGTATGCGTTGCGCAACCTGTACTGTATTGGCGTCGCCTTCCTTGTAAATCGCGAGCTCGACCGACTCGTTGCCGTCGATGCGGGTAATGGCCTCGCGTTCCTTGTAACCACTCTCCACGGTTGCTACGTCGCGCAGGTAAACCGGCCGATCATCCGGCGTTGCAATGATGGTGTTGCCAATCTCGCCGACGGACTGGTACTCGTTGATCGTTCTCACCAGGAAGCGTTGACTGCCTTCCTCGAGGCGGCCGCCGGAAAGATTGACGTTTTCTGCCCGAACACGCTGGGCCACCGCGGGAACGGTCAATCCCAGTTGCGCCAGTTTTTTCTGGTCGACGGTAATCTGGATTTCGTCTTCATAGCCGCCGCTGATCTTGACCGCCGCAGTACCTTCAACCGCCTCGAAATCGGTTTTCAGCCGGTCCTCGGCAAAGCGTCTGAGGTACTTGAGGCGCGATTCCCCGGCGGCGGTGTTCTCCTCCGGTACCAGCGCCATCCGCATAATGGGCTCGCTCGATGGGTCAAAACGCAGCAGCAGCGGGCGTGACGCCTCGAGCGGCAACTCCAGCAAGTCGAGTTTTTCCCGGACATCGACGCCGGCGATGTCCATATCCGTGCCCCAGACGAATTCGAGGACCACGTCCGATTGTCCGGATCGCGAAACTGAGCGCACGAGGCGCACGTTTTTGATTACGCCGACCGCTTCTTCGATGGGCTTGGTCAGCAGGTTCTCTATTTCCAGCGGGGCGCCGCCGGTGAGTTCGGTACGGACAGTAAGAGTTGGGTAAGACAGGTCCGGCAGCAGATTAAGCTTGAGCCGCGATAAAGAAACTGCGCCAAACAGCACGATCGCGACGACGAACATGGCGATGGTTACACGTCTCTCGGTGGCAACATCGACTAATCGCATTTTTACTTACTCCGCTGCCGCCGCGCTCTAGTCAGCCTGCGCCGGCACACTGGCGGTGCTTGCGCCGTTTGCATTGACCACTTCTACCCTGGTGCCGTCGCGGAGCCCGGTTTGTCCCACGACAACGATTTGCTCCTCGCCGGTAAGTCCGTCGATCACTTCGACGTTCGCACCGCTGCTGAATCCCAGCGATACCGCTTGTCGATGCACGACTTTGTCCTCAACGACAAAAACTGCGGGATCATCGTCGCTGCCAACTATCGCGCTGCGCGGCAACTGCAGCGCATTGGCATGCATGTCGTAGACAATGTGGATGCGTCCGAACATCCCTGGTTTGAGCTGACCGGTGTCATCCGGCACCTCGATGGTCACCTTGAACGTGCCGGTCTGCGCATCGATGACCGGACTGACGCGTGCAACCACTCCTTCGAACTGCTTGCTTTTCAGGGCGTCGACCAGGATCGTCGCATTCTGGCCTGCCTGCAGTCGTCGATAGTCGCGTTCCGGAACATGCAGGTAGATAATCAGCGGGTCGAGATCAGTGACCCTGAATGTCGCATCGTTGGGATCGATGGTATTACCGACTTTAAGGTACCGCTCCGATACGACACCATCGATCGGTGCCCGGATTTCGGTATAGGAGAGTTCCAGTTGCGCCAGTTCGTTGGCGGCTTGCAGTGCTGCCAGGTCGTACTTGATGTTCTCGAAAGCACCGGGACTGACCAGCCCTTTCTGATGTAGCTCGACGTTGCGATCGTATTCGCGCTGCAGCTTGTTCATGTTGGCAATTGATTGCTGCAGTTCGAGACGCAGGCGGTCGCCGTCGAGGCGCGCGAGAATCTGACCGGTCTTGACGACATCGCCTTCCTCGACAAGCAATTCCCTGACTTCGCCGCCGACCTTGGCCTCGACCATCGCTTCGCCAAATGCTTCGATGGAGGCGGTGCCCGAGTAAACGGCATACACGTCGCCGCGTTGCAGCGAAGCGGTCTCGACCGGGATGGCCTGTTCTTCCTCTTCTTGCTTGCTGTCGCCAGAATCCCCGTCTGTCTCACCTTGCCCGCTGCATCCGCCGGCAGCGATCAGCAAGGTGAGCAGCAGAACCGCTATTCGTGTTTCGGTCATCACTCGATTTCTCATACCCCAAACAGTACGCCGTGTCTGATTGCCTATGCTTCAGGGCGTTGTGAGCTGGTCATCGCGGCAATTCGCGTACCCTCGCGCAGCCCCTGCTGCCCTTTGACCACCAGGCGCTCGCCATCCTGCAGACCGGAGGTGATCTCGATCCAGTCTTCCGATCGCAGTCCGGTGGTTACAGTGCGACCGGTGACGGTGTCGTCGTCAACGACCCATACCCGCGTTTCGCCGTCCTCCTCGTCAAGCGCCTCGCGAGGCACCAGTAACGTATCGGCATGGGTTGCATAGACAAGCCCGAGTCGAGCGAACATGCCTGGTCGCAGCGTGACATCCGGGTCATTCACAGAAATGGTGAGTTTAGCGGTTCCCGTTGCTGCATCAACGACCGGACTGACTCTTTCGATTCGTCCTCCGAAAGCACGGCCGGGCAATGCGTCAGCACGGATTTCGACGCGCTGGTCCGGCGCAAACTTGCCCAGTTCCGCCTGCGGCACATGAATATACACCACCAGGTGCCGGGTATTGGTCACGACGAACAGTTGTTCCCCGGCGTTCAGCCGATTCCCGGCCTTGACCAGCCGTTCGCTGACGACCCCGGATATCGGGGCCTTGACTTCAGCGTAACTGAGTTGGAGCAACGCAAGCTCATAGGCCGCGGAAGCCGCGTCGACCTGGAAACTGAGGTCTTCGTAATCGCGCGGGCTGACCAGGCCACGCTCATGCAGCAACAGGTTGCGTTTGTATTCCTGGCGCAGTTTTTCCAATTCGGCGCGTGCCTGGCTGGCCCGCAGCGCCAGACGCGAATCATCCAGGCGGGCGAGAACCTGTCCGGTCTCAACCGTATCGCCTTCCTCGACGAGAAGTTGGCGAATTTCACCCTCGATTCGTGCGACGACCCGGGCGCGCTCGAGCGCTTCGATGTTGCCGGTGGCCGGGTACACCGCGTGGATGGGACCGACGTGGGCGTAGTCCACCATGACCGGAAGGGCGGTTGGGGCCTGCGCGGTACTCGCGGTCTCGACCGTATCGGCCTGTCCGGCATCGCATCCCGAGATAATCGGCACCGCGGCCGCCGTCAGCAGCGCGAGAAAAGTCTTTACCCGGCTCATTCGATGCTTCCTCCAAGCTGACTGGTGCTACACAAAACTAGTGTTGTAGTTAAGTATAACACCCAAATAGCAAAAAACAATCGCGTTGGTAACGTTTTCTGGAAGCCGTTCAATGCCCGCCTGCAGCGTCGGACAGCCGCGCCGGGAAAAGTTCTGACAGGGGAGAGGTGGGAGCCGCCGTAGCGGCCCCACCCTGGTATCAGTTCAGCGCGGACTCGTTTTTGCGTTGTAACCGGGCCGCGATTTCAATGTCGGCCATATCGACCACGATTTCCGCCGCCTCGTCGAGAATGAAGTCCGGGCCTTCTTCGTTTTCGAGGTCTTCGACGCTCGCGAGGGGCTCGAGGCCCTGCGCCAAGCGGCGCTCGTTCTCCCGTGCGAGCTGCTCCAGCCGAAACTCCTCACGCTCGGCCTCGCGTTTCTCTCGATTCAGCGAAACGGACACTCTTTCCCGGGCGTGCTGTACCGCTGCAATATCCCCGCGCAAATAGTCGAAATTAGGGTTGCCTTGCTGACGCTTCACATGACGTTGTTCCAGTGCCGGAATCGGCCCGTACGGGAACTGGTCGCCGGTAAATTCCGTCGCAGCGATCTGGTCCCACGGCAGGGCCGTATCGCGAGTGCTTTCGCCAACCATCGAACTGTCAATGGAGGACGGCAGCGAGATATCCGGCTCGACGCCGCGATGCTGAGTACTATTGCCGGTCACCCGATAGTATTTGCCGATGGTCAGCGTCAGCTGGCCGAATCCGGGGTTGGGGGCCCGCTTGTAACGATCGAGCGGGAACAGGTTCTGCACGGTACCCTTGCCGAAAGTCTGTTGTCCGACGACGATGCCGCGACCGTAATCCTGAATCGCCGCAGCGAAAATTTCCGATGCCGATGCGCTGTATCGATCAACCAGCACGACCAGCGGTCCGTTGTAAGCGATAGTGGGATCCTTGTCCGTCAGAACTTCAATCCGGCCGTTGGACTGGCGCAACTGCACAACCGGCCCATCGGGAATGAATAGTCCGGACAGCGCGCGCGCCTCCGCAAGGTGACCGCCGCCGTTGCCACGAAGATCCATGACCAGGCCATCCACGCCCTCGTCCTGGAGTTCGGCGATCAGCCGCCGGACATCGCGGGTGGTACTGGTGTAGTCTTCCTCGCCCGCAATCATCGCCTGGTAATCCATGTAGAAACTCGGCACCTCGACGACGCCAATGGTCCAGTCGCGGCCGTCCCGGTCGATGGTCACGGTTTTCTTTTGCGCGGCCTGCGCCTCGAGTTTGATCTTGTCCCGGGTCAAATCAAGCGCGAATTCCTCCGAGCCCGGTGCGGCGCCCGACGGGAGAATCTGCAGACGTACACCGCTGCCCCCCGGGCCCCGGATGAGTTCGACCACGTCGTCGAGCCGCCAGCCGACGACATCGACGATCTCGGCGTCCGGTCCCTGGCCAACGCCAATGATGCGATCGTTCGGTTTGAGTGTTCCATCAAGCGCCGCCGGACCGCCCGGGATAATCCCCATTATCGTCACGTGCTCATCCTGGAGTTGCAATGACGCGCCGATCCCGTCATAAGAAAGACTCATCTGGATCCGATATTCCTCGGAATTGCGCGGCGACATGTAGCTCGAGTGCGGGTCAAGCGTGTGGGTGTAGGCGTTCATGAATATCTCGAACACATCGTCGGGCTTGATCTGGTTTACCCGGGTCAGAACCCGGTCATAACGCTTCTGCAGGATCTCGCGGGTCTCGTCCCATTCCTTGCCGGCAAGCGCCAGTCCCAATGCGTCGTTCTTGACTCGCTTGCGCCATATGTCATCGAGTTGGGCCCGGTCCGCCGCCCACGGCATTTCCGAGCGATCGAATACGTAGTCCTCATCAATCGTGAAATCGGGCTCGTGATCGAGCAGAGAGATCGCGTATTTCACGCGTTCCCGGCTCCTTTCCCGGTATACGCCGAAGATGTCGAATGCCGGGTTGACCTCACCTTCCCTGACGGCGTCGTCGATGCTTTTGCGATAGGCTTCAAAGCTCGCGATGTCGCTGGCAAGAAAATACTGGCGGTTGCCGTCCAGGCTCTCCAGATAACGGTCGAGAATTTTCCCCGACAGATCGTCATCAAAAGCTGTCTGGCCATAATGAAACCGGTCGGCGAGATGGTAGACCGCGCGGGCGATCTCCTGGTGCCGCAGTTCCGGCTCCAGCGGCGCGTCGGAGTCCTCCGTTTGGATTGCCCCGGCACCTGCTGCTGTGAGCAGAAATACCATTGCAGAGATCGAGAAAGTCGAAAGTATCGCCCGTAACCTTATAATTCCATTCATTTTATGTTCTCTTGAGCAAAGCCCGGCCCTGGGCCACAATGGATTTTGATTTTGTTTTAATACCACAAGCCTAGCCATGAGCGGTATTTCAAATCAACAATATCTTTATCCGATTTGACATTAACCAGAGAAAACCTGACGCATGCGACCACTCAGTGTGATAACCGGCATATTTTTCGCCAGCAGCGGGGCAATTGCTTTCGGGCTGCTCATCGTCGCTTTCATCTACTTACTGCTCGGCGACGATTACCCGCATCTTCGCTCCGAATTCACACCGCTGTTGGTCAGCGTCGGGATCTTCTCGATTCTGACCACGATTTGTGCATTCAGTTTCATTAGCCTGCTGCGGGAAAAACCATCGCGGTGGGTGCTGCAGGCTGTGATGTGGGCGGGGCTGGCGCTTACCGGCCTGTATTACTGGCCGTAGGAGTCGATCAGCGCCCGCCAGCTGCGTTTTCGTAGACCTCGGCAAGGGTATAGCAGAGACTTCGGTAGAATTCGCTCAGACCGGCGGCGTCGTCGAGTTCGAGTTCGTGCTCCCGGATCAGGCGCTGGGCCAGATGTTGGATTCGGGTTGGCGGGTCGTCCATCAGGGCGAATGCCCGGTAATCGAGCGCCCTCCGTCGCGATGAAGAAGGTGAAACGCCGGAGTCATCGATCTGGCAAAGGTCTGCTATCCGAGGGGTGACGAGGCGGCGCAGTTGGCGTTGCAACTGCGCGCATCTGTCGGGTGGATCAGTCGGTGCTTCGCCCAAGGTGGCCGGTTATCACAGCAGTGACAGCGGAGAGCGGCCTCCGGAACGACGCCGGCCGCGGTCGCGGCGCCGGCGCCGGCGCATCCGGGACATCAGTTCGGTGCGCCGCGTTTCCAGCCATTCCCGGCGGGTGACGTCGTCGTCCAGGCCCTTGCTCCTGCGGCGTGCGCCCTCGCGGTCGCGGAACGCGCAAAAGTCGTCGTAGGCTTCGATCTCGTGGCGCAGTTCCCGCGCTACCAGTTCGATCATAATTGCATCGTCGAGAAAACCCAGCCCGGGAATGTGGTCGGGGATAAGGTCCTCCGGCTCGGCGAAATAGGCGAGGGCGTTCAGCACACGCGTCGTTTCTTCCTGCGGCAGGCTCCATTCGTCATCCTGGACCATGCCGATAAGGGTCCGCAGGCGCTTGAGTCTCTCTTCGATGAAGTGTGGAACTTTAGCGTCTTCGATTTCGCGCAGTAAGCTGTTTGCGGCACTCAGAATCTCGTCCGCGGTCAAAGATTTGGCAGCATCGCGCGCTTCGCGCATGATCAGGCGGAAGTGTTTGAGGTCTTCCTCCTGAAGCTCAAAGGTAACTCGCATGGTCATTATTCTGGCTCCGACGCGTTTCGCCGAAGCAGCGTACGCCGCACAATTGGCTGCGTCAAATATGGCTGGCACAGACCGTCCCGAGGCGCTTCCGGGGGATTCCGGCCCTGTCCGGCAGGTGGATTTCGTTGCGGGAGAAACTTGATTGCGTTGGCTTGCTGAACTGCAACGACGCGGCGTCATCAGGGTGCTTGTTGCTTATGCTCTCGTGGCCTGGATTGGTGTGGAAATTTCCGCCGCGATGCTGTCTTCCGCGGAGGGTGCAGCGCGATTGCTGCAAGCGATGATCCTGGTCGCGTTGAGCGGGTTTCCGGCGGTTGCGGTGTTTGCATGGCGACGCGGGGCTGATAAGGCAATGCTTCGCGGCCGATGGTCGCTCCGTTCCGTGTTCGCGGTTCTCGCCTTGGCGGCGGTGTTGGCCTGGGCCGTCATCGCGCACAGCCCACGCCGCGACAGCGAATTATCGGGAATCGCGGTTTTGCCGTTCAGCGATTTCAGCGCGGACGGAGATTATCAGTATCTCGCAGATGGTATAGCTGAAGAGATTCGCAATCGTCTCGTCGCCGTGCCCGGGCTCGATGTCGCCGCACGGAGTTCGGCATTTGCGTTCAGGCAGCGGCGCAAAGACGTGCGCGAGATTGGTGAACTGCTCCGCGTCGATATGGTTCTGGACGGAAGCCTGCGCAAGGCCGGTGAGCAGGTTCGGGTCTCTCTGCAACTGGTGGATGCGCGTTCGGGATTCGAAGTCTGGTCGGGAAGCTTTGACGCGGCCCTCGGGGATATCTTCGCGCTGCAGGATCAGATTGCCATGCAGATCGTTGCCGCCGTTGCTCCGGAAAGCCGGCAGATTGCGGCGGTCGCCCCGATGCCCTCGAGTTTCGATGCGTATGATCTTTATCTCCTGGGTCGGCACAACTGGCAAAAGCGCGATACGGATAGCCTGGAGCGGGCGCTCCGGTATTTCGACGAGTCCATTGGTCGCGATCCCCGCTTTGCGCCGTCGCACACGGGCAGGGCAGACACTTACCTGCTGTTGGCGGGCGCCGGAGCGAGGCCAGCGCCATTGGCCGTGGCGCAGGCCGAGGCGGCGATCCATACGGCGTTGCAGCTCGACCCGTTGCTGGGGGACGCCCATGCCTCGCTCGGATTGCTGCGGCTCTTTCAGGGCAACATCGGTGCAGCGGAGCTGGCACTGCGCGAGGCGTTGCGCATTGCGCCGGACAATGCGATGGCCTACATGTGGCTGGGGCTGGTCCTGCAACGGCGTCCGGGTGGCGGACTCCGCGATGCCCTCGATGCATTGCGTACCGCCCAGAGTCTCGACCCGCTGGACCCGACTATCACGCAAAATCTGGCCGGCGTTCTCGCCCGGATGGGTCGTGACGAGGAGGCCATCGCCAACCTGGGCAGGTTGGCGGCGCGCGGAGTGCAGTCCACCCAGGCAGAGGTGTTGCGGGCCACCCTATACGCGGATCGCGGACGACTGGACGAAGCACTGGTTTTTCTTGCCGGTGGGGTCTCCGGAATCCGCGATCCGTATGGCCGCGCACTGTTCGCCCGCACGCTCGTTGCGCTGGGCCAGCCGGGTCTCGCGCAGCGTTCGTTGCGCGCCTATGGCGCAGCGGATGCGGCGATCGCAGGCCCGGACTGGCTGGATGCGGCATGGTTGAGTGGCGCAGACGATTTGCTCAAGGCGGCGCTATATCGCGAAAATCCGCCACCTTCTTGGGAGTGGTGGAGCGGTTTGATCAGTTGGCAACGCGGGGATATTTCTGCGGCGCTTGCCAGCTTCGATCTTGCAGCAGGGGCAACATCCGATCCCGACCCGCAGTTCGCGTTGACCGTGGCGGGCGCACGCGCGGCGGCACTGCGCGCCCTTGGCGACGCCGACTCGGCGATGGGAATTCTGACTCAGGCGCGCGCCCGCGGCGGTGAAGCGCTCGCTGCCGGTTGGAACACGCCAGGGCTGAAGTTCGCACTGGCTCTAATCGAGGCGAGTCTTGGCGATGAGGCGAAGGCCGAGAATTATCTGGAAGAAGCAGTAGCAGGTGGATGGCGGGCCGTTGAATGGGTGGGTGCCACGCCCGGTGGCGGGCAAATCGAGCGTCTCGCAGGATACGCCGCAGTGGAAAGCAAGGTACGCGATGATCTGCGGCGACAGTGGGCCGACGTGGCGAGCCGTGCCGAGGCAGCGACCGTGGAGCTTGTGCGCTAGATTGCTGCGTTACGTCAGGGGCTTGCCGCGCGCGAGTCGCGGTACGGATCGAAAATGACGGGTCTGGAATTGGGCGACGACCGGGTATCGGATTTTTTGCGCTTGCGCGTCGTCGATAGATTCAGACCGGCCAGGCCGTCACGACCGACGCCGAGGAAGAGCCGGGCTTCCTCGTTTTCCCACAGGGTGAACAAACGCAATTCACGGATCTTCAGCAGTCTTATCAGCAAGGAATCCTGGGGAATGAAATCATAGTCACTGTCGGAGAGCATGGCATTGCCGGTGCCGGCATTGAGGTCGAATTCAGTGCGGATGTCCGGGTCGGGCGCAAAGCTGTCGGGATACCATTGCAGGCTCAGCGGTACTGCCGTCACGGTTTCCAACACCGCCTCGCACGGCGTCGCATGGTCGGCGCATACCGCTTGCGGCGCAGGCTCTCCTGGAAATTCCGGATCGGCAGCGTCGGCCAGCACAGCGGAAGATGCCAGCGCGAAAACTGCAAAAAGCCAGACACCTGCGCAGGTCGTCATGACGGTCCAGGGCTGGTTACGTGAAGGCGACCTGATCATCGACTCATTGTCAGGTCGGGCGCCGGCGCATCTCTGTGAAAGAGATCACAGATCACGCTCAACGCGCATGTCGCATTCGACATAAACCCAAAAAATCATCAACGCGTGGACATAACGCGCCGAAATTCTCGTCAGAATGGAAAGCGCACCTAGTCGCGGTGGCGTTTGTCCTGCCAGATCTTGCTGCGGTCGAAGACGCCCGAGTTATAGGGGTCGAAACCGGACTCTTCCTCGGCAGCCATGCTCAGTTCAGGATCTTCCAGAGCCTGCATCACCTTGGATGTCTCGGCCTTGCGCGAATGGCGCAGGGCCCTTTCCGCGGGCGTAGGAGCAACTGTTTTCACTGCTTTCTTTTTCGCGGCGGATTTTTTTCCGAGCAGCCACATTGTCCGTGCTACCTCCTGCAAAGGCCGGACTGTTCCGGCGAGGTCAACTGTCAACGGTCATAGTTCCAGTCAAACGACATAATAGTGCGCGCCCGTCGACCGTGTTGTGATGTGCTTCACAGAACAAGCCCGGACGGATACGGGGTTCAGGCAACTCTTTGCCGCAGCGGAAGCCGCACCAGTCGCAGCCACCACAAAAGCAGATACGGCGAGAGGGTGAGCAGCCAGACTGTCTTGTTCATCGCGCCGAGACCGGCGAAGTAGCGACCGAGAAAATCGCCAAGCGTTGCCGGGTCGCTGCCGAAAACCTGAAGGCCGACATAGTGAATGAGTATCGGCACAACCAGCAGGCCGAGCAAAAGCGCGACGCCGAGAAGTACGAGTTCATGCCGCATGCGCTTGCTGCCGCTGCGATCCGGGTTTGCCACTTTTCCGTTGTCTTCGGCCGCCACCTGATGCTTCCCGCTTATGTGCCTGAGGCGAACCTAAACCAGGCGCGTCCGGCTGGCAAGAACTGCGTGCTATGCTTCCGCTCCAACGAAGCTCATAGCCGCCCTGAACCGGACCGAGATGAACATCATTACCGATTGGCTGCGCCGACAATTTGCGAATCCGCAACTCGTCGTGCTGATCCTCATTCTCGCCGCGGTCGTACTGACGCTCTACTTCGCCGGCGGCAGCCTTGCGCCGGTGCTCGCCGCAACGGTGATCGCCTATCTGCTGCAAGGCCTGGTGAATCGGCTGGAGAGTATCGGTCTGCCGCATCTCGTTGCGGTGCATGTTGTATTTATCTCTTTCGTGGCGACGGTTTCCCTGGCGGCATTCGGATTGATGCCACTGCTGGTTGGCCAGCTCACCCAGTTGGTGCAGCAGGTCCCTTCGATGATGTCGCGCGCGCGGGATTTGCTGCTGCGGCTGCCGAACGAATATCCGAGTATTTTCACGGAGCAACAGATCAGCGATTTCATCGTCGCGCTGAGAAACGAAATTCTTGGGGTGGGGCAAACGATTCTGTCTTACTCCTTATCGTCTCTGGTCACGCTGGTGACCGTCGTGGTGTACTTTTTTCTGGTGCCGCTGATGGTCTATTTCATGATTAAGGACAAGCAGCGCATTGTCGATTGGTTTAGCCGATTCCTGCCTGAAGACAGGCATCTCAGTAGCACGGTCTGGCACGAGGTGGATGTGCAGATCGCCAACTATGTGCGTGGCAAATTCTGGGAGATCATCATTGTCGCGTCATTTGCCTATGCGACCTTCTCGTTGCTGGATCTTGAGTATGCGCTTCTGCTCGCAGCATTAACCGGCGTGTCTGTGCTGATTCCATACATCGGAGCAGCGTTGGTGACTGTTCCGGTCGCGCTGGTGGCATTGTTTCAGTGGGGGCTGAGCCCAGACTTCTACTGGGCGGTCGCCGCCTATCTGATAATCCAGGCCCTCGATGGCAATTTGCTCGCGCCCCTGTTGTTCAGTGAAGCTGTAGACTTGCACCCGGTCGCAATTATTGTTGCCATCCTGTTCTTTGGTGGCCTGTGGGGATTCTGGGGCGTGTTTTTTGCGATTCCGCTGGCAACGGTTATTCAGGCGATACTCAGAGTCTGGCCGAGCGGCGCAGGCGTGGAGCCCGAGGCGCTGCCCGTGGCGGATGGCGATCAGTGATCGAGCCACCAATGCACGAATTCCTCGAATTCGACGTAACCCGTGTGGTCGGTATCGATTACCGAAAACGCAAGCTGCGCTTCTTCTTCGGTGGGGCGCGGGCCAACCGTTCCGAGTAATTCGACGAACTCGGCGTACTCGAGACGGCCATTTCCGTCCCGGTCGAAACTGGCAAATTCGCGTTGCAGTCCGGCGATGTCGTTGTTTTTACTCATGGCGCAAATCCCGGCTAGTCAGGGCCTGGCGAAGACGGGCCAAGCATAGCATCGCCAGGCCCAACAGACCCAGAGCACCACCACCCCCCGAGTAACTGATTGCTTCACCCGCGGTCGGCAGCCGATCCAGTTGCAGATCTTCGAGCGGGAGCTGGCCGAAGGCCGCACTATCCCAAGGGCCGAATTCTGCAACCAGTGCGTGGTTTGCCGCCTCGTAAAGCTCGATCATCAGGTCATATTGACCGCGCTGGTAGCCGCTCAGAAGCTCGGTGGCCACGAAATAGTCGTCATCTGGCGAGCTACCGAAAACGGTGAATACTGGCGTCTGGAAATACAGCTCCCAGGGTTCCGCATGCCGGCGCAGATACAGCCGCGCATAGAGGGTGGTAGCAAAGTCCGTCGTGTCGACGTCGAAGCTTACTTCTAGGCCATGGAAGAAGCCGTCGCTGTCGTCGTCATACAGGAGAACAATATCGGCATCGTAAACGAATACCTCGAACAGCTTGTTGCCCCGGACAGTCTTCGCGGTACCATTCAAAACAATGGCGTCATGATCTGCGGCCGGATAGGCGTGGCTCCGCGTCGTCTTGGCTTGCGGGGTCTGCGTAACTTCTGGGGCGCCATTCGCGCCTGCTGCATCCGCCGCGCCCCCAGCTCCGAAAACCAGAACATATAGCAGCATCCAGTCAGCTGGTCTTGAGCATCGCATGATCATCTCCCGTGGTTTCTGTTTCGTGGTCTGGATTCGATTAAAACGGGGCATGCCTGAATCGATGCTGAACGCTCGTGGAGGAGCAGGATGACGACCACGTGTTGGATCTTCGGATATGGATCGTTGATCTGGCGGCCGGACTTCGCCTACGTGGCCCGCCGCCCCGCATGTCTGCGCGGCTGGATGCGCCGGTTCTGGCAGGCTTCGCCCGATCACCGTGGTGTTCCTGCTGCACCTGGCCGGGTGGTGACTTTGCGGCGCAGGCCCGGCGGCGCCTGCTGGGGCATGGCATATCGGTTGGAGGGAGATGCCGGGGAGCGCGTGCTGGCGCAACTGGATTTCCGCGAAAAAGCGGGCTATGAGCGCTATGAGGACTGGCTTTGCGGCGCTGACGGCAGCCGTATCCGCGGGCTTTTTTATGTCGCTCCGCCCGGGAATCCCGATGACCTGGGTCCTGCGCCTCTCGCGGAGATTGCGCGCCAGGTTTGCATGGCCGTTGGACCCAGTGGTTCGAATGTCGACTATGTTATACGGCTCGACGAGGCGCTCGCCGGGCTGGGTATCGTCGATTCTCATGTGCAAGGGCTTGCGAGAATCGTGGGTCGCGCCTTGAATAGTCCCGTTTCGGCCTTATGACACACCCTGTATCTGACGGAGAGACTCTATGAAGAGAGTGCTGTTGTTCATCGGCACAAACATCGCCGTACTCCTGGTTCTGAGTATTGTGATGCAGCTATTCGGCCTTGAGAGCATCCTCGACGAGCAGGGGATCAACCTGGATCCGACAGCGTTGCTCGTTTATTCCGCGGTGATCGGTTTTACCGGCTCGTTCATCTCTCTGGCTATTTCCAAATGGATGGCATTGCGCAGCACCGGGGCGAGGATCATCAACAACCCGGGCAATGATGCCGAGCGCTGGCTTGTCGACACTGTCCGGCGCCAGGCCAGCGAAGCTGGTATCGGGATGCCGGACGTCGCGGTCTACGATTCGCCGCAGCCGAATGCCTTTGCCACCGGGGCCAGACGCGACTCCGCGCTGGTCGCGGTGAGTTCGGGACTGCTCGGCAGCATGCGCCGGAACGAAGTCGAGGCGGTTCTTGCGCACGAAGTTACGCATATTGCCAATGGCGATATGGTGACGCTTACGTTGATCCAGGGCGTGGTAAATACCTTCGTGATATTCCTGTCCCGGGTAATAGGTTTCGTTGTCGATCGGGTCGTATTCCGCACCGAGCGCGGCCTCGGACCGGGCTATTGGATAAGTGCGCTGGTTGCGCAACTCGTACTGGGGATTCTGGCTACCACGATCGTCATGTGGTTCTCGCGTCAGCGCGAGTATCGCGCGGACGCCGGAGGTGCCAGGCTTGCCGGGCGTGACAAT
>Ga0316191_10001817_pt1 | contig 15232 bp, 10 predicted proteins | sample Eddworburr2cm_MG_FD_204928 | JGI IMG/M metagenome (GOLD analysis project Ga0316191, IMG submission 204928) | Coastal sediment microbial communities from Maine, United States - Eddy worm burrow 2 cm | ecosystem: Environmental > Aquatic > Marine > Coastal > Sediment | place: USA: Maine...
GGCGCTGTGCGCTTGGCTGCTTGCCGCTTCTGCAGCGGCGGCGATTCCTGACGCATTGGGCGGTGGGTTTGCAGACGCCGGCATCGACGCGGCCTACTATGCGAACCCCGACCTCGCAGGAAAGCCCTCATTCACCCGTCGCGACGTGCGAATCGACTTCGACTGGGAAGAGGTGCGACCCGTCGGCGGCTCCACTGCAGAGTCCTATCGGTCGTTTCCCAGGGACGGGTTCTCTGTCCGGTGGAGCGGCCGGATCATCGCGCGGTTCAGCGAGGCGTACACGTTCCACGGGGACGCCGACGATGGTGTTCGCATCAGCGTACGAGCCCCGGGGCAGTCGACCTGGACCACCTTGGTCGATCGGTGGAATCAAGCCGGCGCTTTCGAATCCGAGCCGTTCATGATGCGTGCGCAGGAGCTCTACGACATCCGCGTGGAGTATCGTGAGGTAACGGGGGGAGCGCGGTGCAGGCTCATGTGGAAGAGCCAGAGCACGCCCGCCGAAGTGATCGATCCTGTCCGCCAGGAAGGGCTCAACCTCACGCGCTATGGGTCGCCCGACTATGTCTGGGCCGACGTGATGAAGAGCAGTCGTTACGGCAAGAGGGCTGACGAGACCGATGCGGAGGGATGGCCGACCGCATCTGGGGTCGAGCTCGTCATCAGCGAGATGTACTATGGGTCCGAAAGTCCCGAGATGTCGGGATCCTACCTCTTTCGCTTCGAGGGTCAGGCGGAGGTGCGTCAGAAATGCTGCGTTGACGCGGTGTTTCAGGCAGATGGGCGCCAATTCGACCGGAGGCTGCCAAAAGGAGTCGGGTACGACGCCTCGACGAACACCACGACCGCGGTGATGACGCTATCTGGCTCGAGGTCGATGCTCATCTTCGACGATACACAGCGAGGGCCAGGTCGCCGTGGCGACGGCGTTTCCGGCATCCAGCTGATGCGGCCCATCGCACCGGGCAGCACGCAGCATCATCGGCCTGGCGATATAGGCTATCGCCCATTTAAGCAGACAGTCGCAGACCACTTTACCGTGCTGCGCTTCCTCGTATTTCCGGACGGCCCGGACGAGGATTGGTCGCAGCGTACGCTTCCCGACCACGCATTTTTCATAGGGAATACCGGGCAGGAGAACTGGGAGTACGCTGTGATGCTTGCCAACGAGACCGGTCGGGACCTGTACCTCACAGTCCCGATTGGAGCGAGCGACGAGTACTTCGAGAAACTCGCGCTGCTGATACGCTACGGGTCCGACGGCCGCGAGCCCTATCGGGGTCTCACCCCAGATCCGGTCTACCCGCCGCTGAATCCCAACCTGCGGATCTACGTCGAGGTGGATAACGAGATCTGGAACTGGGCATTCTTGACGACCCGGCTTGCGCAACGGCTGGCTATCGCTGAGCACGAACGAGGCTCAGCTACCTGGCAGGTCATCGATTACGACGGTCAGGCGGGTGAGCCGAAGAGCCGCAGGGCAATGCGCCGTTGGCATGCAATTCGGACGGTGCAAGCCAGCAAGGCGTTCCGGCGCGTTTGGGGAGATGACGCAATGGGTTCGAGGGTCCGGCTGCTCATGGAGTATCAATACGACAACATGCAAGGCACCGCGCTCTCGTCGCTCGACTTCATCGACGGCTATTACAATAACAGGTCGAGCACCAACGTCAGCGATCCACACCCGGCCAGCTACTACCTCTGGGGTGCCGGTGGAGCGGCTTACTATGGTCTTGAGAATGGCACTGGCTTGCAGACTCACACACTCCTTCAAGACGCGGACTTCGAGGCAAGCGCCATAGAGCCCAAGACGTTGCGCTTCCGGCCGCGGGGTACCCCGTGGAGGTTCGAGGGCCAAGCTGGGCTGATTCGCCCCGAAGGTAAGAAGCGCATCGACGGGCTCGACAACCTTCCGACCCCGGCTGCCGGCAAGCAGGCCGCTTTCATGGTGGGAAAAGGGTCCATTAGCCAGCGGGTACAATTTGCAAAGCCGGGCACTTACGCAATCGCTTTCAACGCAGCGGGCTCCGGAGAGGGTTGGCCGGGCTATCTGAGCTTCGACATTCTCGTAGACAACCGCAAGGTGAGCCCAAGAGACCAACGCGATCCCCGAGTGAGCCCGCGTGCGGCGAGGCTTGGGGGCTGGCGTCGAAAGGTCACCAGTCTCGATGGGGACTGGGGTAGCGCGGCATTTCAGATCGACGAACCGGGGTTGCATACGATCACCTTCGTGGGTCGCGATGCTGCACCACACTACTTGCTCATCGACAACGTGCGCATTGCTAGCGCAGACGCGATGATGACGAGCGGCTTAGGCAAGGGAAATGCGCTGGGGCAGGACGGTGAATCGGACTTCGCCTATCAACTTCGGACGCAAGCGAGGTACGCGCGTGCATTCGGCCTTCAGGTCCTTGCCTACGAGGCAGGCTGGTCGCTCGGAGGGGATTTCGGTCAGGTACCCCTTCAGAACTGGTCCAAGCTCCACGATCCAAGGGCTACGGCCCTCAACGATCAGGCGATCGCGTTCTGGGACCAGTCGGGGAGCGCCCTGATGGTCTGGGGCGTGCATCAGTTCTGGCCAAGCCACGATTTAGTGGGAGCGGAGAACTACCCGATCATGCGGAGCATCGGCGGTGCCTTGGAGCGACTGCGCACCGAGCCGACCTATGGTCGACCTCTCCCCACGACGCTACGGCTAGACGACACAGATTGGTCGCATACCAGCGCGGCGGCCGGGTGGCAGCGTTATGTCCCCTGCATCGGCGGTCCCGAGGACCAATGGCATGCCTGGATGCTGATTGCTCCCGGGACTGGGACCTATACGTTTCGTATCGAGGGTAGTGGAAGCGGTCGTGTGGTCGTCGAGGTCGATGGCGAGCCCATCGTCGAGCTCAGCTCCTTAGAGCAGCCGCGGAGCAAGCCGCTGAGCGCCAAGCTCACGAAGGGCGCGCACGCCGTTCGTGTCGTCATGGTCGGCAATGATCTCGAGCTCGACAGTATCGAGGTCAGCGCGGCGCAGGCCGAACACTGATCACTGACGATCAACCTTCGCAGACGCTACTGGCAGGCCCCCTCGATCAAGAACTGCGTACGGACTGCGTTGTTCTGGATGCTCGCGGGGTCGCTCACTGCGACCTCCAAGCCCCAACGCTCCAACGTGTCGTAGGAGAAGGTTCGTGTCATATCGAACTCCCAACAATCATCGTTCCACCAGACGTCCGGATTCCCATTGCCCCACGACCAGGCGAGCCACCCAATGTCTCTTGCGTTGGCCTCTGCGATCATCCCAAGATAGTCGATGTCTGGCCCGCAAGAGCCGTTCGGTGATCTGTTCGCGAACTCGCCGATGATGAATGGCAGGTCCATGTCCACGGCCGCCTGCAAAATTTCAGCGATCTGCGATCGACTCATCGGGTCGTACAGGTGCGCGGAGAATACCAGGTTGCGCTCCGGGTCCGCCTCGATCAGCGCTGGTCCCTTGTCGAAAAGCACTTGGTAGTCCCTACCCCATCCGCTCGCGTCGATCACCAGAGGCACGCGAATCCCAGCGTCGCGTATTCGGGTGACAGCGTTTCGGTAGACGTTCTCGAAGTCGTCGTAGCTTTGGCCGGAAGCTGGTCCCGCCTCGTTGGCGATATTCACCATGAGATACTGCTCGTGTTTTGCGATGAACGACACGGCTTCAGGACTCGTCCAGTAGTCCACGATCGCGTTCATGTTTCCCCACTGCCCTGGACCCGTGGCGTCGTGCATCTCGAGCATCGGGAACATGCCGTTGGCTACGGCTTCTGAGACCGCGCTCTCCGCCTCCGCGATTGGCACGCCACGCGTCGCACCCCAGAAGATGCGCACGGCGTTGGCTCCGGTACGAGCGATCTCGCCCATCGCCGCGCCAGGGCGGTCGACCCAGAGGGTGGGATGATTGACTCCCAATAGGACTACCCGCTCTCCGCAAGCGTCGTACAGATGGCGTCCTGATGTGTACATGGTCGCACCGGGGGATCCGCCCGTGTCCGGAAGGTCCTCCTCTTGGTTTGGCACTTCAGCCTTGGGCGGATCCCATGGCTCTTCCACCGAGCTAGCCTCCCGCCCCGCGTCCGGCTCACAGTCGGCGGCCACGGTGCACTGGCCGGTTCTGGCCAGGTTCGTCGCGTCATCGCTCCAGTTCGCTGGGTCGCCACATCCCACGACCCCAGCCGCGAGCAAGCCAACGAGCAGTACTTCTTTTTCTAACGACATCTAACTGTCCCCCCGAACCTCAGTTTTGCTCCTAAAGGGTGTAGGGGGTTAGCGATTGCGACAGTTCATTACAACTGGACACACCTCTTAGGGTGAATTACAGAAGGTCGACTCCATCGATGATGATGTCGGGTAGCCCCCGTTTCCCAGGCCGGTCGATGAGTCTGCAAGCGTTCATGATGCGGAACTTGTCTCTTCGGGCTCGTCTCGCTTGCGTGCACCGAGCGAAGCTCTTGAAGTAGCTTGGGCCCTCGACTACATACCCCGCGCGTCGGCGTCCCTGGACGAACGCGAAGCCGTAAAGGGAGCAGAGCTCGATGTATTTGATGGCCACCCATATCCCCATCTATTTGGATGGCGGCCGGACCTACATCAACGACTCCTGGTACTCCGATCTCGAACTCGGGAGCCGCTTCTTCTCTCGGCATTTCGGCCCGATCGCGCTCATCGGACCGAGCCTCCCAATCGAGCTTGCCGACGCGATGCACATGCGAGAGGTCGGCCCCGATATGCCGAACCTTTCGCTTCACCCCTCCATAGACGCGCGGACCCGGATTCGGCGTTTCTGGCCTGCCGCAGCTAGACAGTGGCAGGCGGATCTCGCGCCCCTTCTCCGAGAGGCGAGCGTCGTTCACGCCAGCGTCGATGATCCGTTCCGGCCGATGCAGCTCGCAGCGATGCGAGCGGCGCTGAAGGCCAACAAGCCGACCGTACTGATCGGTTTCGACATGGACATCTGGGACCTCCTCGACGACAAGCTCCGGCAGATGGGGCGCATCGAGGGGAAGCTCCACGTCGCCCGGACCGCGGGGATGGAGTTCTGGATGCGTCACTGCGTGCGCCGGGCCTCGGTCGCGATGCTCAAGGAGGGCCTCGTCTACGACCGGTACGCCCCGATGGCGAAGAACCCCAAGGAGTTCTGCCACTCCATGCACAGTGAGGCCGATGTCGTGAGCGAGGGCGAGCTCGACGAGCGGCTCACGTCGCTCGCCTCGGGTCGGCCCCTGCGCTTCGCGTACTTCGGCCGCTTCGTCGAGAGGAAGGGGCTCGCGGACGCGATCCGCGTCCTGGCCGCGGCTCGCGGGCGCGGCGTCGATGCGAGCTACGATCTGATCGGCGACGGCCCGCAGCGCCATGAGCTCGAAACGCTCGCGAAGGAGCTCGGCATTGCCGAGAGCGTTCGCTTCCCGGGCAGCTTCCCCTACGGCGTCGCGCTACACGAGAGGCTGCGAACTTACGACGCCGTCCTTTTCACGCCTACCGAGGAGGACACGCCGCGCATGGTCTACGACGCCTTCGCGTCTGGGTTGCCGTTGATCACGAGCGACATCGCCTTCCTGCGTCGTCGCGCCGATCGCGATCAAGCCTCGGTTCTCTTCGAGATCGGTGCCATCGAGGAGGGCGCGACCAGGCTGGTCGAGCTCAACCAAGATCGTGAGCGGCTGGTGTCGCTGTCCCGGAAAGCACACGAGGCCGGCGGGCGACATTCGGTCGAGCGATGGTACGGGCAGCGACTGGCATGGACGGTCGAGGCAGTCGAGCGTCACGGCTACTAGCAATCTGGACATCCCCCAACTAGGAATTCGACCCAGTGCCGTCATTCATCGAGAATGATTGACGCGAGTGGTGATCCGCGATGGTGCATTCAGACGGCAATCTATTCAGCATCCTGGTGTTCTTCCTATGGATTCCCATTGCGCTCTGGGGTGCGCGCCGGTGGCCTCCTGCGAAAGCGGCCGCGCTGCTCTTTCTGCTCCCCTTGATGTTCTTGCCGGAGCTCGTCTATTTCGACCTGCCAGGCGTTCCGCACTTCGACAAACAACGGATCGCGGTTTTCTGGTTACTGATCGGCGTCCTGCTGTTCCATCGCCAATGGCTCGGAGCGCTGCAGTTGAGCAGGTGGACCAAGCTGTCCATGTTGCTGCTCCTCGGAGGGAGGGTCGTAACAGTCTTCCTCAACTCAGACTCTATCTCGGACGGGTCTGTTTATCTGCCCGGGCACCAAACCTACGATGCGGTTACCGCCGTCATAGCAGGCACGTTCGACTATATTCTTCCCTTCACGATAGCCGCCGCGATGTTCAAAGACGCGAAGGACCTACGCGTCCTGTTCAGATTTCTGGTAGGCGCCACGCTGGTCTACGGCGTCTTTCAGCTGTTCGAGGTCAGGTTCAGCCCGCAGCTTCACACCTGGATTTACGGGTTCTTTCAACACAGTTTCGCGCAGATGATGCGTGGGGGAGGCTTTCGTCCGATTGTCTTCATGACGCATGGACTAGCCGTCGCCATGTTTACGATGGTGGGCGTCCTCGCCGCCGCCAGATTATACAAAGCGAAGGCAAAGGTCCGTGGCGTCAGCGCGCTCTGGGCCATGGCGTTTTTGTTGTTGGTCGCCCTGCTGAACAAGAGCATGGCGGCCTTCCTTTACACGCTGATCGGCGTCCCGCTGGTCCTGTTTTTCACCCCGAAGACACAGTTTCGTGTGGCCATGCTCCTCGCCGTCACCGTGTTGCTGTACCCGGCTCTGCGCGCCTCCAACCTCATTCCGGTAGACGATATCGTAGAGGTCGTGACCGCTCAGTTCGGCGAACAGAGGGCTGCGTCGTTGTCGACGCGCTTTGACAACGAGGAGGACCTTCTCGAGCGTGCGTGGGAGCGTCCTTTCTTTGGCTGGGGAATGTACGGTCGATCCAGCATCTACGAGTCCTGGAGTGGGAAACAGACGTCCATTTCAGACGGTGACTGGATTATAACCCTGGGAAATTGGGGGTTAGTCGGTTTCCTAGCCAAGTACCTGCTGCTACTTCTGCCGGTCTTCGTGACGGCGCGCCAAATGAGGTACTTGCGTCGGCCGTCCGATCGCCGCTTTCTTTCCGCGCTAGCTTTGATGATCTGCTTCTCGGCCTTCGACCTGCTGCCGAACGGGAACTACAACTACTTGCCCTTTGTGTTCTCGGGTGCGCTCGTAGGATGCTTGGCTGGGATGCTGCGACATGCATCGGAGCAGGCACGCCTGAAGCGACGGCGAGCAGTTGCTCATCAACTTGATCCAAACGTCGAAGTACGCCAGCGTGATATCGGCCGTGGAGGGACAAGACATCGATTCGGAGGGCAGTGAACCGCCGGAGACCACGCGAAGCGCAGAAGGTCTCGACGAGCTTGGGGGCAGGGCGTCGTCGGCCGCGCTCTGGACCATTTTGGGGCTCGGGGGCGCACAGGTCACTAGACTCGTTTCCAACCTGATCCTGACCCGGCTGCTTCTCACCGAGTACTTCGGCCTGATGGCGTTGGTGAACGTTTTCTTGCTTGGGTTGCGGCTCTTTTCCGACATTGGCATTGGCCCGGCGCTCGTCCAGAACAAGCGAGAGGACCCGAGCTTCGTGAACACGGTCTGGACGATGCAGGTCGTCCGCGGGATCACATTGTGTTTGATTGCCGTCGCGCTCGCCGCTCCGTACGCGGCCTTCTACGGGCAGCCCATTCTTGCGGCGTTGATTCCTGTCGGGGCACTGACAGCGTTGATCAACGGGTTCAACTCCACGTCGCTCTTTACGGAAGTGCGGAACCTGCGCCTCAAGCGGCCGGCAATACTCAGGTTAGCAGCTCAGGTGGCGGGGGCGGTTGTCATGGTGGCGTGTGCATGGCTGACCCGCAGTATCTGGTCGCTCATCTTGGCCGGCATTGTTTCAGGCCTCGTTACGCTGGTGCTGAGCCACGTTTGGCTGCCAGGGATTCGTAATCGATTTCGGTTCGACCGACAGGCAGCTCGCTCTCTCTTCTCTTTTGGATTTTGGATTTTCCTGGGCACGGTGGCGATCTTCGGCGCGAACCAGCTGGACCGGCTCGTCCTCGGAAAAATCACCACGATGGCTACGCTAGGAGTCTACAGCATTGCATTGATGCTTGCAGTTGCGCCCGCGGAGGCTTTGTCCAGCGTTGGGGGCAGCGTCCTCTTCCCTCTCTATACCCGTGTACACCATTCATCAGAGGATCTGTCCAAGGTGTTCCGCACGGGCCGCTGGCCCCTGGTCGTCGTAGGGGGGTGGGCCGCTTCGGGTTTCATCGCAGGCGGCCCTACGATTGTCCGGCTTCTCTATGACTCGCGCTACTGGGAAGCGGGCTGGATGCTCCAGATCCTCTCGGCTGGTCTTTGGTTCGGCGTCGTCCTCGGCCGCCCGAACAGCTTGATCGTGCTTGCCGTAGGTCGCAGCGATTGGACCGCCGCGCAGGCTTTCGCGAAGGTGCTCGGGATCGTCGCGTTTGTTCCGCTCGGGTACTGGCTCTGGGGCTTTCCGGGCGCGGTGGCCGGCTTGGGAACGGCAGAGTTGGTACGGTACGCCGTCTCTCTGTTTGGGGCGGTCACACTGGGCTTTGACTCACGCCGTGAAGATCTGTTGCTCACGCTCCGCGTGGGGCTTGCAGCGCTGATCAGTTGGTCCGCCGTTGCCTTGCTGACGGAGCTCGGCATCACCAACGTCGTGCTTCATGCGCTGGTCGTGTTCGCGCTTGTCACCGCGGCCTGGGCCCGACCACTCATGGTACTGATCGGCCGCCTCCGGCGAAAAGAGCCGCTGTTTCTGAACGTCAGCCAAGCGTGACACGTCATCTCCGGCTCTCTCGTCCGCATCTCAGGAGGACCAGGCGCCAATGTCGACGCCGTAGGCGTCTCGCAACGCCACGTTTCGGGGGGCAAAGCGCCGGAGCAGCTCTGCCCGCTCCTCGGCCGTCATGCGCGGCGGCACGAACTGTGAAGCCGTCCGCCGTCCCGCTTTGCTTTCCTGGAGCCGGTGGAAGAACCATTCCTTGAATCCCTGCGGCAATAGCCGCGAAACAGGGTGCCCCGCCAACGAGATCCTCCGGTAGCGGCTCATGATCTGGTTGCGGATTCTGCGCTCGAGGACGCTCCGCGTATCGTTCTCTCTTCTTCCGAGTTCCATCTCCGGCGAGATGTCCTCTACGCCGAGGAAGGCGAAGACTTGGCGCAGGGTCGCTCGTGGGTCGGAGGCCAGCTCCTCGAAGGTCAGGAGGAGAAGTTGCTCCCGCGGGTAATAGTCCAGGAAGCGCTCGATCTGGGTCGTGTAGTCGCTGCCGTCGAGGCACATGGGGTCGTGAGCGACGAATTGCGAGAAGGACTCGGTGAACGGCTCGCCGGGGTGAACTTCGCGAGACCATCGGTGCACGAAGTGCGAGTACGAACGCGTGATGGGATCGCGCATGAGATAAATCAGCTTCGCGTTGGGGATGAGGGCCTTCATCCTCTGGGGCACTCCATCGACTTGTGGCCAGCGCGTGTAGTTGGTGGACCCTTCACCGCAGAGCTGGTCGGGGCGCGCGTCGCTGAAGAGCGAGGCGTACCACTGCTCCCCCCGCCCCCAGCTGTCGTCGAGGTCGAAGTAACACGGTTCCTTCGGGTCCGAGACGAAGATCCCTGGGTGCTGCTCGAGGTAACTAAAGAGGGTCGATGTCCCGGACTTGGCCGCGCCGATGATCACGAAATCGGGAAATCGTGCAGGGTTGTTGGAAGCCACTGCGCTGTCTTAGGCCATCGACTTCAGACCATCAACCGAGCTTGCAAACACAGCAAGTTTCATCTTGGAGATGCGGCGATGGAACAGTTGAAACATCGCAGGCTCCTTGCTCCAGAAGCAGGAAACTGCCCTAAGCCACCGGCACGATACTGCCGCCCGCGCTTCACCGCGCCACTAGCCGCAGCGGCAGGTTATCGAGCGGCCTCGTAAACGGAAAATGTTGCAGCTTCGTGGGAAAATAGTCCTCTTTTGCGTACTCGATTTGGTAGTTCTCGATGAGCTCGCGGAAGGTCAGCAGGAAGAGCATCCGGGCGAAGTGCATTCCGATGCACTTGTGGGCACCGCCGCCGAAGGGGACCCACATGAAGTTGTGTTTGCGGTGCTCGCTGACCTCTTCGGAGAATCGACTTGGGTGGAACGTGTCGGGATCGTCCCACCACTCTTCCAGACGATGGATATACGTCCCAGGGACGCATACCATGGTGTCCGCCGGCACTCGGACTCCGCCGATTTCGCATTCGCGAATCGTGCGACGAAGGAAGAGCGGCACGGGTGGGTGCATGCGGATGGCTTCGTAGAATACGGCGATGATTCCGTTCACCGAGTGGAAGACGGTTTCGAAGCTGAGCTCCCGGGGCCATTGCTGCATCTCGGCTGCGAGCTTCGACTGCAACGGGTAGTCGTTGGCCATGTAGTACGCGGCCATGGTGGACGCGCTCGTCGTCGTGTCGTGCGCAGCCAGCATCAGGAAGATCATGTGATCCGCGATGTCTTCGTCCTCGTAGTACTCCCCGTCTTCGGTCTTCTCCTTGCAGAAGTGCGCGAACACGTCTTCATCGTCCGATGCGCGCTTCTTGTCGATCAGATCCATGAAAAAGCGCTTCAGGTAGCGGCGACCTTCCAGGCCGCGGTGATACTGAAAACCGGGGACGTCGAGTCGCACGATGCCGAGCGCGCCCTCCATCATGTCGGTGAACGCCCGATTGATCTTCGGAACGGTGCTCGCCGAGTCGTCGACCCAACAGAACACTTCGAACGCGATGTCGAGCAACAGGCGCTTGACCTCGTCGTAAAAGAGGATGCTGTCCTGGGCCGCCCAACGCTGAACGGCTTGTTCCACGATGGCCTGAATCTTCGTCGCGTACGCGCGCATTGCCGGGGGCTTGAAGGAGCTCTGCATGATGCCCCGGTGCACGCGGTGTTCGTCGTACTCCCGCATGACCAGGCCGCCCTGAAAGAAATCTGCCATGACGGATTCCCAGCCCATCTTGATCGAAAAGTTCTTCTCTCGATCCATCAGCACCCGCTGCACGTGGTCGGGGTGCAGCAGCAGAAGACACTTGTTCCCGGTGATCGAAATACGGCTGACCGCCCCGTAGGTCTTGTAGTGATGATCGAACAGGGCCTGTGGATCCTTGAACATGTCCCAGGTCTTGCCGATGAACGGCCAGCCATATTCGCCTTGGATGTGGCTTAGGTCCCGATTGGCGGGTCGCTGGTCGTAGGGAAGCTCGCTGACTTGGCTCATGGCCTTAGTATACAGTTTGTAAAGTTTAGTGCCAACGCTAATGCTGCGCCCCGACCATGGGCAGTGGGTGGCCAGGTTGATGGGCAGCTGGATCATCCTGGCCGAGCTGAGCGCAGGCGTAATGTTTACGATGAGTCGCTTTCGGCCAATGGCGGTGTGGGGGGGGCTGCTGATCTGGACCCCTGCGATCTATTTCATCGCGGTCGCCGTCCTCACTGGCTTCCACGGTAGCGTGCGCGTGGTCGCGGTGCGCCTCGTGGGCACAGTCGGAGCCGTGATTCTGCTCGGCACCGCTATTGCGAAGCTTCGCGCGTTTGTGTAAGCCTGGCCCGATAGGTCAGCAATCGCTCCTTGATCAGTCCTGTCGTGCATACCGGATCACCCCCCATACTCGTGATGTGCTCGATTCCGGTCTTCACGCGAAATCTGGTGTGGGCGACCGGCCAGGCCCAACGCCCCTGCTGGGTGATGACCGCCAACCAGGGGGACTCATGGCGAGACTATCCGCACGTCCTGGGCGCCGAGACGATCGACCAAGAGATGTTGGTGCCGGCAGACCCTTCACTGCAACGACTCGTCTACGACTTCTGTGAAGACCACGGGATCGGCACAGTCATTGCCGGTGACACCCGCTGCTCGCGGTTCCTCCTGCGCACCGCTCCAATGCTCCCGCCCGGCGTCCAATGCTTCCCCATGTGTGAGCCCGAGCTTTTCGAGAAGTTGTACGACAAGGGGAGCTTCGCGAGGTTGCTGGAAGAGCTATCCTTGCCCGGGCCAAGCACTACGGTCATTCGATGCGCCGAGGATTTGGAGCGCTGCGACATCGAGCCTCCAGCGCTCATCAAGCCCACCCAAGGTGAGGCAGGCCTTGGGATCGAGAGGGCTAGCACTTTCGGTGAGCTGCGAACCATCGTGGAAGCCAGGACCGATCTCCAGGAGAACCCAATCGTGCTTCAGTCGTACATCCCTGGCACTGACATTGATCTGAGCCTGCTCGGCGATCGGGGCCGCTGCGTGGCGTGGACCATCCAAGAACGCGGGGAAAATGGAGCCATGCGCTTTTCAGACCGATCCGACGTGCTTGAGTTGGGTCAGGAACTCGTGCGCCAGACCGGGTACCACGGCGTCATGCACCTGGACTTGCGCATCGATCGTAGGGATGGCCGGATCTCGTTCATCGAATCGAATCCGCGGTTCTGGGGCTCGCTGTGCTACTCGGTTTGGATGGGTGTGAATTTTCTGGACCTCGGACTTCGGTTGATGGAGGGCGAAGACGTTGCTGGGCAGTTCAGCCCGGTCGCCGCCGAATGCCCTTACCTAGCCATCACCAGAACCTCGCTGCCCAGGGCTCTTCTCGGCGGTTGGCCGACGCCGAGACGACTAAGCGAAGCCCAGCGCCGGTCTTGGCGCTTCCACCACCGTCCTGGCGGGGGATCGATCAGCAATTGGCTTAGTTAGAATGTCTGAGCACGCGACCTTGCGCGGGGTTCTCAAGCGCAAACCCGTCGTCGCCTGGGCGCTCTACGACTGGGCGAACTCTGCGTTCGCGACGACGATCATGGCCGGGCTCTTTCCGGTTTTTTACAGCGCGATCACACAGGACCTCAGCACGGAGGACTCCCAGTTCTGGTTCAACGTGACCTTGGCAGCCGCGAGCGTCTTGATCGCCGTATCGGCTCCGATTCTGGGCGCCGTCGCGGACCGCGGAGGAGCGCGCAAGAAGTTCCTCGTCTTCTTCGCGAGCATCGGCATTCTAATGACTGCGAGCCTCGCCTGGGTGCACGCGGGGTACTGGTGGATGGGGCTCGTGCTCTACGGGCTCGGAACGGTCGGCTTCTCGGGTGCCAACGTGTTCTACGACTCCATGCTCGTCGATGTCGCCGAGGAAGACGAGCTCGACCTGGTCTCCGCGCTCGGATACTCGGCAGGCTACATCGGTGGTGGCCTGCTGTTCACGCTGAATGTGCTCATGGTTCAGAAGCCGGAATGGTTTGGCCTCGAGAGTGCGGGCAGCGCCGTCAAAGCGTCGTTCCTGAGCGTGGCAGTGTGGTGGGCGCTCTTCACGATACCCCTGTTGCGGCTGGTCGACGAAACTCCAACCAAAGATCAGGCCGGGCCTCTCGAGTCGGTGCGGGCCGGCCTCCGTCAGTTGGCAGACACGCTCAAAGAGATTCGAAGCTTCAAGGTCCTGGTCCTCTTCCTGGTGGCGTACTGGATCTACATCGATGGCGTGAACACCGTCATCAAGACGGCGGTGTTCTTTGGCGACCGGGTGCTCGGCCTCGAGCAAGCCGCGCTGATCACCGCCTTGCTCGTGACCCAGTTCGTCGCGTTTCCGGCGGCGCTGGCGTTCGGCGCGCTCGGGCAACGGATCGGGCCCAAGCCGGCGATCTTGATCGGCATCGCGGTGTACCTTGCGGCGCTCGTGTACGCCTGGCGCTTCCTGCAAGACGAAGTGGACTTCTACGTGCTCGCGGTCGCCATCGGCCTCGTGCAGGGCGGCGTACAGAGCCTTTCGCGGTCCCTCTACGCGCGCCTGGTCCCACGCTCCAAGACCGCCGAATTCTTTGGCTTCTTCAACATGGTCGGCAAATTTGCGACGATCTTCGGCCCGCTCTTGATCGCGTTCACACCCAGGCTGATCCCGGGTGCCTCGGATCGCGATGGCATCCTATCGCTGACGCTGCTGTTCCTCGTCGGCGGCTTCCTGCTCAGTCGCGTGCGCGTCGCGGAGGGTATTGAGGCCGCCCGCCGGTTCGACCGCCCGGGGGGGTAACAATTACGTATGGTTCGACTACCCTAGTGCGCCTAAGTTAGCAGCGAGATGAGGTGGTTCTTACCGCTGTTCGTGTGTGTGCTCATGGGCGTTGCGACCTTGCGGGGTTCGAGCGTCGCGGAGGCGCCGCCGGTGCAAGAGGGTGGGCTGCTGTTGCGCCACCTCGATACGGCGATGTCACAGATGGATCGGGGCGCGGGTTCCCGGGAGTACAGGGAGAGCCTCGCGTTCCTTCGATCGCACGCTTCCGAAGCGACCGCCGAAGTAGGTGGGCTCCTGCTCGAGGAGGGCGGCGGCTTCGGAAAATGGCAGCTCACCTACCTCGTCGGCGAGTTTGGGGATGAGAGTGCCATCGCCCTGCTTCGTCTCTTGGCGGACGAGCCTCTGCCCGAACCTCAGCCGGCCAGCGAGGGGCGTCACGAGATCGATCTCGCGTATACCGAAGAGATCGCATCCCGCGTCCAGGCAGTGATGTCCACCGCGAGGATCGCTTCGCTCAGACCGAACCTCCGCGAGCAGGCCGTAGCGGAGCTGGTGGCCACCGCCCGAGAGGTTCCCTTGGTAAAGAGCACGGCCTTGTTCGAGCTCCATCGGCTCCTCGGCCCCGAGTTTCAAACGCTGCGCTCCTACTTCGGGCCGGAGGACGCGAAGCATTTCGTCCCATTCGCCCCGCCGCCCGAGTGGCAGGCCCTTCTCCTTCGACGGATGCAAGAACACCGGCGACAGGAGCAGCAGTTCCAAGAGACACGGAAGCCCGTATGCCAAAGCGACTAGGAATAAAGCTCACCAGAATGAAGGGACTGCTCATCGCAGCGCTGATCGGCGTCTTCGTCTACATGTTCATGCCTAGCTGCGCCTTCCTTGCTGATGCCGATGACACGCTCTGTCACGCGCTTGCCGCCGCGGAAGGTGGCTTGGTCAATTGGCCCGACGATGAGCGTTGGTACACGGACCCCAAGGGCCGGTGCCATGTCTTCGACAACATCATGATGAGCCCATGGTGGCTCAGCCCAGATGATCGTGACTACCTCGAGCGCTTCGGCACGGCGCAAGGCCACAACTGGGGCGATTTGGGACGCGCAGACATGATGACCTACGATGAGAAGAACTTCGAGGTCGATACGCCGCTCGCCCGAACGTACAACGCGTACTCGAACTTCG
>Ga0316191_10001818_pt1 | contig 15227 bp, 12 predicted proteins | sample Eddworburr2cm_MG_FD_204928 | JGI IMG/M metagenome (GOLD analysis project Ga0316191, IMG submission 204928) | Coastal sediment microbial communities from Maine, United States - Eddy worm burrow 2 cm | ecosystem: Environmental > Aquatic > Marine > Coastal > Sediment | place: USA: Maine...
ACCATAGCAACGGTAGCGGATATGAAAGAAATGATTTTCAAGGGTAAGGTCGACGAATCCGACGTCGGTAAAATTAACCCCGGGATGGATCTGATCCTTTCCATCGGAGCCATCGAAGAAGAAAAATTTGATGCCTCCCTGGAATACATCGCACCCAAGGGCGTTGAAGAAAAAGGCGCCATTCAATTTGAGATAAAAGCAAAACTGAAACTGAAGTCGTCGCATTTTATCCGCGCCGGTTACAGCGCCAATGCGGATATCGTACTGGACAAAAAAGATAAGGTCCTGGCCATCAATGAGAGTTTGCTGCAGTTTGAAAGCGAAACCGCCTTTGTAGAAGTTGAAGCTGAGCCGCAGCAATTTGAAAAAAGATACATTGAGCTCGGTCTGTCGGACGGAATCAATATTGAGGTGATTTCAGGTCTAACCGCAGAAGATAAAATAAAAATATGGAACGAGCCCCTGAAGAGGTAAAGAAATCATCTTTTCCTTATTTGTCGGATACCAATATGCACCCGCTTCCCTGGGGTGGAATTCGCCGTCGATTATACCGTCATCAACCCCATTAGAAAAGACAAATGGTATTGTCACATGTGCTGCCGGGACCTTGGGGATTTCCATTAAGGAAACTCTGACAAAAATTAGCCGGGGCTTCGACACACTGTCTAGTATGTTTTAGAGCTTTCAAGCCGTTTTATCCCCTCCTTGCTTGCATGTCGAACATACCCCAAACTAGAGATAACCACCTTAAATTTATATAAATTTAAGTTTAATAATATAATTATCGCTTGCCCTTTTTTAAAATGCGGTATAAAATAAACTTTTGGGTTTTAGCTGATGAATGATGGTCGGAGGTCGAGATGCTCGAATCGAAATATTTAAAAGACAATATTGAAAATATTCAAAAACTTCTAGGTATTTCTGCTCTCAGGAATTTTGAAACGAAAAGCCTTCAAAAACTTCTCAGATTAAGCAGAATCAGGGAATACGAAGACGGCGAAGTAATTATCAAGGAAGGTGACCTGGACCCGTGGCTGTATTTTCTGCTTTCCGGAAAAATACGAATTTCCAAGGAAAGCATGGAAATCAATACCATTGATAAAAAAGGTGAAATTTTCGGCGAGATGCGAATTGTCGATTTTATGAAGCGGTCCGCCTCGGTTACTGCCGTCGGGAAAACCGTTTGCCTTGCCGTTGACACGTCCGCTAAAAATAGGATTTCCGCTCAGGATCCGACGGACGAAAAGTTGGATTTTTTATTGTTGTTATATCGAATATTTGCCGAGTACATGTCGATCCGCCTGAGGGTCACCAATGAGGAACTGATAACCGCTAAAAAGAAAATCAAGCGTTTACTTGCTAAAATATGATTCGAACGAAAACCGTTGCTTTTTCAAAAAATTCAAGTAATATTTTTTTTCATATTCTCACCAAATGCAATCTCAAATGCCGCCATTGTTACATCAATCCCGGGCAGCATGGGAAAAACACCCTGCCGCTGTCCGTGATTACCGCCTGGCTCGAAGCGTTTGCCCGGGACAGCCACTCAAAAAACCTCATTTTTTTAGGGGGTGAGCCGACCCTGCACCCGGATCTGCCGGCGGCAGTTGAATATGCCCGCAATCTGGGTTTTGGCTCAATCACCATTGATACCAACGGATACCTCTTTCACGATATTCTTTCAAAGGTCAAACCCGGCGAAGTGGACTGCTTCAGTTTCAGCCTGGACGGCGCCAGCCGTGAAACCAACGATCGGATTCGGGGTGAAGGCTCGTTCGATACCTGTATTGCCGGCATCCGCAAAGCAAAATCAATGGGCTTTGCCACCAGCTTGATCTTTACGGCTAGCAGCACCAACATTCAGGAAGCGGACAGGCTGCCGTTTTTGCTTAAGGATTTGGGTATTGACAGGTTTTTTTTCCAAATCATCGGGTTACGGGGAAGGTCCGCCAAAGGTAACCAAAACCGGAACCGGTGTCAAAAACTTCAGGTTACAAAATCCCAATGGCTGAATACCATACCGCCGGTTGCCCGCAGGATTGCAGAATTTGGAATCACCGTCACCTATCCTAAAGTTTTTTTAGGCCGCGGTGAAAATTTTGAGTGTGCGGGTCTGGTTGCCGACAATTATTTTGTGTTCCCCAACGGCAGAGTGTATCGCTGTCCATTGTGTGAAGACTTTGCGCTTCACAGCTTGATTTTCAAAAATAACCGGTTGGTGCCTGCTGAAAAACTCAATGAAAGCAACCTTTTTCAACTTAATATAGCCGAAGGCTGTGTCATGAACAAATTAATTCAGCCCGACAATTTAAGCTACGACGGTGCCGGCGAGCCGGAATACAAAATTGCCTGCTGCCTTTTGAAAGAAGAGATTAGAAATGACTGAGAAAAGAGAATATTCGGTTATTGAGCGCACATGCAAACGATTCGTCAAGAGATCATCGACCTTTTAAGCCTCCAGGAGATGGATGCGCGCCAAATATCCGGGCAGGTTGGCATCCAGGAAAAAGAGGTGATTGCGCACCTTTCCCACATTGCGCGGTCGCAGGCGGTCAAGGGTAAAAAACTATCGATTCGCCCCGCCGAGTGTCTTCTCTGCGGATACGTGTTTGAAAAGCGTCAGCGCTTTACCCGGCCCGGTCGCTGCCCCCGCTGCAAAAAATCACACTTGCAAAGTCCAAGATTTTATATCACTAATTTCGTCTAATTGAATACTTACCGACACTAGCGGATTTCAAAGAAGTCCGTCTCCAGGCATTTCCCGCAACGAAGTCTTTTTGTACCCCCAGGCATGAACCATTTCAAGGATATAAAAAAATAGAAGGGTATTTATCTCTGTAGGCGCTTTCAGAGGATTTATGATCGTGCCGCAGACACCTCCTTTAACCTGATAGCTGCTTGATAAGCATCCAGGAATGATTAAATTCTTCCAAGTTTATAAATATATTTAGAGTGGTCGTTCACATTATTCAGCCGTCAACAACCCGATTGAAAACCGCCGGCAAAATAAACCCTTGGACGCCTTTTAGCTATAGCTTTCTGGACTTTTTCAACATTGGGGTAAATTCTTGCCCGCCTTGAGGAGCAGACAAACGATGACGATCTGGATTGTATCCGCAATTTTGCTTATAACCTTGTATTTGCTCATCACCGAAAAAGTTCCGGTGGATTTAACTGCCATCGGAATCATGGTAATGCTGATGATCAGCCGTGTGCTGACCCCTACTGAGGCGGTGGCCGGTTTTGCCCACCCGGCGGTCATAACGGTCGGCTCCATGTTTCTGGTTAGTAAAGGTATGGTTCGAACCGGTGCCGTGGGATACATCGGCCAGAAAGTCATTGCGATAGCGCGCGGCAACGCCAAACTGGCCGTGCTGGTGATCTTGTTGACCGTGGCCGTCGCTTCCGCATTTATCAACAACACGCCCGTTGTCGTTCTTTTTATTCCGGTGGTCATGCGAATGTGCTGTCAATTTGGTCTAAGCCCTTCCAAATTACTCATACCGCTATCCTACACCTCGATATTGGCCGGCACCTGTACCCTGATCGGCACCTCAACCAATATTATCATCAGTGATTTAAGCGCCAATAACGGGTATGGGGCGATCGGCATGTTCGAACTTTCGATGCTGGGCCTTCCCATCGCAGCCATCGGTATCGCTTTTTTGCTGGTGGCCGCGCCGCGCTTTATGCCCGAGCTGTTAAATCCCACCTGCGAACTTAAAAACAGTGAACACCGGCGGTATTTGGCTGAATTTTCTATTCCCCGGGACAGCGTTCTCATCGATCGAAATCCCGCCACGGTTTTTGCAAAGCAATATCCGAATCTTGAGGTGCTTGAACTGATCCGCTATTCCCATATCTTTCATCCTTCGCGGGATGCTGTAACCATTGCCGCCGATGATCTGCTGCTGGTCAAAGGATCCGCCAGTGATCTTGTCGAAATCCTCAATCATGACGAGGTCGAACTGCCCCGGTCAGAAGAAGGGCTCTCATTTGGCATCGGTCAAAAGGAATCAATCGTGGTGGAGTTGATCATCCCGCCCCAATCCTCCCTGCTGGGTCAAAGGCTTTTGGAATCCTATCTCAAGCGCGACCTCGGCCTTCATATCATCGCTATAAAAAGAAGCGGCTTGCACTACACCGAAAAGCAAATTCATGATGTCAAACTCAAAATAGGTGATATTATCCTGGTGTGGTGTCATGCAGATAAACTGGAAACCTTAAGGGGTGGGGCGAATTTTATAATTGCCGAGGATGTGCATCATGAAATTGTTCAAAAAAGAAGAGCCTGGAAGGCGGTTCTCATTTTCACCGCCCTTATCACCGTGGCCAGTCTGGGATTGGCCGACATTATGATTTGTGCTCTGACTGCGGCTTTCCTGATGATTCTGAGCGGTTGCCTCCAGCTGCGGGATGCCTATCGGTCTATTCAGGCGGATGTGTTGATGCTGATTGCGGGAACCATTGCCCTGGGTACGGCCATGGAAAAAACCGGGACCAGTCAACTATATGCCGACGCCTATCTGGAAATTTTCTCCGGTTTCCCACCGATAGTTGTTCTCGGCGGATTTATCCTGCTGGCCAGTATCAGTACTCATATACTGAGCAACAATGCCACGGCCGTTCTTCTTTTCCCAATTGCCATATCCACCGCCATTGGGATTGGGGTCGATCCCAAACCTTTTATAATGGCCGTTTGCTTTGGCGCCAGCGCCTGCTTTGCGACACCCATTGGTTACCAGACCAACCTTCTGGTCTATGGACCGGGTGGCTACCGCTTTACCGACTACCTGAAACTGGGTATGCCGCTTAATCTGCTGGTGTTGATCCTCGGTTCTGCGTTTATCCCGAGTCTCTGGCCGTTTTAGCAGAGTCGGTGATCGCTGCCGGAATGAACGCATCGTTTCATTACTTCATCTGATACCACTTGCCATTGGCATCTTGCAGCCATTCACCGCTCTTGGCCTTGCCGGCTATTTGGACCGCGCGGTGTTGGCCAACCACTATAACGGTGGTTCCCTGGTTTTTGGCGATGGCTTCATATACTGACTTGCGGTCCATATTTTCTGCTGCCACAACGTCGGCTTTTTCTTTCTGGTTGCCGACAAATTCCAGAAAGCCTAAATTATTTTCCCCGATGATCCCCCGGTCTTTCAAATTATTAATAACCGGCAACCGGTCAATCATCCGCTGCTTGATGCTATCTGCAGAATACGCATCGCTTATCAATATCCCCAGGACAAATACAAATAATACGGCTATGACCTTTTTAAGCTTCATAATTAATTCTCCTTGATTGCTGAGCTGAGACCGCCAGTTTTTTTTTACTCGGATGAGGGTGACTTCTTCCTAATTTTTTCTTCAGCAGAATCAACATCACCAAAGAAATTATCCAGTGCTTTGTCTACCTTGACGTTGACATCGATGGTAATATGAATCGGCTTTATTTCCACGGGCGCCACCTCCACTTTGTGCTGGGTGCAGCCATAGGAAATCATGAAAATAAGCGTTGCCGGCAAAATGTGCCTTTTTTTTATCATCACCTTGCTCCTTGAATCAGCGACCAGCTAGCAGAACTGCAGATTTGAGGAAGACCCCTTAAAGGAGCCGGAGCCACGCTCTGTTGGTAGTCGCTGATTTATAGAAAGAATTTTAGTTTCGTTATACATTAATCCAACGACAGCTTGCACTTGGTATTTGTCGTAATAATCTTTGATCTCATCGGTGGAAACAAAACAACCAAATTGTAAAAGCTAGATCAAAATTCTTTTTTACCTCCATTCATAAGCCACCGGCATCGACATGGTTTGTTACAGCGAAAATATTCTAATTGTAACAGCGGAACCTTTTCAATTCTTACCGACAGAGCCGGTGGCTTATGAATGGAGTTATTGGATCATTTTAATGAGGCCTTTGTATTGCAGCAGCTTGTTAAGCGGGAGTCGAAAGTTGACGTCGAGCCGAATGCCCTGAAACTTTGACCCTTTGCTTTGCGCTTCGACTTTGACAAAGCTGCCGATATCTTTTCTGTAAACAAACGGAAGAATTTTGGCGGGTTTGCCGTCCATCTGCATCTGCAACAACAGCTCCTCTCCTTCAGAGGCTATGTTCAGTTTGACCCAGGAATAATCATAATCCTTTAATGCTTCTCTGGCAAGCTCCATTTGAACATACTGGGGGGTGTTTGCGGGAATACCGGCTGTCAGGATGTCGGTTCCCTTGAGGTAAATTTTACCGCCATTTCCCGGTGTAGAAAAGAGAAAACCATCGTCAAAACGAATCTTTCCATTCATGTAGTGCAGCGGTATTCGACCGTTAACCGTTCCTTCGCCGTCAGCCTTAGCCGCACCGAATTGTTCCAAAACTTTTGCCAATTTTAAACGGTCACAATAAAAGGTTATGCGATAATCTTCCACCCCGGGGGATATCCGCATCGATTGGGTATCGACGTTGCCGTCACACCAAATAAAGTGCGTCTTTTCAATTAGAAAAGACCGTGGTGATTCGATCTGAAAATCAATTCGGCCGTCTTTTGCTACCAGATCACCCAGTGCAATTTTGGAAAACTCCAGATGTTGTCCGGCAGCGCTGCGTAGCTTGGGTAACTCAGGGACTGAGAGGGACATCTGAATGCCTTCAACTGCAAATTTATCTTTCTTGATCCGCACGTTACCGTTTTGCACCTGCAAATTAAGGGCGCCCTTGATTCCGGAACTATTCGCCGCCAGGTCTCCGGTGAGCATCAGTTTCCCTTTTACCTTGACGCCCTTAGATTCCGGGAAAAAGTTGCCAAGGTCAATTTCAGGGGCATCATCCGGACGAAGAAGTGTAAAATTCATGTTCGCCACCGGATCTTTGGTATCAAAAAAATTGGCATCTCCGCTAAAAGTCAGTGCCATTTCCGGCAGCAAGCGATTGATATGTCGGCCTTTAAAAGCTATTCCGGCTTGGGTTTGCTGAATTTTACCCTTGATTTCTCCAAAATTCATTTGCTTATGGTAGAGAGCGGATATTGAAAAATTACCATTTTTCGTTTGCTTTTCGGGTGGCCACCTTAACGGAATTACCCCCCCGACTCCGCTGATTTTGATACCCGATTTCGGCACTGTAACACCGGCACCTGAAAACTGCAGCAAACCCTCAAGTCCGATGGCGCCGTTGCTGTTTGCTTTTACCTGACCGGACATTGTGGCGTCTTTAATATTTATCCGGGTAGGCGCAAGCACTATGCGCGTATTCGGCGATTGGAGTTTAAATGTCGCTTCCGCAAAGTCTTTGGCGTTGTTGCCAAGGTCTGCCATGCCCTTTAAAACAACCCGGGGCAGATGAATTGTCTTAGCTTGGGAAGTAATCATGACTTCCGGAATACTGATCGTGTATGCCGTCGGCAGATCATCGAGTTTTCCCTTGCCGGCGATATCAAGTGCCGGCATCCCGGTTGTTATCTCATATTGGTCAAATCTGAAACGGGCGGCAGGGTCCCTGGATAGTTCGGAGGGAATGCTCGTGATACTGAATTGCACGCTTTCAGCTTCGCGATATTCGGCCGTATAACCGCCGTACAATGGCAATGATTCTAATACTTCAACCGGCAGCAGGCTATTTTTATAGACCGCTGACGGCAGCAAAACAACCTTGAATTCTCCTGTACTTTCAACCTGCTCGCCGCTTGCTCTGATCCGGCCATGCCATTCGGAAAGTGTTAAGGGTACGGGCGAGGTTGCCGATATGGCCGAGCCGTTTACTTTCCAATCGCCGGCGGCGATTTTCGACAGATTAATCTTGATGGGTATTTCTTTTTGGTCGGAGCTGCGCGCATTTTGCAGCAATACATTGTTTGATATGAATTTGCATTTTTGCAGTTCGGCAGAGGCATCGAACGTTGAAATTTTAAAAGGCGTCAGCTGTAAATTAGCAGTCGCTGCAAAATCCAGCTTACCGGAAAGCATGAATCCTGAAAACATTTGAGCGAGATCGGAAAATCTGCTCAGATCCAGCGAGGCCGCCGCTATCGTTAAATTGAGATGTTGCCGCTTTAAATCAACGCTCGCTTCAGTATGCACCAATTCCCCCAGGGGATACATTGCTGCCGTGAGGTTCAAACGATTGTAATCTTTCTGTTCAGGCGCAACACTGATTTCAAAAGGGACCCTGTACGTGCGATCATCGGTGTTTAAAATGAATACGGCGTTTCGAATCTCAAGTTCTCTCAGAAAGATGAGAGGCAAGTCATTCTCTGATTCCGGCCTGGATGCCCGCTTAGACTGCAGCCTGGTTAGAGCTTCAGCGAGATCGATGCTGCGCAGCTCAATTTTTCCATCTTTAAATTCGCCGTACAGTTCAATTCCGCTTAAGGCTATCCTTTCAATTTTTTGTCGATAAAGCTCTTTGGGAGTGTAGTCGATCTGGACCGACCGGATTACAAGGGCCGGTTTTTGCACCGGTCCGATTCGCAAGGCACCCAGATCGGCGCCATAGATGCCGATATGGCGCACTTTGAATGCGAATTCCGCAATTCCGGTTTCGGTCACAAGTTGCGCAAGGATCCTGGACTCTAAATAGCGAGGAAGGAAGAAATATAAACCGGCCCATAGTCCGCCCACAAACACGGCGAGCACAAGAAGGATACGCACGCTAAGGGCTATTTTAGGTTTCAACGACATGCTTGATCAATTTAGACTCTTTGTAAAAATGCACTGCGTGTCATGCCGGATCCCACGGAGTCATTTAAAATGAGATTTGCCTGTTTTAGCCGCTCGAGATTTCTATTAATCTTAAACCCCTGAAGTGTGTCCGCCTGCAAAGCCCCGCGCGCCAGATCATATGGCAGTCGTTGCATACAGACCACCGAGCAGTTCCCGCGTTCATGAACATTGGTGATCAGTTTATTGGCGACTAAATCGGCTACGGACTTTTTTATCTTCGCCGGATCACCATTTAGGACCTGCGCCAGGGTTAGGGGTATCATGGCAAAATTGGCCTGGTGCTCGATGAGAAGATCGATATCCTCCAAATTGATACCGTTTGAAAACAACAGCTCGTTCAACACGGTTTTTGCACCCCGGGTGGCGTATAAAAAAACACCTTTGCCATCCATATCCCCAAAAATTTCATCGTTGTCAGCGACAGCCTGAATGTAATCGGCAAAGCAGCCATGGGTTCGGGTCAGGGCGTCTACAATCCCCCTAACCGGCGGCTGGAAACGATAGTTCTCGCCTTGGTGCAGAGTGACGATGCTTAGCTCAGGTGACAGATAAACGGAGACCACCTTTTTATGTTTACCGGATGTCACGTAGGCTTTGGCGATTTCTTCCACCCATTCTGTTTTTCCATCCAAGGTCATAATATCGTACGCAAAAGAATTTATCTGCTGATCGTAGAACGCCAGGGCTTCCTTGAAGCGCTTAAACGTTCCTGCGGTTGTTTGTTCGGGAAACATCAGTTCGGCAAGTGCATGCTGGACACGTGCCGCCGTGGCCGGAACCCTGTAAACGAGACTGCCGAGATGATTGTCGATGATGATACCGTCAATATCGTTGTTTTCGCCCAATTTGAAAATTTGTTGCGCCGTTTCCGACACAGGGTCCTTTTTTAGGGTAAATTCGCTTCTTTGAGGAATAGCGTACTGCCCGGTCTGTTCGGCACCGTTGGCGCTGCTCATGGTTTTTAGTGCCGTCGCCAGGGCATCATCGCCGAAAATAATGTTGGCTGTATCATCGGGTTTAAAGGCTTTGGCGCGGTGAAGGTTTTCCGCACCAATGATGATCGACAGGTCCTCCGGCTTGAGAAAACCCGTGAGGGAAAGCATAAACACAAGCTCGACGGCGACATTGAAACCGGGGCAGCCTGCATACAGATCGAATACGTGTGCATCGGGGCATTGTTCACGGATGATATTATAGGGATACCTGACCAGCGGGCCGGGATCATATTTATCATCCCCTACATTGGTGGCACCAATGACCAGTTTGATATGGGCAGGATCAATAGCGGAAGTATCGATGAGATTCTGCAGCGCCGTAGCACCGATTCGTTCATCGGTCCCGGCCGCCTTTCTGGTTCGCACCCCCATTCTTTCTTCAATGGTATGATTGTTTACCGGAATACCGCCTTTAAAATATAATCTTTTTTGCTCATATCCTGAATTGTCAACCAGGATTCCCCCATTCCAGGCTCCGTAGGCGACAATTTCCAGCACCGAATTTTTTGACATTAAAATCTCCAATGAAGGGTGGAATTATCCTACGACTGCAAAGGCTGACTTTTTTAGGTATACAATTCCGTTGACGACTCATATTGATGGATTCGTAAAAAGTCGGAAATTCGAATTTTGTTCATAGTAACAAATCGAATTTTCAAGCCCTAAAATTTAATTTTTGTGCTTTTTGCGCCTTTTTGCGGCCATATCAATATTAAACATTAAATCTGAAATTTATGATATCACCATCTTTGACTTCATAGGTTTTGCCTTCAAGTCGAACAGTTCCTTTTTTTCGGGCGTCCGCATAGGTCCCGGCTTCCATTAAATCATCAAAGGACAAAACTTCTGCGCGAATAAAGCCTTTTTTTATGTCCGAATGAATCAACTCGGCCGCATCCACCGCCTGGGTTCCGGTTTTTATGGTCCAGGCTCTGACCTCATCCTGGCCGACAGTGAAAAATGAGATTAACCCCAAAATATTGTAGGATTCGCGGATGACCCTGTTCATGGCGGATTCGCTGATGTTGAATTCGTTTAAAAATTCGGCGGCTTCTTCGGTGGACATCTGAGCTAGCTCCTGCTCGAGTTTACCCCTGATTACCAGACAGCTTTCCAGGCCGGTGAGGCTGTTGTCTTCCGCCATGCCGTTGTTGTCTTCATCATTGTTGAACAGCACCAGCATCGGTTTTGCAGACAATAATGTAAAGCCTCTTAACTCGCGGGCGGAGGCAAGCTCTGTCACCCTGCGCAAAGGGACCTCGTTTTCAAGGCTTTTTTGGCATTCGATTAATAGGGTGTGCTCCCGGGCGGCTGTTTTTTTGCCGCGTTTATGATCAAGTTCAATCCTTTCCAGACGCTTTTCGACCACAACCAGATCCGCCAGAATCAGCTCCTGCTCAATATTCCTGAAATCTTCATGTGGTGTTTTTTTTTCAAACCCCGCGCCGGTGTGGTTGCGAATAACATGAATCAATGCGTCGCATTCTCTAGTCGCGGCCCAGACACTCTGCTCTTTGATCTGAGTTTTGCTTGCACCGCCGGTGCCTGGCAGAAAATACTCCACCTGGGCATAAATCGTCTTTTGGGGACGATACATCCCGCTCAATGTATCAATGCGGCTGTCTGGAACCCGTATGGTACTGATTCGATTTTCACCCTTGTGGGTCATGTCGGGGGTGCTTTTTGTCAAAGCTTCGAATACAGTAGATTTACCGGATTGCGCCAGACCGATGATTCCGAGTTTCATTTTTATTATTTTTCCGATTCTTTTGAACCGTCCAACGTCACCACGCCCTCGGATTCGAAGGGCAGTGTGGTCGCAAGAGCGTTATTACCTGCCACTCTGAGCTTGCCGTTTAAACGATATTTCAGTTCTTCAGCTTCTTGCAGGCCGTAAACACTTTTAAACATTTTGATGACCGATGAATATACCGCAACCGTTACGAGTTCCGTGCCAAAGGAAGGTATTTTTACGGGGGTATTGGATACGCCGGTGGCAAAGGATTGTCCATTGATCTCAAGCTCCGCCTCCAGGCCTTTGACATTAAGGTCTACGTCATTGGTGTTGATAACCCGCAACTGGATCTGAAAAACCGTTTCAAAGCCGGTAAACTCCTCTACCCGAATATCGGCCAGTGAAACGTGCGGCGGTTCCAGCGGCTTTCCAAGACCGGCACACCCTGCCATCAGGAAACCGATGGTTAAGATGGCAAATGCCGGGACCAGTCGGATTAATTTCATCAATATATGCCTAACCCGGATACGGTATCAAAATCCCAAATCCCAATACTCAATTTCCAATTAATATCCAAATCCGAAAAACCAATTTCCGAAACATACCGATCAGTTTATTGATATTCTACGATGCATCTGACTGTTTTGAATTTTGAATTTCGGTCATTGGTATTTGTTTGAGTTTTGTATTTTGGTGGTTGAATTTTTCATGCCTTTAGTTCCCCAATATTCCCTTGAGCAGGCCTTTGGCTTTCTTCTCCAATGGCTTCAGCTCTTCTTTTTCAAGAACTTTTTTGACCTCCTTGGATTCGAAGATCTCTTTTTCAATGCGCTGCTGGGTAGCCGCGCTTAAATCCGGGCGAAATTTTGGCTTTGAGAAGGTTCCGGATACCAGCACCGGTACCATGATGCCCGAACGTTTTGCCTCATCACCCTGGCCCTTGATTGTGGCAACGGCTTGGGGATCCACGCGGAAATCGAGAGTTTCTTTTACCAAATCAGCGGTCCCCACCGCAGTTATCCGGATAAAAGGTGATTTGATGCTGCTTTGGGGTGTGTTGGCAACGCCGTTTTTGATTGTAAAAGGCACCAAAAGCTCGGTGAAATCGGTCCGCGGTCGTTCCTCGCCCTTTTTGGCCAAACCAAAAGCGGCTCCGACATTACGGGCCATGGCGGACAAATCGATACCGACGATGGCGCCGTCATTGAACTGCAGTTCGCCTTTGCCGTTTAAGGTTTTCTTTATTTTTTCAGGATCATCACCGGCCATGGCCAGATTGATGTCGGCATTGGCTGCACCCACCAGAAAGTCTTTTTCCATAACATCCTGTAACAAAGGGCCAACCTGGATATTATTGACTCGCAAATTGATATTGCTGCGGGGGGTGTCTTGGGCGACATTCAAAACCGCATTACCGGCTGCATTTCCCTGGTACATTCTTAATTTCACGGGATCCAGGTTGAATACGCCGTCTTTGGCTTTGATTTGAAGCACGGCATCTTCTATCTTGGCATTATTTACCGTCAGTTTCGCTACCTTTAAAGAACCGTCGAGTATCAACCGCCGCAAGGGTGCATAATCGGTTTTTTTCTTGGCGGGTTTTGCGGGCTCTGAAGTTTTTTCCTGCGATGGTTGCTCACTCTTGGGCGGCATGTAGCGGTCCAGGTTAATTTGATCCAGTTCAAGATCAAATTTGAGGTTTGGTCTCGTAAATTCAGACGCGGCCGCGGAAAACGTCAACTTGGATTGATCCAGTTCCATATTGCCGTTGGTCAGTGACACTTTCTTTGCGTCTGCTTTTACGTGCGCCTTGAGAGCCAGGCGGCTGATGGCGGCGGGATCGGTTGTCGCCACCGGAAATTCCTGACCCAATTCAGTCATTAGCATGCGCGGCGAAAATTCAGCGATTTCGATGTCCAGATCGACTCCGGGACTGCTGACGAGATTTTCAAGATTGCCTTTCAGGCGCAGGGCCAGCTGCTTGAGGGCTTTTAGCGATAAATCCAGCGCAATTTTACCTTCTTTCAAACCCGTCCCCACCGGTCCGACGGTCCCTTCCAGAGACAAGGGTTTTTTGTCCAGCTGGGCTGAAAACGTCAGCTTGACCGGGCGATTCAGCGATACGTCCTTTAAGATTAATCCTATATCCGTAATTTCCTTTCTTGTGTCCGTAGTGTGATCGATCCAGAGGGCCGAACCCTTGTTAATCGAAATATTTTCGGCGGTCAGGGCGCTGAGCGGAATTCCCAACCCACCCGGGGCCGATTCGGTCGGTGCCGTCTTTTCTTCAGCTACATCTTTGGCCGCTGGTTTCGGCTGGGCCCAATTTTCGAGTCCTTTTTTATTTTTCACCAGTACGATCTGCGGTTCATTTAACACAAAGCGCTTGATTTGGACATCTTTGCTGAGCAGCGGCAAAAGTTTTACCCTGACTTCAAAGGATTTCACCGTGACAAATTCTTTTTCGCTGAACCCGGCCGGATTTCCCAGACGCAGGTCTGAAAAAGAGACGCCGGCCCAGGGGAAGAGGGACAGGCTCAGGTCATCTCCCACCGAAAAGGGCCGACCGGTTGCTGCGGTCACCTTGCTTTCAAGAATAGGTTTGTACTTTGCGACATCGACAAACATGGGTATAAGAACCAGGGCAGCGATAATAACCACCACAAGGCATCCGACAATGATTGCACCCCATTTTAAAAAGGCCTTCATTATAATTCTCCTTTCAAAAGCGCCCAAATCAAATCCGACTATGGTTAAATGCGTCGTTGAAACAGCCTAATTTAGGCACCCGCATTGCCGGTGTCAAGCACGGCACAGGTAGCTGCAGGATAAAGCCAAAGTAGACTCTAACTAACTCAGATAGAAATAATTTGCTTCTCTGAAAACCAGCCTAAAATTCCAAATTCCAAATCTCAAATAATATCCAAATCCGAAATTCCAATGACCGAAACGTTTCGATGACTTAAAAGTAAAAGATATAGGCACCCTTAATTTGCTTTGTGGGCTTCGATCACCTCGATCACGTATGGAAAGATGTGCTCGACGACAACCCGATAGCCTTCTGCCGTGGGGTGAATCCCGTCCGCCTGATTCAGGTTGGGATTGGCGGCAACACCGGTCAGAAAAAATGGAACTAAACCGACGTTTTCCTCCCGCGCCACCAGTGGATAAATTTTTTCAAAAGCGGTGACATATTCTTTTCCCAGGTTTTGGCCCATTTGCATACCCCCAAGCAGAACACTCACCTTTTTTTCTTTAAATGCCCGGACTATCGAAAGAATATTTGTTTTTATCAACTCGGGATCGATGCCCCGAAAACCGTCATTGGCACCAATGACCAGGATGACGATATCCGGTTTCAAGGTTAAAACCCATTTGATTCTAGCAAGGGTTCCACTGGAAGTCTCCCCGCTGACACCGGCATTTATGACCCGGTAATGATAACCGTCGAGCCGCAATTTTTTTTCAAGCAATGCCGGGTATGCAAATTCTTCCGCCACGCCTAACCCTTCGGTGAGACTGTCGCCCACGGCAACAATAGTTCCCTCATAATCCGGTGATTTAGGATCAGAAGGCGGCGTTGATTCATCGCCACATCCCTGAACGAAAAGAACCAGAAATAAAATGAAGTATAAAACGGGTATAATTTTTTTCATAACACTCATATGAAACTTCATTTCAAAAGTTGGAGTTGGTTCTATCCTTGGCCACTTTGCATTTGGTAGGTTGGGTTGAGCCTACTCCAGGCTTTGTTGGGTTTCGTTGCACTCAACCCAACCTACATTTTGC
>Ga0316191_10001819_pt1 | contig 15225 bp, 17 predicted proteins | sample Eddworburr2cm_MG_FD_204928 | JGI IMG/M metagenome (GOLD analysis project Ga0316191, IMG submission 204928) | Coastal sediment microbial communities from Maine, United States - Eddy worm burrow 2 cm | ecosystem: Environmental > Aquatic > Marine > Coastal > Sediment | place: USA: Maine...
CTTTTCCGGGCAGATGCAGGCTCAACCACTGGCGGGTCAGTGCGTGCTTGTCCTTCTGGCCACTGTAGCCGAAGTCTCTTTCTGGCAATCCATGATCTTTGGCCATTCTTGCAATCAATTCTATCGTACCAAGGCCGCTCTTTTCGACCCAGAGAAAAAGGTGCTCGCCTTCGCCTACCGGTTCAAACCCGAGCACCTCTTCGACTTCGAAGTCGGCAGCAGAGGATTTCAGGACAGCTCGGGTCTTCGGCTCACCGTAGGGATAGGTCAGTACTGTCTGCATCAGTTACGTGCTTTTTCAGCCACACGATTGCGCAGATAATTGATCGTTATATCGCCGGCAGCCACCGTGCGTTGTTGCCCAACCGCCTGCGAGGCCAGGCGCAGCAGCGAACGCGCATCCGGCAACAGGGCTGGGTCTACCGACATTGTGGTAACAGGCTGTAAACCGGCAAGCCATCCATGCCCTGCTCCGGACTCGACCGCGTTATCGTAGTCGACGGCATCGGCTGCCGTTAGCCGTTCGCTGCCGCTCAAACAGGCACAACCTGCCTGATCACGACGGTACAGCGCCCAATAGATCTCCTGCATACGCGCGTCCAGCGCAACCAGCACACTGTTGTGGGGATAACGATCGAAACTGGTTTGCGCCAGCACTGCTAGCGTCGAAACCGGTATAAGTGGAATGTTGAGACCGATACCGATGCCCTGCGCCTGGGCAGCAGCGATGCGTATTCCGGTAAACGCGCCGGGGCCATTGGAAAAAGCACAATGCGACAACATCGACTTCTTCACCGCGGCTTGAGACAACACTCGTCGCATCATTTCCGGCAGCAGCCGGGTATGCTCACGCGGAGCGATTTCAAACTCACCGAATACCTTTCCGTCTTCGCGCAGCAGCGCGACGGAACAGGCTTCGGTAGCGCTGTCGATGGCAAGAATATTCACGCGCCTATGATAAAGACGCGCCTTGTCAGTGGCCAGCAGAAAACACGAATATGCGCCATGTTATGAGCCATATTAATGCGATCGTCAAATACAGCGGGGCTAAGGCTGCCAGCCTCGACCTTGACATCGGTAATTTTGAGCAGAGTGCCCGTTTCAGAACTAGAGACGCAGGCGCTTACATCGTCACACCGGTAGTGTCTTCCATGACCCGGGCGTAATCTTTGGCCTCGACGAAATGGAGGATTTCCAGCGCGCCGACACGATCGGTCGCTGCCATCAGCAGCAAGCCAACCACACATATCCGCGATTTGGGGCAACTGATCATAAACTACTCCCCCGCAATATCGGGAGCTCGCCCTCCACCAGGTCCAGGGAGCCAAATCGGCAATATTCTAGCTGACGATCCCTCTTTTGCTATTCCTGACGAAATTCACAAACACCTCGACTTCCGCGAATTCAGCGCACAGCGGCTCAAGGTTCTTGTATACATCCGGTTTTGGTTCTCTGGATTTTAGTAGTTCACGAAAAGATTTGTGCAAAGCTCGTATCAATTCCGGTGAAAAACCACTTCTCTTAAGACCTTCCTTATTGATTCCGATTACTCTAGACCGATCTCCGGCAGCGGTTGAAAATGGCGGTATATCCGAGGCAATGAGGGATCCCATGCCGCAAAACGCACCTGTTCCGATCTGGGTAAACTGGTGCACCAGGGTAAATCCTCCGAGGATAGCGTGGTCACCGACTTCGACATGTCCGGCGAGCGAGGCGCCGTTGGCAAAGACACAGTGATCGCCCACGATGCAGTCATGCGCCACATGGGTATAGGCCATAAAAAGATTACCATTGCCAATGACCGTCTTCCCCAGACCAGTGACGGTGCCGCGGCTGATGGTGACATACTCGCGAATAACATTTTCATCGCCAATTTCTAATGCCGTTGGCTCGCCCGCGTATTTTTTGTCCTGCGGCTCCTCACCAACTGATGCAAACTGAAAGATACGGTTGCCGCGACCGATTCGGCAAGGCCCCATAATGACCGCATGCGGACCGATCACCGTGCCTGCACCGATCTCCACCTGCGGGCCGATAATGCTGTAGGGCCCGACTTCGACATCATCTGCCAGTTGCGCAGTGGGATCGATGATGGCGGTCGCATGAATCATGAATCTCGTTCCTGTGCGGAACACATAATTTGTGCCTCGGCGACTACTTCATCCCCCACCAATGCTTTGCAATCGAACATTCCAATATCGCGCATGGTGCGCTTCAGGCTGATCTGTAACTTCAACTGATCACCGGGCAGTACCTGGCCCCGAAATCGCGCCTTATCGATACCCACCAGCATGTAGAGCGTGGATTCATTCGCTTCTATCAAGCCCGAAAAGGCGAGCAGACCGGTCGCCTGGGCCATGGCTTCGAGAATCAAAACACCCGGCATAATGGGTTTGCCGGGGAAATGTCCCTGGAAAAACGGTTCATTAATGGTGACATTCTTGATCGCCGACAAACTGACCCCAGGTTCGATCTCTGTGACTCGATCGACCAGCAGGAACGGGTAGCGATGCGGCAGCAATCCCATGATCTTTTCTACATCAAAATTCAAAGTTGATCCCCGGTTATTAAAAATTAAATGTCATCATCCCTGAGGGCTCGACTTGCCAGGCTTCGCCACCATAAGCGCAAGTTTATCCAGGGCTTTATAGCGCGCACTGATGCGACGCCATTTCGAGTTCGCAAGCAACGGCGTACCCGAGGAATAAACTCCGGGTTCACGGATATCCCTGGTTACCAGTGACATTGCAGTAATCGTAACATGATCAGCAATGGTCAGATGTCCAACCACCCCGACGCCACCGGAAATTTTACAGTAGCGGCCGATAACGGTGCTACCTGCAATGCCGACACAGGCGGCTATAGCCGTATGGGCACCAATACGTACGTTATGCGCCACCTGGATCTGGTTATCGAGCTTACAGCCCTGCTCGATAACCGTATTGTCGAGGGCCCCGCGATCGACCGTTGTGTTCGCACCAATTTCAACATCGTCCGCAATCACAACACTGCCAAGTTGTGGAATCTTGTACCATCTGTCTTCGTGCATCACCAGCCCGAAGCCGTCAGCCCCGATTACCACACCCGAGTGCAAGATGCAGCGATCCCCGATCTGCACCGAGTGCGCCAGGGTAACCCGGCTATGCAGGTGACAATGCAGACCAATGGATGCACCCCGCTCGATGATACATCCCGCGCCGATAACACTGCCTGCACCAATTTCTACACCGTCTTCAATAATGGCACCGGCACCGATGCTAACGCTATCCGCGAGGCGGGTTCCCGCTGCTATCTGCGCTGACGGGTGAATGCCATCTGCAACCTTCGCTACGCCACAGCCGAGCGCCGCCATTGCCTGGACAAAACTGTACTGCGGATTCTCCGAGATCAGCAGATTCTTGCCATTGACTTCTGCGGCCAGGCCGAGCGGTACAATGACGGCACTGCAATCACTGTCAATAATTTCGGCAAGATTCTTTTCCCGCAATGCAAAACACAGGTCGCCGGATTGCGCAGATGACGGTGAAGCGACACTTCTGATCAGGGTGTTGGCATCCCCGCGAAACTCGCATTGCAGCTCGTGGGCCAGTTGTTGCAGGGTGAGATTCATAATCGCTAGATGCCCGGGCTTTCGCTGCAGCAGAACTACTGGGCTAAGCGCTACTGGCCAGCTTCGCCACTGTCGGGCAGCTGCTTCAGCATTTCAATAGTTTGTGCGGTAATATCAATTTGCTCGGAAACATAACTGACACCTTCGGTAAGAATCAGGTCGAACTCACCCGAATCCCCCTGCATCTTAAGCACGTTGGAGATCACCTTTTGCAACTCGCGAATCTCTTCGTTACGCCGCAAATTTTGATCCTCTCGAAACTCCTGCTCAAGAAACTTGAGTTGACTAACTTTGAGCCTGATCTCACGTTCCAGCTTGCGCCGTTGCGTTGAACCTGAGGTACTGTCCGACTTCAGGGTGTCTTCGAGCGCCAGGATTTCGCCACGTTTTTCCTTGAGCTGCGCCTCCCTGGGGCCGAATTCAGCTTTCAGGCGTTCTTCTACTTTACGCGCCTGCGGTGCCTCTTTGAGCACCCTCGCGGTGTTGACGAAGCCGATCTTGAAACTGCCGTCCTGGGCGACGACCGAAAAGCTGCAGACCAGCAAACATACTGGAAAAAACAGCAATGACAATGGACGTATCAATCTATTCAATCTAATCAATGTAGTCTCTAAAAAGAAGCTCCAAGCGAGAACTGAAAATTCTGGACATCGTCTTCCGGCTTATCGTTCACTGGGAAAGCATAACTGAACTCAATCGGGCCGATAAAGGAGAACCACTTGGCGGACAGACCCACCGCTTGGCGCAATTCGCCAGTGTCATAGGCATCGACATCTTCAAACACGTTACCGACGTCGAAGTATACCCCAAGCCTGAAGGTTTCTGAACTGCCAAGCGCTTCGATCGGGAATAACACTTCCGCTGAGCTAATCACCTGCAGATCGCCACCCAGGGGGTCGTCATTGCTATCCCGCGGACCGAGGCTATTAGTTTCATAACCCCTGACCGTCCGCACGCCACCGGCATAATACTTCTCGAAAATTGGCAATTCGTCGTCGTCACCAAAACTGCCGCCGTAGCTGACCCTGCCTTTGAACGAAAATGTAAACATTTCGCTTAACGCGTAAGCGGTTTGATGCCGATACCTTGCTTTGTAGAAATCGAGATCACCGGTATTGACCTCGAGACCGATGCTGTTGAGAAATCCGGAATCGGCAAACGTTCTGCGATTGCGAGAATCCTTGGTGAAACTGACGCCAGAGAAAACAGTATCGTAGACTTCACCGTCGATTTCAGAATTCGGGGTCGAGTCATCGTATTTATCGCTATTATCGCGGATGAAGTCGTACACTTCATCGGCGGAACCACTGGTGGTCCTCAGATCATTGCGCACCACCCCGACTTCGAGCCGCAATTGATTGTATTCGGACAGCGGTATGCCGTAATCAACAGAAAGGCTGGCCTGATCAATCAGATAATTACTGGTATTGTTTTCGTCGGAATCGGTTTTGGTTACACGGGCGTTAAACCCACGGCTGATACCTTCCGGCGTGTAATAGGGATTCTGATAAGATAGCGCATATTGCTCGGATGCTGCCGAGTTGTTGAACTGGAATTCGAGCTTGTTACCGGTGCCGAAAATGTTCTCGTGGGCAAAACCGAGGTTCAGTATAGCCCCCTGCACTTGAGAATAGCCGAGCCCGATCTGTAAATTGCCCGAGAAGCGCTCGGTGACCTGAACTTCAAGGTCGACCTCGTCCACCGAATTAGCAACCTTCTGCAGAGCGATATTGACTGATCCAATATAATTCAGGCGTTGCAAACGAATCTTGGAGCGATCAACCTTCGAAACCTGATACATCGCCCCTTCAAGCTGACGCATCTCGCGTCGCAACACATTGTCCTTGGTTTTTTCATTGCCAACGAAGTTGATATATCTGACACGCATCTTGTTTCCAGGCACCAGCAAAAGACGCAGGGCGACCGTTTTATTAGCTTCATCAACATCGGGTATCATGCGCACCTCAGCGAAGGCGTAGGCGTCCTCGCCCAGGCGTTTCTGCATTGCGTTGATCACCTTGTTGACTTCCTTGCGCGAAAAGATCTCGCCTTCGCGAAACGTTATCAGTTTATTCAACTCTTCGACAGGCACTACCATTTCTCCGCCGACCTCGATTTTGCTGACCCTGAACTGATCGCCTTCACGAATATTAATGGAGATGCTGATGTCCTTACGATCCGGACTGATAGTAACCTGCTGCGACTCAACCTTGAACTGAATGAAGCCCCGATCCAGATAATAGGATTTAAGAGTTTCGAGGTCGGCAGCCAGCTTGGAGCTCGAATACTCATCATCCGGAAACATCCCGTCACTGCTCGATTCCAGCTGAAACAGGTCGAGCAGATCATCTTCCTCATAATTGCGGTTACCAATGACATTGATCGAGGTGATCTTGGCTGAAATACCTTCCGATATCGTAATGTCGATGGCAACGCGGTCATCGTCCAGCTTGCGCCATTTTGCCTCGATACGCGCCGCGTATTTGCCTAAGGAGTAATACACCTGCTGCAATTCAAGCTCGAGTTTTTCCAGTTTGTTTTGATCGAATATCAGACCCTTGGACATGCCGAGCCCCTCCATTGCCTGCTGCAGCGATTCGTCCTCTATGTCTTTATTACCTTCAAAATTCACCTCGGCAATCGAGGGTCGCTCCACGACTTTGATTACCAGTACGTTATCGCGCCTCAGCAACTCGATGTCATCAAAGAATCCGGTACCGTAGAGCTCGCGTATAATTTCCGGGCTACGCTCGACATCAAGCGATTCACCAACATTTACCGGCAGGTAGCTGAGCACTGTTCCCAGGGCGATTTTCTTGACACCCTCGACTTCGATGCTTTCAACAACAAAGCTCTCGCCCTGTGCAAGACAGGAGACAAACAACAGCAGCAAAGCACTGATCCGGATGGAAATTCTCAAGGCTAGCTGACCAGACGCAACAGATCGTTGTACATGGCGATCGACATCAGGCAGAACAGCAGCATGATGCCGATTTTCTGACCAATTATTTCGACAGTTTCCGACACCGGGCTACCTTTAACTATTTCAATCAGGTAATAAAACAGGTGGCCGCCGTCCAGCATCGGCACCGGCAGCAGGTTCAATACACCCAGGCTGATACTGATGATCGCAAGGAAGCCGAGAAAAGGTTCGATACCGATGCGCGCCGATACGCCCGCATAATGCGCAATGGTAATCGGGCCACTCAGGTTGCGCACACTGGCCTCGCCGGTGACCAGCTTTGCCAGCACCCGCAAGGTTAACCAGCTCATACGCCAGGTCTTATCCAACGCCTGCCCCATAGCCGATACGGGACCAAAACGCTCGGTCACCGACATCTGCTCGCGTACCTCGGGCGGTATCTCGATGCGGTTACGCACACCGATGTAGCCATAGGTTTCAGCGCCATCGGTACGACTACGCGGGGTTATTGCGAGCTCGACCGGCTGGCCGTCGCGCAGCACCACCAACGGCATCTGGACTTCAGGATTGTCGCGAATTTGTTGCACCCACTGATGCGCATTTATAACTACCCTGCCGGCCAGCGACTGAATTCTGTCTTCTGCCAGCAGTCCGGCCGCGGCGGCGGCACCATCCGGCAATACTTCGGCAATGATCGGCGGCACGTCGGGTCGCCAGGCCGAAAGCCCCAGATCACGCATCAGGTCGATCTGCTCCTTCTTCAATAACGACAGATCGGTTAAATCAATCACGCGCTCTCGAATCTGCAGATCAGCACCCTGTACCTTCAGAACGATCTGCGGTGCGCCAATTGATTCTTCGAGCATGGCGAAGCGGGCTCGTTCCCAGGTTCTGGTTTCAACACCGTTGACCGACAGAATAAGATCACCAGGCTGAACCCCCGCTGTATACGCGGCGCCGGGCTTGCTGACCTCGCCGATAACGGGTTTAACACCGCTAACGCCAGCCATGAAAATAAGGTAGTAAGCCACGATGGCAAACAGGAAGTTAAAAACAGGCCCGGCGGCCACGATCGCGAAGCGACGCCACACCGACTTACGGTTGAAGCTGCGTTCAAGCTCGTGTGATGCGACCTCACCCTCGCGCTCATCGAGCATTTTCACATAGCCGCCAAGCGGAATGGCAGCGATCACGTATTCGGTTTGATCAGGGCCTGCCTTGCGCATCCACAGGGGCTTACCGAAACCAACGGAGAAACGCAGCACCTTGACACCAAGCTTGCGGGCCACCCAGAAGTGACCGAACTCATGAATCGTCACCAGTACTCCGATAGCAACGATGAAAGCGACAATACTGTAGGCGATGGCGAGAAAATCCATGTCTGTCAAACCCTCGCCCTGACCAGTTCAGAAGCCAGCCTGCGGGCGCCGGCATCCGCTTCGAGGATAGCAGCCAGATCACCGGCCGGTTCGTTGGTTGTCCGTTCCATTACTTCGTTTATCAATGCAGGTATCTCGGTAAAGGGAATCTTGCGATCAAGAAAACAGGCTACAGCGACCTCGTTAGCGGCATTCAAAACAGCCATACTATTGCCGCCCTGCTGCCAGGCCTGTCGCGCCAGGGCCAAACAGGGGTAGCGCGCATCATCGGCAAGTGTGAAGTCTAATTGGCTGACCTGCAACAAGTTCAATGGTTCCACGCCACTTTCGATGCGTTCGGGCCAGGCCAGCGCGTTAGCGATCGGTGTGCGCATATCAGGGTTACCCAGCTGCGCGATCACCGAGCCATCATTATAAGACACCATAGAATGGATAATACTTTGCCGATGCAGCAGGATTTCCACGTCGTGATGATCGACATCAAACAACCAGCAGGCTTCGATCAATTCAAGACCTTTATTCATCATGGTGGCTGAATCCACGGAAATCTTCGGGCCCATGTCCCAGTTGGGATGCGCGCAGGCCTGTTCCGGTGTGACGTCGTCAAAAGCCATCAGATCGAGATCACGAAAGGGGCCGCCCGATCCCGTCAGGACAATTTTGCGAACACCCTTGCCGGCAATGCCGCTACCCACGGACCCGGCTGGCAGACATTGAAATATCGCATTGTGCTCACTGTCGACCGGCAATAATTCGGCGTTGTGCCGGCGCACTTCGTCCATGAACAGGGCGCCCGCCATCACCAGCGACTCCTTGTTGGCGAGCAACACCCGCTTGCCGGCGCGCACCGCGGCCAGCGTCGGCATCAAACCAACCGAGCCGACAATCGCAGCGACGACGATATCGACCTCGGCGGCTGCGGCTACCGTGGTCAAACCGGCTTTACCTGATAACACCTCAGTCGGCAGATCGGCGATGGCCTGTTGCAATTTATGCGCACTGTCATCGTCGCTCATCACTGCAAAAGCCGGCGTGAAACGACGACACAGGCGTTCCATTTCACGGTCGCTGGCGTTCGCCGTAAGCGCGTAAATTTGATAACGATCGGGGTGCAGAGCGACGATATCCAGTGTCGACTGGCCGATAGAGCCGGTGGCGCCAAGAATGGTCAGGCGCTTCATAACTGCGCCGCGATAATAAAGCCACTGATGAAGATCGGAGTAGCCGCAATCACGCTGTCTACCCGATCAAGCACACCGCCATGGCCCGGCAGCAGTTTACCGCTGTCTTTTACCCCTGCCTCGCGCTTCAGTACGCTCTCGAACAGGTCGCCGACCACCGATATCAGCGATGTCGCAAGGCCAATGATGAGGAATGGCAGCAGCGCCAGGCCCCAGCCCAGGCTAAACTGGTAAACCAGCAACATCCACAACAGGTTAGCAACCAATCCGCCGACCACGCCTTCGCGCGTTTTTCCCGGACTGATAGCCGGTGCGAGCTTGTGGCGTCCGAAGCGACGCCCGCTGAAATAGGCGCCGATGTCCGCGACCCACACCAGGCTGAGCAGGTAAAGTAACATCTCACCGCCGTAAGTCGCGTGCAGAAAGACCAGGCCATGAACACAAATCCACAACAGATCGAGACCTACCCCGAGCAACAGAACCCGCGCCAACAGCGGCCAGTTGCCGTGGTGACGATAAAAACAAAGTCCAATCGCGATCAATATCCACAGCGCCACGCCCGCTAGCGATTGCCAGTAAACCAGCATTCCATTGATCAAAGAACCTGACCACCAGTAAAACGCGACAAACAGGCCAGCGCCAACCAGCGCGATCACCGTAGTAGTGCGCAGGGTAAGTCGTATGAGCTCGAAGCTGGCCGCGAGTAGAACTGCGGCAAACAAAACTCGAGTCCAGATAGTGTCCTGCTGCAGGATGCAGCCAATGACAACGATTGCCATAATCACGGCGGTGATAATGCGTTGCTTCAGCATTCAGGGGTCACCTCGACCTGCTCACCGGTCTTGCCGAAGCGACGCTGGCGTCGTTGGAATTCATCAATTGCGAGTTGCATCTCACGCTCATCAAAATCCGGCCACAGGCAGTCGCAAAAATAAAACTCGGTATAGGCCAGCTGCCACAGCAGGAAGTTACTGATGCGCTGTTCACCGCCGGTACGAATAAACAGATCAGGATCGGGCACATCGCCCAGCACCAGCTCACTGGCGAACTGTTGCGCATCGATATCGGCGATACTGATGTCGCCTTCCTGCACCCGTGTTGCCAGTTGACGCGCCGCATTGACGATATCCCATTGGCCCCCGTAGTTGGCAGCGATACAGACCGTCATACCCCTGTTACTCTCTGTTTTCACTTCGCTTTGTTCGATTTGTTGGCATAATTTAGCGGAAAACTGATCGCGATTACCGATGAAGCGGATGCGCAATCCCTGGTCATGCAACTCATCCGTGTAGCGCTGCAATGAGCGCATGAACAACTCCATCAAGTTGCTGACTTCATCCTCGGGACGGTTCCAGTTTTCGCTACTGAAGGCAAACAGGGTCAGATACTTAACACCCGCGGTCGCAAAGAACTCGACACATCGACGCGTCGCCTCAACACCTTTACGATGACCGAAGCTGCGCGGCATCAACCGCTTCCTGGCCCAGCGCCCGTTTCCATCCATAATGATGCAGACGTGATCGGGACTCGAGGCCTGAGATTGTGTAGTCATGAATCCGGGCTCAGGGCCTGACTAGATTTCCATCAGCTCCTTCTCCTTGACCTGGAGTAGTGATTCTATTTCGTCGGTTGACTGGTTGGTCACCTGTTGCACCAGGTCCTGACCGCGATGCTCTTCGTCTTCGGAAATATCCTTGTCTTTTGCCAGGGTCTTCAGGTCACTGTTAGCATCGCGACGAATATTCCTCACGGCAATGCGTGCATTTTCGGCCAGTTCACGTACCACCTTGACCAGCTCCTTGCGGCGCTCTTCGGTCAGTGGTGGCATTGGCACGCGAATCACGGTGCCGGCCGTGGACGGGTTGAGCCCGAGATCAGATGTCATGATCGCTTTCTCAATGACCGCCACCATGCTCTTGTCCCACGGACTTACCGCGAGTGTGCGCGCATCTTCAACGGTGATATTAGCTGACTGCCCTATCGGCACTTCGCTACCATAAAAATCGACCGTAATGTGATTGAGCAGGCTCGGGTGTGCACGACCGGTGCGGATCTTGCTGAGTTCGGCCTGGAAGGCCTCGATGCTCTTGCTCATGCGATTGCGAGCATCTTTTTTAATGTCTTCTATCATTTTTCTACCTCGATACGACTGACCCGGGTTCCCACTGCTTCCCCCATGGCCAAATCCAGTAATGCCTGCGGTCGGTTGATGTCACAAACGACCAGTTCCAACCCATTATCATTGCATAAAATCATGGCGGCGACATCCATCACCGCCAGGCGCTGATCGATGGCCTGATCGTAGTCAAGTTGCACAAAGCGCTGCGCATCAGTGTGCTTCATCGGATCCTTGTCGTAAATCCCGTCTACTTTGGTTGCCTTGATCAACAGATCTGCCTGAATTTCTACTGCGCGCAGGCTGGCCCCGGTATCGGTGGTGAAATACGGACTACCGGTCCCGGCCGCGAAAATAACAATATCACCAGCCGCCAGACGTTTACGTGCATCGCGTTGCGTGTAGGTCTCGCAAACCTGGGGCATCGCCAGACCGGACATCACTAAAGCCGCGGCACCATGACGCAACAAACCATCCTGCAAGGCAAGTGCGTTCATCACCGTCGCCAGCATCCCCATATGGTCGGCAGTGACTCGATCAAGCCCACCACTGGCCAGGCTTGCGCCGCGCATGAGGTTACCACCACCAACGACGCAGGCCACTTCCACACCGGCATCGCGCAGCTCAATCAATTCCGCGGCGAGTTTGTCGATCATTTGCGGATCAATACCGGAAACCTGGTTGCCCAGAAGCGCTTCACCACTGAGCTTGACCAGAATGCGTTTATATTTGATTTTTTGCATAGGTTTATGATTCACATTAGCGGATTACCGGTACCGACAACCCTTCAGCCCACGGACCCAGATACCAAGCCGGAGTTTATAGCTAAAACCAGTGATTGATAAGGAAGATTTTTCGCTGTGCGAGCAGACTACAGACAAAAAAAAGGCCGCGGAGGTCGCGGCCTTGTTTAGTGTCAGGCATTTAGCTGCGACGCAACTTCTGCAGCAAAGTCCTCTACCTTCTTTTCGATACCTTCACCCACCTCGTAACGGATGAAACTGTTGACCTCGGCACCGGCATTGGCCAGCAACTTACTCACTTTCTGATCAGGATCCTTGACGAATGGCTGGCCCATCAATGTGACCTCGGCGAGAAACTTGTCGAGTCTGCCCTGAATCATCTTTTCGATAATCTCGGCAGGTTTACCACTCGATTCCGCCTGTGCGATCAAGATACCCTTTTCTTTTTCAACAAACTCGGCGGGGATCGCATTCTGATCGACGAATTGCGGATTAACCGCTGCAATGTGCATTGCGATATCGCGCGCCAGGTCGGCATCCGCACTGGAATCAACCAGCACACCGATACGCGCACCGTGCGCATAGCTGGCGATAGACGCGTCCGATTCAACTCGCTGGAAACGTCGTACCTGAATGTTTTCACCGACCTTGGCGATCAGTGCCTGGCGAGCTTCTTCAACGCTTTGCCCGCTCTCCAGTTGCAGGCTCGCCAGCTGGTCAACCGAAGTCGGTTGCTGCTCGGCAATTACCGCCAGCACCTGGTCAGCGAACGCCTGGAAGTTATCGTCCTTGGCGACGAAATCAGTTTCCGAGTTGATTTCGAGAATCACCGCGGTCTTAGCGTCGTCGCTAACCATCAACTTGATCGCACCATCGGCCGCGACACGCCCGGCTTTCTTGTCCGCCTTGGCGGCACCGGATTTACGCATCAGCTCGGCAGCGGCTTCGATATCACCGTCAGTCTCTACCAATGCTTTCTTACACTCCATCATGCCCGAGCCAGTACGCTCGCGCAGTTCTTTCACTAAAGATGCTGTTATAGCCACTTCATTTCCTCGTTGTTTACCTGCTTAAATACCCGCTGCGTATCAATCCGCGCTGGTGTCAGTTTCGTCAGCCGCTGCATCGCCATCAGCCTTCCTGGTGGCAGCTTTCTTGGTCGCAGCTTTTTTAGTTGCGGCCTTCTTGGTCGCAGCCTTCTTGGTCGCGGCCTTCTTCACAGCCGCTTTCTTCGGAGCTGCTTCTGGTTCTGCGTCTGCTTCCACTACTGCATCTGACTCACCAACCGCTTCAGCTGCTTGAGCTTCAGTCGCTTCGGCTTCAGCAACAGGCTTGGCTTCAGCTACTTCGGCTTCAGCTGCTGCGGCTTCAACTGCGGGCTTGGCTTCAGCTGCTTCGGCTTCAACTGCGGGCTCGGCTTCAGCTGCGGGCTTCGCGGCGGGAGCAGTAGCCTTTTTAGCAGTGACCTTGACCGATGATTTCGCTGCCGGAGCCTCATCTGGATCAACCTCGATCAATTCGGCACTGCTGTCGGCAATCGCGATGCTCTGCTTGGCGTCGAGAATGGCGTCCGCCACGAGGCGCGTATAAAGCTTGATTGCACGCATCGAGTCATCGTTACCGGGCACGATGTACTCGATATGATCAGGTGAATTATTGGTGTCGACGATACCCACAACCGGAATACCGAGCTTGGTCGCTTCCTGCACTGCAATCTTCTCGTAGCCGACATCGATGACAAACAGAACGTCGGGCAAGCCACCCATTTCCTTGATGCCGCCGAGTGTCTTTTCGAGCTTTTCCTGCTCGCGCGACAGATTAAGGATTTCTTTCTTGCTGATTTTGTCGTAATTGTTATTGGCAGCCATGTCTTCAAGCTCCTTGAGACGCTTGATAGAGGCACGTACGGTACGGAAGTTGGTCAGCATGCCACCGAGCCAGCGGTGGTTGACGAAAGGCATGCCACAACGCAGGGCTTCTTCCTTGATTGATTCGCTGGCGGCGCGCTTGGTGCCGACAAACATGACCTTGCCTTTTTTCGACGCAACCTTACCAAGATAGTTAACCGCATCGCGGCACATGGGCATGGTTTGCTCGAGGTTGATAATATGAATCTTATTGCGCTCGCCGAAAATAAAGGGAGCCATTTTAGGATTCCAGAAACGGGTTTGGTGTCCAAAATGGACGCCCGCTTCCAACATTTCACGCATAGTGACGTTAGACATTAGTTTCTCCAGATGTCTGTTGGATAGTACTGCACACGCTGTGCTTGGGACTATCCCGGGTTAAGCCTCCACATACCCGACGCCTACGACCTGCACTCTGGTAAAATGCAGGCACCCATAAGCGCGTTATGGCATGTGTGTGAAGTTTGAAACACCAAACATTCCGATGTTCCGATTAATTTTGCCTGGCAGTTGCCGAAGGCGCGCGCTTTATACCATAATCCCCCATCTTCAACAACCAGACAGTCCTGATTTATGGGAGTTACGATCAAATCCAGCGAAGAAATCGAAAAAATGCGTGTTGCCGGGCGCCTGGCCGCGGATGTACTGCATATGATCGAACCCCATGTCGTCCCCGGGATTACCACCCAGGAACTCAACGACATCTGCCACGATTTCATGGTCAACGAACAAAAGGTAGTACCCGCACCCCTGAACTACCGCGGTTTCCCGCGTTCGATCTGCACCTCGGTCAATCACGTGGTGTGCCACGGTATACCGGCTGACAAGAAATTGAAGACGGGCGACATCATCAACATCGACATTACCGTGATCAAAGATGATTACCACGGCGACACCAGCCGCATGTTCATGGTTGGCAAGCCGACAGTACCGGGGCAACGCATCTCGCGCATCGCCTACGAGTGCATGAAAATCGGCATTGAAATGATCAGGCCCGGCGTGCGCCTCGGCGACATCGGTCATGCGATTCAGCAACATGCTGAAAAAAACAACTGCAGCGTGGTGCGCGAGTATTGCGGTCATGGGATCGGCAGGGTGTTTCACGAAGACCCACAGGTGTTGCATTACGGCCGGCCCAACACCGGTTTGATGCTGGAAGCGGGGATGACGTTTACCGTGGAGCCGATGATCAACCTCGGTAGGCGCCACGTTAAATTATTGCCCGATGAGTGGACCGTAGTCACCAAGGATCACAGTCTGACGGCACAGTGGGAGCACACCAACCTGGTCACCGACGACGGCTTCGAAGTCCTGACAATGCACCCCGAATACGGCTTCTGATTCAATGGCCACAGAACTCGCCCAG
>Ga0316191_10001820_pt1 | contig 15223 bp, 13 predicted proteins | sample Eddworburr2cm_MG_FD_204928 | JGI IMG/M metagenome (GOLD analysis project Ga0316191, IMG submission 204928) | Coastal sediment microbial communities from Maine, United States - Eddy worm burrow 2 cm | ecosystem: Environmental > Aquatic > Marine > Coastal > Sediment | place: USA: Maine...
GACGCGGGGCTCTGGCGCCACGTCCAGATCATGTGCGCCAGGTGCTGCCATTTTGCTGCGTCGGTGCCGCACAGGGTCGAGCAGTTCAGCAGTCGCTGTGCCAGCGTCACCAGGTACTCCGGCAGATGCCGGTTATAGACGTAGTAGCGCACCAGGAATTCGGCACGGTTGTGGCGAAAGTACCAGCGGATGACGTCGAAGCTGGCCTCGATCATCCAGCGATCGCGGCATAGTCGCTGTGCAAACAGGCGCTCCAGCACGAGGTGCACGGCCAGGTAATCTGCCATGTTGACCTCGACCTGGTTCAGCCCCTCGTAGCCGGGATGATTGTGGCGCCACAGGAACATCCCGGACCAGCCGGGCAGTTCCAGCGCCAGCCGTTCCAGGTAGGCCGACCACTGATCCTCCGCCAGCCCCAGCCAGCGCAGTTCGATGTGGATGGTGTCCAGCGGATCATCCGGCAGGGCATCGATACTGTCGCGCCAGTCCGGCAGCTCATCGAATACCCAGGCCATGTCCTGCTGGGCCGTGTTGCGCCATACACTGTAGAAACCCTGTGAGCGGTCCGGGGCATTCCAGGCTGCCAGGCCCTGGTCCAGGAAGGAGCCGATGTGGCGAATCAGCAGTGGCCGCAGGGTCTCCATCAGGTCCTCGCCGGTGACGGCCTGCAGCAGTCCCGACAGGGTGATCGTCTCGCCCAGCTGCCCGAACAGCGTGTCCATCAGTTTATCCGCTTCGCGGTTGCTGAGGCGGTCCATCAGCAACTGCCCGGGTGGGCGCTGTTCCTCCTCGAACACCACCTCGGAGAGCATCTTCTCTGCCTGTTCGGGGGACATGTCGAGCAGCTCCTCGGGGTGCAGGATGTAGTGGTCCAGTCCCAGCGCATGCAGGCAGGCGCTCCAGAGGTCGTCGATGGCCGCGGCCTCGGTGTCGATGCCATGCTCCCGGGCAGCCTGCAGCAGTTGCGCGCGGCTGGCCGCGTCCACGTCCGGCTGGAATGCGGACAGCGCATTCTGTTCCTCGAGCTGCCAGTTGAGCTGGCAGGCGGTAACGCTCTGCAGCGGGTGCACCAGTGCCGCCAGCAGGATGTCGTGGCGTGTGACCGCGGTGCCCTGCGCCGTCAGCACGGTGTCATCGTCCGCCAGTTCCGGGTCATCGTTGAGGGCCTGCTGCAGGTCCTCGCGGTTGATGCGGCCCGCGTGGTAGTAGTCGCGGAACTGTGCTTCCGGGAGGTAGCCATAGGCACCGGTGACGCGGTGTGCGGCGGCCAGTGCCTGCGGGAAAGGCAGGTGCTGGAAGCCGTGCAGGGTATTGTGATGCACGAAGTCCCTGATGGCGGCCTGTGCCGGCAGCACGTGTTCGAAGTGTGCGATCAGCTGTTGCAGCAGCTGGCGTATGTCGGTGGTGGCGGTCACTTCAGACACGGTATCAGCCTCCCTGCGCAGCGGCGAAGACGGCACCCAGCTGCGACACCGAGCTGGCCATCAGTTGCAGTGCTGGCCAGGGTGCAATGCCCAGCAGGATGATGCCACTGGCAAGCACGCCGGCGGCGGTCAGTTCCAGTGGCCTGAGGTCCTGAATGTTGCGCATGCGGTTGTGCACCGGTCCCGTGAACAGTCGCCCGATGGTGCGTACCGAGTAGGCCGCGGTCACCATCATGCCGACACTGATCAGCAGGATGGTCCAGCCCCAGGCCTCGAAGCCACCGATAATGGCATGCAGCTCGGCAATGAAGCCTGCCGTGCCCGGAATCGCCATCCCGGCCAGCAGTGCCAGCGAGGTGAAAAACGCGAAGCGCGGCGTGACCTGCACCAGCGAGCTGTAGTCGTTGATGTCACGAGTGTGGGTGCGTTCGTAGAGCAGGCCGATGAGCAGGAACAGGGAACCGGCCACCAGTCCGTGGGCCACCATCTGCATCAATGCCCCGGTCAGTCCGGCGATGTTGAGCGCGGCGATACCGAGCAGCACGATGCCCATGTGGCTCACCGAGGAGTAGGCGATCATCGCCTTCAGATCGGTCTGGCGCCAGGCGAGCAGGCCGCCGTAGATGAGGCTGAAGAATGCCAGCCCGGCGAGCAGCGGTTGCAGCGCGACGACGGCGTCCGGCAGCATGGAAGCGGCGCGAATCAGTCCGTAGGAACCCATCTTCAGCAGGATGCCGGAGAGCAGGATGGAGATCGGGCTGGGTGCCTCGACATGCGCCAGCGGCAGCCAGCCGTGCAGCGGGAAGATCGGCATTTTCACCCCGAAGCCGACCAGGAAACCGAGGAAAATCATGACCTGCGTCTGTGGCGGCAGTGCCCGTGCACCCTCGCTCATGGTGTCCATGGCGAAGGCATGTCCGGGGGTAATATCGAACAGTACCAGCAGGCTGATGAGCATGAACACCGAGCCGCCCATGGTGTAGAGCACGAAGTTGAGCGCCGCCTGGTGGCGACGTTTGCCGCCCCAGCCACCGATGAGGAAGAACAGCGGGATCAGCGTCAGTTCCCAGAGCAGGTAGAACAGGGTCCAGTCCTGTGCCATGAAGACGCCGAGCATGGCGGCCTCCAGCAGCAGTAGCAATACGAAATACCACTTCACCCGCTCGCGAATGCTGGCCGATGCAAGGACGGCGATAAAGCTCAGCAGCGTCGCCAGCAGGATCATCGGAAAGGAGATGCCGTCGATGCCGAGCGCATAGGAGGTCCCGAGACGCGTATTCCAGGGGGTCTCCTCGGCAAACTGCATGCCGGCCGTGCCGGGCTCGAAGACCCACAGCAGGCCCCAGGAAAACAGCAGGGTCGCCGCCGCCGCGGTAAAGGCCACTGTGCGGATGATGCGCAGCCGCTGTCCGGGCAGCACGGCAATCAGCGCGGCGCCGAGTGCAGGTAACAGCAATAGCGATGTCAGCAAGTGCATACCAAGACTTCTTTAAATTTCCCGGGGAGGGGATGATTACTGCCGGGATTACACGCAGCGCACCAGGCGGTGACAGGCCGGTAAGAACGGACGACGGTGCCGACACAAGCGTATAAAATTAGCATAACTGCAGCGTGTAGTCATCCGCACCCGGGGTTCGACCGGTGCGTCTGGTTACTCGCGCATGCAGTCTTTACGCCGCTGAATCGCTGCTGCTACCCAGCCAGTTGATAATGAATGCGGCAATGGCGGCGCTGTCGTTGATATCCAGTGATGGCAGTTCGCGGCAGTCAGCCGGGTGATCCGAGGCCACGGCGATGATGTCGCTATCTTGCGGGTACATCAGTGTCTTGCCGAGTGCCTGTCGATGCAGCTCGATCTTCGGAAACGGCACCTGCTTGAAACCTTCAACCAGTACCAGGTCGAGATTATCGAGATCGAGGCGGGTAATAAGTTCGTCAAGACGCGGTTCCTGCAGTGTGGTGTTTTCGGTCATCAATGCCTGGCGTTTGCTGGACGCGATCAGCATTTGCCGCGCACCCGCTGTGCGCAGGCGATAGCTGTCCTTGCCCGGCTTGTCGATATCAAATTCATGGTGTGCATGTTTCACCATGCCGATACGAATGCCGCTTGCACTCAGTTGCGGGATCAGTTTTTCCAGCAGGGTGGTCTTGCCGGTGCCGCTGAAGGCCGCAAAACCCAGAACAGGTAGGGTGCTTTTCATGTATGGAGACTTCCTGGAAAAATTTGCTGGTCAGGTTGCCCTGGCCAGCGTCCGCGGTTGTTGGCCACGAGAGTGCAGCATCATAGCGGAAACAGTCCGAGCCGGCAGCAGGGTCAACGGCCTGGTCGGCGCTTGCATGCCAGCTCCGATCGGGCCGCATTAGACTCTATACTAGGTTGATGCAGCTCAACGAGATTCTCAATAAGAAGTCGTCACCCCGGCGAAGACCGGGGTCCGGAATGCACTGCAACTGGCTCGTGAGTGCCTGTCCAGGGGCCATGGCCGGCGGCTAAACATTATGTGGCTGCTTGATCCCTCGATATCACCCTGGTTGCTGCTGCTGGTCGCCGCCATGGCGATTCTCTATTCCTCGGTGGGCCATGGCGGCGCCTCCGGGTATCTGGCGGCGATGGCGCTGTTCGGACTGGAGCCGGCGGTGATGAAGCCGGCCGCCCTGGCCATGAATATCTTCGTCACCGTGCTGGTGCTGTGGCGGCTCTCCCGGACCGGTCCGTTTAACTGGCGCCTGTTCCTGCCGTTTGTCGTTGCCTCGGTTCCGATGGCCTACATCGGCGGTGCGCACACCATCAATTCCAGCGCCTACCGCATCATGGTGGGGCTGGCACTGCTGCTGGCGATGTGGCGCTTGCTATGGGAAGGCAAAGACAGTGATCGTATCCAGACGCCTGCGCTGTGGGTCGCGCTGCCGGTCGGCGCAATACTCGGACTGGTGTCAGGCCTGACCGGCGTGGGTGGCGGGATCTTTCTCAGCCCGCTGTTGCTGTTGTTTCACTGGACCAACATGCGCGGCTGCGTGGCGATCGCCGCCGCCTTCATACTGCTGAATTCCATTGCGGGGCTGGTCGGCTACGCCAGCACGGCGACACAGTGGCCTGCCGGGATTCCAGTGCTGGTGGTGGCGGCGCTGCTGGGTGGTATGGTCGGTGCGGAACTGGGTGCACGTCGCCTGGCACCCACGCACCTGCGCAAGGTGCTGGCCGTGGTACTGGCGGTTGCCGCTGCCAAGATGATCGCCACGGCCTGAACGGATTTCCCGGTGGCAGTCAGCGTTATCCGATGCTCAGGGCATTCACCGGGCAGGCGCTCACACACATACCGCAGCCGGTGCAGCGCTCTGCATCGACCCGGGCGCGGCGCTGGTACTCGGTGCTGATGGCCTGGTAGTCACAGCGGTCCTGGCAGGACATGCAGATCACATCGTCCCAGGCGATACAGCTGTCGCGGTTCAGGCGTGCCGTGCCAATGCGGGGGTGGGTGTCTTCAATGACCTCGATCTGCAGCGGGCAGGCCGTGACGCAGGCCTTGCAGAAGGTGCAGCCGGAGGTTGCGAAATCAAGATAGGGCGTGCCGGACCGTTCATGGTCAGCCGGGTGCAGCCGGATAATGCCCGGCTCGCAGGCGGCCACACAGGGGTGCGTGCAGTCCTGGCAGACCTCATGCAGCGCCAGTCCCTGGTGCCAGGGTGGCGGTGGACCCAGAGGCAGCTGCCGTTTGACTTCTGCCTTGCGTCCGCTGCGGGTCAGCAAGTTGCCACGCAGAAATGCCCTGCGCCCGCTGTCTACCTCACTCAACGATAGGTGCTCTCGACCAGCGGTGCGGCGTTCGACAGGGGTACGTGACACTGCGTGCAGTTGAAGCGTGCACCGTCCACTTCCTCCATGTCTGCCGTCGCATAGTGGTCCTGTGACATCGGGCTCTTGCTTTTCACGGTCCGGTCCATGTTTTTGGGCTTGTCGATGTATTTAGGCACATCATGGCAGTCGAGGCACTGGTTGTCCGCGGCAACGATCGGCAGGAATTCAACGACCTGGTGCGGGATCTGGGGGGGCGCCTCCTCCCAGGCACGTGGCAGAGGGTCGTTATAGCCAGGCTTGTCATCGCTGTAGGTGTAGGTGGTGTCGGGTGTGGGCGTATCAAAGACGCTGGTCTTGCTCAGGCCCATGTTGAGTTCGTCGATGGCGCCACCGTTCGATGTACATGCGGCGATGGCTATCACCAGGCCGAGAGTGGGTAAAAACGCTCGTGCTTTCATGCTGCTCTCCTTTGTCGGGGTTCAGTGGTTTCAGGTTGTTGCGGACGCTTGATCAAGTGCCGCAGATTAAATTGCAGGGTACCCTCCGGACAGACGCTGATGCAGCGACCGCAGTTGCTGCATTCACCGGAGGCGATCATGCCTGCCGCGGCGGCTTCCTTCAGGTTCAGTACCTGCGGTTCCGGACATACCCTGGCGCATTCGCCGCAGTGGGTGCAGGTCGGTGTATCGAATTGCAAGCGTAGCAGTGCCAGTTTGCCGACCAGGGCATAAAAGGCACCCAGCGGGCAGAGGTGCCCGCACCAGCCATGGCGCAGAATAAACAGGTCAAACAGGAACACGCCGAGCACGGCTGTCCAGCCCAGTCCGATGCCATAGATCAGTTCCCGGTGCAGCATGCTGATGGGGCTGATCCATTCGAATGCGGCGACGCCGGTCAATACCGACAGCAGCAGTGTCAGCGCCAGCACGGTATAGCGGATATTGCGGCTCAGCCGGAACAGGTCGTTGATGCCGAGGTGTCGACGCAGCCAGGCGGCCAGGTCGGTCACCATGTTGACGGGACACACCCAGGCGCACCACACCCGGCCCCCGAGAACGGTATACAGGGCGAGGATGAGGGCGGCACCCAGCAACACCTCTTGCAGTGGCCAGTGCCCGGTGAGCATGATTTGCAGCACGGCGAAGGGATCCGCCATGGGGACAAGGCCAAACAGTTCCGAGCTGCTGAGGTTGCCGCTCAACACTGGTCTGCCGGTGGCTGTCCAGCCCCAGCGTACCGTTGCGAGGAACAGCAGCAGTACCCCGAGCTGCACGGCACGGCGCAGTAACAGCCAGCGCCATACGCGTAATTTACCGGCGAAGGATTCCGGCATGACGAAGGGCCTGACCGGCTGGCCATTGGGGCCCGGTTTTACCGGTTTGCTCGCCTGGTTCACGGTGAACCCTCGTTCAGGTAATCGATGCCGGTGGCCGGCGCAGCGGTGCCGATGGCTTTACCGCCGGCCTTGAATTCCTGGGTAATCGGGCTGTCGATGGTCCAGCCGAGGCGGTAGTGATCACCGATCTGGCCCTGCACCAGGTCTGGCTGCAATACCCGAATGGCGGCTTTCTGGGTGGGGCATGCCTGCTCGCATATGCCACAGCCGGTACAGGCATCGCTGTGTACCAGTGGTACGAACATCGCGTGTTTGCTGATGCGGCGCGGGTGATGCTCGATACTGATCGCCTGGCCCTGTAGCGGGCACTCGCGGAAGCAGATTTCACAGCGCAGGCCCTGCCAGGACAGACAGTTCTCGATATCGATGACGGCCAGTCCCATGCGTGCATCGTCGATGTTTTGTAGTGCATGGTCGAGCGCGCCGGTCGGACAGACCGGTACGCAGGGGATGTCCTCGCACATGTAACAGGGAGTCTCGCGCGGGATGAAGTACGGTGTGCCGATGGGGATACCGGAAGCCGCCGTTGCCAGTTTCAGGGTGTTATAGGGACAGGCATCCACACACTGGCCGCACTTGATGCAGGTGGCATTGAAGTCCGCTTCAGCCAGTGCGCCCGGAGGACGGATGGCAAACGGTGTTGCCCGTGCCTGCTGCGTCAGCAGGTATGACCAGACGAGGCCGCCGGTTGCCGCAAGCGCGGCTCCCTGTCCCATCCGGGCGAAAAAATCACGCCGGGAAATCGCTGTGTTCCTGCCCATGGGAGCGTACCCCGGGAATTGGCAAGGCAGTTGCCCTGTGTCCCCGGGGCGTCATGCTCAGGCCTTGTAGACCTTGATGGCGGCCTTCTTGAAATCCTCTTCCTTCGACATGGGACAGGTAACGTCCAGGCAGACCTTGTTGACGAATACGCCCTCGTCGAAGAACGCTGCGAAGGTATACCCCTTGGTCGGGCGATTGCGCCCCTGGGTCTCCACCAGAGCCTTGACCTTGCCGCGGCGCGATTCAATCCAGGCGATGTCATTGCGCTTGATGCCGCGTGCTTCGGCATCTGCCGGATTCATGAACAGCACGGCAGTGGGTACGGCACGATGCAGTTCCGGTACCCGCCGCGTCATGGTGCCGGTGTGCCAGTGTTCCAGCACACGGCCGGTGCTGAACCACAGGTCGTAGTTTTTATCCGGCTGCTCCGGCGGGGCAGCATAGGGCCGGAAAAAGATCTTTGCCTTGCTGGCCAGGCTGGTCTTCTCCGCGTTGGTGACCTTGTCCAGGTCGCCACTCGGCAGTGCCTTGAGTGCCTTGCCATAGAAGTCAAAGCCGCTGCCCTTTGCGCAATAGGAATCGTATTGCTCGTTGAATCGCCACTGGGTCTCCTTGCCGTCGACGACCGGCCACTTCAGGCCGCGTACGTCATCACCGTAGTAGACATCGAACGCCGCCAGGTCGTGGGCATGTCCCACACCGAACTGGCGGTACTCGTTGAACAGCGCCTTCTCCGGGAACCAGCCGTCGCCAAGTTTTTCGGCAATATGGTTGTCGTGCCCCTTGGCGACCGATTTATCGGGCCATTTGACCTTGCGGTTGTCTTTGGTGGCGAACAGTACATCATAGAGGGTGTCATCCGGCGAGTAGCCCATCTTCTGCGCATCGGCGAGTACGCTGGGCAGCTTGCCGTCCTCGAAACCCTCGGCCTGCAACCCCGGTACCTGTTGTTCACCCCAGACGTCCTTGAGCTTGAAGCGCTTGGAGAATTCCAGACCCTGCCAGACATCACCCATGGCTTCGCCGGGCGGTGCTACCTGCTGCCGCCAGGCCTGGGTACGGCGCTCGGCGTTGCCGTACAGACCCCACTTCTCGAATATCATGGCGGTGGGCAAAATGAGGTCCGCCACCTTCGCCGAGACCGTGGGATAGGGATCGGACACCACCAGGAAGTTGTCCGCCTTGCGTGCCGCCTTGAGCCAGTGGTTGGCATTGGCGGTTGCCTGGAAGGGATTGTTCACCTGTACCCAGGCCCACTTGACGTTGCCGTCTTCCAGGTCACGCATGATCTTGGTGATGTGGCTGCCGACCTTGGGATTGAGGGTGTTGGGCGGCAGTTTCCAGAGATTCTCGCTGAAGGCGCGGTGCTTGGGATTGAACACCACCAGGTCAGCCGGCAGTCGATGGGCGAAGGTGCCCACCTCGCGTGCGGTACCGCAGGCGGAGGGCTGGCCGGTGAGCGAGAAGGCGCCGTTGCCCGGCATGCACTGCTTGCCGAGCAGCAGGTGAATGGCATAGTTCTGCTCGTTGACCCAGCTGCCGCGGTAGTGCTGGTTGAAACCCATGGTCCAGAAGCTGACCACCTTGCGGTTCTTGTTCATATAAAGTTTAGCCAGTTCCTGCAGCTTCTTTTTGTAGGCCTCCAGGTCCTCATCCGGATCACCCTTTGACAGTTGTGCCACGAAGTCCAGGGTGTAGGGCTCCACGCCTTTCTTGAAGTCCTCGTAACCGATCATCCAGTGCTTCACCGGCACCTTGGTGTTTTTCTGCTCCACCACTTCGCCGGCCTTTTTGCGCTGCGCGATGGCCTCGTCCTTGTCGAGCGTCACCCTGAGCTCCTTGACCTGGATATCCTTCTCGGCCTCGTAGCAATACTTGTCCGTGGGGCGCATACCGTAACCGATGTCGTAGGGACCGGTAGCAAACACGCAGTGCTTGTTGACGAAATCATGGTTGACCGCATCGTTCTTGACGATTTCACGCAGGATATAATTCTGGATGGCGAGGTCGGTGCCCGGCTTGAAGATGATCTCCATGTCGGCAATGTCGGACGTCTGGTTGCTGATGGTGGTCAGGTTGACCAGCTTGACGTTGTCATCCGTGAGCCGACGATCGGAGACGCGCGCCCACAGGATCGGATGGCACTCGGCCATGTTGGCACCCCAGGTGACAACGGTATCGGTGTGCTCGATGTCGTCGTAGTTGCCGGCCGGTTCATCGATGCCGAAGGTCTGGATAAAACCCACCACCGCCGAGGCCATGCAGTGGCGCGCATTGGGATCGATATTGTTGCTGCGGAAGCCGGCCTTCATCAGCTTGGCCGAGACATAACCTTCCGGGATGGTGTACTGGCCGGAGCCAAAGATGGCGACACCGTGTGGACCCATTTCGCGGTAGGTCTTCCTGAACTGTTTTTCCATTTCGTCGAAGGCGCGTTCCCAGCTGACGGCCTGGAACTTGCCCTGCTTGTCGAACTTGCCGTCCGTCATGCGCATCAATGGCTGGGTGAGGCGGTCCTTGCCGTAGATGATTTTGCCGTTGAAGTAGCCCTTGATGCAGTTCAGTCCCTTGTTCACCGGTGCATCCGGATCCCCCTTGGTGGCGACGATGCGTCCGTCGCGGGTGCCGACCATGATGCCGCAGCCGGTACCGCAGAAGCGGCATACACCCTTGTCCCACTGCACGCCGGCCTCGGCCTCTTTGGACTTGGCCAGCGCCGCGGCGGGAAGGGTGATACCTGCGGCTGTGGCGGTGGCCGCCGCGGCACTGGTCTTGAGAAACTCTCTGCGTGTGACGTCCATTGCTTCCTCCTGAAATAGTGTTTGCCTCGGTAGCGTGCTGGGCGCGCTACTCTTTCAAATAAGCGGGTACCTTATCCGTGTCATCGAGATCCGCCGGAATGCCCTGCAGCAGTTCGCTGTCATCTTCAAAGTTGTGGTAGGACATTTCCGCGAGAATGATGCCGGGCAGGGCCTGGATACGCTTCAGGCCATCGACCTCGTCCCTGATGGTGGCCGCTTCCTGGGTGATGACGATGCGGCCAGTGGCGGCATCAATATGATGGACGTCGATACCGTCCAGCCCGCTCAGCTGGTCAACCATGGATTCGACCCGCTGTGGGGAAACGACCACCAGGATGCCTGATATATTCATGTGCGGTAACTGCCCCCAGTCACTGTGCTGAGCTGATGTGGTTTTTTATACAAGGGGTCCGGATGGCTGCATGCACTCGCCTCCAGACGCCTCTTTGACCCTTATAGCAATATCAGCGGTGTGACGACTTGATTCAGGTCAAGTGTGAGACGTACCGGTGTCTTTAGCTTGAAGTTCACAGGAAAATTGTGGATTATCTGGCAGCAATAGCCATGGGGGCGCGGGGATGAGCAGCGTGAGTAATTGCCGTCCCGATAATTATCAACAAAAAAACATGTCGCATATCGTTCCAGATTTCTGTGTCTTTACTCTATCAGCGCCTGCCCGATGGCGGGCCTGTGCCTGTGCGTGTCCGCGTCAAGTAATCGAGCCAAGGAGAAAATGAAATGAGTCAACTAACACCTGAAGAGGAACAGAAAATCCTCGACAGCTCGCCGACCGGGACCTTTGCGCTGCTGCTGCTGGTCGGTGCGCTGATCTTCGCTGGCTGGGCCTACATGTTTTTTTTCATGTTTCTTGAACACGGACCGGTCAACTAGGAGGCGCGGCTATGTTTGGTGATCCCCTGAAAAGCATTTGCGAAGATCCACTGGAAAGAAAATGGATCTGGATATCGCTGTTCCTGGCGTTTTTTATGGCCGGCATGCTGGGTTTTTATGCGCTGGCCGGCAACATCCACCCGCCGAGCAATGTCGAAACCATTGATTCATCGCGGCTGCACCTGTCGGAAGAGTTTGCTGAGGACAAGCTGGGTGTAACAACCAATGCCGATGGCAGCCTCACTGTCACCCTGGTGGCGGCCCGCTATGGCTTCTATCCCCCGGTCATCGAGGTGCCGGCCGACACGCCGGTGACCTTCCGCATCGCCAGCGCCGACGTGCTGCACGGTGTGCATGTGCCCTTTACCAACATGACCACCATGATCGTGCCGGGGTATATCTCCGAGGTGAGGACGAGCTTTCCGCGCACCGGGGAGTTCTCCCTGCTGTGTAATGAATACTGCGGTCTCGGGCATGATTCCATGTGGTCGCGCCTGGTCGTGGTACCGAAATCTGCAGGGGGTGCATCATCATGAGTCGATCAAATGCTGCCGGTATCAGTCTGGCAAGTATGTGGGTGGGTTTTACAGCCTTTGTCGTCGCGGCCCTGCTGGGGGTTTACCAGGTCATTGAAAGGATCGACCTGATCCCGGGACTGAAATCACCGGAACTGTATTTCGGCTCGGTGTCGACCCACGGGGTGCTGATGGCGTTCGTGCTGACCACCTTCCTGGTGATGGGCTATGGCTATTACACGGCGACCACCAGTCTTGATCAGGCGCTGTGGAACAAGCCGCTGGCCTGGTTCGGTTTCTGGCTGGCGGTGATCGGCGTGCTGCTGGCGGCCGGGCCGCTGCTGACCGGTAATGCCTCGGTGCTGTATACCTTCTACCCGCCGCTACAGGCGCATCCGGCATTCTATCTCGGTGCCACCCTGCTGGTGGTGGGGTCCTGGGTATGGTGCCTGCAGATGGTCATGATGATGACCACCTGGAAAAAGGCAAATCCGGGTGAAACCGTACCGCTGGCGATGTACGGCACCACGGCCAATGCCATTCTCTGGTTCATTACCAGTCTCGGGGTTGCCGCGGAAGTACTGTTCCAGCTGCTGCCCTGGTCACTGGGTATTATTGAAACGGTCGATGTCGGGCTGGCACGCACGCTGTTCTCCTGGACCCTGCATGCGATTGTGTACTTCTGGCTGTTCCCGGCCTATATCGCGCTGTACACCCTGCTGCCAAGGGCGGCCGGCGGCCGCTTGTTCAGTGACCAGATGGGACGACTGGCGTTTATCCTGTTGCTGGTATTCTCGGTGCCCATCGGCTTTCACCACCTCTACATGGATCCGTTTCAGGCGGCCGGCTGGAAGTTCCTGCACATGATGGGCACCTTCATGGTGGCCGTGCCGACCCTGATTACCGGTTTTACCATCATTGCCTCGCTGGAGATTGCCGGCAAGTTACGTGGCGGCAAGGGGCTGTTTGGCTGGATTGGCGCGCTGCCCTGGGGTAACCCCATGGTGCTGGCGGCGATACTGGCGCTGTTGATGCTCACCTTCGGTGGCTTCGGCGGCATGATCAATGCCAGTTATGCCATGAACACCATGGTGCATAACACCCAGTGGGTCACCGGACATTTTCACCTCATCTTTGGCGGTACCACGGTGATTATGTATTTCGCGATTGCCTATTATTTATGGCCGAAGATGACCGGGCGGGCGCTGTATTCCACCCGCATGGCACTGCATCAGTTGTGGCTGTGGTTTATCGGCATGCTGATCCTGACACTGCCGTGGCACCAGCTTGGCCTGGCCGGCCAGCCGCGGCGTATCTCTTCGACACCGTATGACGAGTCCTTCGTGCAGGCATGGCTACCGGCCGAGTCCGCCATGATCGTCGGTGGTGCCATCCTCTTTATCTCGGCGCTGATGCTGGTCTACAACCTGTTCAGGACTCATGGCAACGCACAGGCTGAGGCCAGTCTCGAAGTCGAGTATGCCGAACCGCTGCACGCCATACAGCGCATGCCACACCTGATGAACAGCTTCGGTTTCTGGGTGCTGCTGGTGATCGTTTACATGGTGGCCAGTTATGGCTATCCAATTGCCCAGTTCTTCCTCATGGATACTTACGGTACTGTCCCATGGAGCATATGAGCATGATGCGTTTATTGACTGTATTCATCGCAGTGGTGGTGCTGATTCCGGTAGCGGGGGCTGAACCGTCATCACAAGTGGCCTTTGATGTGCCCACCCTGCAGCTGTTGCGCGCGGCGGATCCGGCGCGCGGCGAGGCACTGGCAAAGGAGAAGAAGTGTAGCAAATGCCATGGTGATAACGGTGTGTCGGAAGACCCCGAAGACAACAATATCGCCGGCATGCAGCCCAGCTATTTCTACAAGCAGCTCAGGGATTACAAGGATGAAAACCGGGATGACCGCGACATGCTCAAGCAAACGCGCGACCTCGATGACCAGCAGATGGCCGACCTGGCGGTCTGGTTTGCCGCGCAGCAACCTTTAGCGCCTGCCGCTGATCGCAACAGGGACCCGGCCATCTTACGCCTGGTCTATGAGGGAGATCCGCAGCGGCTGATCAAGGCCTGTGCCTCCTGTCATGGCCGGCGTGGTCAGGGTGGGCAGTTTGACAGTCCACGCCTGAGCGGCCAGTACCCGGAGTATTTCATCTACACCATGACCGAGTTCAAGGAAGGTGACCGCAGCAATGACATCTATTCGCGTATGCGCATCATTGCCGAGGCGCTCACGGAAGAGGAAATCGAGGGTCTTGCCGGATATTACAGCGCGGCGGTGCCGGAGGAAGAGGAATAACAGTTTGTAGCCCGGATTTCTGGTTCCCATGCTCTTGTGCGGGAACCTGTACCTAAGGTCAACTTAAATTGTCCGGTATTCGTTCCTACGGAGGGCCGTGGGAACGATGCGAGCTCCATCCGGGCTACGGGGCTGAACTCTGACGCATGTCAACGAATGCCGCTGAACAGCCTGTAACAGAACCTTCCAAACCAGCGGATACCCGTTGCTTTCATTGCGGCCTGCCGGTACCGAAAAGTCAGCCGGCCCCGATGCTTGAAGTGCTCGGGGAGGAACGCCGTTTCTGCTGCCATGGTTGCCATGCCGTCTGCAAGGCCATCTGCGATGCCGGTCTCGACGACTACTACCGGCACCGAACCGACCCTGCTGTATCCGCCAACGCCGAGTTTGTGCCGGACTTCCTCAAGCAGGTGGAGCTGTTCGACCGCCCGGAGATCCAGCAGGATTTCGTCGTTCATGTTGGTGATAGCCGGGAGGCGGCGCTGCTGCTCGATAACATCCGCTGTCCTGCCTGCCTGTGGCTGAATGAGCGGCACTTGCGCAGTCTGCCTGGCGTACTCGATGTGCACATCGATGACACCACGCAGCGTGCCCGCGTGCGCTGGGATCCGCAGAGCATACAACTCAGCGAGATCCTGCGTGCCATCACCGACATCGGCTACATTGCCCATCCCTATGACGCCACGCGCAGCGAACAACTCAACCGGCTGCGGCGTCGGCGCAGTACCGAGCGCCTGATATTCGCCGGCGCCATCGGCATGCTGGTGATGAATTTCTCACTGGCCACCTATGTCATGGGTGAGACCGACGCCGCGGGTGCGCTGCCCCTGTGGATCACGCTGGGCCGCTGGACCAGCGTGCTGCTATCCGTGCTGCTGCTGGCCTATCCGGGTCAGGAGTTTTTCGCAGGTGCCTGGACTGATCTCAGGCATCGGCGCCTGGGCATGGATATCCCCGTGGTGCTGGGTCTGTCAGCCGCGTTCATTGGCAGCCTGCGGGCGACGATGACCGGGCACGGCGAGGTGTACTTTGACTCCATCGCCATGTTCATTTTCTTTCTGCTGCTGGCGCGGCGCTGGGAATTGCGCGGCAAGCTGAGTGCGGTCGACCGACTGGAGCGGCTGGCACGTATCACACCACGCACGGCATCGCGGCTGGATGTGCAGGGTGCCGTGGCTGATGTTGCGGCTGATGAACTGGCGGTTGGTGATCTCATTCGGCTGCTGCCCGGAGAAACCCTGCCAGTGGACGGGACCCTGGTGACCGGCAGCAGCAGTTTCGATGAATCGCTGCTGACGGGCGAGGCACAGCCGGTGGTGAAACA
>Ga0316191_10001821_pt1 | contig 15222 bp, 12 predicted proteins | sample Eddworburr2cm_MG_FD_204928 | JGI IMG/M metagenome (GOLD analysis project Ga0316191, IMG submission 204928) | Coastal sediment microbial communities from Maine, United States - Eddy worm burrow 2 cm | ecosystem: Environmental > Aquatic > Marine > Coastal > Sediment | place: USA: Maine...
GTACGTATCTACGAGGACATCGAACCGACGGTGTACTCGGCCCGCTCTAGCGGGCCTGCGTATTGCACCTGGAATTCGGCAGCTACACGGACTGAAGTCCGCTCCGCTTTGCCGTATTCCAGTCACACGCGAGGCCTCTTAAGCCGTGCGTCTTGCGGCGCCGCGCGCTTTCTACGAGGACTCGACCTACGGTGTACTCGGCCCGCGTAGCGGGCCTGCGTATTGCACCTGGAATTCGGCAGCGCCGCGGACAGGGTGGTCGTTTTTCCTATGCTCTCGGCGTATCATCGTCTTCGAACCATGCCGGACGCCTTCTACGAACGATTGAGCGCGCTCGACGCCACTTTCCTCGACGTCGAGAACGAAACCGCACCCATGCATGTGGGCGCGACGCTTCTTTTCGACGCCAGGCCATTGACGCTGGACCACGGTGGACTCGATATCGAGCGCATCACCAGGTACACCTTGGCGGCACTCGATTCGATTCCACGCTACCGACAGCGCTTGGAATGGGTGCCCGGGTTCGGTCACCCCGTGTGGGTCGACGACGATCGCTTCAGCATCAACTTCCATCTGCGACACACCAGGCTCCCACTTCCAGGCGACGAACGCATGCTCAAGCGCTTGGTGGGCAGGCTGTTTTCGCAGCGCTTGGATCGAAGCAGGCCGCTTTGGGAGTTCTGGGTGGTCGAAGGCGTAGAGAACGACACCTTTGCCCTCGTGGTCAAGGTGCACCACAGCATGGTCGACGGCATCGCCGGGGTTGCGCTTCTCGAGGCGCTGCTGCAAATAGCGCCGAACGCGAGAGAGAACGACCCCAAGGAATGGAAGCCGCGTCCGCTACCAAGCAACGCGCAGCTCATCCAAGGCGAGGTCAAGCACCGCATCGACGGCATTCGCAAGCTTTCGCGTTTCATGCCGCGCCTTCGAGAGAACTTCGGGGGGCTTGCGGGGGTCCTCGGTTCGGGAATGAAGCCCGCGCCGAGAAACGTGTTCATCGCAAGTGACGTCAGCCCCTATCGGCGGTTCGACTGGACATCCTTCGACCTCGAGGAGGTGAAAGTCATCAAGAACACCTTAGGAGGCACCATCAACGACGTGGTGCTTGCGGTGACTACGGGCGCGGTTCGGCGGTTCCTCATGGCGCGTCAGACCGATGTTGATGCGGTCGAGGGCTTCAAGGCGTTTCTTCCGGTCAATACGCGCAAGCCTGGCGGCGGCTCGACCGGAAACCACGTGGCGATGCTCCTTGCGGAGTTGCCAGTGTCCGAGCCGGAGCCGGTGGAACGGCTGAAGAAAGTTATCGGGGTCACGATGAAGCTCAAGAAGGAGTCGAATCAGGCGGGCGGTGCGGAGCTCATCGAGGACATCGCCGACATGACGACCAAACGCGTCATCTCCGAGCTCTACATCGCGTCCATGAGACTACGTACGTACAACGTCGTGGTGACCAACGTGCCCGGGCCGCCCTTCCCGCTCTACATCCTGAACGCGCCCATGAAGGCCATCTATCCTTTGGTTCCCATCATGCGAAACCAGAACCTCGGTATCGCGCTCTTCAGCTACAACGGAGGCCTTCACTGGGGTTTCAACGCGGACTGGGAAAATTTCCCCGATGTGCACGAGTTCGTCGAGTACCTCGAAACCTCGTTCGACGAGTACAAGCAGATCGCCGCTGCGCGTAGGCCAGAGGTGTCGGCAAGTCGAGAGCGCCCCACCCGCGCCTAGCAGAGCGGCGACATCCGCCTTTGCCAGAGATCAGCAAAGATCGGTCCGTGGGTCTGGGCCCGGGGCGCATCACGGGATATAGTCCTCCGAGCGATGAAGGAATCCAATCCTCGGGGGCTGTCCAGACGCAAGCTGTCGTCTCTCGCGCTCGTTTTGCTCGCTCTCCCCATCATGGGCCAGGAATGCGCTCCCTTGGTTTCGCCTTCCTCGCGCTTCGTCATCGTCGAGGACTTGTCCGACCCCGTTGCGATCTCCGCCGCGAACTTGGAAGGCGCCGGCTTGCTAGAGATGTACAGTGTGCGTGGCGAGTGGGAAGCCATTTTTCGCGAGCCCGCGGGCGACTTCTGGTTCGAGGCCGCGCTCCCGCCTGATGCATGGCACTGCGAGATCGAAGGTGAGCAGAGCCTGGGCTGCGTCGCCAAGCTCCGAGTGTCGCACGACGAGGGGCCCGCGGGTCACAACGCCGTATTCGGCACTGGCATCATTCACGTCTGTTCCGAGGACTACGTACAGACGAAAGGGCGCAAGCACTGCGGGCATCGTGAGCTCGAGCGGTTGCTTGGAGATGGAACCTCGATCTCTCTCCCGGCGTCCCGAAGCGCCGCAGCCGAAGCATCGACGGAAGCGGTGGGCGCTGGCGTGTTTCGTTGGGACGCCGACCCTTGGAGTCGATTGATATGGGGAATCCATACCTTCCTGCACGAGGGCGCTGATCATCCAGTCAACGAGCCGCTCGCGAGCGAAAACGCGGGGACCTACTACGAGTACGCGTGGTCGCCTCACGACGACGCCGTGGTTCCATTTGGAGAGCCAACATTCGCTCCCCTGCATGCGTATCACTTGGACACAGGGGCGTGCTCGATCTTCATTCCCTGGGAATGGAAGGACCGCCTTCGGGGCGCCTTCTACACCGCTGCGCTCGGTGCGGCGCTCGAAAACCGAGGGCTTGCGGAGCGGTTCATCGACGAGATGATGGAGACCACTCAACCCCGCCACCAAGCCGAGGTCAATGCGCTGCTGTGGATAGACGCCACGATAGGCATCGACCCTCTCGAAGGTGCGAGCCCGGAGTTTCACTTTCGCCTCGACGACGACGGCACACCACAGATGTGCTTCAAGCAATACTTCACCGCGAGCAGCGGCATCTCCGCCGCGCCCGATAGCTGGTATCGATTCGATCAAGCGATCGGCGCGTTCTTCACGGAGATCCTTCCGTTCGTAGGCCAGTGTGGCTTCAAGCGCGTTTCATTCCGCTACTGCGGGACGCCCAAGGTGCTCGGCGGCGCCGGGAGCTTCGAGATCGATCCATCGAGTGTGCGGATCGCGCATGAGGGCTACCCGAGAGCGAAGGTCCTGTGCAACAAGCAGTTCGTCCCGAAGTTCATCGAAGGCACCAAAGCGTCGTTCACGCCAGGGGGCGACGGGGCTGCAGCAATCGATGCGGGCATCGCGACGCTCGTCGAGCGCCTTGGACAAACCTTGGGCGTAGAGGTGCGCCGGATCGAGATGACCCCCCGTGGCTTGTACCTGATCACGGCCACGACCACTTTCGACCCGCAGTACGGCATTGGCGACTGCGGCGCGGACATCGGCTACGAACCGATTGGCGAGAGCCGCCCATCGGTCGCGACCGAGGTCAAGGCGCGAGGTGTCCACCGCTCGGACGACTTCTCGGACCATCCTTAGGGTCGCGTCCATAGTACCGCGCAATTCAGACCTCCGAATGGGCACAATGGGCTAAGAGGTCCTCTGTAACCGTTACGGCTCTGGCGGTTGCAGCATGAGTTGTGCTGGGTCGCGGATTGTTCGGTTGGATCCGTCTAGGGAGTTGATGTCTATTCGGCTTAGGTCGACCCGAGGCGAAAAGACGACCTGGTGAAAGGAGTCGACGATCCGCTGGGCGTAGTCCGTCTCCGACTCGTCTGCCTGAGGCTCTGCTTCGGAGCAGCCCCAGGCGGTACCCGTTCGACCCAAGAGGCACGCTCGTCCGCCTTGAACTTCGATCCGAAGGCCGTCGTCGGAGTCCTCGAATCGGGGCGAGCGACCCAACGCGTCGGCAACGAGCTCATCGAGCTCGGCTTGGGAAGACTTGATTCGAGCCGGAAGCGCCCATCGGAGGCGACGAAAAAGCCCCGGGTCGGTTCCGAGCACCTCTTCGTAGATCGCCACCGCCTCGCGCGGGTCGGACAGCGAGCGACCGAGGATTGCTCGAGCGCGCTGGCGTAGCAAGGCCTCCCCTGGCTGCAGCGTCTGCAAGGCGCGCCGCGCCAACACGGCCGCGTCGTCGTACCGCCGTTGGGCGAGTGCTACCTCTGCGCCAAACGCGTCGTAGTAAGCGAGCGCTCCTTCGCGCGTATCGCCACTTGCCGCACTGTCCATCGCGGCCTGCGTCACGCCGGGTCCCAAGACCCAGACCAGCTCGCCGATGAGCCACGGCGGCGTAACCGCACTGCGCGCGGTCCCGATGGCAAACGTCCCGACCAGGCGCTGCTCGTCGTTGAGGAACCTGCCCACTTGCTGCGCGCTCATCCATGCTTGAAAGCGGTCCCACTGCGCCTTGGCTCGGGCCCACCACCGAACGTAGAAAGGACGGGCAACGCTTTGCTCCAGGATGATCTCGGCTTCCATCGAGCGTGCCAATGTGTCGATGAGGGCGACGAGCGCCCGGTCTTGCTGCGGGTCCCGGCTGTTGTGAGAACGGCGATCGGGGAGCACCAGCGCCTTGGCGGTCACGCGAAGCGCCTCGTCCGGCCTCCCCATGAGCAGCAAGAAGGAGGCCACCGACCGGCGACCCTCGTTTCGGTCTGCATCTCGAACGTGCGGCGGTCGTGCCGCGCGGTGGCGTGGGACCTCCCGAAGGGCGGAAAGCGCTTCGGCAAATCGCCCGCCACGCATGTAGAGGTCGGCTAAGTCGAGCCAGGGGCTTCCGTACCAAGACTGACGAGCGCGGGTGGCCTCCATCAGGATCTGCTCCACCTCGTCAAATCGGAAAACGGAACGCGCGGCTTCGGCGTAGTTGCTGAGATCGACGACGCTTGCGCTCCCGAAGTGATCTCGGCCAAAGTCGACGGCGTCGCTGCAAGCCTCGTAGCTCTTCATGACGTGGCCCATTTCGAACTCGATCGTGCACAGAGCGTTGAGGGCGCGCTCTACCTGATAGGGATCGTCGGTCGCGAGCCCTTCCTCTGCCGCCCTGCGAGCCAGGTCGAACTCGCGCTGCTTCATCAACGGCCAGGCTCGTTCGGCGATCAGCAGAGGGGTGTAGCGGGCGTTGTACAGCTCGATGAAGGCAAGTTGTCGATCGTAGTGTTCGAGATCCGCATGAGTCCGCGCCAACTCGCGAAGGATCCTCGCGTGCCATCGCCAGGGTTGCTCGACCAGGGGCTCCGGGCCGTACCGAGCCTCGAACAGCTCCAGCGCGTGCTGAAGGTGAAAAAGTGCCATCGGGAAGTTCGCCTCACCGAAGTGCTGGGCAACGCCGAGGCTGAGCTCCGCAACGAAGGAGTCTGGATGCGCGGCAAGGTATTTCTCCGCATCTTCCCGCGCCTTCACGAACCTCTCGCGCTCGATCAGCTCCCAGAGTTGAAGCTCTTCTTGCGCCCCCTCCGCGCCGGCCAACTGGAAGGCCTCCATCAACTCGTCTGCACGAGCAGGGGATGCGCTGATCGCCGCGATGATGAGCGCACACACGCTGATGGCCAGGGTACAATGGCGTGCCGCCCTCATGAATCACGACGCTAGCCCGACTACGGTACCTTGTCACTGAGCGCTCCCGCCGCACCCAGCAAAGCCAACCTCGGAGTCTCCGGTCCCGATCTTTGGACCTTTCCAGACTCCCAAACGGCGTTTAAGGCTACTATGCTCGCTCGTAGGGAGTCGACGATGCAGAAGCTGACGGAAGCAGAGATCGCGGAGCACATGGAGAGCCTTCCAGGCTGGGAGCTCGGACAGGATCGCATCCTGCGCACGTTTCGGTTCAAGAGCTTCGTCGAGGCCTTTGGTTGGATGAGCAGTGTCGCGCTCGTGGCCGAGAAGATGAATCACCACCCTGAGTGGCGGAATGTGTGGGCGACCGTCGAGGTCGAGCTGACCACCCACGATGCCGGCGGCCTCACCGAGCTCGACATGAAGTTGGCTTCCAAGATGGCCGAGTTGAGTCGGCTCGATTGATGTCGCCCTGCGACGCTTGGCTCGAGGTCAGACGCCTGTGAAAATCACCATCTTTGGGGCTACCGGTGCGCTTGGTAGCGAATGTCTCACGCAAGCCTTGGACGCCGGGCACGAGGTGACTGTACTCGTTCGCTCTGCATCGAAGCTACCTGACGACGCGAGGAAGCAAATCGAAGTTGTCGAAGGTGACGGCCTCAATGTCGGCGACGTAGAGCGAGCGCTCGGCGAGGGCACCGAGGCGATCCTGTTTGCGATTGGCGTCGACAAGCATTCGCCCGAAGATCTATGCACCGATGTGACCAGACATATTCTGAGAGCCATGGTGAGCTCGAACATCCCGCGGCTCGTCTGGTGTGGAGGCGGCAGCACTCTCGTCGAGGAGGACCAGGTGACGTTCGGCGCAAAGATAGTGGAGAAGATCGCCCAGGTGTTCATGCCGCTGCGGCACCACGACAAAGAACACCAATATCAGCTTCTCCAACAGCACCCCGAAGTCGGTTGGATCGGTGTGCGCCCTCTGCAAATGCGCAAGGGGCCGAAGCGCGGTCAATACCGGCTCGGTTTCGACCGGTTCAATGGCTTGTCCGTGATCAGCTTCGCAGACTGCGCAGATGCCATGGTGAAGATGCTCGAGGATGACACCTGGCTGAGCAAAGCGCCTATCATCCAGTACTGAGCGTTCCCCGCACCCCTAGGGTCGCCGCTGCGCAGTCAAGGTTTTCATGGGCGAGACGATCGCTGCGCGGAGGGATCTGTCGCGCAACGAGTCGATCACGGTGAGCACGGATGGCATCACGCAGATGGCGATGACGGCGGTCATCGAGTCGGCGGCCTCCATCCGGATGAAGAAGGTCTACTACCCGCACTGGCGGCTCACCAACGGTGAGGGCGGGGAGGTCGAGCTCCGCCCTGACCCACAGACCGGCCTCCTCCTGTTCGAGCTCCCCCCGGGCCGGCACGAGCTGACCTTGGATCGACGCATCCTACCCGTGGAGGCGGTGGGAATGCTCGTGTCGTTGCTCACCCTGTTAGGAGTCCTCGCCGGACTCTGGGCGCTTCGGACACAAAAAAGGCCGGCATGAGCCGGCCTTTTTCGTGCATGCGATCAGAACCGACTTCTCGTTCTTGGGGCCATCGCCGCCAACCTCGGCGGGATCTCTTTCCCCTGGCGGCGGGAAGCGGCGACTAAACGACAAAGCGCCAGCGCTGCCCCCAGGTCCCTCGAACGAGACCTGAGGCTACCTGTGCTTGCAGATATTCTTGTTCCCGTTGCTGTTGTTCGGCTCGTCCCAGAAGCTGGGCAGCTCGGCGATCCCTACGAGCGCGCAGGCGAGGTCCTTCGATTGATCCGTGTTGTCCTGGCTCGAATCGAAGTTCCCGTCGAAGATCGCGATGGTGTTGTAGGCGCAGGCAAACGCTGCACCTTCGGAGTCCAAGTCGGGGCGAATGGATTCGGGGAGGAACGGGCAGGAAGCCGGGTTGATATCACCGCCGAGGAGACCCGCGAGGATTTGGTTCACGACGAGTGCAGAGACCTCGAGGTCGCCGTCATCATTCTTTTCGAGGACCAGATCGAACCCTTGGTCGTTGTCACTCTTCGTGATGAGTGTCCCCGCGGTTGAAAAACGGCCCGAGGGAACGTTGATGTTTAGCCCCAGACCCTCGGGAATGCCCTCTTCGCCTAGCTCATTAATCACCGCAACAGTGAGAGCGGCCGCGTTGTCGGCAGCGGCTTCGGCATTGGCCTCGATCTCTGCAAAGATAGCGCCGATTTCCTGGGGAGTGCACGAGCCGGGGGGATCAAAACAATCGCCAAGCGCTCTGCGGCCGGGGATGTCCTGACCTGCGCTGACCGCGAGCACTGGGTAGCCGCGGCGCAGAGCAAACATCGCCGCGCCGACGGTGCCCGAAATGTTAACGAACCGGCTGATATTCTCACCGTCGTTGACGCCCGAAACGACGAGATCGATGGCCTCGCCCTCAGGCAGCACGTCGGGGGTGAGACCAAACAAACCAGCGCTCACGCTGTCTGCCGGCGTACCATCGACGGACCATTGGCCCGCGACTTCTTCGGCGAAGCCGACGGTTGCGCCGAAGTCGGTGTTTGCCGATCCGCTCTTACCGCTTTGTTCTGAAGCAGGTGCCGAGACGTAAACGGTGTGCCCGGCGGCGTCGAGCGCGTCAAACATTGCGGTAATCCCGTAGGAGCCGTAACCGTCGTCATTGGTGAGAAGAATGTTCAAGCCGTCCGCGCTGGCGGACGCCGAAGCCGCACTCGCACTCGCTGCAACGAAGAGCGAGAGCAAGAGAATCTTGGAGTTTTGTGTTCTGTACATAGGGGCCTCCAGAGTGTTCAGTACGGATGGGAGTGATGTTGGGAAGAGGCGCACCCTATTGATCTCGCTGATAGTCGTCAATCCCCATCGGACAGTGGCGCATCGAGGATTCGCGGAGTCGAACAGCGCCGCGGATGTCGCGATGCGAGCTCTGGGGTCACTGTCGTGGCCGGTGCCTCAGTGTGCTCGATATGTGAGTTGCATCACTATATTGGATGCAGTGCGTCTTACCGCCGCGCCCGTACTACGCCGTCCCGGATCGGTACTGGTCGTAGATCCTCCGCATCCAGTGATAGCTCGGGTGATGTTCGAACTGCTTCGCATGCACCGCGAGCCGGTCGACGAACGTGTCACATGAGTACAACGGATGTGTCGGCGGCATCAGGATGGGAGCCAGGATGCTCGTCGTGCTGATGTCGGCGATCGAATACATCGGCGTCCATCGCACCTCCCGGTATGCGATGCCGCAATAGTCCATCGCCCACCGGACCTTCTCGACGTAGTGGGAGATCTGAAAGCCGTACAGAACGATCGGCTCAGCGCTCATGCTTCCCGGAGGTCTCGCTCGAAGTACTCCGGCAAGAACACCAGCCGGCTGCCGTCCTTCTCGAGGTTCCCCCGCGCAACTTCGCACCACGGCAAGAGATAGCGCGCCCGTAGCTCTTCGATGAGCACGGGCTCGTCGCGTGCGATGGCACAGGCGTAGACCTCGCATGCCGCGCCGAGCTGGTCTGGAGGCAGACGAATGTCGTTCCATTGCAGCCCCAAGTGGTTCATCACGCGCAGCCAGTCTTCACGCACCGAGGATCCCGGGCGCCCAAGCGCGTGGTGCAGCAACAGGGAGATGCGCGGGCCGTCCGACCCCACCTGGAATGTGTTCCAGTACTCCTGCTTGCAGTCCTCGAAGCGTTCGGGAAGCTCGAGCGCCTCCCAGGCCGCGCCGCGGAGATCCACACCGACTGCGGAGCTCCAAACGTGCGACCAGGCGCCCATGGCGAGCGCTGCCTCGGGCGCCTCACTCATGGCTCGGTGCTGATCCAGCCTTCGCTGACCGACTTGAGCCCACCCCGATCCTGCACGTCGCCCCGCCACACGGCCAAGGCGATCTGCTTGTGCGCCGTCAGGGCAGACCAGGCATCGAGCTCGAAGGTGACGCTCCACACGCCATTGTCCCAGCTCGAAGAGGCCTTCCAGCCCTCAGGCGCGGGCTGGCGGTGAACGCTTCCGAGGCCCTGGGCGAGAATCGCGTGAAGGTCCTCGCGGTCGGCACGCCAGAGTGCGCCTTCGACGGGAAGGGTTTCGCTCCCCATCGTGATCCACTGCGCTCCCGCGGCCGCCGGTGTCAGGACAGCGCAAGCGTCGACCCAGATGTCCGTGTTGCTGCCCGTGGCCTTGATCGGGTTCGGGCACTCCCATTGAAGCCCGATCCGATAACCCTTCCCGACGGGTTTCAGATCAAGCGACGCGGACGGCGTCGTCGGAGCCTTGTCGCGCCCCTCGTAGGCGACCTTGACGTAGCCACCGGGTTGCAACGCGACGGGCGCGGCGATGAGCTTATGCACGGTCATCGAGCGGGTCCTTTTCGGCCGAACCCTGCTGAGGGATTCGGAAGTTCTCGTTCCAGTCGTACGCGATCAGCAGGTCCATCAGCTCACTCGGCTTGCCCTGCTTCTTCTTCGCTCGTTCGGCCTCGACGATCGCGAGCACCCGGTGCACGTCCTTGCCGAACAAGGATTCGAGATAGGCGGGCGAGATGCGCGGCTCCCCGGTCGGGCGCCCTTGTGCATCAAGCTTCGGTGGGCTCATCGGAGGCACGTAGAACACGTTCGGCGAGAGCCCGTACTCGGGATGAAGGGGAATGGCGACCTTCCACTTGTGAACCAGCTTCCAGATCGGCCCTTCCTTGTCGTCCACGAACCCGACGAAGCGGAGACGCCCCGGGCATTGCCGTGCGCACGCCGGCGCCTCGCCCTCTTCGACGCGCGGGAAGCAAAAGATGCACTTCGCCGCGACCTGCCGCTGGGTGTCGTAGTAGACCTTCTTATAAGGACACGCTTCGACGCAGAAGCGGTAGCCATGACAGCGATCCTGATCGACGAGCACGATGCCGTCCTCGGGGCGTTTGTAGATCGAGCCGCGTGGACAGGCGTCGAGGCACGCCGGGTGGGTGCAGTGATTGCAGAGGCGCGGCAGGTAGAAGTAGTGGTTGTCCTCGGGGTAGCTGCCTTCCCCGTGGTCTTCGTCCCAGTTCGCGCCCCACTTGGGCCGTTGTTTACCGTTGGGCCGGAGCCAGACTTTCAAGCTCTTCTTGCCGCCCTTGCCCTGGTAAACGGTGTCGTGGTTGAAGTTCCAGGCCCGACCGTACTCGGAATCGACGTTCGGGACCTTTCCTTGTTTCACGCCGCCCTTGTCGTCACGGCCACCGATCTCGGGCCAGTGCTTCGGGTAACCCGTGCCGGGCAAAGTCTCGACGTTGTTCCAGTATGTGTAGTCGGTGCCCTCGTCCTGGTTCCAGAGCTTCTTGCAGGACACCGTGCAGGTCTGGCAGTTCAGGCACTTGTTGAGATCGAGCACCATGGCGATCTGGCGGTCGACCTCGGTGCTTGGGCGCTTGCTGGTCATGCTGGCACCTCCTCATGGACCGCTTCGGGGGTGGGAGCGTCTTGGTCCGCACGCGGCGGCTCCGCCGAGGCGCGAATGCTCACCCGCGTGTCTTGCACGAACGAGCCGGCCTGCAGGAAGTTGATCGAGAATCCGAGATGACGCGCGCCGCCGGCGAGGTGCATCGGATTCTGGATACCCGGGATGAGCCACTTATAACTCTCGTGATTGGGGAACTGCAGAGGGTCCCAGGCGTGAAAGTAGTACGCGACCCCAGGACGAACCATGGTCGAGTACTTCACCAGCATGTACATCTTGCCGTAGTCGTTCGAGAGCTCGGACCAACCGTCGTCGGGGATCCCAAGCTTTTCGGCGTCCTTCGGGTTCAGGTAGACCACGGGCTCGCCGCGCTGCAGTCGCAGCATCATGGTCGCGTCGCGCCAGACGCTGTGAATGCTCCAGCGGCAGTGCCCCGAGATGAGCTGGAAGGGATGATCCCCACCCGCCTTGGGCGATTCACGATGCGTCGGCAAGCTTTCACCGGCTTCGACGAACCAAGGATGGTCGATGTAGTACTGCTGCCGCCCGGTCTGGGTCGGCCAGCGCCACTTGTGTTTGGTGAAGTAGGTGAACGGGTTGAGCACGCCCTCCCCGTTCCAGTCGGTATTGTAAATCGCTGTCGGCGCGATGGAGTCGCCGGCGCTCACGAAACGATGAATGCCCTTGTTCTTGAGCTCTGCAATGGTGACGCCACCGGCGGCTGGGCTGGCATCGATGATGGCCGCCGACACCCCCTCGGCATCCTTCGGGCCAAACCGGCCCTGGAAGGAGAAGGTCTTGTTGAGCTCTTTGTAGTCGATGGGCTCCTCCCCACAGTCCGTGAAGGGCTCGAGGTTTCGCTCCTGGGCGATTCGCTCCATTTCCTTGGTAAGGAGCCAGTACACCTCCCACTCGTCCTTGCTCTCGCCCAGCGGTGGGACCGCCGCATCGCAGTAGTGCAGGTAAGGCGCGTAGGCCATCGGGTACTTGATGCCCGACTTCTCGTAGTAGCCAGCGGCCGGCAGATAGTAATCCGAGTGCATACCCGTGAAGCACATCTTTTGGTCGAGGGAGACGGCGACCTTCAATTTCGGCCACATCTCTTCGAGCATGGTCCGGGTATGGTTCGTGCGACGAAGCAGGTTTGCGCCCCCACTGATGTACGCGCGTGGCGGACCGCTCGCGGGATGGTCGTTCTGCCACCCCTTCTCGATCGACTCATCGTAGTAACTGTCGAGCGAGCGCGGGTACTCGTCCTTCATCTCCCGGTTGAGGTCGTCTTTGATGCCCTGGTGGTAGTATCCAATCGTCGCCTGGCCGGTTGAGCAGACCGTCTTCCCCTCGCCTTCCCTGACGAGCCCCATGGTGATGTCGATCTCGCTCCGGCGCTTCTTGACGCCATCGACGATGAGATTGACGACCTCGCTCGGTGACCCGATGTTGGTCAGCATTTCGATCTTGCCGCGGAGCCCGACGCGCGTGGACTGGATGAGCGCAGGGAAGCCCGTGAGATCGACGAACGCTGTCGCCTGATAGCCGGCGCCCTTCTTGCCGAACGCCCCCTTGAGCGAAAGGCAGAGGAGCTTGGTACGGTTCATCAGGTCCGAGTGAACAAAACGGTTGGAGCCCCAGCTCGAGAGAACCATCGGGCGCTCGGCCTTTGCGAATCCGTCCGCGAATGTCTCGATGACCTCGGGCGCGAGCCCGGTCACCTTGGCGGTGGCTTCGACCGTCCAAAGCTGGAGCTGCTCCCGAAGCAGCGTGCCGACCGTGGCGGCCTCAACGGACGACCCGTCCTTCAGCTTCACCGAAAACGTGCCCTCGATCGGCGGCTCGAACCCTTCGACGATGATCTGCGCCTTGTCGCTGCCCTCGGAGCCCGGAGCCGGAGCCGGCCGGCCGTCCTTCGGGTTCCACATCTGCAACAGCTTGGGCTTGCCACCATCGACCAGATCGGCGTCCGTCAGGAAGCGACCAGTGTCGAGTCGGACGAGGAACGGAAGGTCGGTCTGCTCGCGAACGTACTCGAGGTCGATGGCCCCGCTGTCCCAAATGTGCCGCGCAGTGCACATGCCGAGCGCGGCATCGGTCCCCGTGCGGAGCGGGACCCACTGATCGGCATGAATGGCCGTGGCGGTGTACTGTGGATCGATGACCACCAACTCGGCGCCGTTGTAGCGTGCCTCGTAGAGGAAGTGAGCGTCCGAAATCTGCGTCACGGACGGGTTCATCATCCAGACGACCAGATAGTCGGAGAGGAACCATTCGTCGCTCGAGCCGCCTACGTGCGCCGCACCCAGAGTGAGCACGCCGCCGAAGTTCAGGTCCCCGATCTCTCCCCAGTTGTCGGCAAACACGCCCCCAGCCTTCGCTTGGAATCGGAAGCGCCCCATGCTCGTCGCGCCGACATCGAAGTGCGGGCCGAGGTCTTGATAGATCGCGTCGGTTCCGAATTCCTGGGCGACGTCGACGAACTTCTCGGCGATCTCCGAAATCGCCTGGTCCCAACTGATCTGTTCCCACTGGCCGCTGCCACGTTCGCCCACGCGCTTCATCGGCGTGGTGATACGGCTCGGGCCGTACATCACCTCGGTGTAGCAAGCGCCCTTTTGGCAACCGCGCGGATTGAAATCCGGGACGCCGGGCTCCGACTGCTCGTACGTGGCGGTCTGCTCTTCACGGACGACGATCCCGTTCTTGACGTAGAGATCCCATTCACACGCGCTGCGACAGTTGACCCAACCGTGCGAACCCTTCTTGACGTCGTCCCAGGTCCAACGTTGACGATAGAGATCCTGCCAAGACCCGAGCGTCGGCGTCGTGCGCGGCATGGGATCCGGATCGGTTGCGTCGTAGCGGAAGTGAAAGAGGTGAATGCCTCCGGCGGCCGCGGCTCCCGCGGCGACCGCCGCGCCTGTCCACTTCAAGAACGTTCGCCTCTTGAAGCGTGACTTGCCGCCGTTCGCCATGATGGATTGCGTACCATACTTAATGGCAAGTGATCGGCCCCGCGCAAACTTAGCGTGGCGCAAGTTTTGCACCGAAATTCAGGGGTGAACTGCGACGCGACGGTCAAAGATTCGGTGTAGGTGTCGAGGCCATTTTCGGCTCCAATGTGGGCCCTGGGCCAGTCAAAACCGGATCGCATGAGGAGGCGGATTAGTTTATCATCCGGCCGCTTAGCTGCTGCCCGGAGGCTCCTGTTATGTCATCGAACGCTCTTTCTGGGAGGGCCATGCCCTCGTTTGTATCCATGTGCGTACTCTTGGTGGGGATCACCGGATGCGGTACCACCGCCACCGAGGACACCGGCCTTGGAACGATCGACCCACGCACGGGCTGTCTGACCTTCGAGAGCACCTTCGATGCGATTCAGACGCTGGTCTTCGATCAACAAGGTTGCTCCGCCGACGCTTGTCACGGCGCCGCGATGTCGGGCAACTTGGATCTGCGCGTCGGGAGCTCATATGCCGGCCTCGTCGAGGCGGCTGCAATCGGCAGCTCGCGCAACCTCGTGGAACCCGGCCAGCCGGACGAGAGCTACCTGTTCTTCAAGCTCGCCGCCGCGACGGATCCATCACTTGGTTACCCGATCGCGGGAAGCCCAATGCCGTCGGGTGCTCCTCCCATCAGCGAGGAGCAGCTCGAAGCAATTCGAATGTGGATCCAGGCCGGAGCCCCCGAGACTGGCTCAGTTGGCGACAGTGAGCAGGGCCAGTCGGACAAAATGGCCGAGCTACTCGGCGCGTGCCTGCCACCCGCGACACCTGTAACCATCGCACCACTTGCGCCCCCGCCGGCCGACAAGGGGATTCAGTTTCGCATGCCGTCGTTCTTGCTCCCCGCCGAAACGGAAACCGAGGTCTGCTTCGCGCAGTACTATGACTTCAGCGACCGCATCCCGGCAGAGTTCCAGGACGGCGACGTCTTCTATATGAACGGTTCGCGCGTGCGCCAGGATCCACAGAGCCACCACCTGACCATTCAGCATTCGGGGCTTGGGCCGGAATGGGTGACCGACGAGGCGTTTGGCGAGTGGACCTGCAAGGGCGGGGACCTCGACGGCCAGTCATGCGACCCGCTGGACCAGAGCGCCTGTGGTAACGCGCTTTGCGGTTCAGAGGTGACAGACGCGATCGCGTGCATCGGCTTTGGGCCGCCCGGCGCGAGCCAGGGCTTCCTCAACAACCAGAGCCTCGGAGGCGCGGGAACCGCCCAGGAGTCGACCCCTCCTCGCGACGGGGCGTACCGCGAGTTTCCGATTCGCGGCATCCTCTACTGGAACTCGCATGCGTTCAATCTAAGCCGCGAGGACCACAGCATGAACGCTCGAATGAACGTCCTCTTC